>Ga0105046_10001837_pt1 | contig 33019 bp, 23 predicted proteins | sample MAT03_FD_78385 | JGI IMG/M metagenome (GOLD analysis project Ga0105046, IMG submission 78385) | Freshwater microbial communities from Lake Fryxell liftoff mats and glacier meltwater in Antarctica - MAT-03 (megahit assembly) | ecosystem: Environmental > Aquatic > Freshwater > Ice > Liftoff...
TCCGCGGCCACTCCGCCTGCACCTGGGAGGGCCTTCGCCGCGAGATTCTTGTCTTCACCCGCTTTGCGATCCTTCTCGAGCCCGTAGCAAACATTGGTCGTCAGGAGCTTGCCGTTGATCTCGGCGAGTTCTTTGTCAAACGGGGTATCGATGGCCTTCACGCCGCCATCCTGAGCGATCTGGGCGAAAGTACCACCAGTTTTGGAGCACACATCCAGCCAGACTTTCTTGGCTTCGCCGTCGTTGCCACAAAGGACCGTGTTGATGATGATGTTTTGGGCGCTTGCGAGTTTGCAAGTATCCAGGTAATGCACATCGTCCTTGTAGTCGAAGTGCGGCGGGGCATCGCCCACGAGGAAAATGATTCGGAGCCTCTGCTTCTCCTTGGACCATTTCATTTTGAGAACGGAATCGCTCAAGGCCTGATTCACGCTCTCCGGTGTGTCCCCGCCGCCGGCTGCTTTGAAGCCGAGAAGATTTTTGTGAACTTCGTCGAGGTCCGTTGTCAGGTCGTACACCTTCGTGACGTGGGCGTCGCCGCGATCGCGGTAATCCACGAGGCCAACCTTCACATCCGGGCTGGGTTTCCCGTTGGCGATCTGATTGACGATCGACCAGATTTTCTGCTTGGCCCCTTCGAGTAGCCCGCCCATGCTGCCGGTCGTGTCTAGACAGAACACAACCTCGACTTGAGGTTTTGCATCTTTGGGCTCGGGAGGCGCGGCCAAGGCAGGCATCGTGCCCGACAGAAGAATCGCCGCCACTGAAGTGATTCGAAGCATAACTCGCTCCCCGTTGGGGTTGGATGATGAGTGGTATCCTACCCAATTGGACGAGTGAAGAGCGATAGTGATTGTGTAACGTGTGCGCAACGATTACTCCCCTCTCTCGGTTTCGGAAAGAGGGGGAGCAAGAATCAGGCTGAGTAGATCCCACCCAATATGTCCGCGAGGATATTGTTCTGAGGGTAACTGTGTCCGAGATGCTGGCGAAAACCTTCGGCAAAGGCGACGCCGGCAGCTTGGCCCTGTTTGGCCGCCCACTCGCGCATCGCGCGAAGGTAATCGTCCATGCCATGATGCTGGATCAGCCAGTCGCGCTGGCTGGCGTGGCAAGCGAGCATGTTGGCCTTTTCTTCGACCTCATTTGAAATATCGATGCGAAAGGTCGGGCGAATCGGGTTGCCGAAAAGATCCTTCCCTTCCACGGGATCGCAGTAATACAGGTGGGGAATGTGTTCGAGGGGCTGAAGATTTTCCCAACGCCCGTGTAGGAAATTTCGAATTGGGGCGGCGAAAGTCGCTGCTCGTACCACGCGGCTCGTCAGTTCGTGGTCCATGTGATAGTCGTCCGGACTGTGCGTGAGGACCACGTTGGGCCGAACCTCGGCCATCAATCGGACGACCCGATCCACCAAATCATCATTCAGATAAACGCGAAGATCGAGGGCCCCGACACAATGATAAGCCGACCCGAGACGGTCGGCGGCGGCCTTGGCTTCCGCCTGGCGAATTCGTGAGATCTCTTCCGGACTAAGTTCGGCTGAACCGCAATCACCGGCGGTCATGGTGGCCAGGTGGGCGGTCCAGCCATGCTCGCGCACGAGACGGATCAAGGTGCCTGCGCACAGAAATTCCACGTCGTCCGGGTGGGCAACCAGAGCGAGAACCACGGGAGAAGACATCGCTCAACTCAAAGGGGTGAAACGAGGCGGGTCACGAGTTTAGGAAAATCTTATCCACGGTGAACCCGGCACGACTCAGGAACTGCACAAAGTAAATAGCCGAATGGCGAGCGTCGAGGCGTAAGCCCGACGTGTTTGCGAAGACACGTCGGGCTTACGCCTCGACGCTCGCCGGAAAGTATTTTCACACGCCACTTAGCCGGGAGGTTTCTCAAGTGGAACCGCAGCGGGGGCACCCGGCATACCGGGTGCGACGGCAGGTGCGGGAGCTTGCTTAATCAGGCCAAGCCGTTGTTTCAAGCGGAGCTTGATGTCCGGGCTAATCCAAGGCGTTCCATCGGGGGATAGGCCTTCGAGTGGTCCCGGCAACATCAGCGAAGGAATCGCTTTCAGTTGCGCGACGCGCGATTCAACGCGGGCGGGTTCGTCCTTCTTCTCACGCGTCCGCTCGGAATCGTTCGCAAGGACATTCAGATCGAGAGCGAACTGGAACGGGTTGCCGCTCGTGCCAGCACCGGCGTGGAAAAGCAGGTCGTGCAACCACGGCGTTGCTTCACGCAGTTGTCGTTGATAGACGTCCTGTAAGAGTTTTACATGTCTCAGGTTCAATTCGTACATGTCTTCCTGGTGTCGGTCGCTGTCGCGGAAATCCTGGCATCGTTGTGCATAGACAGCCGCTTCGTGACCGCGACGGCTACGGCAGTCTTGGTTGGAGACTAAAACCTGTTTCCACGCATCGAAACCTTCGTTGTAAAGCCGGATGGCTTCGGAGTATTGCGCGGCTTCGCGAACGGCTTTGTCGGCCTGGTGGAAGCGCAAGCGGGCGAGCATTGCCTGATCGGTCTGCATGGCGGCCGCCTCCAATTCAAATCGTTCGTATTGGGTCATGCTTCGATTGGCCGACCAGGCATTGATAACGAGTTGAGCCTCGTACAACGCGTAGAGCGCGTCGTTTTGCCTTTCCTCCGGTGTGAGTGGATCCGGCATGTCGCCAATGGTTTTACCCGGATGGAGCCGGCAATACTCTTCCGATTTCGAGACATATGTTTGCAATCGCGCAGCATCCATCCGCAGGCCGTTGGCCGTGCCATGTTCCTGCCATCGCCGCGATGCTTCCTGCCAGGCTTGTTGAGCGGTCATCTGCGTTGTGAATCGCGCGCTGGCGGGCTGGCCCCCCTCGGTCTTCGGGACCCAAACTCGATCGAGATCGATCAGGTTGTCGATCGCCCAAGGCTGCTGGTTGAACCAGCCTTCCTTGGTCAAGCGTTCAGCGAGATAGGTTTGGGCACGCGGCGGGCCCTGGCGGAAGATAATCGTTGCGGGTCGCTTGGGAATCCGATACTTCAGCGGATCGGGGTTATACGATCCATCGGCACTCGGAATCGAGTTGGTCGGGGGGAGTGCGGCATTGGCAAGGGCATACCAGGCTCGAGCGGCCTGGAAGGCGTCTTGATCGTGATCGGCCAGATCGGACTCAAAGTCCAGTTCGCTCCGCGTCGGAATGGGTTGATTTCGCAAATCCGGCAATACCGGAAACTGCTTGAGTCGATCGCGATGCAATTCTTTCGTGGCGGTCTTGTAGCGGCTCGGAAGCTTTCGGTTTGCACGCAGGAACGACACGACGGCCGAAGGGGAGGACGCCAGCGGTTGAGAACGCTCGTCCGATCCATCGGAAGAAATGCGGGTTTCTTTCATGCGTCGAACGAGTTGCGGATGGGCGCGGCAAAACTCTTCGAAAGCAGCCAGGTTGACCGTTCGGCTGCCATCGGAATTCACAGTCACGAGTCGATCGGGATCGCGATCTTCTTCCGGAATGCAAGAAAGCTGATAAAGGCATCGCAGAGTGGTGACTTTGTCCGAGACACCAAACTTGTTCTGAAAATAGAACGCGGCATTGTAGCGCAGATCCGGATTGTTGCGATTGAGAGATTCGCCCTCTGCAATGACCGAAATTCCTCGTGCGATGTAAAAATACATGTCGTTCAGTCGATCCATTTCGACGGAGACGTTGTAGGCGAGATTCCAGCTTTGAAACAGCCAAGGTGCCGTGAAATGCGGCTGAAGCTTCGTGATCGAATTCACGGAAATATCGAGTTCATTCCACTCGTGTTTCTTCTGCTTATCGATGGCGTTCAGCCAAAGGGCGGAAACGGCGAATCCACGAGACCCGGTCAACAAGAGTTGAATGGCGGCACCACCAATTTCCTTGTCGCCTTGCTGGAGTTCCGTCAATTCATGAATGTTCGCACGCCCATCGAGTGTGAGTGCGAGCATCGGAGAACTCTGGACCTCTTCGATGCTTCTTCGGTCGATTCGAAAGAAAGTTCCACGAACGAGAAGGCTAAGAAGTAGCAGCACGCCGATGGACGCAAGATAAATGATCTTGCGCTGCTTCGCCGCCTGTTGATAGATGTTGGCCATAGTGGTTCTGTCCTTCAACGTTCGATTGTTCGAAAGCCCGGCCGATTTGGCGAACGTCGAGGCGTAAGCCCGACGTGTTTGCTCGCTTACACGTCGGGCTTACGCCTCGACGCTCGCCAGGCGATTCTGCGTGCTACTCCCACGCGGACGGCTACGCCGCAATTTCGCGGGCCTTCATCAAATAATACGCTGCAACCAACCAGGGCAAAACATAAGCCATGAGCGTCACGAGATTCATGAGCAGGAACTCAGGCCCAATGCTGAAACCCTGGGCCACATAATCGGTCAACCCATATCGATCCACGTCCGGAATAACGGTCGTAATTCGCCTCCAAACCCAGCGTGAAACGCCGTCGAACATTTGCAACGCTTTCACAGTCGGCGTGGCATCCAAGTCCGCCGTGGCATTACTGTTCTTGATGAGGCGGGCCAGGGACTCCAGAGGGCCACCGCCGATGTTCAATCCGCTTGAGAATTCGCGAATGAAGTCGAGGAAGAAGCCGAGAATGAACAGACCCATCGCGATCAGGAAGCTGACTACGCCTGCGAAATACGTCGAAAATGTGATGGCGATCGCCAAGGCAATCACCAGCCGGAACCACACTCCGAAAGCACCCTTGAAATAATTTAGACTAAAATTCCCCTCGGACTCTACAAAGTAAAGATCGTAGCGAGCCACGCCCACGAACTGGCTTGGCGTCTCACATTTCACTCGAACTTGCACACCTCGTGTCAAACTTTTTGAGCCTGGCATCGAAGGCTTGGTTTCGGCAGGGGCAGCAGCGGAATTCTTGAATATCCCGCCGGGGACCGAAATTCGCGAAGTGTGATAATCAAAAATCTGCCAGTTCTGATAGACATAGCGCCCGTATCGCTCGGCAAGTGCATTCACCTTCGGCCAGTTTGGACTCTCGGGCGTCACGTTCGTCAGACCTTTCGCATCGCGATCATAAGCGTCCTGCATGTTAATCGTGGTGCCAGGATTCAGCGGGTCATCGATCCGTTTCGTGGGATCCCAGGCGTGTGTCGCGACCTCGAATGTGACCTGCACCCCGGTGCCTTCTTCACCCTTGGTGGTTCGATAAATATCGAAGGCGAACTCCAGCGGGACGCTGTCCATCTGCTCGAATCGTTTCGGTACGGATGGGAAACTCCAAATGGCTCGATGCGGGCTGCTGGGATGCCCCGCGATGTATTTTCGGTACACATCTTCGCGACCCACGTCCACGCCTTTGAATTCCTCCATCGACACAAGTTGGCGATTAACGATCTTGCCGAACTGCATTCGTCCGTACAGGGCGACGCGGGCTTTCATGCTCTCGTCCGCGGCTTCGCTCGAAACATTGCCGGCATTGATAAGAACGAGGCCAAATCCCGTCATCAGCAGAAGTGCGGCCGTCACTAATCCCAGGTAGCCGAAGAATCGACCGAGAACGATTTCGAATCGTTCAACGGGCTTCGTGACGATCGTGTGAATTGTGAGATTCTTGATGTCAGTCGGGATACTAAAGGCGGCCAATAACATGCCGACACTAATCAGCAAAACGTTCATGCCCCGAGTGGTGACACCGACAATGCTCTTGATCTCGTCCTCCGGCTTCTCCTGAAAGAACCAGCGAGCCGGAAACAGATAGAGAATGAGAATGGCCAAGAACACCCAAACCACCCGGCGACGAACTGCTTCCTTGAAGGAGAGCAGGGCCAAGGCATAAATTCGCCGCCAACGCATCTTCAGGCAATCGTGCAGGAACGGCCCGCCGAAGCCGACGATTGCCGCCAACCCGCCGGCAGCCAAAGCGAATTCCAATACGACTCCCCAGCGCGTGTAGGACTGCTCGAGCACGACAATCCGTGGAGTGGTCGGGTTGTCGCCACCGGAGAGGTACACCGCCCCCAATGCAATCAAATAGATGCAGGCTGCAACGGCAGCGCCCAAGACCATGATGGGCTTGATGAGCCGATTGCGTTTCTTTCCGTTCGGCAGGACGTCGTAAATGGGATTGAGGTAGCTCGTCAAAAGCCAAATACACAGTCCGAGCATGGCAAAGCCGCCGGCATCTTGCAACCAGTCAATCACCAGCCAAGCCAGCCGATTCCAACTGTCGAACGACAGCGGTTCGCTTTCGAATTTCATGACCCCGATGAGGGGGGAGAATGACGCCTGCACGGTTGCGATTCCCTTTTGAAGTTGGATCGAGAACGAGGAAGGGGGTAGTCCCGCCTTGCATTCCTTAGGTTGGCGGCAAGTACCGACGTCCCGGCCGGGCTTTGCTTTCCTCGACCACTTTCTTGAACAGGTCTTCGAGCGTCGTCGTCGGGTGGCCAAACGATTCCATCGTGCCGCCGTGTCGAGCGATCACGTCACTCAGGTCGTTCTTCAATTCCGGAGTCAGTCGCAGATTCGTCGCGCGAACTTCGATGCGCTCCGCGTCTTCAACGAGCTTGTCCACGTCGCCGAGTTCCTGAAGATCGCCGTTGTAAAGAATTGCAATTCGATCGCAAACGTCCTGGACGTCGTCGAGACGGTGCGAACACATGAGCACGGTCTTGCCGTCGTCCCGCAGCTGACGGATGAGTCCTTTCATCCAGATGGTGCCCATCGGGTCGAGGCCCGAGGTCGGCTCGTCGAGGATCACGAAATCGGGATCGTTGATGAGTGCCTGTGCCAGGCCAATGCGTTGCCGCATACCCTTGGAATATTCGCGAAGTGTTCTTTTGCGGTCCTGTTGCAAACCGACCAGTTCGATGAGTTCGGCGGCCCGCTTCTCCCGCTTCTCCCGGGACATGTCGAACAGTCGGCCATAGAAATCGAGCGTTTCCTCGGCATTCAGGAAGCGGTACAAGTACGATTCTTCCGGCAGGTAGCCGATCCGTTCGTTTTTCCGCACATCCGCGGCCGGCTTGCCGAAAACCGTGGCCTCGCCGTTAGTGGGGAACAACAGGCCGAGCAGAAGCTTGATTGTTGTGGTTTTGCCGGAGCCGTTCGGCCCGAGCAATCCGAAGATCTCACCCTTTTTGATCTGAAGATCCAGGGCGTTCAGCGCGGTCTTTTTCTTGCGGCCCCAGAAATCCTTGTAGGTTTTCGTCAGATTCCGGGTTTCGACGATGAATTCGGAACCCGTGGAATGCTGAGTCCGGGGTTGCTCGGCGACTGCGGTAGCAGGCATTGAAGAAAACTCCATCGCCAGTGGTCACGGCGCGAGGGGACTGAGTTCTTGTTACGTCCGGAACGCGGAAGGGTTCACGCGAACTCGATTTCGAGGTAGTGATTGTAGCGATACGGGTTTGGAGTGGCCTTGTCGCAAAGAATGTAGCCCTCTCGCTCCGCGAGAGGGTGGCAATAGCTTTAACTGCCTGATTTATCGCTGTCAACGGCCAAGCCCGCTTCCCTTTCGCGAAGCGAGAGGGCTATTTTTCGCGGAAAGGGAACCAGTTGCCATCCTCACAAAGCACCTCATTCGGTTGGAAGCGGGACTTGTACTCCAACGACCGGCAGCCCTCGACATAGTAGCCAAGGTAGACGTGCGGAATCCGCGACTTCTTGGCCGATCGGATCACCCGCATCACGTTATAAGTCCCCAGCGAACGATCGCGTTCATCGGGATCGTAGAAGAAGTAAATCGCGGACAGGCCGTTTGGAAGTACGTCGACGTGGCCGACACCGATTAGTCGGCCATCCACGTAGTAACACCATTCCTCGGTCGGGAACGGGTTGTCTAGGAAGGTCTCGGCATATTCCTGAGAATCCTTCGGTTCGTGCAGCGTCCAACCGACGTGCTCGGCTTGAAACTCATGGAAACGAGCGTGGAGAGCAAGTTTTTCGTCGGTGACGCTCGGAGCGCTGACCACCAGTTTTACGTCCTTGTTTGCTTTCAACGCCCGTTTCTGACTCCGGTTAGGCTGGAAAGTGGCTGCGGGAACACGAATCGACTGGCAAGCTTGACACTCTTTACAAACTGGACGAAAGAACGCCCGGCCAAATCGCCGCCAGCCCTTCAGGAGGTGGGCCTGATAATCCTCCGCAGAAGCCTCGGCCACGAACATGTAATGCATCGACGCGGACTGCTCGGGCAGATACGAGCACGACGATGGCTTCGATGTGAGTTGGTAGAGGGAAATCATTGGCCAAAAGGCTGAAGGTTAAAGGAGGAAGGATGAAGGTAGAACGATCTTAACATCCTTCATCCTTGATCCTTCAACCTTTCTTACACAAAATCCACCGTCACCGGCTTCGGAATAATCCCCGCCTTGTGAGCCTCTTCCAAGAGCCTGCGTACGGCCTCGCGGCCACGCGGGCCGTAATCTAGCGTCCATTCGTTCACATACATGACGACGAATTTATCGGCGAGCGAGATGTCCATGTCTCTCGCATATTTCAATGCGTGCTGTAGGGCCTCCTCGCGGTGATCGAGCGAGAACTGAATACTTCGCTTGATGTAGTCGCTAATCCGCTTCATCAACTCTGGGCCGAGATCACGGCGAACGACATTGCCACCCAGCGGCAACGGCAACCCGGTTTTCTCGTGCCACCAGACGCCAAGATCGACGACGAGATGCAGGCCCTGATTCTGAAACGTCAGTTGCCCTTCATGGATGATCAGGCCAGCCTCGTACTTGCCCGATTCCACGGCCCCGATGATCTCGTCGAACGGAATCACGTCGTATTCAAAGCCATCTGGTAGTAGTAGTCGCAGTGTCAGAAAAGCCGTCGTCATCGTTCCCGGAACGGCAATCTTCACCTTCTTCAATTCGTCGATCTTCATTGGCCGACGAGCCACGACCATCGGGCCGTACTTGTCGCCCATGCTGCAACCGCTTGGCAACAAGGCGTATTTGTCCAGCAAATGGGCATACGCGTGAATGCTGATGGCGGAAACTTCGAGTTCCCCCTTCATCGCCCGGCGATTGAGTGTCTCAATGTCCTGCAATTCGTGGACGAACTGCAAGTCGCCCGTGTCGAACTTATCATTCGCCAGGGCGTGGAACATGAAAGCATCGTCGGGATCGGGACTGTGGCCGACGTGGATGGTGCGCTTCGAGCTTGACGTACTAGCCATGGCTACTGTGATCTCCAGTTCATGTTTTTGCTTGCTTCTATCAGAGCCGCGCACGGAGGCTTTGCGGAGTAAGCGGCACTCGCACGACCCAGTACTTGCCCCGCTTACTCCGCTCGCAAAGCCTCGCTTCGTGCGCGGCTCTGACTGACGAAGCACGCCAGATGAGTCAGATGGATACAGATGAAATCAGTTTGCCGCGTTCGAGAGTATGCACCGTGTGCGCCCGCTTCGTGAATTCCGTCGAGTGTGTGACGACGACCATCGTTTGGCCTTCCTTCGCTAAATCCAGAATCACGGCCATCACCTCGGCCGCCATTTGTGGGTCGAGGGCACTCGTCGGCTCATCGAACAGGATCACCGAAGGACTAACCGCAAGAGCCCGGGCGATCGCAACACGTTGTTGCTGCCCGCCAGAAAGTTGGTCCGGCTTCGAGTCGGCCTTTTGTGCCAGGCCGACCTTTTCGAGAAGGGGCCTGGCGATTTTCTCGGCCTCTGCACGTGAAACGCCGAGCGAGAATCGTGGGCCCGACATGACATTTTCGAGTGCCGTCATGTGCGGGAACAAGTTGAACTGCTGAAACACCATGCCGACCTTGCGGCGAAGGGCAAGGAGCGTCGCCTTGGGAGTTTTTTCGCCACCTTCTGCATGAAGCTTCAAACCATCCACATCAATGTGGCCACCTTGAAATGGTTCGAGGGCATTCAAGCAGCGAATCAGCGTGCTCTTGCCGCCGCCTGAGGGGCCAACGATGGCCGCGACTTCTCCCTTGCGGACGGTTAGCGAAATGCCGTCGAGCACAGTGTTTTCGCCACGTTTTTTGCGAAGTTCAGTGACAGCGATCACGCGTGTGTCCCCCGCGCAAGTCGTTTTTCGAGACGAAGAGCCAGGAGAGAAAGGGGATAGCTGATGAACAAGTAAATCAAGCCAATCGTCAGTGCGAGTTCGAGTACGATCTCGCGATTCCACTTGTACTGGTAGTACAGGCCCGTCAATTCTGTGATCAGGATCATCGAGCAAATGCTGGTGTCCTTGAACAATGCAATGAAATCATTCGTGACCGGGGGTATCACGATGCGAATGGCTTGTGGAAGCATGATTCGTCGAATGGCCGTCATGGGAGACATTCCAAGAGCGAGGGCCGCCTCCATCTGCCCTTTCGGAATCGCTTGCAGGCCGGCCCGGTAGTTCTCTGCTTCAGCGGCCGAGTAGTTGATCGCCAGCCCGAAGATGCCGACGTAGAACGGGGCGGCCGTGAACCACGAAGCCAACTCGTCGCCGCCAATTGCCCGGATGAGGTTCGGGATCAGTGCGAACCAGACGTACATTTGCAAAAGAATGGGGGTGCCACGCAAGACTTCCACGTAGGCAGTCAGCATCACCCTCAATGGCCAGGGGCCATACATCCGGCCAATAGCAACAAGCATGCCCAGCAAGATTGCCAATGGCATGGCGCAGCATGCTAGCTTGATCGTCATCCATGCCGCCCAGGCAATCTTTCTCGCCAGATCAGAAAGTGAGATTCCCGTGTCTCCCAGCGCTTCGACCTTCTCGCCTTCCACGGGAGGCCAGGGCCGAATCTGATGGTATGCCAGTCGTTCCTGGTCCGAGTCCCACAAACCATATTTTTCATAGATGCGTTGCAGCTCCCCGGAGGCCATGGCTTCCTTGAGTGCCTCGTTCAACTGTTTCCGCAGTTCCACATCCTTTGGATTTGTGAGAATCACATAAAAACCCGTGTGAGCCGGCGGGGCGACGACCTTCAACTTGGGGCGACGACCTCCCTGCACGTAGTAGGCTGCAGCAGGGGAATCCTGCACGGTCGCATCCATACGTTCGCGTTCCTCGACCAGGAGGAACGTCTCGTCAACTTCCTTGGTCGGAATCACTTCAACGTCGTTTCCAAATTTCTCCTCCATGTAGCGTTGGGCGAACGATCCTCGAAGCACACCGACGCGGAGCTTTTTTTTGCGTGGCTTCTTCAAGTCCTCCCACGATCGAATGGATTCATCGCTGACGTTGACGATCAGGCGCAAAGTGTAAATGAAATACGGGATCGTTGACGGAAACTCGTTTTCGCGTTCAGGGAGAAATTCCAGGCCATTCAAGGCGATATCGATGTGGCCGAGCTTCAGCGTGTCCGGAATCGTATCCCAGTCGCATTGCTTGAACTCGGGCTTCCGGCCGATCTTCTTGCCGAGGTAATTGGCGAGTTCGACCTCGAAGCCAACATCACCATTGCCGTAGATGAACGGTGCCCCGCCGGCTTTGTCGCCTCCCCAACGAAGCGGAGGATCCTGGCCGAAGGCCGTCAGGGGCATGACGAAAATCAGAAACGGAGCGAGTTGGTGCAACCACCGGAAGGCGGCGTTCAATTTGGTCGGGCTCCTTCGCATCGAGATTGTTCCACGAGAATGATGTAATAAAAGCGCGTCAATCGGCGATGCCAATACTTGTGCGATGGTGATCTCGGCGCGGGAATCGACAGGGCATAGGCGAGCCTCAGAAAAAATGGTTTTCCAGGATGGCGAGCGTCGAGGCGTAAGCCCGACGTGTTATCCGCGTCCACGTCGGGCTTACGCCTCGACGCTCGCCAGGTCAGTTTTCAGATACCAGTCGCCCTAAAGAAAAAGGCCAGTCCTGACGTTCCCGACAAAAGTCGATTTTCCGTCGGAGCCACGACCGTAAGGGAGTGATTTCGCTGGGCCGCTCCCTTACGGTCGCGGCTCTGAAAGACTTTTGTCGGGCACGTCAGTCCCCATACAAAAGTCTCAAACACGAGGACATCGACATGCAAGTACGTGGGATCATTCCGCCAATCGTTACTCCGATGACCGCTGATGAGGAAGTCGATCTTCCCCGTTTGCGTGAACTCATCGACTGGCAAATCGGCTGCGGCGTTCACGGCATCTTCGTGCTGGGCACGACCGGCGAGTGTTATGCGCTCGATGCGATCGAAAAGCAAAAAATCGTGGCCACGGCCGTCGAGCAGGTGAATCGGCGCGTGCCCGTCTATGCTGGTACTGGGGCCGAGACGACTCGCGAGGCGATTCTGCACACTCGAATGGCCGAGCGTGAAGGCGTCGATGGTGTGTCGGTGATCACTCCTTATTTCATCATGCCGAATCAGTCCGAAGTGGCCGACCACTATCGCCGAGTAGCGGGAGCAACGAATCTGCCCGTCGTGCTTTACAGCAATCCCGTCACGTGCGGTGGCCTGAAGATTGAGCCGGACACGGTGGCGAAATTGTCCAGCGTGAAGAACATCGTGGCCATCAAGGACTCTTCCGGAGATTTACAAAACCTGATTGAAACGGTCCGTCTAGTGCCTGAGGACTTCGCGGTTCTACAAGGCCGAGATACCCTGCTCGCGGCGGGCCTGATGTTCGGAGCGAAAGGCGCAGTCCCCGCGTCGTGCAACATCGCTCCGAAACTCGTGGTCGAAATTTACGAGTCGTTCGTGGCTGGAGATATCGAACGAACCAAGTCGGCTCAAGCACGATTGAGCCCGATCCGCATCGCGCTGATGATGGGCACGGCACCGGGCGTGGTGAAACAGGCGATGGCTTTGACAGGTTTCGACGTGGGGCCGAGCCGCTCGCCGATTGCCCCTTTGAGTGCAGAAAAGCGGGCGAGGCTCAAGGAAATTCTCACGGAGGCAGGGTTGGCGTGAGTCTGGGTGTATGTCAGATCGTCGAGTAGAATGATGGAGAAAGCGAGGTGTGGGATGAACGCGATCAAAGCAACTTGGACCAACGGACAAATATTACCCACCGAGCCTGTCAATTGGCCGGATGGAAGCCAATTGTTGGTGGAACCGTTGGTGACTCGCATGGAGTTGAACGGAACGAATGAGTCGGAATGGGGAGACGACCCCGAGTCGATTGCGAAATGGGTGGCTGCGGTCGAGAAACTCCAACCGTTAATCTGGGCCGAGGGAGAACGGGAAGCTTACGAACTCTATCGCGAGGAAAGTCGGCGATTCAATATCGAGGCGGTTCGGGGACAAATGGATGCCATGCTTGAGGTCAACGACTCCTGAGACGGCTCTACTTGTTCGACACTGGAATCGCCCAGGACTTTCAAGCGGGACGCGGGGAAGCCCTTAAAGAGTTTGGCCACTTTTCTCTTGTGTCTCGCTCGTCGTTCGGCTACTCTTCAAACTATCTAGTTATCCAGTCTCATTCTCATTTTCTCCGTTCCGCTTTTTGGGAGAGAGCCATGCGTTCCGTTTCGCGACGTTGGGGATTCACCCTCATCGAGCTACTCGTGGTCATCGCGATCATTGCAATACTGATCGGCCTGCTATTGCCCGCGGTGCAAAAAGTCCGCGAGGCCGCCAATCGGATGAGATGTGGAAACAACATGAAACAGGTGGCCATCGGCCTGCATAGCCATCAAGACACGATCGGGCACTTGCCACACGGCACCTACAACTACATCGATAGCACGTTCGTCACCCCTGCACCTTACAATGGCCGCATGGATCGCCGTTGCTGGGCGCACGATATCCTCCCGTTCATCGAACAGGACAATCAGCACCGCCAATTGATCGAGTTCCTCAACTCATCCAATCCGAACAGTTATTCGGCACTTGGCTTTCCGAACCTCGGCGCGGTGATCAAGACGCTCATGTGCAACTCGGACCCCTATAGCCCGAAGACACAAACTTACTGGGGAGGACTTGGCACTCCGACGCAGGGATTTTCCGGCAATTATATCGTGAACGCCGGCAGCGATTTCTTCAATGACGGCAGCTATCTGAAGAGCGCGAGTCTGGATGGAGTTATGTTTGCCCAGTCGATGATTCGACTAGCCGACATTGGCGACGGAACCTCGAACACGGCGATGCTAAGTGAATTGTTGCTGGTCCCAGACAATGGCTCACACGACATTCGAGGCCGTTATTACAATCCGGCCCACAGCGGGGTCGCGTTCAGCACGCGTTTGCCGCCCAATACCCCGATCGCGGATGCATTCAACTGGTGCTCGGCTGCACCGCCGGCCTATGCACCTTGCAACTGGTCGGGAACATATATGTACGTCTCGGCTCGAAGCCGCCATGCCGGTGGTGTGAATATGGCCCTTTGCGATGGCTCGGTCCGCTTCATCCGCAACGGGGTTGATCCGGCAACCTACAAAGCCCTGGGCAGCCGCAATGGTGGTGAAGTCCTCGGTGACTACTAACTCGGAGGACGATCGTGCGACGAAGCAGCATTTTTGCCCTCGCGATTGTGGTGTTATCCGTCAGTTGCAATAATGCCCCGCGAAAATACCGTGTCGTCGGCACGGTCTCCTGGATGGGGCAGGTTGTTGCCGAGGGAAACATCAATTTTTTTCCCGAGGATGGCTCGGTCCAGCCCGTCACGGCGAAGATCATCAACGGCCAGTACGACGCCCAGGTGCCAGCGGGAAAGATGAAGGTCGAGATCTTCGCGGACAAAGATTTGGGCTATAGCGAGGCCATGCACCAGAACGTGAAAACCCGGCTGATCCCCGAGGAGTACAACTCGCTCTCCAAAATTGAAATCGTGGTTCAGGCGAACGACTCGAACGAGGCAACTTTTCTCTTGCCACTAGCGAAATGAAGATTTTCAATTCCCAACGGGCGGCCAGTTGCAAATCCCTGGCCGTCCGAACAGAATAACCCCACTCAACAACCGGTAGTGTCCCAAGTTGGAGTTCCGGCTTTAGCCGGCTAAAGCCGGAACTCCAACTTGGGATCTCACTCTCAAACACCCTTTCGGAGTCTGGCCATGGGCCTGCTCGACAAAATTCGCGGCGAGTTCATCGATATCGTTGAATGGACCGAGCCGTCCAACAACGATATTCTCTGCTATCGGTTTCCTCGATATCAGAACGAGATCAAGAACGGGGCGAAGCTAACGGTCCGTGAAGGACAGAACGCCGTCTTCGTCTCCGAAGGCAAAATCGCGGACGTGTTTGAGCCTGGCATGTACACGCTGGACACGAATAACCTGCCGATCCTGAGCACCATCAAGGGCTGGAAGTACGGATTCAACTCGCCCTTCAAGGCCGAGGTCTACTTTGTTTCCACCAAACAATGGACGGACAAGAAGTGGGGCACCCAAAACCCCGTGATGGTCCGTGATCCCGAGTTCGGTCCCGTTCGCGTTCGAGCCTTCGGAACTTATGCCTTTCGAGTCAGCGATGCCGGCAAGTTCTTGAAGGAACTGGTGGCCACCGACCCAAGTTTTGAAAGCTACGAGATCGCCAACCAGCTGCGGAATGTTATTGTTTCGCGCATCGTCGATGCCCTGGGAACCGCGAAGATTCCGATTCTTGACCTGGCTGGTAACTACGAGAAGCTCAGCACGGTGGCCGGCGTAAAAATCGCCCCGGAAATGGCGGCCATGGGGCTGACGATTACCCAATTTCTGGTGGAGAACATCTCGCTGCCGCCTGAAGTTGAAAAGATGCTCGATAAACGCTCAAGCATGGCAGTGCTGGGGAACATGGACCAATTCACTCGATTTCAAACGGCCAACGCGATTGGCGATGCAGCCAACAACCCGGGCGGTGTTGCGGGAGTTGGGGCGGGCTTAGGTGCAGGTATGGCCATGGCTGGAGCTATGGCAGATTCCCTTCGCGGATCGGCTTCCGCTGGCTCGCCACCGCCTTTGCCTGGAGGCAGCCCACAGTATTTTGTCGGCGTGAATGGCACTCAAACCGGTCCATTCGATCTGAGTGTTTTGGCCACCAAGCTGCGTTCCGGCGAGCTTTCTCGTAGCACATTGGTGTGGAGGGCGGGCATGGCAGGCTGGGTTGCCGCTGAGAGCGTCGCCGACCTTCAGAATCTATTTGCGACCGTGCCACCGCCGCTGCCGCCGGCCTGATTGTGTGACTTCACTTGTTTTCAAAAGCAATGATCCGAACCCACCTGGAGTAACGATGCGATCCTCCCTTTCCATGCTCACCGCCATGATGGCATTCGGCGGCTGGGCCCTTGCCCACGACGAAAAGGCCGAAAAGTCCATCACGGTCACGGGCACAGCGACTGTCTACGCCAAGCCGGACACTGCCCGGATTCATTACGGCGTAAAGGTGACCGAGCCCACTGCCGACGCCGTCAAGGAAGTTCTCGCAAAACACTCCAAGGCCATCGACGAATCCGTCAAGAAGCTAAAGATTGGCACGCTCTCGATTACCTCAGGCCCAATCGGTCTCAAGCATGCCTCGACTCAGAACGGCATCAACCCTGGAATTCCCGCTGGAGGCGCGCCTGCCGCGAATCCCGGTCTCGGACCATACACCGGCCACACTTCACAGTCGGCGACCATCACCAATGCCGACCCCGAAAAACTGCGAGCCGAAGTGGATATGTTCCTGAAATCGATCATCGATGCCGGTGCGAATACCAATGGCGGTGAGCCGAAAGAAGAGAACATTAACTTCGGCTTCATGGGCCAGGGGGGCAGTGGCCCGAAGGTCGTGATTTCGAGGGCCGACGAGTCCGCTGAACGGGATGAGGCATTCCAGAAGGCGGTTGAACGAGCAGTGAAGAATGCCAAAGCGATTGCCAAGGGCCTGGGAGCCACGGAAGTGAAAGTCGTTTCGGTAACGGACGAGCAGGATAAGCCCGCCATGGAGCCTCTCAACATTTATGGACTGGAATCTCCATCAGCGACACGTTCACCAGCTGGTGTGGTTGAAGTCAAGGTTCGTGTCGTCGTGAAATGCACCTACTGATCCGGGAGTGCCGAATTCGGGCATTGTTGTCAGAGCCGCGCACACAGCGCAGCGGAGTTAATGGTAGTACTTGCAAGCACTTACTCCGCTGCGTGCGTGGCTCTGGAATGACTCCCTCAAACCGGGCCTCGCGAAATCTAGCTCACCTTGTTCTCTCTTCTCAGCGAGTTCCATGGCGAAACCCCCACCCTTGCCGGAAGATGAGCCAGAGGCGTCAAGCAATGGCTTGAAGCAAGATCCCCGAGAACGGCCAGTTTCCGACTCGGATTCTGGCGAACCTGAGCCACCGTCTCTGCCTCCTTTAGAGCAGAGCGAGCCGCCAACGGGCCGTAAATTTCCTTGTCGGCAATGTGGGGCGAAGGTCGATTTCGACCCGGAGGCTCGTGGCCTCAAGTGCCCGTATTGTGGCTTCACCGAGGTGATTCCGGAAGCGGATGATGACGAAAAGGCTTCGATTCGCGAGCACGATTTCGACGAATTTCTCGAACAAAAGGAAGAACGAGGCGAGGTTTCCGTCGGCAGCGAATGGTCGCAAGTGAAATGCACGGGCTGCGGTGCAGTGGTCGTGATCCAAGAAAAAATCGTCACCGACAAATGCCCCTATTGCTCGACGCACCTTGAGAATGAACCTGAGGCCATCAAAGATCTCATTCTGCCCGAATCTTTATTGCCATTCACGATCAGCGACCGCGAGGCCCGGACCAGATTTAGCAGCTGGCTTCAGAGTCTGTGGTTTGCCCCTTCGGAGTTGAAAAAGCTTGCAAACCTTGGGCAATTCGGCAGCGTGTACGTTCCGTTTTGGACTTACGACGCAATGACTTACACCCGATACACGGGAGAAAGGGGCGAGGATTACTGGGTGTCGGAAAGTTACACGGACTCGAATGGAAAGCGCCAAACTCGCTCGGTTCGTCGCACGCGCTGGTATCACGCTTCAGGCGAGGTTCAACATTTCTTCGACGACGTGCTGATCAAAGCTTCTGAAAGCATGCCGGTGCATCTGGTCGATAAAATGGCCCCCTGGAAACTCGATGAATTGGAGCCATTTCGGCCTGAATTCTTAAGCGGGCACGTCACGGAACGATATTCCGTGAGCCTCAAACTCGGCTTTCGCGAAGCTCGTTCGATTATGGAGGACGCGATTACGGGCCTCATTCGCCGCGATATTGGCGGCGATCATCAGCGGATTCACACGCGGCGAACGAATTACGTCGGCGTGACTTTCAAGCACACCCTTCTTCCGATCTGGGTGGCAAATTACCGCTATCACGAGCGATTGTTTCAGTTATTAGTGAACGGAAGAACAGGAAAAGTGGCTGGGGATCGACCGTGGAGTTGGCTGAAGATCGCCCGACTTGTCCTTTTAGTAATTTTCGCAATCTCTTTAATCGCCTTTCTCGTCATGAAAGCGAAGGGGTAATTGGGTGAGGTGTGAATGGCTTGGTTCTGCAAGCGACGAGTGGGATCGGTTCGTGCAGTTCGACGCCTGTCGGATAATGACCTTCAGCGAGTTAAGGCAACCTGCGAAGACTGCGAAGACTGTGACGCCCGGCGGCGTATTTGATATCACAGTTGCTGAGTGAAGTATTGGCGCGACCGTGCCGGATCCCATTGATTTCCATTATCCAGCCGGCCTGATCGCGTTGCGGAACCTTGAATCGAAGTCGTACCATTACCGAACTTGTTGCCGCTCTCCGACCCATGTGGGTTGGCCATCCCTTGCTTTGCTTTCATTGCGTGGCCGCTGTTTTACTCGGGGAATAACTAATCCTCACATCGATTATCCGAACGCCGGTGCAACGCTTGGCCCAAGATGGGGCGCTCGATACCCAATTCTGGGCGATCGAGATGCGAGTGAATTTTTCTTTGTTCTACATCCCTGACCATAACCGTGGGTGCCTGACAATCGTCCGGACCCCAGACCGTGTGAGATATATATGAACTTCAAATCTCTCCTCACCAGCATTCGCAAAAAGAACCTGACGTCAGCGCACGTCAAGTCGCAGGCACGCCGCAAGCCCGTTCTTCGAGTCGAGCCCCTCGAAGCGCGTGTCGTGCCAGCAACCTTGCCGGCACCCGTGGTCGATCAGACCAGCTTCCGCGCGATCGATGCGAACAACCACAACGACAACTGGGCCCCGGCGATGGCGGCCGATCCCCGGAATCCAAATCAGATCTTCGCCGCCTCCGTCACGCACGCGGGCAACGGCACTCGAATTGAGGTGTCGTACACAACTAACGGCGGTACAACCTGGTCCACCCAGGGACCCCTGGCCAACGCGTTGTGCCCAGAACATATCCCCCCGACGGAGTTTGAGGAAGTCAGCGACCCGAATGTCGCCTGGGACCGTTTCGGCAACGTATTTCTGACTTACACGCAATATCACCCGGACAGCATCTCGGGCGTAGTCACGGTACGAAAGTACTCTTTTAACGGAACTCCTGCTCAAGTCGGTCCAACCAAATTCTTGTATTCCTGGGTTCACGGCGATGAAGCGTACGCGCCGAACATTGCCATCGACAACAACGCGCCAACGACAACGGATGCTCTCGTTCCAGGCAACACCGCCATTGACCCCCTGTCGACGGCTCAAACCTCCGCTGCAAATACTCGTGTGTTCGTGACCTACAGCCTACGGCCCGCCTTCGACGGCGCGAAGCTCGCCGATCATGCCGTTGTCATGCGTTACTCCGATGACGGCGGGGCAACCTTTCAGGCTCCACTTTTGGTGAATGACTCTGGGCACGGGCCTGCCACCGCCAACGGCATTAACAGTCATGTGTTCTCCGAAACTGTCTTCACGCCGGGCCGCGTCAACGAACCGAATAGCGGCGGTCGCATGACCACCCTGATGAGCTACAACGGCAGCGGCGGCCCTAGCACCATTCTGGCCGACACGGTTACCTTTAACGCGGCCGGGCTGCCAGTGTTGAGCGATTTCAACGGCCCTGCCGGCCCTATTACGGATGCCATCGATGGCGATCCTGATATTCCTGTGACCACTACCTTCAATATTCCGGTCTCGGGAGTCGCAAGGATCGACAACATGTCGTTCGACATGTCCATCTCCGGCGCGGATAACGACCTGACGCATTATTCGGCTATCCTGCGCGCACCGAACGGTGCCTCGATTGTGCTTTTCCGACAAGGCTCGATTGCAGGAGAACTGCTCACCACGTCACTCGTAGATACCGCCTTCCGTACGATCAACCTCGGCGAAGAGCCGTACCTCCCATATTGGAAGCCGGAAGATGCTATTATCACCGGGAAAACCTTTGAAAATACATTCTTTGGGCTAACACAAGCACAGATTACCGGCAACTGGCTTCTGGAAATCACCGATAATGTCGCCGCTTCGCCTGGCTTCGCGTCCGGCATCAAATTGTGGCTCGGTACTGGCATCACGCAGCGTGTTGGCACGGACCGCGGTACGGGTGCCAGCGCAGCACTCGCTGACGATCGCGCGGTTTCGCATCCGACCAAGCCAGGATTTGCACCCACGGCAGGCGTTGGGCCGGGACTGAACGCGGCGGTCGATACCACGATTGGTGCATTCAGCCCCTACCAGAATCGCGTCTACTTCGCCTATTCGACCGGCGGCGCTGTCCAAGTCCGTTACTCCGATGGCATCGATGCAAACGGCGGCAACCTCTGGAGCGTCGCCCCGGCCACGGTTGGTGCTGGCTATTTGCCGCAACTTTCCGTTGATCCCTCCACGGGCACGCTCGTTGTTGCCTACTACAGCGCACGGTTCGATGCCTCGGGCACCCGCTTGACCATGATGCTGAACTCCGCCATCGACATGCCTGAATATCGCGACCGGTCCGGGGCTATCCAATTTAAGGGGTTGGGCGGCGACTATGTCACGCCCCAGGAACAAGCGTTCGACCAGATTCGCACCGAGGTCATCACCACCGAACCGGTCCCGTCGAACGGCCCGGCTGCCTCGGACGTCCGCCAGTGGGGCAACCAGATCGGCTTGTTCGCTTTCGATAGCCGCGTGACCCTCGTCTACCCCGGCAATTTGAATATCACCGGCACACAACTCCGCACTCAAGAGATTCATATCACCGGCGGCCCGCGCGTGATCGCTGCCGACTCGGGCCCGATCCTCGGGCCAGCGAGAATCACCAGCGATTTCACCGGTACGATTAATTACAATCCAAACGATGTCGGCGGCGACGGTCGCAGCCAGTTCACTGGCTTCTACGTCGAATTCGACCGCGTCATCGATCCGTCGACCTTTAATCCGGACGATGTCAAGGTCGTCTTCCGTAGCCCCTCGGACAATCCCATCGGCACGGGCACATCGCTTTCGATTGCCTCGGTCGATGCGCTCGACGACATCACGGATCCGGTCGATGGCAGCCCGTACGGCTCGAAGCGGTTCCTCATTAGACTGACTACGCCGCAAACGACCGTGGGCACCTACAGCTTCCACATCGGGGCTAACGTGGCTGGCGCAACCACGTCGATCAAGGACCGCGTCCGCGATCCACGCTTCGGCTACACCAACACCGGCGCGGCGCAAACCTTCACTTACACGGCTCCTGGGGCGGGCGATCAGATCCAGGACTTTACCGGTACAGCTACGCCGTTGACCCGGACGGTCCTCATTCCGGGTGGAGCTTTCCCCGTTGGCGTGGTAGTCGGCGACATCACGGTTCGCGTCAATGTCACACACGAGTTGAACCAGGATTTGCAGTTCGAGTTGATCTCCCCGAGCGGCCAGGTCATTCGGCTCATGAATCAGTTCGACGCCTCGGGCCAGAATTTTACGAATACCCGGTTCAACGACGGTGCGGCACTCACGCTCGCCGCGTCGCCCGATACGGGCCCATACAACGGCATTTACGCTCCGGTACAGTCACTTTTAACGGCGGTCCAGGGTGCCAACCCAAGCGGTGCTTGGTCGCTTCGCATCACCGACTTGGCCGCTCTCGATACGGGCGTGTTGAACTCCTTCTCGATCATCATCCAGGGTGCCACTGCCGGGTTGACCATCGGTACCGGCAACTTCATGGACCAGGACGCCGACGGCATCTCGAACGAGACGCCGTTCATTCCAGGGGGTGGCACGAACTTGGTTGCCCGGGATGGCTTCTCGGTGCCGGACGCCTTGAATGATACGCCGTTCATCCTGCCCTACGCGATTTCGCCGCTGCCGGTCTCGATCCCTGGCCCGCGGCTCCTCACGACCCGCGTCTTCGGCCAAACGCCGACCAGCGACCAACTCGTGAAAAATGTCCCGGTTTCATCGATTGACGTCACGTTCGACCGGACCATGAAGGCGAGTACCTTCTCCGCAGCCGACATCATCCGGATCATGGGCCCCTATGGCGACGTTCCGCTGACGGGCGTCGCTGTCACGCCGATCGATGGCGCAGGCACCGCCCTCCCCGCAGGTACGGATTCCAAGTCGTTCCGCATCAGTGGCTTCGCGGCTCAGACCCTTCCTGGCACTTATACAATCCAACTGTCCTCCCAGATCAGCGATACGACCGGCAACCTGCTCGACACGAACTTCAACGCGGGCGTCGGGAATCTGATCGGCCGTGTGACCGGTGCAGATCTCACCACTGAACCGTACGGCGGCAATCCGTTAAATGGCGGGCTCGGCTTTGACGTGATTGGCAAATCGACAGTTTCGGTGAACCTGACCGTCGCTGAAGCCTACCTGTTGCAAGAGGCCAAAGTCAATTTGACTGTCAGCTTCCCGACGGTGCCCACAACCGCTTACAAGCAACTCGAAGGCCGGCTCATCCACCCGGACGGGACAGTCGTATTGTTGTTCGCCAACGCTCCCGAAAATGGTGCGGGCAACATGCTGAACCTGACTCTCACCGACGACGCCTTCTACATCCCACAGAACCAAGGGTCGCCGGTAGCGATCGCATCGATCGAGGACGGTTTCGTCGCCAACGGCACGAACAACCCGACTCAACCGCTGTCGCAATTGATCAACAAGGCGTCGAATGGCACCTGGAAGTTGCAAATCCGTAACCTCGGAACCCAGACTGCCAAGATTGAGAAATTCCAACTGCTCCTCGACAAGCCGGTCATCCCGACCGGTTTGGGCGAAGTCCTTGCCGACCAGACCGTGGTTTCCTTCCGTATCGCCCTCACGGATGGGTCGGCTAACATCACGAAGGATAACTGGAGCCCGGTCGGTCCGGCCCCTCAGATCGACTTGCAAGGGATCAACAGCACGGCGGGACGAGTCTCATCGATCGCCGTCGATCCGAGCGATGCGTCGGGCAACACGGTGTATGCCGCCGGTGCCTCGGGTGGTATCTGGCGGACGTCGAACTTCCTGACCCGCGACGTCGACGGTCCGGTATGGATCCCGCTGACCGATTTCGGTCCGAATAACGCCATCAATGTCGGCTACTTGGCCGTATACAACTCGCCGACCGATCCGAACACGAACGGCGACCCGAACAAGACGGTCATCCTTGTTGGCACCGGCTCGCAGTCGCTCAACGTCATTGACGAAGAGGACGATCGCCGCTTCGACGGCATCGGCTTCCTGCTCTCCGAAGATGCAGGCAAGTCGTGGCAGATTTTGGACAGCACGGACAACTACAACGCGGTCCTGAACAAGTACCGGCCGTTCGTCGACGTCTCTGCGAGCATTACTGTAACGACCGCGAGGCAGGTCGGCACAATAGTGACCATCACCACCTCGACGCCACATGCTTTCCCGGTTGGCTCGACGGTGACGATCGCGGGTAACTCGGTGGGCGGGTACAACGGCACGTGGGTCACCACAAGCAACCCGACGCCGACCACGTTCACATTCGATACGACAGCCGGCCTGGCCAATGGGTCGGGCGGGACCGCCACGGCCGACGACCGCCGCAATCATGTTTTCGTGGGCGCGGTTGTCAACCGAATTATCTTCGAGCAGAACCCGGATGTGTTCTCGAACCGACCGATCATCTGGGCGGCAGTCGGCCAGGGCATCACCCCGGCCAGCGCCAACGTGGCTGGGTTGTGGCGGAGCGTTGACGGTGCCCGGACGTGGGTCCAGGTCCGCCAGGGCGAGGCGAATGACTTTGTCATCGCCCAGGGAAGCCAACTGCCAAATAGCGGCGACCGACCAACGATTGCCTACCTCGCGCTCGAAAATGAAGGGGTATTCTTCATCGAGAACCTCGACAGCCCGACCCCAGGGTTTACCCTCATGACTGGCACGGTCGGCCGACCGACGATAAACACGGGTGGCGTGCCCACGACTTTATCAGAGACGCCGAACGGCGACTTCGGCCGCATCACACTGGCGACGCCCGCTTTCGTCAAGAACAGCGACTTCCAGAACAACTACTATCAGCGTTGGGTCTATGCTGCCGTCGCCAACGAGGACGGCTCGACCCGCGGCCTCTACGTGACCAAGGATCGCGGTTACAACTGGACCAAGATCAAGATACCCGGTGGCGGTGGGTTCACGGACCTGGCGCTCGAAGTCGACGTGACCATCAACGAGTCGCCCGCTCGGGACGACATCGGCGGCAATCACTCGTTGACCCTGGCGGTCGATCCGAACAATCCCAGCATCGTATACTTCGGCAGCAACGCCTTGATCAAGGTGGACATAACGTTGCTAACCGACCCGTATAACCTGACGATGTATAACCACAGCAACGACGAGGGCGGCATTCGTCCGGACACGTTCGATGGAGTGCGGGACAACGGCAACATTGGCGGCGGCTTGGCGTCCGTCGACCCAAACACTTTCCTCAATAGCGCCGTTCCGGGCACCGGTAACTACCAGGCAGTCCTCGACGCAGACCCGCGGAAGAAGTGGAACCACCTGAACCTCGACCGCGATCCGTATCGCCCCTTCCGTCGCGATACAGCCCTTAGCGTCTCGAATGTCGCGAACTTCACCAACTCCGGCCGTAACGCCACTTGGACCGTGGTCAGCGGCGAGGGGAGCGGCGATTTCAACTGGGTTAGCCAGATCGTGACCTTCCTCGATCCAATTACCGGCTTGGGCCGCATGGCTTTTGCGGCGGATGAGGGCGTCAGCACCCTCGTCGTTAACCAAAACACGCCGGTCAATCAGCGGCCGAACTCGTCGGCCAATAGGCTCGATGGCTTCGTGCAGAACTTCCAGTTGCAGAATGTCAATGCATTCCAGACCAACGTTCAGGTGACCGGTAAGCGGAACGGCAACCTCCAAACCGCTCGATTCTACTCCGGCGATACGCAGCCGAGCATTGTGGCCGCCAGCATCGCTCAGTCGCTCCTCTACGGTGCGGCTCGGCGGCAAGGCGACGTCCAGGTCTCGCCTAACGACCTGGGCCAGGGTGCCATTGTGTGGGACGACGATCCATTCGGCAGCGGCAACCCCGGTGGTGTGGTCGCACGCATCGGCAGGGTCAATTATGTCGCCGCCGATCAGACCGGCAGCGGTAATGTTTATATTCTCCGCCGCATTAACGACATGCCGTTCGAGGGACAGAACCCGGTTAACTTCTTCCAGATCTCGAAGAACGGTGGGACGCCGATCAGCTTTACGAACGGCCTGTTCCAGAACTCGGCCGACGCCCAGGGTGCCGGACAGTGGACGAACAACGTTAAAACCTTCGCCGTTAATCCGATTGATCCGGCTGGTATCGTAATGGGTTCCGACGCCGGTCGATTATTCCTGACACGCGACATGGGCTTGAACTGGAACGCCAAGGGCGAGCCGGCGGCATTCGGAACAACAACGTTTAGCTCTTTCGCCTTCGGTGCTCCGCAACCCGGTTCAATCAACTTAAACGACTTTGTCTACGCCGGCACGAATTCAGGCAGGATCTACGTCACGACTACGGGTGGTGGAAACTTGGTCACCTCGTGGCAGAACATCACGACAGGTGCGTTCGGCACACTCGACGGCTCGCCAATCATGAAGATGGTTCCCAACCCGACCCGCGGCTCACACGAACTGTTTGCCGTGACACGGAAGGGCATCTACCACATGGCCAACTGGGACCGCCGAGATATCAACAATCTGCCCGATCCAACGCCGTGGGAAAACATCACGACGAACATCCGCGATATTACGTATAAGTCGTTTGGCCACGATGACTGGGTCACGCCGGTCCTCGGCACCGATCACCCGAACCTAACGGGTGACTCGGGAGAGGATCCGATCATGACGATCGCGGTCGATTGGCGGCCAACGTTCAGTCCGACGATCGCCGCCCCGATCGTTTATGTTGGCGGTGATGGCGGTGTGTTCCGCGCGATCTACGCCGCCGACCAGACGAACTGGGCGCGGTTCACCAATTCGGCCGAAGGCTCGGCGACGGACGGCGGCGGTCTGCCGTACGTCAAAGTCACCGACATTGACCTGGCGCTTGGAAACATCGACAAGAACACGGGACGGCCCGTGACCAACGGTGCACCGGACGCCGTGATCGTTTCGACACTCGGCCGCGGCATGTGGGCGATCGGGCTCGACGCCCCTGTCGGTTTCTCTGGACCACGTGTGGTTGATTCCGCCGTCGAGAACAAGGCTGGTCCCGACGTGCCGAACGACCGGCCATTCTTCGATCCCGTGGAATATGTCACGGTAACGTTCGACCGAACCATTAGTGCTGCGACTTTCACGACGGCTGATGTGGTAGTCACGGCTCCGGATGGCACCACGCGATCTCCGGTCGCCGTTGTGGATCTGTCGACGCCGACTACGGCGATTTTTCGGATTGTCTTCTACGATCAATTCAACGTCTTCGGCGGCGGTGTGGGGGCACCTCTGAATCGGGACGGAACGTACACGATTCGAGTAGGCCCCGAGATCGCAGCGGGCTCCACGAAGATGGACCAGAATGGTAATGCCATCAACGGTGAGCTTATCGCCGATCAGTTCGTGATGGATGTCGTCCTCGGTTTGAGCGATATGGCCGACTTTGTAAACGACGTGTATCAGAAGTTCGTGGGCCGATTCCCCACGTCTGCCGAGTACATTTCCGTCAAAGTCCAGAACATGGAGAAGGCCCGCTCCGTGGCTCTGAGCAAGCCCCAAAGAACCACGGCCCTGAGCGAGGTCATCAAGGAACTTCTGGTCAGCCACAATGGCAACGACGCTCGCAAACGACTGGTCGAGCGGTTATTTGATAACGGTAATGCACCGGGCGAAATCGGTCACTTGTTGCCGGCACCGTACATCCTGACGGCTGCCGAACGAGATGCGTTCGTAGCCGGCATGGTGGCGGGAACCAAGTCTCCCGAGCGGATTATGATCGACATCATGTCGAAGCCGGAATACTTCGCGGCGGCTGGCGGCACGGCGGCCGGGTTCCTCAACAAGGTTTATGCGGATCTGTTCAAGGGTACCGGCATCACGTTTAACATGCTGAAGACCACAACACAGACATCGCAAACCAATCAGGCTGGCACTCCCACCGGTCGTGCAGCTCTGGTCAAGAGCCTGGTGAATGGGGCGACCGTGACTTACGATCCCACGCCGACGCCAGCTCCGGCCGCTCCTTTCCTGACGACGAGTTTCCGAACACACTTCGTGAAGCTTGCCTTTGCCCAGTACGTGCCGAATGTCGTCTTGACAACGAGCTTGTTGAATTCCACCAAGACGCTGATGGCACGAGCCCCGGCTGCGAATAAGCTGGGTGGCAGCGAATGGGTCATCTGGAGGATCATGTCTTCGAAGGACTACTTCGAGACCAAGACGCAAGTGGGTGGTCCGGATAATGGGCTTCAGACAAATCGCGGTTGGGTTGCAGGAGTCATCTTCGATCGCATGGGCGGCCGAGTCGCGACTGCTGTGGAACAGGATACCTTCTCGCAGAAGGTTCTCGATATCTTCAACACCCAACGGCAGGCATTTGTTCAGTCCGTAGTGTACTCGAAGGCGTACCGCACCAAGGTGATCAACGAATATTACCTGTTGATTGACGGGGAGCTGCCAACGCCCACGGAACTAACCTCGGCTCTTAACTCGTTTGGGGCTGGAACGCAAATTCCGAGTTTGATGGCGGGCCGCTTCTCGAAACCCGAGTTCTTTACTGAAAGTGGTAACACCGCAAACCTGTGGGCACGCAATGTCTACATGAAGCTCTTTGGTGTGTTGCCGACTCCTCCAGAGGAAGCGGCACTCGCGTCGCAAGCCGGTACGGAGACCAGGCGGAAGGCTGCGGTCCTCGCGATCCTGCAGGGCACGAGGTATCGAACGAAGTTCATCAACGACACGTTCCAGCTACTGCTGGGACGTGCGCCATCGGGTGCCGAGACCACTGCTTACCTCGATTACCTCACGGTCAAGCGGTGGGAATTAATGTACGCAGACATGCTGTCATTCGGAGATGCCAGGAAGAGCGGTACGACGCCCGCCAGTCCGGCAACTCAGGGTCTCCCCCGCGAGTTCTGGGAAGTCGCGAACTGACGCGAAACTTAGCGATCGAATCGTTAACGAGGCCGGAAGGAACAGGTGTTCCTTCCGGCCTCGTGCCATTTCACTTGTCACCTTCCCCTGTCTCTCGTTTCATATCCGCATGGCCGAAGCTTCTCGAAACGAAATCGTCGCACGAGCCGACACGGTCGTGATCAAGGTTGGGACTAACGTCCTGGCCGATTCAACCGGCACGCTGGATCGCCAACGAATCCAGTCGCTCGCGGAGCAACTCGTCCGCTCGCGATCCGGCGGCCGCCGGGTGGTGCTCGTCAGTTCGGGTGCAATCGGGGCTGGCGTTGGCCGCATGGGGCTTGGGAAACGCCCGACCGATTTGCCCCACCTGCAAGCGTGTGCTGCCGTTGGACAGTGTGCTCTCATGCAGGCTTATCAAGAGAGCTTGACCCCGCATGGGATTCACGCGGCTCAGATTCTTTTAACCGCGAGCGATTTCGACAATCGCGTTCGCTACCTGAACGCCAGGCACACGATTCTGACCCTGTTCGAGTACAACTGCCTGCCGATCATCAACGAGAACGACACGGTTTCCGTGGCCGAGATCAAGTTCGGCGACAACGATCATCTGGCTGCGATGGTGGCGAATCTGTTGCAAGCACCGCTATTGATCTTGCTCACGAACGTGGACGGGCTTTTTACCGCCGACCCGAGCCAGGATCCGAATGCCCGGCTCGTTGAAACGGTCCCACATATCGACAAGAAGGTGACTGAACTGGCCGCAGCGACGACGAGCGAACTCGGCACCGGCGGCATGAGAAGCAAACTGCGAGCAGCCCGCATCGCGACTGCGGCCGGTAGCGTCGTGATCATGGCCAATGGCTCGACGGAAGGAATTCTCGATGCGGTCTTCGGCGGAAAGTCAGTCGGCACGCTATTCCTGCCGCACGGTGAATCGCTCTCGGCCCGCCGGCGCTGGCTGGCTTTCACCGCTCGACCGCGTGGCTCTCTCCGGCTTGACGAAGGGGCCCGTCGTGCCGTGGAAGAAGGCGGAAGAAGTTTATTGCCGGTCGGCATCGTCGAGGTTTCGGGTACTTTCGGCAAAGGTGAAGTCGTTTCAATCTGCAACAAGGAAGGTGTTGAGTTCGCACGCGGCCTGACGAATTATTCGAGTGCCGACGCCGAGCGGATTCGCGGATTGGCAACCGAGCAGATACTGCGTGCCGTGGGCAAAGTACCTTACGTTGAATTGGTTCACCGCGATAACCTGGCCGTGATCGGCTAATTTTGGAGGGGCTTGTCAATGATTCTTGGAATGCGAACCGTGCTGTATCCCGCGCCGGATCTGGCTCAAGGGAAGGCGTTTTACACGCAAGTGCTGGGCAAGGAACCCTACTTCGATCAACCGTTTTAAGTCGGCTACGAAGTCGGCGGCTTCGAACTCGGCTTGTTGCCGGATGCGACGCCGGGCCAACCTGGTGCTATCGCCTACTGGGGCGTCGCGGACGCCGTCGCCGAACTGGAGCGCCTGCAAGGGCTGGGTGCCGAATTACGCGATGACGTTCAGGAAGTGGGTGAAGGAATCAAGGTCGCTGCCGTGCTCGATCCGTTTGGCAACGTGTTTGGGATTATTGAGAACCCAAACTTTGATAAGGGGAAGGTGGAATAGTTACCTTTGTTTAGCGTTCGAGCCAACGGCTCGAACGAAAGCCTCGCCTGGTATAACGTTCGAGCCGATGGCTCGAACGCTAAACGGTGTCGATTGTCTTTTGCCCGCGCCTTAGAATACAAATGTAAAGTCTCTCCTTACCGCAACGAGAATCCGTTTCATGGCCGCCATGACTTTGACCGAAAAGATCCTCGCCCGGGCTGCGGGGCGCGATCATGTGAATCCCAACGACAACGTTTGGGTGAATGTAGACGTGCTCATGACGCACGATGTCTGCGGGCCGGGCACCATCGGCGTGTTCAAGAAGCACTTTGGCCAGGACGCGAAGGTCTGGGATCGCGAAAAAGTCGTGGCGATTCCCGATCACTACATCTTCACGCACGATGCGATGGCCAATCGCAATGTCGAGGTGCTGCGAGCTTTCGCGGAAGAACAGAAGCTGCCGTACCACTACGATGTCGGCACCGATCGCTACAAGGGCGTTTGCCACATCGCCCTTCCCGAGGAAGGCCACACGCGGCCTGGCGAGGTACTATTAGGCACGGATAGCCATACATGCACGGCCGGTGCGTTCGGCGAGTTTGCAACGGGCATCGGTAATACGGATGCCGCGTTCGTCATGGGCACCGGCAAGCTGTGGCTGAAAGTCCCGCCGACCATGCGGTTCGTGTTCCACGGCAAGCTTCCGCCTTACCTGATGGCGAAAGATTTGATCCTTGCGGTGATCGGGGAGATCGGCGTTGATGGGGCCACGTATCGTGCCATGGAGTTCGATGGCGATGGCATTTACTCGCTGAACATCGAAGAACGAATGACGATGTGCAACATGGCCATCGAGGCCGGCGGCAAGAATGGCTGCATCGCACCGGATCAGGTCACGCTCGACTATGTGAATGCTCGCGGCAAGAAGACCGGCAATAAACCATACACGGTTCTAAAGACCGACGCGGGGGCCTCGTTCATCTACGAAAAGGTCTTCGATGTGACGAAGATGGAGCCCGTGATCGCCAAGCCGCACAGCCCGGACAACAAGGCGAACGTTTCGCAGGTGAAGGGTACAAAGCTCGATCGTGCTTACATCGGTTCTTGCACGGGCGGCAAGATGACCGACTTCCGGGCAGCGGCGGGAATCATGCGTGGCAAGGAAGTGAAGATCGACACGTTCATTGTCCCGGCCACGACCGAAGTGGCTCAGGGTCTGAAGACCGAGAAGATCGGGAACCAGACGCTCGAAGAAATCTTCATCTCCGCTGGTGCCAAGATGGGCGAAGCCAGTTGTGCTGCTTGCTTGGGTGGCCCGTCGGATACGTTCGGTCGGCTCAACACACCGATCAGTTGCATTAGCACTACGAACCGCAATTTCCCGGGCCGCATGGGGCACAAGGAGGCTCAAGTGTACTTGGCCAGCCCGCTCACCGTGGCTGCGAGTGCATTGTCCGGCGTCATTACCGATCCGCGGGAAGTGTTGGCATAGTAGTCGGCACACTCCGTGTGCCGACAGAAATGAGAGGAAGAGCGACTGTCCGCACACGGAGTGTGCGGACTACTTTGTGTATACATTCTTCGGGTCGAACACGCGCTCGGCAATCACCTGTATCTCTTCGCCTTTGACCTCGCGAAAGAAGCAGGATTCATAGCCCTCGTGGCATGCCGCCCCGCCGAGTTGCTTGACCTTGAGCAGCACAGTGTCCGCGTCGCAGTCGACAAAGATGCCTCGCACCTCCTGAACGTGCCCGCTCTCCTCCCCTTTTCGCCAAAGACGGTTGCGGCTTCGGCTAAAGTAGCAGGCCCTGCCCGTGCGGACCGTCTCATCGAAAGCTTCCGCGTTCATCCAGGCCAGCATCAGCACGACGCCCGAATCTGCGTCCTGAGCGATGACTGGAATAATGCCATTGGTTTTGTTGAAGTCGAGCATGTTCAATCGTTCCTCAGCGGTGTCGAAGGCTGGAATTCCCGGCGAATATCCTCGCGATAAAGCAGGATCAACGCCCAGATGCCGAATGGATAAAAGAGGATGGTGTAGCAACCCGCGATCGATAGCCCCGCGACGATGTAGGCTGCGTTCAACGCGATTCGGTAGTTTCGCAATCGAGCCATCGAGAGACCGCCGACGATTACGAAGCAAAAGAGGCATGCCCCCAGGGAGGTCAGGCTGAGGTAAATGACGAGCAACCACACCGGGTTCTTCCGCAATTGTTCGATTGCAATCCCGATCGACAGCCCCGTCAGAGCAAGAATGCCCACGATTCCAATCGCAATGATTGCTGTCGCGGGGATGAATACCTTGCGACGAGCAATCTCGGCCGGAGTTCGGATGATGCCAAAATCGTCGTCATAGTCGTCGCGGAGATCATTGTAAACCGGACGCTGCGGCCGGTCGTCTGGTTCTCTCCGCGGTTCGTCCACGTGTTACTCCGGTTGTCCACGAGCTGCCACTCGTGAAAAGGCCAGCTTGACATCCGAATTGAGCAGGACGATCAAAGCCCAAATTCCCGGGACCGCCCCGACGCAACAGCAACACAGGCCTGGCAAGATCGAAACGATTGAGCCGACCATCGCCATGGCATAACCGCGGAGTTGCTTCATCTTAGTGCCACCCACGAAGCCCAATACTCCCAAGATGGTGCCGACGATTCCGTAAATAGGCCCTTCGATCTTGAGCGACTTGATTGCCTCGTCGCGCGGTGGCATTTTTTGCCGCTGTTCGACGGGTTGATCCTTCTGCATGTTTTCAACCCAGTCCCAATAGGCATTGACCATGCCATCTGGATTAACCACACAAAGGGCACCATAGGTGACCGAGAGGGCAACTGTCAGAACACCGAACAGTTGCAGAAGCGTGCCGGGAACTTTCACGCGGCGCGCAGCTTCCTCGAACCAGCGTTCTTGGTCTCGCGGTTCGTCAGGGTTGTTGTCGTCGGTGCCGTAGTCGTTCATTGTGTTACTCGGTTGAAATGAGTGGGGTTGTTCGACATCAGTAGGAAATCAAGCTGAAAATCTCATGGCCCGCCAGTCGCTTGCGTCCTTCCAGGAACGCCAACTCCACCAGGAACGCACAGCCGGCCACGCGTCCGCCAGCCTTCTCGATCAACGCGCAACCGGCTTGCATTGTGCCGCCGGTTGCCA
>Ga0105046_10001839_pt1 | contig 32981 bp, 35 predicted proteins | sample MAT03_FD_78385 | JGI IMG/M metagenome (GOLD analysis project Ga0105046, IMG submission 78385) | Freshwater microbial communities from Lake Fryxell liftoff mats and glacier meltwater in Antarctica - MAT-03 (megahit assembly) | ecosystem: Environmental > Aquatic > Freshwater > Ice > Liftoff...
AAACATGGCGAAGTGGCGCAAGGTTCTCTTCCTGACCCTTGCCCGACAATCATCGAACCCGGTCGAATATTTCAACCTGCCGATCGACCGCACTATCGTCATGGGCGGGCACGTAACCCTTTGACCGGGCCTACTGGTCGAGGCGTCAACACGAGAAGTCCTCACTCGAAAAGTGGGTAGGCGGCTGTTGGGGAAACCGGCCGATGCGTACTATGGAGGCAGGAACAAACGAAGTCTTAGGCTGGAACCAGGAGCTGACCGTGTTATCGGAACCCCACGAGCTCTCACAAAGTGGGATGAACGTTGATCAAGCTGCTGCGGAGGCGGACCAGAGGAGTTCCAACGCAGATCTGGTCAGTTCGGACGCTGACATTGCGGCTGACGGCCGTGATCTGGTTGCGGCCAACCGCGAGATGGCCTCGGAAGCGAGGGATACTGCTGCCGCGGCCCGCGACCGTGCTGCGGTGGAACTCGAGCCCCCCTGGGAACCTTTTGGTCCCGCGCTACGGGCGACGATCCGACGTGCCGCCGATGTCCGCACGCACGCTGCGGCCGACCGCGAGCTCGCGGCGGCGGACCGTGAGGCTGCCGCTGAAGGAAGGTCGGAAGCCATTCTCGATCGCGAGCGTGCCGCGGCGGACCGTAAACATGCGGCGATGGACCGTGAACATGCCGCCATGGATCGGAAGAAGGCCCTGGACGAACTCGAGCGGGCCCACACCGACGATCTGACCGGCGCCTACCGCCGTGGAGCGGGACAGATCGTTCTCCAGGCTGAACTCGACCGGGCAACCCGGTCTGGGGAAGGCCTCGTCCTTGCGTTTGTCGACGTCGACGGACTCAAGGCGACGAATGACTCGTCCGGTCATGCCGCCGGGGATACCCGACTGCGCGATGTCGTGAGGGCGATGCGCTCGAAGATCAGAACCTACGAACCGATAGTCCGGTATGGAGGAGACGAATTCCTCTGTTCGTTCGCCGGGGTAAGTGCGCCTGACGTCGAAGTACGTTTCAAAGAAATCGTCAGCATGCTTGACCACGTTGACGATGGTGACGCGGTCAGCGTCGGGCTGGCCGAGATGGGTGATGGTGACTCGCTCCAGGACCTGATCAATCGAGCGGACCTGTCGCTGATTGAAAAGCGGCGTCTTCGCAGGGACTGAAGGCAGCGACCGGAAACAACACGGCCCCGGAGCTTTCGCTTGACCGGGGCCGTATTTTCCGAATCGATGTCTGTTTTACTTGAGGACGCGGATCAGCTTCTTGTTGGCGAACTCTTCGATGCCGAAGCGTCCCATTTCACGGCCGAAGCCAGAACGCTTGACGCCACCGAACGGCAGTTCAACGCCGTCGAGCAGAGTCCCGTTGACGTAAACCATTCCGGCATCGATCTGGTCCGCGACGCGCTCGGCCTGGGCCGGGTCGGTCGAGAAAACATAGGAGCCCAGGCCGAAAGCAGTGTCGTTCGCGAGTTCGACCGCTTCCTCTTCCGATGAGACCTTGTAGACCGACGCGACCGGTCCGAAGAACTCTTCTTTGTAGGCGTCGTTATCTTCTGAAATATCGGTCAGAACCGTGCCTTCGAAGAAGTTCTGGTTGTTCTCTCCTCCGGCGGCTACGGTGGCTCCCTGGGCGACGGCCCGGTCAAGCTGATCCTTCAGGCGCTCCGCCGCAAGGGACGAGGAAAGCGGGCCCATGGCCGTTTCTTCCGACGTCGGGTCACCGGTCTTCGGCGTGGTCATCGCGGCGGTAAAGCCTTCGAGGAACTCGTCGTAGAGGTCGTCGATCACGATGAAACGTTTGGCGGCGTTGCAGGACTGGCCGGTGTTGTCGAGACGGGCGTTGGTTGCCGCTTCGATGGCTTCCGCCATGTCGTCAGTGCCGAGCAGGACGAACGGATCGGAGCCACCCAGCTCCAGCACGACCTTCTTCAGGTTGCGCCCGGCGATCTCGGCCACCGCGGCACCGGCCCTTTCGGAACCAGTAAGCGAAACACCGCGGATCCGGGGATCGGCGATCACGCCTTCGATCTGTTCGTTCGACGCGTAGATGTTCACGTAGGCACCTTCGGGGAAACCGGCCTCGCGGTAGATGTCCTCGATCGCCTGGGCTGACTCCGGGCACTGCGGCGCATGCTTCAGCAGGATCGTATTGCCGAGGCAGAGGTTCGGGCCGGCGAACCGGGCCACCTGGTAATACGGGAAGTTCCAGGGCATGATGCCGAGCAGTGGACCGGTCGACGTGCGGCGCACGATCGCGGTGCCTTCACCGGCGAGCAGCTTGATCGGCTCATCGGCGAGGAATTCCCCGGCGTTGTCGGCGTAATAACCGTAGATGTCGCCGGCGAAGTCGACCTCACCAAGGGCCTGCTCCATCGGTTTGCCCATCTCACGCACGATGATGCCGGCCAGCTCTTCACGTTTCTCGACATGGAGCTCGCCAACCCGCTTGACCATCGCAGTCCGTTCGGCAAGAGTCGAGTTCTGGGACCAGCCCCAGTAGGCGTCGTCAACCTTGCCTATAGCTCCGTTCAGGTCGGCGTCGGAGATCGTCGGATACTCCTTGACCGTCTCGCCGGTCGCCGGATTCACTACTGCGTACTGGGTCATAAAACTCCAATCCTCTGGGGGTGAAAGGTGGTCCGCAGCCAGCTTACCGTGGTCAGGTTTCGTCGATGGCATTCTTTCTGTCCACTAGCAGGGGATCAACCGGCGTAAACGGAAGGTTCGGCAGCTGTTCGACGGGGATTCCCAGGGTGGAAGCGAGCACCTCCCGCGAGATGGCCGAAGCCGACGCCCTGAAGCCGATGTCTTTCGGCATCGGCTGGTCGAAGAAGATCAGGAAATGCATCTCGTCGCCGCCGATGTTCTCGATGTGGTGCGGGTAGGCCCGGGGGATGAAGTAGACGTCGCCGGGACCCAGTTCGTAGGTGTCGGCCTGGCCATCAGGGTCGAGCACCGTCATTCGGCCGCGGCCGGTTTTCACGAACCCCATTTCGGCGGTTTCGGGGTGCCAGTGTGGCTCCCGCATACCGACGTCGGTAATGCGCAGCGAATACATCGAGATGTCGGTCAGCGCCGGCCAGAACTGGCTGCGAGCCAGCCTTGCCGAGCCGGCGGCGGTGTCGATCGGCGGTGACTCGCCTTCGACGTCGAACCGGAACGGTGTCTCCAGCCCTGCGCCTTCGGGGATTGTGGCGGCTCCGGTGCGCCCGACGATCCGGGGTCCGCTGACTTCGCGTGGCACACCCTCGAAATCCGAAGCGGGCAGGTCGTATGTGTTGCCGAGAACGGCATCGCTCATGACTGCCATCGAAGATCTCAAGGAAAAATCGCTGGGTCGTTCGTGGCGGAACGCGAGGATCAGCTCGGCCTCCTGGGAACCCACGTTCTCGACGTGGTGGAGGGCACCGCATGGGACGAAGAACATCTGGCCGGGCTTGACCAGAAATCCTTCTAAATCGTTGCCGCTGCCGAGGATGCTGACCAGAACAGCGCCGGAGACGCAATAGGTCATCTCGGTTGCATTGGCGTGCCAGTGCGGTTCACGAATTGAACCCGGCTGAAGCAGCAGGCGTTTCAGCGAAAGCCCGTCCAGAATCTCCAGACGATCGGCGTTCACTGCGGTGATCGACCCGAAATCGTTTCTGAGCTGGACCTGGCCTTCGGTGAGGGAAGTGACGTGGCGGGATGAGTCAGTCAACGGAACCTTTCATGGCAGTGGCGACAGCCGAATCGTTTCACGATGTGATCATTGTCCGATTGGACAGAGTTGGCCGCGGGTATATGTTCGTTGAAAGCAATGAAGCGGTGGACCGAAAGCGGCCGCCCGGAATGGAGCACCTATGACTGACCACAAGATCGATGAAGCCAAAGGCCGTGTCAAAGAAGCGGCTGGCGATCTGACCAACGATGACAAACTGAAGAATGAAGGCAAAACCGATCGCGCTGCCGGATCGGTCAAAGAGAAGACAGAAAACGCAGTTGATTCGGTCAAGGACAAGCTGAACGGTAAAGACTGACCTTTAAGGTCCGCCGCTACTGGGCTGATTTCTGCCAGTAGCGGTCGAGGCCTGACCACATGCCTTCGAAGGGGCCGGCCCGCCAATAACTGTCGACCTCTTCCTTGCCAGCGCGCTCGGCCAACCACTCCCTGATCCAGAGGGTGAGGCCTTCGGCATCCGTCTCTTTCGCGGCATTTGCAAGTTCATCGAGGGCGGGGTGAACCATCTCGATGTGCTTCTGTACGTCATCGGTCGTCTGGCCGAAATGCATGAACGCCAGGCGCTGTGGATCCCAGGCAGACACTGTTTCCAGCGACTTGTGCCAGAGGCCGATGTCGATGTCTGGAGGCGGTGTTGGTGGGAACGCTGGCCCATTGCCGATGCGGATCCCGGTGACGTCTCCGGTGAAAGCCGTTCGGGTCGGCGTGTGGAGATAGGAAACGTGGTGTTTCGCGTGACCCGGGGTGTACGCGACTTCCCAGTCGTCTTCGGACTCCCCACCCGTCAGAATCCGCACGTTCTCTTCAGGGATCGGGGTCACGTCGCCCCAGAGAAAGTCAAAGTGCTCGCCGAAAACCTGTCGCGCGCTGGCGACCAGACGGGTCGGGTCGATCATGTGGGGTGCGCCGCGCTCATGGACCCAGACCTCGACGTCGGGGTAGATCTCGACGAGTCTTCCGGTGCCACCGGCATGGTCGAAGTGGATGTGGGTCAGCAGGATCGCGCGCGGAGTTGAGCCGTCAAGTGCTTCGATCACGTGGTCGATCGTCTTCTCACAGCCGGGGTCGACGATGACGTCGCCCATGATGTGGGCTCCGATCGCCCCCGGCATGCCCATGTGCATCAGGTCGACCGTCTGGGGAATCAGGCTGCTCAAAGGACACGAGGGGAGGAGAAAGTCATCCAGACAAATTTACCTCGTCAGGTGCGAACATGGCCTCATGCGCGCCCAGAACCAGTCATTCCGGTGTGAAGACCGATCCTTCGATCGGTCCGATGTCTGAGCCCGTGCCACCCGACGTTCATGTTGCGGAAGATGGCGATATCGACCGGGTTGTCGAGATCCTGGCCGGAGCGTTCTACGAGGATCCGACCTGGTCCTGGGCCTTTCCGGATGATGCGTTGCGCCGGGACCAGCATCGGCGACTCTGGCGGCTGATGGTCGAAGGGGCAATGAGATATTCGACCGTCTGGATGAACTCAGGGAAGACAGCGACGGCGATCTGGATTCCTCCCGGAGGGACCGAGATGTCGCCCGAACAGAGCCTGACCCTCAAACCGTTGGTCACAGAAATGCTTGGCGCTGGTGCAAAGCGGGTGATGGACGCATTCGACGGATTCGATGGCAACCACCCGCTGGGGCCTGAGCATTATTACCTCACACTGCTCGGCACTGATCCAGCGGAACGCGGCAAGGGCCTTGGGCTCAAGCTGCTCGAAGACAGCCTGAAGATCATCGACCGGGAACAGAAGCCGGCCTACCTCGAAGCCAGCAACGCGGCGAACATTCCCCTCTATGCCAGATACGGATTCGACGTATTCGATTCTTTCCAGTTGCCGGATGGAGGTCCGGAGGTCACGACGATGTGGCGAAACCCTCGGCCCGAGTGAGGAATCCCCATTTCATCGGCATTACATAGGCTGCTCCGCCTATGAGCGAGATCACCAATGCGAACCAACTGACCAAGGATGAGTTCAGGAAACTCATCAGGCGAAACAAGACCTGGTACTGGATCGGCGGGTTCGCGATTCTTGCCATGGTGGTTGGTGCGTTGGCCGGAGGTCCGATCGGCGCCTTCCTCGCGCCGATCGTGGCGATCGGGGCCGGACTGGGCATCACGTACTGGTCCGCTGGTGAGAGCGCCGAGCAGGCTTTCTACGCCGCCTATGCGAAGTCGCGCGGTTTCGAACGGTCGGACAAGGGGATCGGCCGGGCAACGGCGCTGCTGCGAAAGGGCGACAAACGTTGCACTGATGAAATGTTCGTCGGACAGTTGAGCCCCGAGTTCAAGGGATCGCTGGCGCTCTTCACCTTCACCAACGTGAGCCATGACTCCAAAGGCAACAGGCAGGAAACTGACTATCCCTACACCTTGACCACCATGCAGCTGCCAGAGTTCGCGGCGAGGGTCAGCAACCTCGGAGTCCAGAGGAAAGCCGGATTCGAGATGTTCGAGAAGCTTGAAGATGCTTTCCGCGGCAAAATGGAGCGGGTTGAACTGGAAAGCGAAGCTCTCGATGACCGCTTCGAGATATTCACCACCGAAACGCAGGACCCGGTTTTCATCCGCCGTCTCTTCTCACCATCATTCATCGTGTGGCTGACCGACCATCCGTGGAAAAGTCTGGCTTTCGAATTCGAGAACGGAAAGCTCTGCACCTACGTGCCTGGCCACCTTGAGGACAACGCCAGCCTTGACGGAATGATCGCTGTGTCCTGTGAGCTGGCCGGCAAGCTTCAGGCTGAAGCAACTGCGTGACGGTAGTCTCCCTGGCGGGTAGGGTGGCGCGGTGAGCAATACCGAAACGTCGGCCGTTCCGAAAGGTCCGATCCAACACTCGCCGGCATATGACGCGATGAAACTGGAGACAGTCGGCGGCCGCCCCGACCGGGTCACGCCAGCGATGGCCTTCCGGCAGGCGTTGATCAATTTTGTCGAGCAGCCACGGCTCGACATGATTCAGTTGGCGGAAGAGCTCGAGATCTCCGAGGCGACGCTCCACCGCTGGACGGGCTCGCGCGAACAGCTACTGGCCGACGTGCTCACGTACTACAGCGACATTGCCTTCGATCAGGCGGCCAGGGACACGGCAGATCAGGAAGGCCTTGACCGCGTTGTGAGCATCGGCCGCATCTACATTGGTCTGGTCGTGACTTTTGAACCGCTCCGGATCTTCTTCCGGAACGAGAGCACGCTCGCCCTGCGAATCCTCACCGAGCGCGGAGGGACGGTGGAGTCCGGCGTGGTCGAACGAATCACCGAAGTCCTGCGGTACGAACAGGACGAACACGGGATGGTGCTGCGCGCGCCGGCCGACGTGCTGGCCAATGCCATGACCCGCACGATCGAAGGTTTCATCTACAACGACCCGTTGGCCGACATCGAACCCGAGGTCGACCAGGCGGTGGTGATCCTTCAACTGCTGCTGGAGTAGCTGCCGTCAGGCGGCAGTTGCGGCGAGCAGCACTTCGAGTTCCCTGCCCATGCCGTCGGCGATCGACTGGACGTCGGGGGTCATTTCCCGGTCCGCGGTGATCCCGATGTCGACCGAATCGCGATAGCTCATGACGGTGATGTTGAGGCCACTGCCATCCATGATGATCGAGAGGGGATAGAGCGCCTCGAGGCGGGCCCCGGCGCTGTAGATGTCGATCGGTGGACCGGGCACGTTGGAGATGATCACGTTGAGAGCGGGTCGGCTGACCGCACCATTCAGCTCGGTAATCGCCCGGGTGGCCCGGGCATGGAGGGCAGGTGGGATGAAGGTGGTCACGTCCCGCAGGGCTTTGGCGGGAAGGGCGTCGTGGTTCTCCTTCGTCGAGCGAAGACTTTCGTGCTGGAACATGATTCTTTCGGCAGGATCGTCCAGGTGGGTGGAGATCGGGGCCATCATGATTGACACTTCGTTGCCAAAAGCGCCGCGTTCCTCTTCGGTTCGGACCGACACCGGAATCATCGCGACAAGTGGTTCTTCAGGCAGTTCGTCATGAAGCTCCAGGTGCTCGCGGATCGCGCCAGCCGCGATCGTCACGACGACGTCATTCACGGTCACGCCGAAGTGGTTCTTCACTGTCTTGATGTCGGTGAGCGAGATTGCTGCCAGGCCGAATTTGCGATGCGGTGACAGTTTGCCGCCGTAAGGGCCGCGCGGGGCCTTCACCTTCGAACGCTCGATTATCTTAGTTTCCGGATCGCGGCTTCCGAAACGCCGGGCCCGGGCAAGTGCACGGCTGGCCATTGCGGTTCCGGGTGCGCCGAGCGCGGAAGGAATCACGTCCGCATGCGGCAGTAGATGAGCGAGTCGGGCGGCGGCGTTGATCGGATAGCGCGGCATACCGGCCACCCAGTGGCCGAGCATCTCCGAGGCGCTGGGATAGTCGTAGTCCGGATCTTTGGAAGGCGGATCGACGTGGCGTGCCTCGGGGGTCAGGTCGTAGAGGATGGTCATGATCTCCTGGCCGGACATGCCATCGACACTGGAATGGTGGATCTTGGTGAGCATCGCGACCCGACCGTTGGGCAGTCCCTGGATCAGGTAGAGCTCCCAGAGCGGACGGGAGCGGTCGAGGTGCCGGGAATAGACCCGCGCCGCCTGCTCGGCCAGCTGGTCCATACTGCCCGGCTTCGGCAGGGCCAGCTCCCGGCAGTGATAGTCCATGTCGAAGTCTTCATCGGTCACCCAGTAGGGGCGATCAAGGTTCAGCGGAACCTGGACCAGCTTGGAAGTGAAAGGTGGAATCAGATGAATCCGTTCGGCAAGGAGCTGTTTGATGTCCTCGATCGAGATCTTCCCGCCGGGTGCTCCGGATGGATCGAGGATGGCCAGCCCGCCGGTGTGGCCGTAGTTACGTTCGTTTTCCAGGGCCAGGAACGTTGCATCCAGCGACGACAGTTGCTTCAAGAGGCCCTCCGGTCAGAGACGCGCGGCTAACTCCCGCCAGACTCTCACATCCACGGCCATGCCGAGGTGCGTGCTCGGAATCTCGACGTGCTCGGCAGCCGGATCGAGGCAGGCCTGCCAGCGCACGACTTCGTCCCGCTTCGAGTACATGCCGACGTATTTAAGGTTGGGGGAGAGCGACCGCTGGAGGTCGGAGCGCGACTCTGCACAGCATTCGCCGTCCAGGCAGTCGCGGGTGAAGAATCTCGGGACCCCGAGCGAGCCAAGGGTCGATACGGCACGAACCGAGAGTTGAGCGCGCATGCGGATGGCGAGCTGGTCGGTCGTGGGTGAACCGAGGGTGACCAGGGTGTCCACGAGTCCGGGCGCTCGTGCGGCCAGAGCCCGTCCGAACACACCGCCGCGACTCTGGCCGATGATCGTGGCCGGCTTTCCGGTCTCATCGGTGATGCGCTTGAGCAGCTCGACCATGCTCTCGACCTTCGGCTCCATGCAGTTGACGTTGAAGGCGGTGCCGCTTCGGGACGGCCGGTAGCCACCCTGGTTCAGCCACGCGCCCAAACGACGGAGCGAGCTGTCACCGGCGAGGAAACCCGGGATCAGAAGTGCGGGCCTGCCGTCGCCATCCGGGGGCTCCGGCCAGTCTTCCCGGCTTCGTGTGGACTGCCATTCCCCGGCGACCAGAAGCGGTGATGGCTTCTTCACAAGCGAAAGCGGGAACGTTTCAGTTGTTGCAAACATTGGTCACAGGGTAATGGTCCGTGGCGGCGGCTCAGGGCTGGAGCCTCCGTGAACGCCAGGTATCGGCTTCGAATGAAGACTCAAGGCGACGGTGGAGGCGGTTGATGCTGCTCTCGGCGAAGCTCGTCGATGTCCTTGAGGGTCTCGGCGAGTCGGGGAGCGTAGGCTCTGACTATGCAAGTAGAAATTCGCCATAACCCGGGATTTGCCGTCGCTCGATGCACCCTCGCCGGAGGCGAGAAGATGCGGGCCGAATCGGGGGCCATGGCAGCTACCTCGGTTGGGGTCGAGATTGAAGCCAAGATGCAGGGTGGCTTGATGAAAGGCCTCAAACGGTCTGTCCTCGGCGGTGAATCATTCTTCATGACAACGCTCGAAGCTCCGTCGCAAGGCGGCTGGGTTGACGTTGCCGCCCGACTTCCGGGGGACGCAATCGTGCTGCCCGTTGGTGGCGCGATCAACCTGACCCGCGGCTGTTATCTGGCTTCGACCAGTGATGTAGAGATCGACACCAAGTGGGGCGGCTTCAAGACAATCGGTGGCGGGGAAGGTGGCTTCCTGCTCCATGCAACCGGAAATGGCACGGTCGTCGTTTCGTGTTACGGAGCGATCGACAAGGTCGACCTGGGCGCGGGGGAGACGATAGTTGTCGACTCCGGCCATCTGGTTGCGTTCGATCCGTCGATCCAGTTCACGACCCGGAAAGCGTCGGCCGGGATCATGAACACCCTCAAGAGCGGTGAAGGATTCGTGATGGAGTTCACGGGCCCCGGCACCATCTACACGCAGACCCGGAACCCCGACGCACTGGTCACGTGGCTCACCGAGGTGCTGCCTTTCAATCGCTCTTAGTGCGGGACCCGGGACCGGGAGTCAACCCTGGGACTGCGCCCACTTCCTGATCTCTTTACTGCCGGCCACGGTTTCGCCACCGGGCAGGACCAGAACGGGGAGTTTCTCCTGCCCGCTGACCTCTTTCAGGTCGGGACGGGTGCCTTTGGTCCCACGGCCGAAGGGCTTCCCCTGCCCATAGACGATCTTCTCGTGTTTGATGCCTGCTTTATCGAGGGCCTTGTCCGCCTTCGCACAGGGGTGGAGCAGCGGCATAGCTCCGTCGACGTGGCAGACGTAAAGCGTCGGGCTGCTTGCTTCGCCGGTGACTGGGTTCTCGGTGCTCAAGTGATGACTCCTGTTTCGTGGACGACCTGATTGCTCGAAGCGATTCTGAAATGCATAGTGACTACTCCAGCCCAGTCTCGCTGGATCAATCCGATTGAACGCGCTGCGCCACTCAGGCGTTGGCCAGCACGATCGCGACAGCTAAGCCAACCACGGTCACCAGTCCGGTGATGTCGCTGCCCTTGCTCCTGGCCTCCGGGATCATCGAATCGACCAGCATCACGAGCAGGGCGCCGGCCGCCGAGCCGATGTCTTCCGGCAGATTCGACACGAAGATCGCCATCAACAGAGCGGCACTCACGCACTGCCCGGACGCAATCCCGATTCCCAGAACGACCGGTTCCGGGATCCCGTCCAGAAAGGAACCAAGGGCAAGGTCGGTTCCGCCGGACTTCCTGGCGCCGTGCCTGCTGGAGCGGCGGCAGGTAGACGGAAGGGTGGGGCTATGCTCGGAACATGGAAACGTCGAAGATCGAAAGCTGGCTGATGGACATGGACGGGGTGCTGGTCCATGAGGACAGAGCCCTCCCTGGTGCCGACCGGTTTCTTGACCGGCTCAACGAACTGGGCCTGCCACACCTGCTGCTGACCAACAACTCGATATTCACCCGACGCGACCTTGCGGCACGCCTCCAGGCGAGCGGACTGGACGTACCCGAAGATTCGATCTGGACCTCGGCACTGGCGACAGCTACTTTCCTCGACCACCAAAGGCCGAACGGCACCGCGTTCGTCGTCGGTGAATCAGGACTGACCACTGCTCTTTACGAGATCGGCTACACGTTGACCGATCGTGTTCCGGATTACGTGATCCTTGGCGAGACCAGGACCTACAGCTTCGAGCGAATCACCCAGGCAATCAGACTGGTCCAGAACGGTTCGAGGTTCATCGCGACAAATCCCGATCCGACTGGTCCATCCCCGGCTGGTCCGATGCCGGCAACCGGCGCTGTGGCCGCCCTGATCACCAGGGCGACCGGAGTCGAGCCGTATTTCGTCGGCAAGCCGAACCCCTTGATGATGCGCAGCGCGCTCAACGCAATCGAAGCGCACTCGGAAACCACGGCGATGATCGGAGACCGCATGGACACCGACATCGTTGCCGGAATCGAAGCTGGCCTGAAGACCTTCCTGGTCCTGACCGGCATGACTTCGATGGGAGAGATGGAATCTTTTCCGTACCGTCCGTCGAAGGTTGTCGATTCGATCGCCGACCTGGTGGATGAGCTCGGCTGACGCACCTGCCCGGATGTTGCTTTCCTGGACAAGCTGACAGGATGAGAAGGAATCTTCTACAGGGAGCGGCCTCATGAGGCGTGACGCAGACAAAGACTGGCTTCACGACGCACATGGTCGGAGAATCAATGACCTGCGGGTTTCGGTCACCGACCGCTGCAATTTCCGCTGTCAGTACTGCATGCCGGCCGAAGGTCTCATCCGTGACCTTTCGCTGACCACGAACGGATATCTGCTCTCCAGGCACGCTGATGCATTGGTTGCGGCCGGACTTGACCGGATCAACGTATCGATCGACTCCCTGCAGCGTGACCGCTTCTTTCAGCTGACCCGCCGTGATTCGCTTGCGCAGGTGCTGGAAGGGCTCGACGCGATCGCTGCGCACCCTGAGATTCGTCCGGTAAAAGTGAATGCAGTCGCAATCCGTGGATTCACCGAGGCTGAAGTCGGGCGCTTCTGCGAGCTGGCGCGCACCACCGACTATCAGGTGCGTTTCATCGAATTCATGCCGCTCGACGGCGACCGGGACTGGGATTCCTCCAAAGTCCTGACTGGCGCCGAACTCAGAGACCTGATTGAAGCGACCCATCCACTCGTGGAAGTCGAGCGCGAGCCGTCCGCGACCGCCAGGGTGTTCCGATTCGCCGACGGGAAAGGAGAAATCGGGTTCGTGAACCCGGTCTCGGAACCCTTCTGCTCCGACTGCAACCGGCTTCGCCTCACGGCCGATGGCAACCTGCGCACCTGCCTCTTTTCCCTGAACGAGACCGCGCTTCGTGAACCCATGCGGGCCGGTGCCAGCGACCTCGACCTCGAGGAGACGATCAGGCAGGCTGTCTTTTCGAAGGAGCTGCGTCATCGCATCAACGATGCCGACTTCATCCAGCCGACCCGGACGATGAGTTCGATCGGTGGCTGAAACCGAACAATGAAGAGGGAACTGCTCGCTGTCGATGTCGCCGCGCGGATCGTTCTCGACGGGGTTTCTGCCCTCGAACCGGAACTGGTGCCGCTGGAGGAGTCGGGTGGTCGTCACACGGTGGTTGACGTAAAGAGTCAGGTCGACCTGCCGGGGTTCGATAACTCGGTGATGGATGGATACGCACTGATCGCCGCCGATACATCCAAGGCCACGGCCGATTCCCCGGTTGAGCTCGACCTTGTTGGCGAATCGAGGGCGGGCAATCCGTTTGCTGGTGAACTGGTCACAGGCCAGGCGTGCGGTATTTCTACCGGGGCGATGATCCCCGAAGGGGCTGACGCAGTCCTGCAGAAGGAAATGGTCAAAGTCATCGGTGAACGGATCCGGATCGCCGACCGGGTCGAAGCCGGGCGCGATATCAGGCGGAGAGGTGAAGTCACCCGGGCTGGTGAGACCGTCCTTCCGGCGTCGTCCAGGATCGGTCCGGTGGAAATCGGCGCCATGGCTGCCACCGGAACTTCCGAAGTCAGCTGCCATCGGTGGCCGCGGGTGAGCCTTCTGACCAGTGGTGACGAACTGGTCGAACCGGGACAACGTCTGGGCCCGGGGCAGATCTGGAACTCGAACCAGTTCGCGCTGACCGAACTGATCCGTTCAGCGCCAGCCGAACTCGTCTCGACCGAAGTCGTCCCGGATGGGCTCGACGCCACCGTCGCAGCGCTGGACCGGGCCCTGTCCGCCGACCTCACCGTGATTTCCGGAGGTGTCTCGGTCGGCCGTCACGACCACGTTCGACCGGCCCTGGCCAAGCTTGGTGTTGAACAGGACTTCTGGGGTCTGGCGCTCAAACCGGGCCGTCCGACGTGGTTCGGCCGGCGTGGCGATTCCAGGGTGATCGGGGTGCCCGGAAATCCAGTGTCGGCCCTGGTGGTTTTCCGGATGCTGGCAATGCCCCTGCTGCAGATCCTGGCGGGCGGGCCAGAACCGGGTCCGAGGCCGGTCTTCCGGCTTGCATCCCCTGTGGAGAGGCTGCGTTCACGGATGTGGGCAGTTCCCTGTCATCCTGCTGGTGGTGGGCAGCCGGACACGCTCGAGCCAATGCCCCAGCTTGGTTCGCATGACTTTCTTTCCCTGATCGGTGCCACCCATCTTGCTTTGGTCGAAGCCGGCACGGGACGAGTAGAAGCCGGAGACCCGGTTGAAACCGTTTCGATGTCAGCGGGATAGCATGGGATCAATGGTCGTGAAAGTGCGTCTTTTCGCCGGATTGAGGGAAGCGGGTGGGACCGATTCCATGGAAGTGATTCTGCGCGACGACCACACGGCAGCGGGACTGCTTGAAGCGATGCGGGAGAAGCCCGGGGTTGGAGAGCTGCTCCAGCGACTGCCGGTCCGGGTTGCCGTCAATTCGGCTTACGTTTCGGGTGATGCCCTGATCAAAGAAGACGATGAAGTTGCGCTGGTGCCGCCGATCAGCGGCGGCAGTCAGATCCGGGCGGCCGTGAAGTCGGAAAGGCTCGACATCGCCGCGATATCGGCCGAGGCCGGTGACCCCGCCGCCGGTGCCGTGGTTGTCTTCCAGGGAGTCACCCGTGAAGTCGCCCACCTCGACTATGAGGCCTACGGTGAGATGGCCGAACAACGGATCGGCGAGATTCTGTTCGACGCGGTTGAACGTTTCGGGCTGACCGGCGCAGTGGCCGAACACCGGACCGGGAAGGTTCCGCTGGGTGAACCGTCGGTGATCGTTGCTGTTTCCGCTCCTCACCGTCCCGAAGCTTTCGAAGGCGCGAGGGAAGTCATCGACCGGATCAAGGCGGAAGCGCCAGTCTGGAAGATTGAGGTCGAAGAGGATGGAACATCCCGCCGCGTGGCCGGAAACCTGCCAGCTCTGGATCGACCAGGGGCGTCCGGAAGATGAACGAACCGGAGCTCACCCACATCGATGAAAAGGGCAGGGCCAGGATGGTCGATGTCGGTGGAAAAGACGTGACCGACCGAATGGCCCGGGCCCGGGCACGCCTCAGGGTGAAGCCGGCCACGGCGGAAGCCATCGTTTCCGGCAACGGTCCCAAGGGAGAGGTTGTAGGGGTCGCAAGAATTGCCGGAATCCAGGCCGCGAAGAAGACATCGGATCTGATTCCGCTGGCCCATCCGCTGGCACTCACTTTCGTTGACGTCAGCATCGAGGTCGACGCGGCCGCGGGAATCGTCGAGGTCATCGGCGAAGCCCGGACCCGGGAACGCACCGGGGTCGAGATGGAAGCACTGACCGCATGTTCGGTGGCGGCACTGACGATCTACGACATGGTCAAAGGCGTGGAGCGCGGCGTGAAGATCGAAGAAGTCGTCCTTGTCGAGAAACAGGGCGGACGCAGCGGACACTGGGTGCTGGAGGGCGATCCAGCCTCGTGATCCGGGCGGCGCTGATCACGATCAGCAGCTCGCGTGCGGGTCCGGAATTCGGTGGCAGCAACCTGGGCGAACCCGGAGTTGTCGCCGACGAGAGCGGCGAACGCCTGGTGGCGCTGGCCGAAAGCATCGGGGGAGTGGTGGTGGGACGCGAGCTCATCGGCGACGATCATGAAGTCATCGCCAGGACACTGACGCGCTGGGCTGATGGGGGCGAAGCGAACCTGATCCTGACGAGCGGAGGCACCGGTTTTGCGCCGTCGGATGTAACCCCCGAGGCAACCCTGTCGGTCATCGAACGACCGACCCCCGGAATCGCCGAAGCAGTTCGAAGTGAAGCTGCCCGTCACACTGAGAAATGGCCACTGTCCAGAGCGGTCGCAGGAATTCGCGGAAAGTGCCTGATAATCAACCTGCCGGGCAGTCCGCGAAGCATTAATGAATCCAAACCGGCGTTTTCTACGTATATAGAACATGCGATCGCACTCATCCAAGGCATCGACGACAGCCATTGACCATTGACATGGCCTGTTTCTCGAAATGTAAGAACTTCAGGGCATGATCAGATGATGCCGCTTCCGCGCCTCCTGGTAATCGCCAAAGCACCGGTTCCCGGTCGCTCCAAGACTCGTCTCTGCCCGCCCTGTTCCCCGCAGCAGGCCGCCGAATTGGCTAAGGCGGCCCTGATCGACACCCTGGATGCGGTCGCAGCCACCGATTGTGGCGGACGCACCCTCGTGTTGGACGGAACCCCTGGCGATTGGCTTCCGGCCGGTTTCGACGTGGTCTCTCAGGTGGACGGCGATCTCGGTAAACGACTCGCCGGCGCCTTCAGCCATCACACCGGTCCGGCCCTGCTGATCGGCATGGACACACCTCAGGTCAACCCCGAACTCCTCGAGGCTTCCATGAGCCAGCTTCTCGAAGGCGACGACGACGCGGTACTGGGTCATTGTCCGGATGGCGGCTACTGGGCAATCGGCATGAAAGCGACCCATCCGGGTGCCTTTGAAACGGTGCCGATGAGCACCGAACGCACCGGCGAACTGCAGGGGAAACGCTTGAAAGAGCTTGGCATGTCGGTCGGAATCCTGCCTGTCCTCGGCGACATCGACTACTTCGAAGATGCCCGTCGGGTTGCGGCCGAATGGCCAGACGGACGATTCGCGTCAGTGATGCGTGAGATGGAGATGGCCCTGTGCGGGAACTGATCCTCCGCAGTCCGACCGAGCTTTATGAAAACGGCATGGACAGCCTGCGCCTGAACGTTGATCCGACCGATCTGTACGCGGTCGGGGACGACGGCACCCGACGACTGCTGCCCATCAAAAAATGGCTGCAGCGGGCTCCGGATGACGAAGAACGCCTGCTCGACCGCGCTTCCGGACCCGTGCTTGACATCGGATGTGGTCCCGGCCGGCATCTGGCCGCGCTCGGGCGACGGGGGGTCGAAGCGACCGGTGTAGAGGTGTCGAATGTAGCCTGCGCGATCGCCCGGGAACAAAACTCGGAAGTCATCCACGGTTCGGTGTTCGAGGTCGAAGCTTCACCTCACTGGCATACGGCCCTTTTGCTCGATGGCAACATCGGCATCGGGGGAAATCCGGAGAGGCTCCTCTCACGAGCAACCGAGTTCCTGCTGCCAGGTGGCCAGATCCTGGTTGAGCTGGAACCGCCCGAGATTGAGACACGCTCAGTGAATCTGAGGCTGGAGGGTCCCAGCGATGTCAGCGAGTGGTTCCCCTGGGCATGGGTTGGAACTGACGGAATTCGCCTGGTTGCAGCGGCAGCAGGGCTGAAGGCGATCGACGTCTGGACCACGGGAGAACGCTGGTTCGCCCAGCTGGTCTTTCCCGTCGCATGAGCCCCGCAACCGGAGACACGGGAGCGATTCGAATCCCGCAGCTGGGCGAAGAGTCGATTCCGGCCAGGAGCGGAAACCTCGTTCCGGTTCTGATTGCCATCGGTGTGCTTGCGACGCTGGCCGTCGGCTTGATCGCGAAGGCCTACGGAGTGAACTGGCGGGCAGCCACCCAGCCCCTGTTCATCATCTGGGACCCGATTTTCGCCGGCTGGGCCCTGCTTGCCGCGGCCGGGCTTGGCGTTTCAATATTCGCGGCCTTCAGGCTGTGGCGTTCTGAGATTTCAGCGGGGTGGTTCGGAGTTGCCCTGTTCGGGCTGACCCTGTTCAGCCGGCTCGCCCTGAACCTCACCCGGCTGGGCCCGCACGAGTGGTACCAGATCTACGAGATCGTTCCTGGGCCAGCGGGGCGCCTCGAATACCTGTCGGCGCTGCCCGACCTGAAGTCGGGCCTCGGACCGTTTCTCGACAACTTCGCCGCACTGGTGCCGGAACTGCCGGTTCATGTGGCAGGCCATCCACCGGGGCTGCTCGTCGTGATCGACTGGCTCGGCATCACCTCGCCCGAGGGACTCGCTGCCCTGACGATCGGTGTCGGCGCGATCGCCACGCCGATCCTCTACGCCCTTGGGCGGCAGCTGTTCGATGAACGGACAGCACGCGTCGCTGCGCTGCTTTTCGTTTTCGTCCCGACGTCACTTCTTTACGGCGCAACATCAGCCGACGCCCTTTTCGTGACGCTCGCATTGCTCGCCGCGACCTGTCTTCTTGCACGAAGGATGTGGGTGGTTGTTCTCGGCGCCGCAGCTCTCGCGTTAGCTTCGTTCTTCTCGTACGCGCTGCTTGCCGCCGGGGGCTGGGCGGGCCTGGTCCGGTGGCGACGGGACGGATTTCAGTCAATGCTTCGCACTGCGGCACTCTGCGCTGCTGCCCTGATCGTGTTCTATGGAGTCCTCGCCCTGACCACCGGTTTCAACGTTCTGGCCGCGATCGAGTCCACCAACCACCGCTATCACGACGGCATCGCCAATGTGCGCCCGTATTTCTTCTGGGTCTTCGGCTCACCCGCCGCCTTCCTGATCATGCTCGGACCAGTTGCCTGGTTCGCATCGAAGTCGCTAGCGAGCCGCGAGATCACCGCGGTTTCCCTGGCCGCAATCATTGTGGTGACCGCGCTGCTCGGTTACACCAAGGCCGAGACCGAACGGATCTGGTTCTTCCTGGTGCCGCTGGCCTGCCTGGCCGCCGCCCGCGCCCTGCCTGATCGTGGCGTAAGGATCGTTCTGGGTGGACTCGTTGCCCAGGCGTTCGTCATCGAAATCCTGTTTTCCACGAGGTGGTGATGAAAATGCCCTCGCGCCGGGAATCAGCGGAGTTCTGCGGTGGCAAATTCCCGCATGCCCTCTTCCAGCCCAACCTCCGCCGTGAGGCCCAGCACGTCTCGTGCCCGGCCTGCGTCAGCAAAAACGTGCCTCACATCGCCCAGCCGGAACTCGCCGGTGATCTTCGGGGCCGGGGCTTCCGGGCCCGCCGCAATCGAAAGCTGCTCTGCCATGTCCCTGATCGTGCGAGGTGTTCCACTGGCGACGTTGAAGGCGCCTTCCGCGGTCGAATCGGGGTTGAGGGCGAGCACGTTCGCCCGGGCCACGTCACTGACGTGCACGAAATCGCGAATCTGTCCTCCGTCTTCGAAAACAGCGGGGGCTTCACCACGCTCGAGCGCACTGCGGAAGATGCTTGCGACTCCGGCATAAGGAGTGTCGCGCGGCATTCGCGGCCCGTAGACGTTGTGGTAGCGGAGGGCGACGTACCTGACCCCTTCGTTCTCGCGGGCGAAGAGCGAGCAGAGGTGTTCCTGATGGAGCTTGGTCGCGGCGTAGACGTTTCTCGGATCCGTCGTTGCGTCCTCGGTCACCGTGCTGGGAGTCAGCTGCTCACCACAGGTCGGGCAGCGCGGCTCGAATTGTCCGGCGATGAGGTCCTCACGGCTACGTGGTGCCGGCTTGACGCTTCCGTGGTTCGGACATTCATAGTGTCCTTCGCCGTAAACGACCATGCTGCTGGCAAGCACCAGCGGACCGCTGAAGTCCTTTGCGGCCAGGGCGGTGAGCAGGCGGGCGGTCCCGAGGCAGTTGTCCTGCACGTATTGCTGGGCGTCGGCGAAATCGACCCCGAGGCCGACCATCGCCGCCTGGTGACAGACCGCCGTGACTCCGTCGAGACTGTGCTCGAACGTGGCTTCATCGGCAACGTCGGCTTCGATGTATTCGGCGCCCGGATTCAGATATCCCGGCCTTTCGTCATGGGCAGCGGGATGGAAGTTGTCGATCACCCGGACCCGCTCACCCTGCTCGACCAACCGGTCGACGACCTGCGATCCGATGAATCCTGCACCTCCGGTGACCAGCACGCAATCAGGCATTGGCCGACCCTACTGACACAATCATCCGATGGTCACTGAAACTCATCGCAACTTGAGATTTCTGATGACCACGGTCCTCGCAGCCGGAGCAATCCTCGCGATTGCCGGTTGCGGAGGTTCGGAATCATTCGGCCCGGCCGCTGAGCCGGCTGAATCACCGCCACTCGAAACCCGTCCGGCGGGCAAAGTCGTGGAGATCGGTGCCGGGGCAGAAGGGATGGCCTTCGACAGTGGGTCCGATTCGATCGCCCTTGGACTGCGGGAGCCATACCGACTGGCTTTTGTCGATCCGGAAAAGCTCTTCATCACTTTCCAGGTGCCGATCCCGAATCCGGTCCGGCACCTCGCCGTCAAACCGGGAGGAAATCTGGTCGCCGTGCCGGCGGAGTCGGCAAATTCCCTTTTCGAGATTGCCCCGGGGCGAGGAGTTGTGGCCGAAATCCCCACCGGCGAGCATCCGCATGACGCAGCCTTCTCGGCGGGCAAGATCTTCACTGCGGACGAATTCGGTGACACGGTCTCCGTAGTCGAGGACGGCAAAGTCGTGGCGACCGTACCGGCCCCGGTCCAGCCCGGTGGCATCGCGGCCACAGGCAATCGCTTCGTATCCGTCATCGCAGTTTCAGAGCGGGTCCTGACGGTCTACGACGCGCGGACGAACGAAGAACTGGGGGAGACGCCCGCCGGGACCGGACCCACCCATATCGAGAGCATGGACGGTGATGTATTCGTTGCCGACACCGAAGGGGATCAGCTTCGGAGGTTCACCGTCAGTGCCGAGCCGGAAGAAGTCGATTCAGTCCCTGCGGCCGGCACCCCTTACGGCATTGCCGTTGACCCTCGGCGAAACCGGGTCTGGGTGACCCTCACGGCCACCAATCAGTTGGCCGGTTACCGGGTCGACGGATCCGGCATGCACCGATTCGCAACTTACCCGACGATCCGCCAGCCGAACTCGGTCACGGTCAACCCGGAAACGGGTGACGTTTTCATCGCGAGCCGCACCGAAGGTCAGATCGAACGAATCCCGATCCCAGGAAATGAAGGCCAATGAAACGTCCGAGCCTGCCCAGGATCCGGATTCCCCGCCCCAACATTCCCAAGCCGAAGTTCCCGGAGGAACCACCGCCCGGACCGACCCGGCCAACCTTCTGGAAGAGCCCGCTGCGTGGCCCGTGGCTGTCGTCGATCATCGGTTCGGCCCTGCTGCCGCTGATCATCATCTGCGCGGTCACCGGCTTCCTGTCCCACGCGGCCTACAACCCGACCCTTGGCGACAACTCCTTCTTCCCGGCGGGCGGGATCAGCGTCAACATCTACTTCTTTTCCTGGCCGACGGTTCCGACTTTCCTCTACGCGGTCACCCAGGGACTGCACGTCATTTCCGGTGTGATCGCCATTCCGTTGCTGTTCGCCAAGCTGTGGTCGGTCATGCCGAAGCTCTTCGAATGGCCGCCGCTGAAGTCGATCTCCCACCTGCTCGAGCGGATCTCGCTCGCCCTGCTCGTCGGTGGCGCACTGTTCCTCTTCTTCACCGGCCTGCTCAACACGCAGCTCTACTACCCGTGGAAGTTCAGTTTCGTGCCTTCGCATTACTACGCCGCCTTCGTCTTCCTCGCGGCGCTGGCCCTCCACGTTTCCCTGAAGATTCCGACGATCCGCAAGGCTTATCGCGAACGCGGCGTTGTCAAGCCCCTGCGGGACAACATCGAGCACACCACTCCGGAACCTTACGTCGAAGGTTCGACCACGCCGCTGAAACCGGCTCGTCCAACGATTTCGAGACGGGCCCTGCTGGGCACGGTCGGCGCCGCTTCTCTGGGGGCCGGGCTGATGATGGCCGGTCAGGTGATCGGCGGCCCGCTCAGGAAGATCTCCCTGCTCGGGCCGCACGGGATTCAGCAAAGCGACGGACCGAACGGCTTCCAGATCAACAAGACCGCCGAGTCCGTCGGGATCGAAGCCGCGGAAACCGGAGATGGCTGGCGTCTGCGCCTTGCTGGAGGCAAGGAAGTGAAGCTCTCCCGGGATGACTTGCTCGCCATGCCACAACACACCTATGACCTGCCGATCGCCTGCGTCGAAGGCTGGTCGACCACTCAGTCCTGGACTGGCGTGCGTTTGAAGGACCTGGCGGTGGCAGCCGGGGCCACGGGGGCCAGCGAGGTGCTGGTCGAATCACTTCAGGCTGCAGGCTCGTTCAACAAAGCAACCCTCAGCTCGGGGCAGATTGACGATGACAAGAGCCTTCTGGCGCTGAAGGTGAACGACGTCGACCTGTCCCTGGACCACGGTTTTCCGGCCCGGGTGATCGTTCCAGCCGCGCCCGGTGTCCACTGTACGAAGTGGGTTTCTTCGATGAAGTTCTCGGTGGCGTGATGGTCGCCAGGTTCCGCAATCTCTACGGTGCTTCCCCGCTCCATCTGATGGCGGTGATCGCCAGCTTCCTGATCGCGACCTATGCTTTCACCCGCATCTTCGCGGCACCGGGGCCAATCAGCACGATGACCTTCTTCATCTTCGCGATCTTCGCGCACGATGCCATTGCGTTTCCGCTCTATTCCGGCCTGAACTGGATCGCCAACCGCTCAATCGGCGACCGGGCCAGTTACTGGATGGCCGAACGACGGGTGCAGCCAGTCAACTACCTCCGGATCCCGGCTGTGATCAGCGCGTTTCTCTTCCTGCTGTATTTCCCGCTGATTCTCGGTCTCAGCGCCAGCCGGTATGAGAAGAGCACCGGACTCAGCTCGGACGTATTCATGGGCCGCTGGCTCGGGATCTGTGCGGCACTTTTCACGATCTCCGCGATCGCCTACGCGATCCAGGTGCGCCGGGCTTCTGGGAAAGCACGGGCGGAAGACGAAGCACTCCTCGGTGACAGCTGACCTTGCCTGACGTGATCCTTCCAGTCCTCGACGAGGCCGGGGCGTTACCCGGTGTGCTCGGGTCAATGCCTCCGGGCTATCGGCCGATCGTGGTCGACAACGGTTCGACCGATGGCTCCGGCCGGATAGCCCGTGACCTGGGCGCGACCGTCATCAACGAGTCGGCGAAAGGATTCGGGTCTGCCTGCTTTGCCGGGCTTTCAGCGGCGGAGGCGGATGTGATCTGTTTCATGGACTGCGATGGCTCGCTGGATCCGACCGATCTGATCAGGCTGACTTCAGAGCTCGACCGGGGATCGGATCTGGTGATCGGTTCACGCGACGCCGACCGTGGCGCCTGGCCACCACACGCGCGCTTGGCCAATCGGCTCCTGGCATTCGAGCTGCGCCGCCGCACCGGCATGCAGGTGAAGGATCTGGGACCGATGCGGGTCATGTACCGGCAGCCCCTGGTCGATCTTGGCATGACCGATCGACGCAGCGGCTGGCCGCTGGAAATGGTGATCAAGGCCCATGCTGCCGGCTGGGAGATCGCGGAGATCCCGGTGAAGCTCCACCCGCGGTCCGGGCGTTCAAAAGTAACTGGCACGGTCAAAGGCACCATGCAGGCGATCAGGGACATGTCAGCGCATCTGCGCGAGATCCCTTAGACGCATCCTCAGGAAATAGGGTTGGTATCGATGAAACCTTCCAGATTCCGGATCCTCGTTGCAGTTGTCCTCGTCGTTCTGGCAGGTGTGCTCTTCTTTGCACTCAAACCGGGCGCCTCGGACGACAACTCCGACGACACCCCGGCCGTCGCAGCGGCGACCGGCGCCTCGGGCGCTTCCGGCCCGGATGCTTCAGTGGTGCCCAAGCCGGATCCGGTGCCGGCGATCATCTTTCGGGACGGTGAAGTCGTTGGCGGCGAGATCGACATTGACGTCACCGAAGGTGACCAGATCAAGTTCAAAGTCAAGTCAGACGTGGATGAGGAGATCCATGTTCATGGTTATGACATCAGCGCTGATGTGGCCGCTGGTGGCACCGCGGTTCTGGACTTCAAAGCAGACATAACCGGAATCTTCGAAGCCGAAATGGAAGGCTCGGGGATCCCGATCGCAAAGATCCAGATCAATCCCTAGCGTCGGTTCGAGCCGGTGACCTACCGGGGTCGGCGGCCGGTCATCACGACCGGGGTGCCTTCTTTGGGTGAGAAGGTGATGTTGCGACGGCCCACGTGCTGGGGCGCTCTGTCGGCCAGCCTCAGATCGCATCTGGTCAGTACTTCGGTCAGAACCACCCGCATCTCGAACTCGGCAAACGCGGCGCCCAGGCATCGGCGAACGCCACCGCCATAGGGAATCCAGGAGTAGGTCTCGGGCGGGTTCTCCAGGAACCGCTCGGGCTTGAAGGCTAGGGGATCAGGGAAAGAGTCGGCACGGGTGTGGGCCATCCACATCGAAGGGGCCACATTCGTGCCGGCCTCGAGCCGGATTCCGTCGATCTCCATCGGTTCATCAAGGATGCGGCCGGCGATCGGAATGACCGGACGCAGCCTCAGGGATTCACTGATCGTCGCGCGCAGATATTCGTCGCCGTCTTCCTTCAACTCGGCCTGCAGTCGGGAGAGGGCGTCAGGACTGCGCAGCAGGAGGTCGAAAGTCCATGCCAGTGCGGTTGCCGTGGTTTCGTGACCGGCAACCAGCAGGGTCATCAGCTGATCACGCAGTTCGTCTTCTTCCATGCGCTCGCCATCCGCAAATTCGGCGGCGGCCATCATCGAAAGGATGTCGGTGCGTTCATCGAGTTTCGGGTCGGCACGGACGTCGGTGATCAGTCCGGAAAGTTCCTCATTTACATCGGCCAGGGCCTTCACGAAGCTGGGTTGCGCCACGTTTTTGCCAAAGCGCCTCGCCACAAGGGTCAGCAGCTGCCATCCGGTGGCCGCGGTGCCCTCGAGGGTCTGGCCAAGCAGGGTCCGGAGCCGTTCGAGCCGGTCACCTTCGGTAACGCCGAAAACTGCCCTGAGGATCACTTCAAGGGTCACCGCCTGCATGCGGGTGTGGATCGGAAAAGGGGTGTCCAGCGGCCAGGAGTCGATTTCGCGGTTGATCGCTTCCTCCATGACCTCCTGGTAGGAGCGCATCCTTTCGCCATGGAAGGCCGGCAGCATCAACTTCCGTCGGGCCAGGTGCTCCTTTCCGTCCAGCAGGATCACCGACTTCTTGCCCAGGACTGGCTCCAGCAGAGCAATCCGTGATGCAGGCAGCGAGTTGGCGGGATTCGAGTAGACGGTCTTGACCAGATCCGGGTCCGAAACCATGACCATCGGGGCACTGAAACCAACGAACCGGACACTGAAAGCTTCGCCGTATTCGCGCCTTGCCTGCTGCATGAAGGGGATTGGCCGCATCACCCATCGAAGGGTCTGGATTACTGGGGCAGTCTTTGGTCCCGCAGGCAGGTTCATGCCATCAATAATGCACCATCGGGTGGTTTTGGTCCCGAAGGATCGCGCCGATGCTTTCGTTCTACCTGGACTGGTCGGTGAAGCGGTGCATACGCTGGCCTGATAACCCGTGGTTTTCGGCAGCAGGGTAGATTCAGGTCATGCCCATTGAAAGACTTCTGATCGGTGCCGGTGTGGCCGAAGATCTGTCAAACCTGCCGATCGGGGTCCAGGACCTGATTGAGGAGGCAAACCAGATCATGGTCATGTCTCCGGCACTACCCAGCCGTCTTGAGTGGCTTGCTTCGGATACGGACAAGACCCGGAAGAAGGCTGCGGAGAGACTCCACGAGGTCCTGAACCAGCTGGAGCCCACCGACAGCGAGGTACAGGGCGCGGTCGGAGCCGACGATCCGATGCTCGCTTTCGATGAAGCTGCGGTCGACTTCCCGCCGGATCACATCCTGATCGTGATGAGGGCTGACGAGAATTCCGCCTGGCAGGAGAAAGGTCTCGTTGACCAGCTCATCGAGAAGTTCGCAGTGCCGGTCACCGCATTCCGTGTGGCATCGTCGTAACTCGGCGAGAATGATGCCCGTATAAATCGGGTTTTGAAACTCGAAGAAACGAGGCTGGAGATCGTGTCCCCAGCCTCGTTTTCCTCGAGGGCTTAGAAAGCGGCTTCGTCCAGTTCCATCACGTCGTTGTCGATGCCCTCGATCAGCGCCTTTGTGGCCTTGAGGTTCGGCAGCGCGGTGCGGGCGAAGAACTTCGCGGCAGCGACCTTGCCTTCGTAGAACGGCTTGTCGTTGTCCGACGGACCGTTCTCGAGGGCGGCAGCAGCGATCTCGGCGTGACGGATCAGCAGCCAGCCGATCATCAGGTCACCGAATGCCTTCAGGAACGGAACCGAAGCGAGTCCAACCTTGTAGACGTTCTTCGGATCTTCCTGCGAGCTCATCAGGAAGCCCATCATGGTGGCGTGCATCGACTGGATTTCTGCTAGCGCTTCCGCGAGTTCGGCACGTTCCTCGTCGAGGTCGTGGCCGGTGCCGTCGATCTGAACCTGCATCTTGCCGAAGAGGTGGTTCATCGATGTGGCTTCGTCGCGGACGATCTTCCGGAAGAAGAAATCCTGGGCCTGGATCGCCGTGGTGCCTTCGTAGAGGCTGTCGATCTTCGCGTCACGGATGTACTGCTCGATCGGGTAGTCCTCGAGAAAGCCGGAGCCACCGTAGGTCTGAAGCGATTCGGTCAGGATCTCGTATGAACGCTCCGAACCGACACCCTTGACGATCGGGAGCAGGAAGTCATTGATCTTCATGGCCAACTGGGGATCGACACCTTCGACGACTTCGGCAGCGGTCTTGTCCTGATGGACGGCGGTGTAGAGGTAGAGCGCCCGCAGGCCCTCGGCGTACGACTTCTGGGTCATCAGCGAACGGCGAACGTCCGGATGGTGGATCACCGAGACACGCGGAGCGGTCTTGTCCATGATCTGGGTCAGGTCGGCTCCCTGGATGCGCTCCTTGGCGTAAGCGAGGGCGTTCAGGTAGCCGGTGGACAGAGTCGCGATGGCCTTGGTGCCAACCATCATGCGGGCGAATTCGATCACGTCAAACATCTGGCGGATGCCCTGGTGGACGTCGCCGACCAGCCAGCCCTTGGCCGGGGTGCCGTGCGCGCCGAAGGTCAGGTCGCAGGTGGCCGAAGCACGCAGGCCCATCTTGTGTTCGAGGTTGGTGACGTAAACGCCGTTCCGCTCGCCGGACTCGCCGGTCTTCGTGTCGAAGTGGAACTTCGGCACGATGAAGAGGCTGAGGCCCTTGGTACCGGGACCTGCACCTTCGGGACGGGCCAGCGTGTAGTGGAGGATGTTCTCGAAGAGGTCATCCGAGTCACCGGAAGTGATGAAACGCTTGTCGCCTTCGATGTGCCAGGAGCCATCGGGCTGTTCGATTGCTTTGGTGCGTCCGGCACCGACGTCAGAACCGGCGTCCGGCTCGGTGAGGACCATCGTGGCGCCCCAGTTGCGGTCGACCGCCATCCTGGCCCAGTGCTTCTGCTCTTCGTTTCCGTTTTCGTAAAGCAGGTGAGCGAAAGCAGGCCCAGCGAGGTAGAAGAAACCCGCGGGCAGAGCACCGACCATGAATTCGTTGATGGCCCAGGAAACGGTCGACGGTGCAGGGATGCCGCCGACGTCTTCGCCGAGGCCCAGCTTGGTCCATTCAGCATCGGTCCAGGCGTTGACCGATTCCTTCAGCGCTTCGGGCAGGGTGACGACGTGAGTGTCCGGGTCGAAAGTGGGGGGCGTGCGATCCGTTGAGACGAAAGCTTCGGCTACGGGACCTTCGGCAAGGCGGGAAGCTTCGCCGAGCATGATGCGGACTGTTTCCGAGTCCAGATCGCCGAAAACGCCGGTCTTCAGGACGTCATCGGTACCGAGCACTTCGAAGAGGTTAAATTCGATGTCCCGGACATTGCTTTTGTAGTGACCCAAGGGGTTCTCCGTGTTCGAGGTGGTGGGGGGAAGTTCTGTTGTACCGCGGCAAACATCGTATCGGTTACGGAAAGTCAGCCTTCGTCAGTCAGGCCATTAGGGGAAACTGCTCTGGACCCGGAAAGGACCCATGACCGACATTCTCTCGCGACGCGATCTTCAATTCCTCCTCTACGAATGGCTCGACACCGAGCGGCTGGTTGACCGGCCCAGGTTCGCTGACCAGTCCCGCGACACCTACGACGACATCCTCGAACTTGCCGAGCGGGTGGCGACCGACCGCTTCGCTCCCCACAACGCCAAGGCCGACGCGAACGAGCCTTATGTCGGCGACGACGGCAAAGTTGTCCTGATCCCGGAAGTGGCCGAGGCGCTCAAGGTCTTCGGTGAGTCCGGACTGCTCGCGGCAAGCATGCCCGAAGAAGTAGGCGGCATGAACCTTCCGTACACCATCACCAGCGCGATCTTCTCCTGGCTCCACGCTTCCAACGTCGGTACCGCCGCCTACCCGATGCTTACCGCGGGTGCCACCAACCTCCTCATCGCGAACGGCTCGGAGGAACAGATCGACACCTGGGTTACCCCGATGATTGAAGGAAACTATTTCGGGACCATGTGCCTCTCGGAAACCCAGGCCGGCAGTTCACTGTCAGACGTTTCGACCAAGGCCTTGCCACAGGACGATGGCACCTACCGGATTTCCGGTAACAAGATGTGGATCAGTGGTGGTGAGCACGACCTCAGCGAGAACATCGTGCACCTGGTGCTGGCGAAGCTTCCCGACGCGCCACCTGGGGTCAAGGGCATCAGTCTCTTCATCGTCCCGAAGTTCCTCGTCGAAGACGATGGTTCGATCGGCGAGCGCAACGACGTCGTATTGGCTGGCCTGAACCACAAGATGGGCTTCCGCGGAACCGTGAACACGGTGCTCGGATTCGGGGAGGGCGAGTACACGCCGGGCGGCAAAGCAGGCGCCATCGGGTACTTGATCGGGGAACCGAACAAAGGGCTCAGTTACATGTTCCACATGATGAACGAGGCCCGGATCAGCGTCGGACTTGGAGCGACCGGGCTTGGTTACACCGGCTATCTGAAGTCCCTGACCTACGCGCGTGAGCGCCCGCAGGGAAGGCCTATTGCTTCGAAGAACCCGGTCGATCCGCAAGTGCCGATCATCGAGCACACCGATGTGAAGCGGATGCTGCTCGCTCAGAAGAGCTACGTCGAAGGGTCGCTCGCGCTGAATCTGTTCTGCGCCTCCCTGGTTGACGAGCAGGAGACGGCGGAAGACGAAGCCTCCAGGGAACGGGCCGATCTGCTCCTCGAGATTCTCACGCCGATCGCCAAAAGCTGGCCGGCGCAGTGGTGTCTCGAAGCCAACTCGCTCGCCATCCAGATCCACGGTGGATACGGCTACGCGCGTGAGTACGGGGTGGAGCAGCTTTACCGCGACAACCGCCTGAATGCGATCCATGAAGGAACCCACGGCATCCAGGCGCTGGACCTGCTCGGCCGCAAGGTGACGATGCGGGGAGGTGCCGCGTTTGGCGCCCTCTACGAATTGATCACCACCACGATCAACCAGGCCACTGATCTGGGCGGAGAAGCAGCCGAACTAGGTGGGTCTCTTCAGGCCTCGCTCAACCGTCTCGGTGAAGTGACCGCGAAGGTCTGGGAATCCCGCGATCCGGAGAGTGCCCTCGCTAACGCGAGCGTCTACCTGGAAGCGGCCGGACACCTCGTAATCGCCTGGGCGTGGCTGGAGCAGTTCCTGGCGGTGGATGAGGCTGAAGGCGACTTCTACGAAGGCAAAAGACAGGCGGCCCGCTACTTCTTCCGCTTCGAACTGCCGAAGACAGCGCCGCAATTCGACCTGTTGGCGAGCCTCGACCGCACGACCCTCGAGATGAAAGATGCCTGGTTCTGAGCCGTGCGTCTGATCGTTGCCCGCTGCGAGGCCCGGTACACCGGCCGCCTCGACACTTTCCTCCCGGAAGCCCTGCGCCTCCTGATGATCAAGTCGGATGGCTCGGTCATGATCCAGGCGGATACCGGCGGCTACAAACCGCAGAACTGGATGACACCTCCGACCGCGATCGAGGAATCGGACGATCTGATCGTCGTGACCAAACGGAACGGCGCGACAGAAGACCGACTCGAGATCACGATGAAAGAAGTGGTCTCCGATGTCGAGCACGACATGGGGGAGGCGGCAGCGCTCGAACGCGACGGGGTTGAAGCCCACCTTCAGGAATTGCTGGCCGAACAGCCGCACTGGTGTGGTGCCGGCCTCCAGTTGATCCGCCGCGAATGGCCGACCGACATCGGTCCGGTTGATCTCATGTGCAAGGACGAGAATGGTGGCTGGGTTGCTGTCGAGATCAAGCGGGTCGGAACGATCGACGCGGTTGAACAGATCACGCGGTATCTGGAACGCATCCAGATTCAGCCGTCGATGGGCGATTGCCGCGGCGTTCTGGTTGCCCAGACCCTGAAGCCGCAGGCGATCGTCCTGGCCGAAGGACGCGGCATCACCTGCGTGGAAGTCGACCTCGCGGTGCTGCGCGGCGAGCGCGAACCGGATCTGACCCTTTTCGCCTGACGGCCATTAGGTACGAACACCTGTTCGTATACACTCGCGCGTAATGGGCGATCGAATTCGAGTACTTCCGGATGATGTCGAGCGTGAGGCCCGCTCCGGCAAGCATTCGGACTATCGGTATCGGCGTTTCCACATCAGGTCGATCGATGCCTGGGGGATGGCCCGGTACTCGCGGGTCGTTGAGCTGGCCGGCCGTGATGCCCAGATCTGGATAGCCCGCTATCTCGAGAAACGCCTGGCCGAGATGAACGACGCCGCAGCCCGCCGATGGATTGAGACCGAGTCACCGATCCATGTGCCAGCCTCCGGCGAGGATTGAGGCTTTGACCAGCAGCGTGCTTCGCCACCACCTGATTTCATTTTGATCCAATCAGGTGGGCGACAAGACGCTTGACATAGATTTCCTGTATTTGGTATCATGGCTCGATTCGGGAGCTTGGAAACGAGGTTCCTCTTCCATCGGGGCGAGATTGCCCAAGGGGTCACATGTTCAATTCTTTCGACGTTTCCAGCCGATCCAGTCTGGCGCGGTTCGCCGTTGCAATTTCGTTACTACTGGCCGGTTTCGCGGCCGCTTCAGCCAGCGCCGCGCCCACAGCAATGGTGGATCTCGGCCAGGCGACGCCGTACGCGGTGCTGAGTGGCGCTTCGGTAGGAAATACGGTCAGTGCACCAGCGGCTCCCCACACAACCATTCGGGGGGATCTCGGGGTAAAAGCCAACACAGCACCGACCGGTTTCCCCCCGGGTGAGGTCACCGGCACTATCCGATTCGGCAGCACGGTTGACCAGGCCCATGCGGATGTGGTTTCGGCCTATGCCGACATCGCCGCCCGCACCGGCGGTACCCCACTGCCCGGAGCCCTGGCCGGCGCGACCGTCTTGCCGGGACTCCACACGATCGCCGGTGCTGCCTCAAACACCGGGACCTTGACCCTCGATGGCGGGGGAGACCCCGATGCCGTATTCGTCTTCCAGGTCAACGGAGCGCTCTCATTCGCTGCGGGCAGTCATGTGGTCCTGGCCAACAAGGCCAGGGCATCCCGCGTGTTCTGGCAGGTAAACGGTGCCGGCGGGGTGGGGGCCCTTGCTGACTTCGCCGGAACTCTTATCGCCATGGACGCAGTTGCCATGGGAAATGGGACCATTGTCAACGGCCGGGCTTTTGCCCGCAACGGTGCTCTGACGCTGGACAACAACCAGTTCTACAGCGCACCTCCGGTGGTGACCATCAACGGCGGTGGCGTGAGCAATACGACCGATACGACCCCAACTATCAGCGGTACAACCGATGTTGAATCCCCGGGAGCCGTCACCGTGACGGTCGCCGGGCAATCGCTCACATCAACCCCGACCGCCGGTGTCTGGTCGGTGACTTCGGCGATACTCGCCAATGGCACCTACCCCGTCGTGGCATCGGTCCACGACGGCGCCGGCAATCCGGGCAGTGCCACGCAACAACTGACCGTCGACACGGTGCCACCTGGCATCACGCTCGAAGGTGGAGCGTCGGTGACGACAAACGATCCGACCCCGACGATCGGTGGCACGAGCGATGTCGCGGCCGACACGGTCGTCAGGGTGACGGTCGGCGCTCAGACCCTTCGGGCACTTGTTCATGCCGACGGCAGCTGGAACATCAGGCCAGTTGCGATGAGTGACGGCACCCACCTGGTGACCGCCAGGGTCAATGACCCCGCCAATAACGAAAGCACCGCGACCCAGCAGCTGAGCGTCGATACCACTGCGCCCGACGCAACGATCTCGGGCGGGGCAACCGCATTGACCAACGACGCAACTCCCCGTATTTCCGGGACCGCGGCTGGTGCCCAGGGAGAAACGGTCACCGTGGACGTCTTCAACGAAACCCTGGCTGCTCTGGTCGATGGTGCTGGAGGCTGGACCGTTGACGCTTCCGCGCTGGCAGACGGCCCGCATCGCGTCGTCATGTCGGTCACCGATGCCGGCGGAAACCGGTCGGGCTTCACCCAGATTCTCACCGTGGACACAGTGGCCCCGATCGTCTCGATCAACGGCGGAGCGAACGCGAATACCACCGACACCGACCCGACCATCACCGGCACCTCAGACGCCGCACCCGGCTCAACGGTCACCGTTTCAATCGCAGGACATTCCTTGACGACACTCGTCCAGCCTGACGGGGGCTGGAATACGAATCCGGGACCTGTAGGGAAAGGCAAGTGGCCGATCGAGGCCTCGGTCCAGGATCCAGCTGGGAACGTGGGGACCTTCAGCCAGACCCTCACCATCTCAGACAAGAAAGTCACCCCGCCGGGCGTATGCCCGCCGGCAACGATCGAGATTCGAAGCATGTCCCGCATCAAGTCGAAGGGGTTCTCCATTCTCGCGGTGACCGCAGGCGGGGCTGGCAGGATGGTTGTCCAAGGCTCGAAAACTGTCAAAGAGTTCTCGACTACGGTCAAATCCACCGGAAAGGGAAAACTCAGGGTTCAGGCCAAAGGCAAAACGGCCAGGAAGCTCAAAAGGAGGGGGAAGGTCACCGTCCGCGTCAACCTCACCTATGAGCCCGGCGGCGGTTGCGCGGCAAAGAGCCTGTCGAAGAAAGTCAAGCTGGTCAGGAAGAAGTAGAGCGGCGGATGGCGATTGCGGTATCTGCGCGCCACTGCACTAAGAAAAGTCCGACCCCATCGGAAAGGGCCGGACCTTCTTTTGTTGCGGAGCCCGAAGGCCACTAAATGCTGACCCTAGGCCGTTACGAGAGCCGGATTCTTCCTGCGCAGGCGCTTCGGAGCGAGGGACATGATTGCGGCGCCCGCCACGCCAACCAGGCAGACTTCGACGAACAGAGAGGCAAGACCGAGGGGTTCGGCCCAGTTGCCGATGTCATCGGTCGCCTGCGGAAGGCCAACCGTCCGGGTCAGGGTGAATCCGATGATGGCCGCGAGCGGCAGCAGCAGTGCAGCGACCCAGGCCTCGCGAGAATTGCTACGAATCAGGGCAGCGGCGGCGACGACGCAGGCGATGATCAAGCCGACATACATCCAGCCCATGTAGGGCGTCTCATTGAACTTTCCGATGATGTCGAGCAGGTGAACGAGACCGACGCCGGCAAGGCCGACGACAGCGACGGCGCGGGCTATGTACTGTCGCGCCGCGCTGTCCATTGAATTAGCATTTTG
>Ga0105046_10001841_pt1 | contig 32965 bp, 24 predicted proteins | sample MAT03_FD_78385 | JGI IMG/M metagenome (GOLD analysis project Ga0105046, IMG submission 78385) | Freshwater microbial communities from Lake Fryxell liftoff mats and glacier meltwater in Antarctica - MAT-03 (megahit assembly) | ecosystem: Environmental > Aquatic > Freshwater > Ice > Liftoff...
AGGGCGTCATCCAGATCTTCAACGTCGGCGCCGAGAGGATGCTGGGGTACACGGCGGCCGAGGTGATGAACAAGATCACGCCGGCCGACATTTCCGATCCGCAGGAAGTGATCGCGCGCGCCAAGGCGCTGAGCGTCGAGCTGGGAACGCCGATCACGCCGGGGTTCGAGGCGCTGGTGTTTAAAGCCTCGCGCGGGATCGAAGACATCTACGAGCTGACCTATATCCGCAAGGATGGCAGCCGGTTCCCGGCGGTGGTGTCCATCACGGCGCTGCGTGACGCGCAAGACGCGATCATCGGCTACCTGCTGATCGGCACCGACAACACCGCGCGCAAGCAGATCGAAGAAGAGCGGCAAAAATTGGATCAGCGGTTGCGCGACCAGCACTTTTATACGCGCTCGCTCATCGAATCCAACATCGACGCCATGATGACCACCGATCCGCGCGGGATCATCACCGATGTGAACAAGCAGGCCGAGGCGCTCACGGGCTGCACGCGCGACGAGCTGATCGGGGCTCCTTTCAAGAACTATTTCACCGATTCGAATCGGGCCGAGACCGCTATCAACCGGGTGCTGGCCGAAGGCATGGTCACCAACTACGAACTCACCGCGCGCGCGCGTAACGGCAAGCAGACCACGGTGTCTTATAACGCAACGACCTTTCACGATCGCGACCGGCGGTTGCAGGGCGTGTTCGCCGCCGCTCGTGACATAACGGAGCTGAAACGCTACGAACAAACGCTGCACCAGAAGAACGTCGAGCTGGAAGCCTCGAGCCGGATGAAATCGGAATTTCTCGCCAATATGTCGCACGAGTTGCGCACGCCGCTCAACGCGATTATCGGATTTTCGGAAGTGCTCAGGGACGGCCTGATGGGCGAGATGACCGAAAAACAGCGCGGGTTCATCGGCGATATCTTCAGCAGCGGCAACCATCTGCTGTCATTGATCAACGACATTCTCGACCTATCCAAGGTGGAAGCCGGCACGATGATGCTCGACCTCGAGTCGGTGCAGGTGTCTTCGTTGTTCGAGAACAGCCTGTCGATCATCAGGGAGAAGGCCGCGGCCCGCCACATCCGGCTGGGTTTTGATGCGGCCGAGACGTTGGGTTCTTTTCAAGGTGACGCGCGCAAGGTCAAGCAGATTGCGTACAACCTGCTCTCCAACGCGGTCAAATTCACCAGCGAGGGCGGCGAGGTGAGCCTGCGTGTCGGCCGCGTCCCGCGCGCCGAAGTGGGCCGGCTGGCCGATTCCGGAGTGGGACGAACGTTTCCGCTGGCCGACAACCCGTTCGCGGAATTTCTCAAGATCAGCGTGACCGACACCGGGATTGGCATCTCGCGCGAAGGGCTTGAGCACCTTTTTAAACCGTTCAGCCAGATCGATGGCGGCCTGGCGCGGCGCTACGAAGGCACGGGCCTCGGGTTGGCGATGGTCAAACTTCTGGCCGAGTTGCACGGCGGCACGGTGGCGGTGGAAAGCGAAGTGGGCACCGGCTCGTGCTTCACCGTCTGGCTGCCGTTCCGGGATCCGGAAGAAGGCGTGCTCACGTCGGTCAAAGCGCCGACCGCGCCCTTCATCGCCACACGCGCGGGGGAGCGCACCGCGCTGGTGGTGGAAGACGATTTCAAATCGGCGGATCTTATCCGGGTGCAGCTCGAAGCCGAGGGCTTCAAGGTGCTGCACGCCTCCTCCGCCGAGGCGGCGCTGGCGCTGGCGGTGCAGCAGCCCTTGTCGTTGATCACCCTTGATATCATGCTGCCCAACATGGATGGGTGGGAGCTGATCAGCCGCTTCAAGCAGATGCCGACGCTCGCCCGGGTTCCGATGGTGATCATCTCGATCGTCGCGGAGCGCAACAAGGGCTTCGCGCTCGGTGCGGCGGCGGTGATGCAGAAACCTATTTCCAGACAGGAATTATATGAATCCCTGGTCGACCTTACCCTGGTGCCTGTCGCGCCGGGGAAAGCCCTCAACGTGCTCGTGGTTGACGACGATCCCAAGGCCGTGGAGCTGATCGCCACCTATTTGCTGGGGGTGGCCAGTTCGGTGCGGCGCGCGTACGGCGGCCAAGAAGCCATCGATGCCATAACGCAGGAATTGCCAGACTTACTCGTACTCGATCTGATGATGCCGGGGATGAGCGGGTTCGATGTGGTGGAAGAGCTGCACACCCGGCCCGAAACCTCTGCCATTCCGATCCTGGTGGTGACCGCCATTAGCAGCATGGCCGCCGAGGACCGCAGCCGGCTCAACGGTTACATAACGGCAATCCTGGAAAAATCGACCTTTGACCGCGACTTCTTTGTCGCCGAAGTCCGGCGGGCCGTGTTGGTGAAGCAGGCGGTGGGCTGACATGGCAAAAGTGCTGATCATCGAAGACAACCCCACGAATCTGACACTGGCATTGTTCTTGTTGCAGACGGCGGGCCATACCGTGTGTAGCGCCATCGATGCGGAGCAGGGTTTGATGTTGGCCCACGAGGAGCAACCCGATCTGATCCTGATGGACATCCAGCTTCCCGGCATGGATGGCCTGCAAGCCACCAAGTTGCTCAAGCAAGACCCGGGCACCTGCGCCATTCCGGTCATCGCGCTGACCGCCCTGGCGATGAAGGGCGACGAGGCGCGCATCAGAGCCGCAGGGTGCGACGGTTACATCGCCAAGCCGATGCGTTACCAGGAGTTCCTGAGCACGGTTGCGGCGCATATCGCGGCGCGAGCCAGCAACCCCGCCCCGGCTAGCACGGTTCCGGCAGTCGGCTGACGGCGCTTGGACTCAAGTAGCTTTCGGGCCAACGATGACAACGGGTTTGGTTGCTTCGCGGATGATCGCGTCGGCGACGGAGCCCAATACAGTGCGTGCAACACCGCTGCGGCCATGCGACGACAGTACGATTGCGTCGGGCCGGATTCGTTCGGCCGCTTGCAAAATAGACTCCTTTGCAGAGTCGGATCTTACAACCGTAATACGGGTGTGGATCCCGCGCAACTCGGCTTCGAGGGGAACCAGCCCCCGAAGTCGCGCCGTCAATTCGGCCTCAAGGTCGACGGTCAGTCCGCCCTCTTTGATGGGCACATCGACGACGTGCAAGATCTCAACGCGTCCTCCACCGCCACGGACCAGTTGATATGCGTGTCGTACGGATCGGTTGCCCACCTCTGACAGATCGGTCGCAACCAGAACGCGGCCCAATCGCGGAATGCCGGTGTCCACCACCACTTCGGCTGCGGGTACCGTGGGGATGCACATCACCGGCACGGTGGCGGAGCGCAGCGTTTGGGCCCCATTGCGCGAACCAAGGTGTTTTCCGCCTCGGACACCGAGTACCAGCAGATGTGCCGAATCGGTCGCACCTTCCCAGGCAATGAGATCGGATCCCTTGCCCCAATAAGGACGCAGCACAAGCGAGGTCGTTCCGTTGCCCGGCAGCACGGTGTGGGGCAATAGATCGCGGCGCAGGACGCTGAGAAGTTCCGGATCGTCACCGTGATCGTCGAACGGACCCTCGATGCCCAGACGTTGGTGTTCTGCTGCCGAATCGAAGACGTGAACAAACGTCACGTTGCAAGCGACGCGTTGGCGCAGTGCTTTGCACCAGTTGACGACCGCGTCGCCCTGCGCACCTGCGGAAAGCGCCGCCACGATTTCCAGCGCGTCGGTGTTGGCGCGATCCGCGAGTCCTTCAAGCGCGTCTTGCGGTACAACCAGTACGGGAATCTTCGAGTGCCCGACGACACGCTCCGCGGTGCTGCCAAGAAAGAAATGTGCGGCGCCACTGCGTCCGTGCGTACCCAACACCAACATCGACGCGGATGTCACGCTCGCGTAGTCCGGCAGTTCGGTGTCGGCATTGCCAATCAAAACCTTGGTCGTGACCGTTCGGCCTTCCGGATCGATGGTCTTGCGCAGCGTCTCGAGTTGTTTTTCGCCTGCAACAACCAATGCTGCCGAATACACGGCGAGGCCCTCGCCCAGTTCGTGCGGCAGACCCGGCGGCGGGTTCACCACGTGAACCAGTTCGAGTCCTGCGTCGAGGCGTTTGGCCCAATGCTGCGCGACCGCTGCTGCACGTAGCGAAATCTCCGAAAAGTCAACCGCTGCGAGAATCTTCATGCGGCGACGTCAGAGCAGGACTCGTGCCAAACCCTCTGCAGCACCGGATGGGTTGCATTTGGCCTACATAGGGATTCGAGAACGCGCAGACTTTGCCGAAATCGCGAAAATCCGCGCGCGGTCTGCGCCGACATTGTCCCGACGACCTGTGAAATCGCATCATGCTAGGCTGCGCCGATGGCCACCACTGCCGATCGACTCCGAAAGCTTGCAAGCAGGATCATGACGGATTTTGAAAGTCGTGCGAACGAAGAAGTTCTCGCGGCGCTAAAACTCGAGTCGCTCGCGCTCAGAAACTCGCTGCCGGAGCTCCTCACCCAACTTGCGGACGCGTTGTCCACCCGGATCGACCGCACCGCCGCTCGAATACACGCCGACCGTAAGGACAGTTTACGAATCGGTCAGAAACATGGGAAAGACCGCGCCGACAGCGAGCACTACACGATGGATCAGATGATCTCCGAGTATCACATTCTCCGGCAGGTCATCTGCGACGCATTGGAAGAGGAAGCGCCGCTGACTCCGGTCGAGCGAGAGGTGATCGTCTGCGCCGTCGAACAGGCGGTGAACGATGCTGCGACCCAATTCAGTGAAACGTTGCGCCTCATTCAGGAGCGTCTGGCCGCGACCCTGACGCACGATCTTCGCGGGCCGATCACCGTTGCGAAGATGAATGCCCAGATGATCATGAAACGGGTGAGTGACGTCGATCCGACAACGGTCGCGTCGGCGAATCGAATCGTGAACAACATGGATCGCCTCGATTCGATGACCCATGATCTCCTGGATGCGAGCATGGTGCGAGCGGGTGAACGCCTGCCGTTAAATTTAGAGGCATGCGATCTGAATGAGATCACGAAGGAAATCGTCGACGAGTTTAACGTGATCTACGGAGATCGATTCGTTATGGACTCCGACGGGCCAGCTCAGGGATTTTGGAGTAAGTCGGCCCTCCGCCGAGCGGTGGAAAACCTGGCGACCAATGCCGAAAAATACAGCACGCCGCGATCCCCGATCACCCTGTCGGTGAAAACGATGTCCGCGAGCGTTTCGGTCGCCGTCCATAACGAGGGGAAGGCAATCCCGAAGGAAAATCAGCCCCAACTTTTTGAACGTTTTCGCCGAGCGCGTGGGTCGGAGACAAGAACGGGATGGGGCTTGGGGCTGACCGTGGTCAAGGGCGTGGTCGATAGCCACGGCGGAAAAGTCGGGATTGAAAGCGCCGAAGGCAAAGGTACGACATTTAGTTTCGAACTCCCCATGGACGCGCGTTCCGCTCCGCCGACGAACCCTTCCGAGTAACTTGGTCTCTAACGCTAGAGATTACTTCATTCTCGTGCGCTTGATATCTGCGCAATTACGGCCAAAATAGCTTCGATCCGGAGCGAAATCTGTTGTCGTCGACGATTAGGATTCGCAGCTCTGTGGCCCCACATGTGGTTGGGCGAACGGCTCCAAGGGCGCCGCAGCGGGAACCTCCGCGTTGGCCATGCGAGGGAGACATACGCGGAATGCCGAACCCAGATTCTCGCCCGCACTATGTGCGGAGATCGTGCCTCCATGCAGGAGAACAAGCTGGCGAGCCAAAGTCAGACCGATACCCAAACCTCCCTGTGAACGGCCCAACGAGCGTTCCGCTTGGTGAAACAGGTCAAAAACCCGTTCGACTAGTTCCGGCGACAAACCCATTCCCGTATCAGTAACGCAGATCTCGATCGCATCGGGGCGAAGTTCGACGGTCAGTGATACCTTTCCTTCGGGCGGGGTGTACTTCGCTGCGTTGACCAACAGATTCACGAGCACTTGTTCAAGACGCAGGGGATCGCCCATCAACTGTGCTGCGGTTTCAGGAAGCACCACGGTGAAGGAATGGCGACGTTCCTCCATATGGCCGCGCACGGCCTCGACGGCATGGGAAACCAGCGCCGCCAGATCAATGGGCTCGTGGCGAAGATCAACACGACCTTGCGTGATGCGCGAGACGTCCAAGAGATCATCCACGAGCCGCGTTAGCTTCTCCGTCTGCCGTTCGATGATGCCAACGTGTCGCAAGGATGCATCATTCGCCCCGCCGGACCGAAGCAGCTTGACCGCCAGCGCGATACCCGCCAAGGGATTGCGCAGCTCGTGCCCCAGCATGGCAAGGAACTCGTTCTTTCGACGATCGGCGTCGGCCAGCTCCAGCAGCCTTTCTCGAAGCTCTGATTCCAGTTGGCTCCGAACGGTAACGTCGCGGGTGGTGCAACGGGTATGGACGAGTTTGTCGTCCTGCCAAAGGGGGTTCGAGTAGATGAGGACATGTTTCAATGCACCATCTTTGCATCGCAGGCGAACTGGATAGTCCCGGAGGGTGTCTCCCCGCAGCAGCTTTGCCAGCAGCGCGGCGGAATCCTCACCATCAGCGTGAAACTCCGTCACAAGGTGGCCTACGAATTGGCCAAAGCCATACCCAAACAGATCCAGTTCCGCCTTGTTCGCCCAAAGTATGACGCCCGTGGGCCCCAGTTTGTGCATGGGCTCAACAGCATTCTCGATAAAGTCTGAAAGCTCATGCTCGCGACGCGAGAGAACGCGCTCGAGTGACAATGCTTCAAAGGCCGCTGCCTCGCGTTGCAGTTCCAAGATGACGTGCAGTTGGTCATCCGGTAATGTCAACGTCAAAGGCACCCCCTTACCATAGGCCGCTGAATGCCCAACGCAAGGGGTATATGTGTGCCTGGCATCTCCGCGGACTTTCTTGGACCTCCGCCTATTCGATCTCTTCGCGGCGACGTATAACCACCCCATGACGATTCGATCCGCCAATTGGTGACCTCCACAATGCCGCATAGCCGCGACGGGGCTTTGAAGGCAGACGTTCTTCGTAGTGCTGATCCGGATGTGATCATCCTTGATCTCTTGATGCCCTCTCTCAGTGGCTTTGATGTCGTTGATGTCCTGCAAGCCGAACCCGCAACCGCACGCATTCCCGTGGTCTTACTTACTGCGAAGGACCTGACGGCTGCGGACCGCGCCAAACTCGACGGCCACGTCATGGCGATTCTTCAAAAGTCGGAGTGTCGCGGTGACAGCCTGAGAACCGAGATCCGGCGGGCTATGTCTCCAGGCCGAAGGGGTATCTGAAATGGGACGTATCCTTGTCATTGAAGACAACCCGGCCAACATGACCCTCGCCGTGTTTCTGCTTGAGTCTGCCGGTCATTCGGTGTTGGCCGCCACCGACGCCGAAGCGGGGCTGTTACTTGCACGTGAGCAGCGCCCCGACTTGGTGCTGATGGACATCCAACTTCCTGGCATGGATGGGCTTGAGGCCACACGCTTGCTCAAGCAAGACCCCTTGACCAGTTCAATACCTGTGGTTGCACTGACCGCGCTTGCCATGAAGGGCGATGAGGCGCGGATCCGGGCGGCGGGATGCGACGATTATATCGCGAAACCCATGCGATACGAGGATTTTCTGACCACTGTCGCGGCTCACCTGGTTACGGCACCTTTGCCCCCTGCCTAGAGCAAACTACTGTCGCAGCGTCCGTTCGCTTTGCCGTTGCGCAACCGCGAATCTCCAGAACGGAATGAAGACAAAGCTTCTCGGGTTTCGCGCTTTGTCGTACGTTATTCAACGGGACGATGCTCTGTTTGGGAGCTGAAATTCCTATGCGGGCCCCAGGCATTTGTGCTTGCGACACCGCGCCGGTTCAGCGGACATTGTGCCGCATGCACGCGGATCCATTTGCCGAACTGAAGAAGCGCCATCGCCGATCCGATCGGTCAATTCTCGTCGCCATCATGTTGCTGGTGGGTCTTGCACCACCTTCAGCTGCATTTGCTGCTGCGCCTTCAAGCGACGGCATGCGCGTGTTGGTGTTTTCGCGAACCGCCGGTTTTCGCCACGAATCGATCCCTGATGCGGTGGCTGCCATCCGCAAGCTAGGCGCAAAGAAAGGCTGGCATGTGGACGCGACCGAGGACGCCACGTGGTTCAACGATGCCAAACTCTCAAACTTCGACGTGACGGTTTGGCTCATGACGTCTCGCGATGTACTCAATGACGAACAGCAGGCCGCATTCGAGCGCTTCATCCGTGCTGGAAACGGCATTGCGAGTATCCATGAAGGAACCGACACGGAATATGATTGGCCTTGGTACGGCGAGCTCATTGGCGGCACATACTTTGCCGCCCATCCCCGCGTACAAGAGGCAAGGCTTCGAATCGAGGATCGTGACCACCCGTCCACGGCCTCGTTGCCGGCCACGTGGCTACACACTGATGAGTACTACAACTTCCGCGCCAGTCCGCGAGCGCACGTTCGCGTACTGCTTTCCGTACAGGAATCGACGTACGAAGCAGGCGAAGGGGCGATGGGCGTTGACCATCCGATCGCGTGGGCTCGGTATTACGACGGCGGACGCAGTTTTCATACTGCGCTTGGACACACAAAAGAGAGCTATCAGGAAGAGGCATTTCTGGCGCACATCGCGGGCGGCATCGCGTGGGCCGGCGGACGTTTCACGCGACCAGGACTACCCCCAGGCGCCGTGGTAGTCCTCGAGGAATTCGACGCGATTCATCCACCCGGCATTTGGGATATTCACAATCACCCTAGCCAGTTTCATTACGAGGTCCGCAAGGATGCCCTGCTGATGTCGGATCACACGGTGGGATACGCCGCGCCCAATCAACATCTCACACGGCGCAAGTTTCCATTGAACCCGCAACGCCCCTATGCCGTTGAGTCGCAGATCACGATCCACGTCGACGGCACCGAATCGGATCCAAGTTCGTTTTGCTACAACGTAAACGTCGCCGGGGCTGATGGCGATTTTGGTCCCATCTCGACCTGGTCGGTTCCAATTGACTATCACCACGAGTGGCCTCCCAGCGTCACGAAGTTTGCGGGCTTCAATAACGGGGTCTTCTTTGCGCTGGGGCAAAAAGATCTTCCCTGGTGCCGCCAAAACAGGGAGTACACGTACCGACTTGCCGTCAACGCCGACCTACACGGAAAAACCAAGTCCAAAACGGTGTCCGTGCTCGTCAAAGAGGGCGCGGTGGTGGTTGAGACCACACAAGCGGACTACAGCAAATCGCCATACCAACCGCCCTCGAACGCGCCGGTTAGGTTGGGTGTGAACACGCACGGCGGCAACTGGACGATGAAGAACTTGCGCGTGTTCTACCTACCGTTAGACCGCAGGCGCTAGGCTTTCGATGAAACCAAAAACCGACACCGGCATCAGATGCGGGCAAACCTAGGAACGATTCCCCCCTCAAGGAGCCCCCGATGATTCTCGTCACTGGTCCGACCGGTCAAACCGGTCATGTCGCCGTCGATCAACTCTTGTCGCAAAAGCGGCCGGTCCGAGCGCTCGTCCGCAACGCGGAAAAAGCAGAGGCGTTGCGTGCGCGCGGCGCCGAAGTGGTGGTGGGGTCTTTGGAAGATCCCGGTATGTGGGAAGGCGCACTCAAAGGTGTGAAGTCTGTTTACTTTCTGGCGCCGCCCGATCCCAAGGCAACCGATTTGGTGGGACGCGGAGCCAAGATTGTCGATCACTTCGTGGCTGCCCTCAGCAAGAGTACGGTAGAGCATGTGGTACTTTTGTCGTCGGTTGGTGCGCAGCACGCTGCGGGCAACGGCCCGGTGAAGATCCTGAACAACGCCGAGCAGAAGATTGGTGCCACCGGAAAGAAACTAACCGCACTGCGCGCAAGTTATTTTATGGAGAACGCTGCGGGCATGGTGGGGTTGATGAAAGCACAAGGGATCGTCCCATGTTTTTTCGATCCGGCGAGCAAGATCCCAATGGTGGCGAGTGCCGATATCGGGCGCGTGGCGGCTGAGCTTCTCACCGATCCTCCCGCAACCAGTGGCATCGTTGAATTGGAAGGTCCGGTGGCGCTAAGTTACGAGGACGTTGCTGCAGCCTTTTCCACTGCGCTCGGTAAGACCATCACCGCTGTGCCGGTGCCTGGACCCGGCATCGTACCGACACTCGTGCAGGCGGGATTTTCGGAGAATGTCGCAGGCCTTTACGCGGAGATGTCTGCCGGTATCGCAAACGGCGTGATGGTCTTCTCCGGCGGCAACGCACGCCACGTGCGCGGCAAGATCACGATCGCGGAGATCGCCAAACAGTTCGCCGCATAGCCCCTGCGTCATCACGCGACCCCGTGCGACAAGCCCGGCCGCTATGCCCGGCCGGGCTTGTCAGGTATTCTGGGCTCGTGCAGCTTCAAGACGGACCAGCATGTGGTTTTGGGCAAGCGCTGGTTGAGAGATCTGCACTAAGCGAGATTCTGGCGGCGTAAATGTGAGCGAGATCACAAAACGTATCACGGACGGGCGCCGGGCGCAGTTCGAGGATATTGTCGCACGTTGAGAAATAGTTGGGTACTCGGCGGCATTCGTTAAGGTACTTTGCGATCATGAATTTCCCTGGTTTCCGCGATGCCTCAGGATCTCGTTTTCGTCGGCGCCAGTTGCTCGCGGGGGCAGCGCTGGCACCCTTCGCCCCCCTTTCCGGCATCCGTCCGGTGCAAGCGGCCTCTTCATTGTCAGGGCCCATGTCCATCTACATCAACTGGGGCGCATACGACGAATTGTCGGATAACGTACCGTTAACAGAGAAGCTGGCGATGGCGCAGTTCGACGAACTGTTGCGGTTGCGTAAGGCGGGCGCCCGCTTCGATTGCTACTTGATGGATTGCTTCTGGTTCGACGAGAAGGGCAGTTATCGCAAATGGCGAAGCCCGAATTTCTCGGCGTCGGGCGGGCAGCGTTGGTTGGCCCAGTGCAAGCGTCATGGAATCAAGCCAGGGTTGTGGGTGGGCATGAACGCGAACTGGGGTGCCAACGCAAAACCTGTCGTGCAGGCTTGGAAGGATTCCCACGATCCGCGTGTGTCCGCCATGAGCCTGTTTTCGGGCGGCTTCCTCGGTGACTTCATGCAGGCTCTGCAAAACTGGTACGACCAGGGGGTTCGCATATTCAAGTTCGATTTTGCGGATTTCTCGGCCGCGCCCGATTCTGTGCGGGAGACGATGACACCGGCGGAGATCCGAAGCGTCAATGAACTGGCCTTCATGGCGGCGCTGGGTCGCTTTCGCCAGCGAAACGCGGGCGTCGTGACGCTCGCTTACAACGGGTTCGGAGGACGCTACGAAAACACCTTCGCGCCACTGTCGCAGGACTGGGATCAGCGCTGGCTGCGGGTGTTCGATGCGCTTTATTGCGGCGATCCGCGCTTCTCGGATGTGCCCATGTGGAATTGGTGGCGATCAATGGATCTGTATAGCGATTACATGGTTCATCGATTTCATCGCGCCAACGACATTCCGCTTTCGCGCATCGATTCGAGTGGTTTCATGATTGCGAAAACTGGTACGGGCTACCACCGGGGCAAAAGCGCCTTTCGAGGCATGCTGGTGCTATCCCTTGCGCGGGGAGGGTGGGCCAATACGTACTACGGTAATTTGGATCTCTTGAACGATGACGACGCGCATTTTTTTGGTCGCGCGCAAGCACTCTTCCTTCCGCTGCAGGCGCTAGGGCAATCGTTCACGTTTGGGCCATCGCCCGGAGAGGGCAGTGGGCCTTATGGCTTCGCAAGCCTCGACACCACGGGTGGCGTCTTTACCGTGGTGAACCCGACACAGAAGGTGGCCACCCTCACGCTGCCGCAGCTTTCCCGCTTTGGCGTTGCATTGGACGCGGGCAGGATTTTGTTTCGCGACGCGGGCTACGTGCCCAGGCTTTCGGGAAACCAGCTGACGCTGGGGCCCGAACAGATGGTGTCGGTGGGGTTCGGACGTCATGCCGATGCGGTCTATGATCTCGGGGAAGAGCCCGATGTGATCATTCCGCGCAGAATTGATGTTCTGCCGGCGCAGCCAAAACAGACCGCGACGCGGGTCACAGAGCTGCAAGTGCGTGTACCGCAGGGGCGAGATCTGCGCGTGGTGGCACGGCAGAAAGATGCCAAGGGGCGCCCGGTGCGCACCACGGGCGGTCCTCCGCCTAATGGACGCCCGCTGGGTGCCTTCATCAAGTTGGCCGCGGCGCGCGGAGGCGACGCACTTCCCATGGAGACCCGGTACGACCGCGTCCTTTACAGCGGACTTTCCTGGGGCGTGGGGACCGTGGCCGCACCGCATGCTGCAACAGGCACGGTCGATGTTCGCGTCGAATCGCTCGATCCCCTGGTGGATCGGTTGGAGGTTGAGCTCTTCGCTGTGGAACGCTGAGGCCGGGACGAGTTGTCCTCCGATCAGGCGACTACTCGATCGCTGGATGTGCTACGAGTGGTCCTGGGATCGTCCCACCAACGGCTGGGCGCTGTGGATCGACGGCAAGCCGAACTACCGCCTGACCTTTACGCAGGCCTCTTCGGGCGATTCCGCGGCGTGCTGGGGAGTCACCCCGGTCGCTGGCATCAGCCTGGGATGGATGCAGGATCATGCCACCACATCGCCGCTCGCGATGAGGATCGACGACGTGGCGATAGCGGAGCATAGGATTGGCTGTCCCGGCGGCACCGGCCATTGATTCGCGACGAGCGCGGCGTCAACGCAGAAAGGACGTGTCCTCGCTCATGGTTTCAAGCGAGTAACCGTACTGCACTTTAGAAAAGTGCTACCCACAGCAAGACTGAGGCGGCGACGAGCGCAGTCCCCAGGATCATGTCGACAATGTTCGGCGCATGAATCGTGAACAACCGATCATCAATCGCACTTAGAAATCGCAGCACCATCGGCCGATATTGTGGCAACACCACGACGTTGCCTTCGATCACCTGCGCCGCCCGGCGACCACTTTCGACGGCAGCTTCAATGCTCCACAGATCGGCGTCGGTCCTTGTATGTGCGCCAGCCAGCAGCAAGTTGGACACGGGAGTCCTTTGCGTCGGCTGCCACTTCTGGGTGTGGATCGTATTTGCCCACTTTGGCTGTCGGGGCTGAATGCCGTCCGCTGAGAAAGTCCACTCGTGCCAAACCTCGATCTTCTGAACTGCAAATGACGCCAGCGAACGACCATTGTTGGCCTCGCGAATCAGCGCGTCCAGTGAAACACAGCGAAGCAACTGAGTTTTGACCTCCTCGATGAACTGCTCTTTGGTGCATCGTTCAAGTGGGAGACCATAGAGTCTGCCGGGAACGCTCGACACGCACGCGGTGCCGGTCCACAAAGCCGCGATGCCCTCCCCAAGTTCAACGCCGGGCGACCATGCCTGCTCTTCGGCAAAAATGGTCAAGTCGAATTCCGAATCGGCAAGCACCACAGCGCAACGTTTTCGGGGCCAACGGATCGTTTCGCTGAACCCGATACAGAACGAGACTTGAGTATGAGGGCCGCCTTTAACGAGTGGTCTAAACAAACAGAGTTGATCAAGGCGAGCCAACTCGGGGGTTCGCTCGACAATGTCGGCGGCGGCGAAGGGGTTGGTTGCCAAGACATGAAGCGCGGCGTGCACCCGGGTGCCGGACACAAGTTCCGCCTCAGTCACCCGCGTTCCATCAAACTCAAGGCGATGCAACGTCTCTTCAAAGTGAAACCGTACTCCGCGTTCACTGAGATGCCGCACCCATTTGTCGAACCAAACTTCACTGCTAGGTCCGCGCAGTAGAAGCCATCCTGAGCGCGCGTCTTGAACCCAGGCAGGCCCCTCAGCATCCGCCGGGTGTGCATGCGCGGGCTTGGTTACGAGCTGCCTGCGGAAGAACAATCCAGCCTGGTGAAGGGAGACGTGCGTCCAATCTGATCCAATCCAGGGGCCAAAGCAGGCAGCCCACGTCGACCAAGCCTTGGCGCTTAGCAACTTACGCCATTGTTCCGCAGCGTTGAGCGTCGAGTAACGTTCGATGCTTCGCCGATTTGCGGTCCAGGTTTTGATCATCAAATAGGCACCGCACAAACGGTCGAGCTGGGTCGCTCGAAACATTTTGCGAACATCAACCATCCATGAGGTCGAATCGTCGAATTCCGCCTTTCCTTCGTCGGGGGCCACCCCGAAATCGATAGGCCGCGACAGGGCGCGCTCATAGACGCTGCCTTTGTCATCGAAGGCAATCTGTTTCAATAGGTCAAAGACGTTGTGGTACCAGGGTCCCATCCCATGCCAAGAATATTCAGTTGGCATGTTTCCATTGCCGGCCTCCCGGGCGCTTCGAAAGAACCCCCCCACCTCCGGATTGGACTCGTAAACCGAGACGCTCCAGCCCCGCTTAACAAATTCATGGGCCGCGCTTAATCCAGCGATACCCGCGCCGAAAATCGCCACAGTTTTTTCGGCCGAGGGCAGCGCCGAATCCGCGTTATCTTGGCTCATTACACCAGCGAAAATGCAAGGTGGGCGCCGCCGGACGAAGGCCTGCAATTCTGCTCGTCATTCGCGCAACCCCAATGTCTGCCGATAGCGTGAAAAGCATCGCTCACCTGCGCGCAAACGCATCACGGCCCCTTCGGCAATTGGGCGTGTCAGGCGCGGATCCATCGTGACGAGCGGTAGCAACACTTCGCGGTTCCAGGCCTGCGAATGCTGAACATCAAGCGTGGCATGCAAAGCGAAATACTTTCGCGCTGCGGGTTGCACACCCAGTCGCTTCAAACCCGCGTTAACAAAAACGGCACGTGTCGGTGCGGTCAATTCAATTACGCCCAACGCGCCCACGCTGTGAAAGGCATACCGTCGATTGCTTGCCAGTCCCGCCATGAGATTGCCAAGCGCAATTGATTCCCAAACCGTCTGGTCGACCGGCAGGTGTAAGTCCAATGCCGTGGAGAGTTTTTCAAGCAGCGGGCCGTGCATGCCAAGCTGATTCCCTCGCCCCATTTCATCCCAGTAATTGCGCGCCATCTCGACCTTCGCGGTGACTGGCATCTTTACTTGCGTGAGCGCCAAGAGATCCTCAAAACCCGCCTCGCCCGCTACCTCCTGGCCTAAAAACCATCGCATCTCTTCCAGAGTGCTTGTCTCGGCCAACCACGGAAACAGGCGATCGTTTTGCCCTGGTCCGGACTGTTTGAGCGTCTCAAACCAAGTCACGAAGGCAATCGGATTTTCGGGAACATTGGCGACCTGACTTGAGACAGCGGCGCGCTCTCGCTCGATGAAGGCCGTCTCCGCGAGCCGCAGGCGATTCTCCTGAAACATATTCAGGGCCCCTTCATCGAAAGGGAACGCTGGCCTGAAGCGAAACTCATTCAACCGAAGAAGGTCCCGGTGAAGCTTCGCCACCGACGCATCCGTTGGAGCCAGTGGAACGTCTTTACTGAGGTTGTTAGGGTGGGGTGCAAGGTGCATCGCCACTCCACACATCAAAGATCGTGCCACTCCGATCTGCCCCTCTTCACGGTAAGAACGTCCGGCAGTGTTACCAAAACCACACGTCCGTTGCGAAAGTCACACGTCCGGATCGTGCGCTAACCTCTGCGCGAAATGCGTTTTCTGGGTATCGGTGACAGCGTTGAGCTCGCAGATCTCTATTTGCGTCTGCAGACCGCGAGGCACGCGGTGCGGGTGCGCGTGGCCGAAGCCGAAGCGGGCGACGTCCTTTCGGGGATGCTCGTAAAAAGCGATGGACCCTTGATTGAAGATTTGGCGTGGGTCGGCAAACGACACACAGGGGGCGTGATTGTTTTCGAGGGGGTTGGCCACGGCGCGCTCCAGTCTCGTTTGCGTGCAGAAGGGTATGCCGTCGTGGGCGGCAGCGTTTTTGGCGATCGCCTGGAGATGGATCGAGCCTTCGGTCAGTCGGTGCTCCATGAATTAGGCCTTCCCACGGCAGCCATCCACGAGGTCGACGGATTCGACGCAGCGATTGCGTTTGTAAGCCAAACCAAGCAACGCTACGTATTGAAGTTCAACGGCACCGGGTTGTCGTCGACGTGCAGTTATGTGGGAATGCTTGACGGCGGTGCAGACATGCTGGCCATTCTGCAGCAACAAAAGCGTCAATGGACATTCCCCGAGCCACCACGGTTGGTGCTCATGAACCACCTACAGGGCGTGGAGGTGGGCGTGGGCGCATGGTTCAACGGCACTTCGTTCCTGCAACCACCCAACCTGGATTGGGAACACAAACGGTTTTTTCCGGGTGATCTAGGCGAACTCACGGGTGAGATGGGTACCGTCGTCTCATTCGACAATGGTCACAAGCTCTTCGAGGCCACGCTCGCAAAAGTCGCGCCGCTTCTTCGGCAGGCCGGTCACGTGGGGTACGTGAACCTCAACCTGATCGTCAACGATGCGGGCGCGTGGCCACTCGAATTCACGTGTCGGTTTGGCTATCCAGGCTTCGCGCTGCTTGGGGCCCTCACCGACGAAGGATGGGCCGATACGTTGCAACGCCTGGTGGAACCAACGACGTCGTTGCTGCCCACGCATCGAGGGTACGTTGTGGGGGTTGTGCTGACGGTGCCGCCGTTTCCTTATCCGGACGGCTACGCGCGCCTATCGAAAGGCATGCCCATTTGTTTTGCCGACGACTTCACCAACGAGGATCGCGATGCTTTGCACTATGGTGAAGTGGGAATGCAAGACGGCCAGCTTGTGACGGCGGGGCAGCTCGGCTATTGCATGGTCGTGACAGGCCGCGGGCTCACGGTCGCAGATGCGCAAAGAGACGCCTATGCGGTTGCACGCAAGGTGGCGATTCCAAACGTCCGGTACCGCAACGACATTGGCGATGCGCTGGTGAACCGCGATTTCGCCGAGTTGCAAAGGCTCGGGTGGTTGCCATGACTAGGGCAGGGTGACGGTGAGCATCACGGCCGCGATCCGGTCGGCGTCGATGTATGCGGCGTTGTCTAACTCGTCACCAAAGACATCGGGATCAAGCTCTTCGTAGTGAGAGTGGACGCCCGATAACAGCGGCGTCACCTTGTGTAGAAACGTGTCACAACCATCAACAATGGTGGCGCCCGTATAAAGCAAAAGCCTGCCCCCGCTGCGAAGCTTCGCAATCGATTCCGAAACGATCCGCAGGGCCAGCCCTTCGCCAAACGTTCCTCCCCCGTCACGGTAGGTTCGGCCCGCGGCATCGCGAAGATAAGGTGGGTTGCAAACCACACAGGAAAGCGGTTCTGTTACCTCGGACAGCACATCGCTGTTCACGATTGTAACGTTGCGCGCCCCCGCCAATACCATGTTGGCGCGAGCAAATAGCAGCGCCTGTTCGTTGATGTCAGCCAGGATCACGTGTTGCGCTTGTCGCGCCATCATGATGCCACCCACGCCGCTGCCGCACCCCACATCCACCAAAGTTCCTGCGGGAATGCTCGCTTGCGTGAGGGCACGACAGAACCGGTAGGTGTCGGGGCCGAAAAAGACTGCATCCGCTTGCACCGTGGGATAGCAGGAATGGGCAAATAACTGCGCGCCCAAGGATGCGTAGCGCAAGCAGCTGCGATACCCATCGTCCGTTTCGTGCGCCAACTTTGCGGAAACCAAAACGTCCAGCACGTGCGCTGGCAGCAAGCCCCGCTCAAACGCGCGGTTCCATCCGAATACGTCTCTCAGCGTTTGCGCGCCCCTGGCGTTGCGAGCGAGCACGCGCCGATGCGTGTCTGGCGTCACGGCAATGAAGTTGTAACCGGACGCTTTCAAGAACGTCCCAACGTCGACGAGTGCCAAAACAAGATCCGGTTCCATCGGGTTCCTTACACAAAGAGCCGGCTTAGCACCACGAGCACCGACACGAAACCTGCCAACCAGGCAAGTGTGCGCAATACGGTTACGCCACCTATGAAGAGCAACGCATGAACGGCCCGAGCCACGACATAAATTTGGGCGGCGAGCGCGCTCGTGTGATCGGCTTTTCCGGCCAAGTGCACCACAAGCACGGCGATTATAAACAGGGGCAAGTTCTCTTTATGGTTCGCCAGCGCTTTGCCAGTTCGCTTGATCCATGCAGGAAACGGCGTTGTCTCGTCGCGGTTGCCATAGTTCCAGGCAAACCCCGCGATCTTGGTTTTCCCGCTGATCTCCACCATCACCAGGCCAAGGCCCCACAAAGCGTTCGCCACCAAGCACCAAAGATCTGTCGTCATACCGGGAGCCAGCATAGCCTTTCCAGTTGCGCGAATCTGATTCGTAAGATGCGGGACCATATCGAAACCTCACGTTACGGAGTGGTAACGGCCGCGTGGCTGTTGGCAAATGTCCGGCCCGACAGCGCTCGTACCGGCCACGACGACCCTGGCACGACTCTTGAATAACTCCCCGTCGTCAGCTTGGTGAGAACAACATTCAAAGAGGAGCAGAATCATGAATCCAGCATACGGCATTATCATGTGGGTAATTATTGGGGCGTTGGCAGGATGGATCGGCAGCAAGATCATGGGCACCGACGCGCGCCAAGGTGGCCTTGCCAATATAATTATTGGCGTGGTGGGAGCAGTCCTTGGTGGGTTCATTGCCCGCAACATCTTCGGGGATAGCTCTTCCAACAACGGCTTTTTCGCCAGTGCTTTGGTGGCACTGTTGGGAGCAGTCGTCGTCATTGGCGCGTGGAAGGCGCTCTCCAGACGAACAGCTTAGCTAAAATATAATGATCAAACTTCGCAGGCGCACATGGGTAATTGTCGCAATTCTCATTGGCGCATGCGTATTGATTCGAGTTGTTCTTGATCCCGTTGCTACTTGGGCGATCAAGCGAAAACTGAAGCACACGCCGGGTATGGATGGGGTGTTGGATCGTGCTCACGTGTCCCTCTTTCCGCCTGGCCTTCGATTGGATCAACTCAAAATCATCGAAGTGCCAGGGGGACGATGGGACGAGCCGCTGTTCTACAGTGACGTGATACGTCTCAATATATTGTGGCGCGCGTTGTTGCGCGGGGAGGCTGTCCTTGAGGCTCGGATCGAAAAGCCGAAAGTTCTTGTCTACCGAAGAGCGAAAAAGAAAGCCGGAGCCAGCGCTGATTTGGCAGAAACACTGAATCACAGCGCGCCGCGGAGGGTGGATCGGTTGGAAATCGTCGATGGGGAACTGACGTTTAGTTCTGGGGAAGGGAAGGGTGTCAACGTTCCGGCACTTTGGGTCCATGATTTTGAGTTGGTTGCTCAGAATCTAGCTTCGCGCAGCGGCCTGTCAGAAGGCCGACCCGCAACGATCATGGGACGGGGACTCTTTCAGAAAACCGGCGTGTTAACCGTTTTTGCCACCATCGATCCGTGGAACGCTGGCCTGAATCTCTCAGGACGCGCTTCAGTCACGGGTCTACGGGGTCCCGATCTGAATGCGCTGCTGGCAGCGAAAGCAGATATGTTTCTGAAGGAGGGTTCGGTCGACATTTTCGCAGAGTTCGATATCCGAAAGAACGTGATATCGGGGGGAGTTAAACCCGTTCTGAAAAACATTGAACTGGTGTCCGCTGACGCAAATCTTTGGCATCGGTTTCGCGCTTGGGTCGTTGATGCCACGCTCGATTTTCCTTCAGACGATGTTCCCGGACACGACGCGGTGACCATGGTCGTGCCACTTGAGGGCAGGGTCACCAACCTGCAAGCGCAACTGGCTCCCACGTTGATTGGCGTCGTACGCAACGCGTTCGTTGTAGGCCTCAGGTCGGGTTTCTCTCGCCTGCCGCCACCGCAGTCGGGTGAAAAGGAATCGATCGTGAAACAAGTAAAAGACGGTTTGGATAAGAAGGCGACTCGATGAGAGTTTGCATCTTGGCTGCGAGCATGGTCTTCGCGACGTGCAGTCACACGCGTAACCTGGAGGACCCCGCTCCACCCTCGGCTGCTGCTGCAACCGAGCCTGTCGAGCGACACAACAATGCGCCCAAGAAGAAAGCGGTGCCGGCCGGGTCGGTGCCACTCGTGAGCGACCCGTTGCAAATGCTCACGCCAGACGGGCGCGATGAGCTACGCCAGTCGTTGCGCAAACGGGACTTGCTGTCTGAGAATGCTTCGATCGAGACAGCCCTACGCAAGTTTCAAAAGCAAGAGGGCCTCCCTGAGACGGGAATGCCCGACGACGAGACGCTTATGAAGCTGAACTTGGATCCGAAGAAGGTGGCGGTGCGATCGAAACCAGCGTCGTAGCCGAAGACCAAGCGTACTCGGGCACAGTTTGTGCAGGGCCTATCAACCATGACGAAAATGATTTTGGGCACCTTGGTATTTCTGTCCTTCGCCGGTTGCGGGGAGGTGGACAGGATTTTTGATTGTCAAACGGTTTGTAGCCGCTATCAAACCTGTTTCGATAATTCCTTCGACGTAGGTGAATGCCGCAGCCGCTGTAAGAATAAGGCTGACGCCGATGAGAGCTTCGAGGCGAAAGCCGACGCTTGTGAATCCTGCATTGATGACAAGTCATGCTCGGAATCAACGTTTCAATGTCCAACCCAATGCGTTGGGGTTGTCCCTTAGTGGATGCGAATAAGCTCATGCGAAAAACTTCCAAAAAGAAAACCGTAACCAAACCCAAAGCATTGGAAAAGTGTCCAACTGGCATCGTCGGCCTGGATGAAGTAACCCAAGGTGGGTTCCCGAAGAATAGAACCACTTTGGTTTCCGGCGGTGCTGGCTCTGGAAAAACCCTTTTGGGAATCGATTTTCTCATCAAAGGTGCAACCGGTTTTAAGGAGCCCGGTGTCTTCATGTCTTTTGAGGAAACAGAAGACGAACTTTTCAAGGACGTAGCTTCTCTCAACCTGGAGTTGCCAGCACTTGTTGCCCGGAAAAAAATCTTGATCGAACATGTTATTTTGGAGCGCAAGGACATCCAAGAGATCGACTTTAATCTTGAGGGGATCATCGTACGTTTAGAACACGCCATTGATTCTATTGGTGCCAAACGGGTTGTTTTAGATTCGATTGAATCTCTTTTTGCCGGTGTTGACGATGCCGGCATTCTGAGGATAGAAATCAAACGACTTTTCAGATGGCTCAAAGATAAAAAAGTTACGGCAATTGTGACGGGCGAGCCAGGGGAAGACGCCTATACTCGCCATGGTCTGGAGGAGTTTGTTTCTGATTGCATTATTCTGTTGGACAACAGAGTTAGAGAACAAATTGCTGTTCGTAGGCTCCGAGTCATTAAATATCGCGGTTCAAATCATGGCGTAAACGAATATCCTTTTGTCATTGATGAATCAGGGCTCTCTGTCATTCCGATCACATCGGCGGGACTCGAGCAGGCCGGTACGAATGAGAAAGTATCAACAGGAATTCCCTCGTTGGATAAAATGTTCAAGGGAAAACCAGGCTACACAAGAGGCAGTACGGTACTGGTATCAGGCACTGCGGGTACAGGTAAAACCAGTCTGGGCGCTGCGTTCGCAGTGGCTAGCTGTAAACGTGGAGAGCGGTGTCTGTTTATATCATATGAAGAATCTGCCGGGCAACTCGTTCAAAACATGAGGTCCATCGGCATTGATTTTGCCCCATGGATAAAGAAGGGTCTCTTAAAGTTCGTCTCTGTTAGACCTTCATTCTTTGGCCTTGAGATGCATTTGCTCGATGTATATAAGCTCGTAGATGGTTTTAAACCGAAGTGTGTGGTTATAGATCCACTGACTAGTCTCACTAGAGAGGGAGATCATCGTGAGATTACTTCAATGATAACGCGCATGATTGATATTTTTAAATCTCGTTCCATTACGACCTTTTTCACAAGTCTTGTTTCATCAAGCGAAAAAAACGACACCAGTGGTGAAATCGGAGTTTCGTCTCTAATCGACACTTGGATCGTCGTGAGAGAATTAGAAGTAGAGAGAAAACGAACCCGCAGCCTTTTCATTGTGAAGTCCCGCGGCACAGGACATGAAAGTGACGTCCACAGGATGGTTTTGACTGATGACGGAGTTAACTTGGAAAAATTTAAGCCTGCACAAGATACCCAGCAGCAGAGTCTGCGTCTTGCTAAGGGTTCTGGTGTTTAGTGGCAAAAATTGGCGGATTGTGTCCTATTTTCATTGTCGGCATTGGCGGCTCCGCAGGAGCTCTAAGCGCATACAAGGAGCTCTTGGACGATCTGCCCTTTCGTACGGGGATGGCCTTCGTCATTATTTCTCATCTCATGCCCACGGCCAGTAGCCATCTGGTTCAAATTTTGTCCCGTCATACCAAAATGACCGTGATGTTGGCGTCCGAGGCGATGCCGATCCATGCGAATCACGTCTATGTGATTCCACCAAATTCGGATCTATTTATTGAGAAGGATGCTTTTAAAGTCGTCTCTCCTCGCGCGCTAAGGAATAAACAGATTGATTTATTCTTTATTTCGTTGTCCGAGGCAATGGGTGCGCGCGCGGTAGGCATTGTTCTCTCTGGGTATCATGGTGATGGCAGCGAGGGATGCAAACACATCAAGGCAAAGGGAGGAACAACCTTTGCTCAGGATAAGTCTGCTGGCGTAAACCAAATGCCTCTAAATGCGGTGGCGACTGGCTGTGTTGATTTCGTTCTACCGGTCGAAAAAATTCCATATGAACTTGTAAACTTAGTTAAGGTGGCCCACCGCGCAACTTCAAGGAGACGTCATGAATAAGATCGCACACACCCTTTGTATCCTCGCTGTAGGATCAACTCTTTTGGCACTTGGTACCCTCGGGTCCGCAAACGCCGATGAAATGCCAACGCCCACGCCGGAGGCGTACACGGCCAAAGCGCGCATCTACCGAGACCATGCCAAATCGTACCGCGCCGAAGCGGACGAGAATCGGAAGGCAGCCGAGGCGTATCGTGAGGTCAAAAATGCCAAAGGCCAACGGCTACGCTCGCCCGAACATCAGCAGCTTGCCGCCGCACTTGAACGTATGGCCAAGGACGACGAGGCCCTGGCAAAGGATGCCGACAAGGTTGCCGGGTATTTCGAACGCTTCGCTGAAAAGCTGCGTAACGAACCCGCAAAATAGGCTGATCAGTGAAGCCACGCCTCACTCAAACTTGGCGCGTGGCCGCCGGCCGTTATTTTCCACTCCAGAGCGTTAACGCGCGATGTTTCCGTGTGCGCGCGGGCACGTTGATTCTGGTGTTGGGCGGATATTTGGCGACAGTTGGCACTGCGGGTTGTGGCCACACCAAACGGCCGCATACAGGTCCCGAAGTCACGTCGTTCACAATCGAAGGCAACGACACCTACACGTCGTCTGAGATCAAAGAGAAGATCGTTACCGAACCCACCGGTTGGTGGCCCTTCGCATCGAGAAAAGACTACGATCCTGTAACCTGGGACAAGGACCAAGCCCGTATCAAGCGGCTCTACGGCACCCACGGGTACTACCAGGCGGAGGTGACGGCCACAAAGGTACCCGAGACAGTGGCCCGCGATCCCAATGCCAAGGTGAATCTGAAGATCACGGTCAAGGAGGGTCCTGCCACCAAAGTGCGGACGATGGAGATTTCGGGAGATGAATCTCTCACCGAAGCGCAACGCAAGAAGCTACGGACGAAGCCCCTGTTGACCCCCGGAAAAAACTTCGATGAACCGCGCTGGGACGACTCGAAGAGACTGATTACCGAACGGCTCCTGGAAACAGGCTACGCCACCGCGGAGGTCACCGGCCGGGCCACGGTAGATTTGGTGACCCATGAGGCTGACGGTACCATCTGGATACGCCCGGGCGCGGTCTATCGCTTCGGCGATTTGCAGCTAGAGCAGATGCGGGCGCCGCACATCAATCCTGTTTGGATAGACGAGCAGGTGCGTTTGGCCGCCCCCGCCGGCGAAGTGTTTTCGCCCGAGGCAATTGTTGAAGCGCAAAAGCGTGTCTTCGGAATGGGCGTCTTTTCACAGGTGGAAGTTGAAACGGGCAAGCCTGACTTAAAGACGCAGAAGGTACCGATTGTGGTGCGAACCAGCACAGCACCCTTCCATTTGTTGCGTCTGGGTGGTGGCGTCGGTTTCGATCAAGTGCGCAATGAAGCGCGCTTGATAGGGGAGTGGTCGGACTCCAATTTCCTATATGGCCTCCGATCGCTGCGGGTGCGCAGCATGGTCGGTTGGGCCTTCGTGCCGGATGCGTACCAAAATCTCGGTGGCCCGGGCGGCAACGGGATCCGCAATGGTTTTGTCGGCCGCCTTCGCACAGACTTCGAACAACCCCGGCTGTTCAACGCCCCGTCGCTAAAGTTGGGTTTGCATTCCGAGGTCGAGCGCCAGTTGCAAGAGGCTTACACGTCTTCGTCCGGTCGCCTGGGGCCCGAGTTTATCTGGCAGATACGATCGGATCTTCGGTTCTCTCTCGGCTACACCGTGGACACCACGTATTTGGTTGCGGTAAAGGAACTCCCCGCAACCTACACCAGCAACATCTTGGGCTGTCCAGTGGGCGAAGAAGGCTGTTGGCAGTGGCTATCTTACCTAAGCCAGCGCCTAACGTACGACCGGCGTGACGATCCCATCGAGCCACGCGAAGGCTTCTATGTTGACATGGAATTGCAGGAAGCGGGAGGGCCTCTGGCTGGCAACTTTACCTATATCCGAGCGGTTGGCGACGTCCGCGGCTATACGTCTTTCGGCCGCCTGACGCTGGCGGCTCGCGCGCAAGCGGGCTCGTTGTTTTCTTCCGGATCGGTAGACGACACACCCATTTTGCAGCGCCTCTATGCCGGGGGCGGTATGTCCATGCGTGGATTTGGTTTCCGCCGTCTTTCCCCGTTGGCGGCGGTGTCGAATCCGAGAACACCCGAGGACGTCTTCACCGTTCCGATCGGGGGCAACGGCCTGGCGGTTGGCAACGTTGAGGGGCGCTATCTCATAGGCAAGTCTCTGCTGTTGGCCACCTTTTATGATGCCGGTGCGGTGACGCGGCAAACTTGGGCCGCAGGGATCTTCGACAACATGTTCCATGCCTTGGGCGTGGGGATCCGGTACTTGACGCCCGTCGGTGTGCTTCGCTTCGATGTGGCGCGACGCTTTCCCGGCGTGACGCGGGACGTTCCGTTCCCTCCCGGGTCAAATTTCGTCGAGAACACAAGCTGCTTCGGCTTTGGCGGCAACTCGGGGCCAGGCGTGCTTTCAGACGGCCTATGCCAACTTCACCTTTCCATTGGGGAAGCTTTTTGAGCGGCAAACATAAAAGCTTGTGGTGGAAGATCCCGCTCGGGACGCTTGGAGCTTTGCTGGTCTTCGTATCCGTTGCGCTCGGCGTGGCGCTGTCTGACTATGGCCTAAATTTTATTCGTCCACGCGCGCTCAAAGCGTTGAACGAAACCATTCGCGGGCACGTCGACCTGGCACAAATCAAGCGCAAGGGGATGCAAATCACACTTACGGGCGTGGTCGTGAAAGACCCCGAAGGACGCACCGCCGCCACGATCGAACGCGTGGTTGTCCATCCCGCCCTGGGGCCCCTTCTGCGCGGCGAGATCGTTTTACGCTCGTTCATCGTCACCAAGCCGCAGCTTGACCTGCACGCCGATCCTGCCGGACTGAATCTGGCACGCGCGTTTGAAACCCGCGAAGCCAAGGTGCCAGAGAAAGACACGAAGCCACCTTCAGACAAGCCCATGCGCGCTGTCATTGAAGTTCTTCGCATCGAAGCCGGCGTCATACGTTATCAAGCGTCGCAGCAACAACCATCAATTGTCGAGGTTAAGGACTTCGATGCACGCGGGCGCGCCGATGTGTTGTGGCCTGGCGGACCCATCACGGTTGATCTGAACGCCGGCGCCAAAGTTTTGCAGCCGGTTGTGGCGTCGCTTGGTTTTTCGCTGGCCGTGGCGCCGCAACAAGGCCCCACGCACACGTTGCGGTTGCAAACCACCCTCGAAAACAGCGGGCTGACGATGAGCGGCACGTTTGTGCCTGATCTGAAAAGCCCCACCATCGATGTGCAGCTTGAGCGCGCCGAACTTAGTCCCATGCTCGCGAATGCCGCAATGCCTGGATCGCCGCTTATCACGCCGTTGAACCTCACGGGCCACCTCGCCGGTGAATTGCGGGAGATGAAAACCGGCGAAGCGGCTGTGGATCTAAAACTGGCCACCCAGGGGGGCACCATCCATATTGTGGCTTCGGGCAATTCCGAACCGGTGCCGAACGGACAAGCGCACATCGAATCCGATCCGCTGGATCTTTCCCGGATCGTTCGTGGGGCCGCTTCGTCGAGCCTACCTTTCGTCCTGGACCTGCAAGCGCGCGGCACGGCCCTCGGCAAGATAACAGGCAAGCTTTCGGCGTCGTTGCGACCGGGGCATCTGGCTGGTCTGAAAACGGGGCCGTTGCAGATTGCAGCATCAATGCAGAACGAACGTGCGTCGCTTGAACGTTTTGACGTTTCCTTGCCTGGCATCGACGTTAAGGCCACGGGATCCGCGCAGGGGGTGGGCACCGTGTTGTCACGCGGCCAGGCGAGCGTGAAATTGGACATGCAGAATCTGCAAACCTTCGCCCGCGCCATCGCAGCCACTGGATTATTCAAGGCGCCTGACCTTGAGGGTTCGGGGCAAGTGCAGGTCGAGGTCAAAGGCAACCTGCTGGCGCTTTATGCACGCGTCGATGCCCGCATGCCGATGCTGCGCGTTGGCACCACGGGCGTACATGGGCTGCAAGCAAACCTGCAAGTGCCTTCGCTGCTCAATCCCTGGCTGCCCAACTTGCACGTCACTGCCGCGCGCATCGACGCTGGCAGCACCCGGATACTGGGCGTGGCCTTTGATACGCGGCCGGGGCCGGACGACCGCTTGCGGATTGACGTGCGTGCGCGTGCGCCCGTGCAAACCTCTTCAAGCGCGGCATTGCGCTGGCTCGATCCTGGCCGCAGCTTTGTGCTTGAGTCGGTGGCACTGAACTATCCCGGGGCCGAGTGGCGCAGCGAAGGGCCAGCGCAGATCGTGCTGCCGCCAGCTTTGCAAGTCAAACACTTCGCCTTACGGGCCGACACCCAGCGCGTCGCGGCTGATCTCGGGTTGGTGGATAAAAACGTCGATGCCTCCGTTCGAATCGCAAACCTTGATCTCAAGCGGTTGGGGGCTTTGGCTGGCCCCGCTTTTCCTGCCTCAGGCACGATCTCGGTCCAGCTTGATGCCAAGGGCCGGATGCCTCTGCCGCGGGCAAAGTTAGCCGTGCAAATGCAAGACGCGGCATTTGGCGTGTACGGACCTTTTTCGGGCGACCTCACGGTGGCACATGTTGCGCCGCGCGCCCGTGGGCAATTTTCGGTTGCCGGCGCGGGCGCCAAAGCGAGCGGCAAATTCAATGTGCCTGCGAGGTGGCCTTGGCCGGCACAACTGGCAGCCGAGATCGACATCCACGCGGCGGTGCCATCGCTGCAAGACGCCGTGCAGCGCCTCGGGCTCAAACTTCCCGTGCAACCACGGGGTGCGCTTGTGCTTGATGTGGCATTCGCCGGACGCGCGCGCAACCCAACTCTGAAAGTTGATCTGCGCGGCAAAGGACTAGCCCTTGATCGGACGCGCATCGGTGACATCGATCTTCGCATCGTTGATGACGGCACGGCACCCTTGGGCGCGACGATGAGCTTGGCAAACTCGGACTTTGCCAAGAGCGCCGAGATCGGCCTTGAGACACGTTTGAGTGTCGGCGACCTCTTGCGCCAGAAACCTGCTCAACTGCAAGCTTCGGCGCGCGGCAAGCCGATGCGCCTGCAAGCTGACGTGGTGGGAGTGGATCTGCGACAAGTCTCTCTAACCGCAGCACAAATGTCACCCGATCCGAAGGTCGCGCCCAAAGCACAAGGGGTGGCTGGGTTGGTGGATCTGAAGATCGACCTGGCGGGAACGGTGGGCGAGCCGCTTGGCACCGTCGACGTCGCCTTGACGGGTGGAAGGCAAGCCGAGTGGCCTGCAACCGACGCCACCCTGAGCCTTTCGCTTGAGCCCGATAAAGTCAGCGTGCAAGCGCACGCATTTCAAAAAGGTCGCAACGGAAAACAAATAAAGTTATTGGCATTTGACGCCAGCGCCAACGTGCCCGTGCAAACGCGACTGCGGCCCGAGGCGTGGCAAGAAGCAACCTTTGCTGTGAAGGCCGACGTGGGCCCTCTCGCGTTCCAGCACCTTGCAGTTCCAGACGATGCGCTTGGCAGCCTGCGCGGACAGGTACAGGCGCGCTTCAGGGCAAGCGGCTCTGTTTCGCATCCACAAATTTCCTTGGATGTAGACGCAGAAGACCTTAGAACAAGCGCGACGCGCATTGGGGACGCTCAATTGGGCTTTCGTTACGAAGGCGACGTACCCTCAATCGATCTGGCGATCGAACCTCCTGCTGCGGGTAAACTTACCTTCACGGCGCGGACACAGAATCCGTTGCCGTGGAGGCAAGCCACCTTACCGGGTTGGAAGCCCAGCACCGTTCCATTGACAGTGAAATTCTCATCGCAGGATTTCTCGTTGGCCGCCTTCAAAGGCACTGTCAAAACCATTCGAGACGTGCAAGGAAAGCTGAATGGCAACCTTGCCTTCGCCGGCACGATCGACAAGCCGACGTTTTCCGGCAGCATGAAGCTGCAGAACGGCGCCATCGACATTGTCGAAGTCGGGCGTTTCTTCGATGTTCGCATGGATGTGCAAGCCACCGAGGACATGTTGAAACTCGATGCCTTGCGTTTCAAAAGCGGCAAAGGGGATGGCGTCATACGCTTTGAGGCGAAGCGCACGGGCGCGCGTGGGTTGGCCTTGGCGGGGCGGGTCAAGCTAGACCGCTTCCCGTTGCAGACGCCACAGCGGAAGATAGGGGCTGTGTTCCTGCGCGCGACCGCGAAGGGCCAGTTCAATGCCGACGGCCTTTCGATTGCAACGCTGCAAATCGATGAAGCCAAGGCCTTTCTCGACGGCGAAAGTCCCAAGGAACTACAGAAATTGGATTTTCCGAACGACGTGGTGTTCGTGCGCAACGGGCATCCCATCAATGAAGATGAAGCACGCAAGTATGCCAAGCTGGGCCCGCCGGCGCCGTTCGGCGCGCCCGCCCGTACTCCAGGCAAGGGCAAACGTTTGCCCTTGCCCGCTAGCGCGCCAATTGTTATCCGCATCAAGGCACCCAAGAACCTGTGGGTGTATGCCCCCGAGGGCGATATTGAATTGGGGTTAAGCGAAGACTTCCACATCAAAGTCGACGGTGAAACCACGGTCTTCGGAACGGTGCTCGTGCGCAGAGGCACCGTTTCAGTTCTGGGCAAGAGGTTTGATCTGCAAGACGGAGCGAACATTCGCTTCACGGGGCCCACGGCGCAACCGATGCTTGATGTCACGTTGCAACACTATGTTGACGCAGCACGAACGCGGATTTTTATCACATTGAGCGGAACGCCCGACGATCTGACGATCAAGTTTCGTTCCGATCCGATTGCGGATGAATCGGAAATCATCACAATGCTGCTCACGGGGTCAAAGGCTGGGCAAGGCAGCGGTGACCCCGCCAGCAAAGGTGCCCAGGCCGCCTCCATTGTGGGTGGACTGCTGGCATCGAAGCTGCGCGATACCGTGCTACGGAAGCTGCCCATCGATGTGTTGTCGATCGCCGCTACCGCGATCGAAGCGGGTACCTACGTCACCGGTGATTTATACGTGGGCTACGTGCGGCGCTTGGCCGCCAGCCCGTGGCGCTACGAAAACGTCAACGCAGTTCATCTGGAATACCAAATTACCGAAACCTGGAGTTTCGAAGGCGAGTACGGCGACGCTGGCGCAGGTTCTGGCGATTTGATTTGGAAGCATCGATACTGAGGGCTTCGCGAAAAGGCCTAGGGGGCTGTCGTCTTTGCCAGGGAGTCGTACCCAGAGACCACGTCGAAGAGTTCTTCGTCGATCCGCCGCTGACGCAGACGGTGGAATGTGGCGCGCAGATGCTGCAAGAGATCGTCGATGTTCTTGTCCGCGCGCTGCATTGCCGCCAGGCGACTGGCGTTTTCACTCGCGAGCGACTCTGCGCAGGCGCGAAAGAGCGAGATGAAGAGGTATCCTCGAATGAGTTCATGCAGCGCTCCCGCAACGCCGCCCAAAACTTCCGGGGGATTTTGCGTGGGCCAGCGAACCTCCACCATTCTCTGCTGCCACCCAGCGTCGAGTGGCAGGAGTCGCTGGTGAACGGGCTCGTAAATCGCCCCGGGGCGCGGGCGATTGTGAAAGACGTACACGCGTGTGTACGCACCTTGCGTCCGATGCGATTCACTCTCGATCTGAATCTTCCCAACGAGCGGAGCGATGGCGTTGACGGCATTTGGCACGGAGAACATGCCGACCACTGCGAGGCCCGCATCCGTGAGACGCGCATGAACGCGCTCGCCGACGGCCCAGACCGCTGGCGTGCCAGGAAGCGCCCGGAGCTTCTCGATCGCGTAGTCGGCCACGACGTCGTTGAACTGTCCCACGAGGCCTTGGTCGGAACCGAATATGACGGCACCGATCGCGTCTCCTTCGGATTGTCCCCTCCCGGGCGCGCTCGATGGAATCGTTCCGTGCGCGCGAAAGCAGGCGCTCAATCCAAGTTCGACCGTCCGATTGTAATCGTTCAGCGCCTGCACCGAAGTCTCGTATTGGCCGATGCTCGCCGCGGCCATCGCCCGCATGGATCGGACGACGGACTGCAAATCTCCCGCGCCGCTGATCTTTCGCCGAAGGATAGCTGTGGTGTCGCTCATGGTGCCTTGGGCAAAAAGCGCGCCAGCGCTTGCCGCGCGACTTCGAGGATGACCGCCCGATCTTCGTCGCTGAGGGTTGCAGCAGTGTCGAAACGCCCACGAACCTCCGCAGAAATGGTTGCCGCGGCCTCCGAAAGCGCCTGCTCGGCGTCCTTTATCTGATCTATCGGCACGGCATCGAGAAGTTTGGCGCTCAATGCCAACAGGATGATGATCTGTGCGGGCACCGACACGGGAGAGAATTCCTGTTGTTTCAAACAGGCGCGAATCCTTCTGCCATGCTCGATGCTCTTCTTCGTGTCTTCGTCGAGGCGAGCGCCGAATCGGGCAAACGTCTCGAGCTCTTCGAATTGCGCGTATGCGAGCTTCAGATCACCTGCGACGGCGCGGTACGTTCCGCGCTGTGCTTTGCCTCCGACACGCGAAACGGATTTCCCGACATCGACGGCCGGGAGCACACCCAACTCGAAGAGCGACGGCGACAGGTAGATCTGTCCATCGGTGATCGAAATGAGGTTTGTCGGAATGTACGCCGAAATGTCCTGGGCCTGCGTTTCGATCACGGGAAGTGCGGTAAGCGAGCCACCGCCAAGTTCTTTGCTGAGATGGGTCGCACGTTCAAGGAGACGGGAGTGGATGTAGAAGATGTCGCCGGGAAAGGCTTCGCGACCTGGTGGCCTCCGAAGCAGCAGCGAGATCTCGCGATAGGACCGCGCATGGTGTGTGAGATCGTCATAGACGATCAGCACGTCACGGCCGGCCTGCATGAAGTGCTCGGCGATGCTGGTAGCGGCGTAGGGAGCGATGAACGCGAGGCCCGGTGGGGCACTGCCCTCGGTTACAACGACCACCGTGTATTTCATCGCGTCCCGCTCTCGAAGGACGGCCACGGACTTCGCGACAGCGGAGGCACGCTGTCCGATGGCACAATAGACACAAACGATGTTCTGGTCCCGCTGGTTCAAGATGGTGTCGATGGCAATCGCCGTTTTGCCGGTCTGTCGGTCTCCGAGAATCAGCTCGCGCTGACCGCGGCCGAGCGGAATCAGGGCGTCGATGACCTTGAGTCCGGTCTGCAGCGGCACGGTGACCGGCGCTCTATCCATGATGGCCGTCGCCGGGCGCTCGATAGGCAGACGTTCGGTCGTGGCGAGAGGACCACCCCCGTCGAGCGCCCGACCGAGCGGATCGATAACCCGTCCCAGGAGCGCTTCGCCGACGCCCACGTCCATGACGCGCCCCGTTCGCTCCACTTCGTCGCCGGCGTGCAGGTGCCAGTAGTCCCCGAGCAGTACGACGCCGACTTCCTCTTCGTCCACGTTGAAGGCAATACCGAATACACCTCCGGGAAACTTGATGAGCTCGTCGAAGCCTACGTTCGGGAGGCCCGAAACCATGGCGATACCAGTGGATACTTGGGTGATTGTGCCCACCTCGCGCGACGTTAGTTGCGGCGTAAATGCGCCAAGAGCTTGGCCTATACTTCCGAACGCGCCGCCGAACACACCCGCTAGATCCCCAGATTCCATTTTCATGCTTCTATCGGGGCCTTCGCTTTTGCACTAAGAAGCTCGGAGACGCCGTGTTCAAGCGACGTGAGATAGTCGTCGATGCTCCAGCCGATCTTTTGACCACCGCAGCTCAGCTCGATCCCGCTGATGACATTCGGCGCGACCTCGAACTGAACGTGGACCTCAGCCGAGAACGTCTCGTTGAGCGCGTTCTGCACAACAGCCTGTTCGCGGGCGGGTAGCTCAAATGCACTTCGCACGATTGCTGGTGCGGAGGTCGACTTCAGCGCCTCGGCGAGGTGGCCCTTCGTCTCGTTGCTGATCTCGCGCAGACGGCGCGTGAAGATCTCCCCCATTCGCTCCTCGAGAGTTGTCGTAGCCAAATCGGAAAGGGCTTTGCGCGCAATTTGGAACACAACATCCTGCGTACGACTTGTGAGTGCCTGATTGAGCGCCTGGGCCTCGCTTTTTAGGGCTTCCTCGCGCTTGGCGCTCAGTGCATCGGCCGCCTCTCGCGCGTCGGCGATCAGGCGCGCGCCTTTCGCCTTTGCCTCCCCTTGCATCTTGGCGACGAGCGCTGCGCGTTCTCGGTCAAAATCCTCGTTCTTGTGTTGGAAGTCATCCTGTTGCTTTTGGGCCTCAGCCTTTTTGGCATCCGCGTCCGCGAGCGTTGCGGCGATGCGCTTTTCTCGCTCGTCAATGGCGTGGAGGATCGGCTTATAGAGAAAGCGTTTCATCAACCACACGAGGACAAGGAAGTTGAGCGCCTGTGCACCG
>Ga0105046_10001843_pt1 | contig 32954 bp, 27 predicted proteins | sample MAT03_FD_78385 | JGI IMG/M metagenome (GOLD analysis project Ga0105046, IMG submission 78385) | Freshwater microbial communities from Lake Fryxell liftoff mats and glacier meltwater in Antarctica - MAT-03 (megahit assembly) | ecosystem: Environmental > Aquatic > Freshwater > Ice > Liftoff...
CACTAAATTAAGAGACAAGCTGGAAACAGCCCTGATGTTGCTCGAAGAAGCGTATGTAAACGGAAGCAGAGAACACCGCTTACCGCACGTAACCAATATTTCTTTCAAACACGTGGAAGGAGAAGGCTTGTTGATGGGCTTTAACAAAAATATCGCATTGAGTTCAGGTTCTGCCTGTACCTCCGCTTCGCTAGAACCGAGTTACGTATTGAAGGCACTTGGTTTAGGAGATGATCTGGCACACAGTTCTCTTCGCTTCGGATTGAGTCGTTTCACAAACGAGGAAGAAATTGACTATACCATCAAAGCCATCAGCGAAACAGTTATCAAACTGAGGGAAATGAGCCCGCTATGGGAAATGTATAAAGAAGGAATCGACCTTAGTACAATCGAATGGGCACATCATTAAGTAAATCCGAAAGAGGAACACATTTAAACCCTAAGAATAAAACAAAGAGCTTTAGATTCATTTTTTAAAATATAAAACAAATAATCATGGCATATTCAGACAAAGTAATAGATCATTACCAGAATCCTAAAAATGTAGGAACGCTGGATAAAGCAAACAAAAATGTAGGCACCGGACTAGTAGGAGCCCCCGAGTGTGGTGATGTAATGCGTTTGCAAATCGAAGTGGACGATGCTACCGGTGTTATCACTGACGCAAAATTTAAAACCTTCGGTTGTGGTTCTGCCATTGCCTCATCTTCTTTGGCAACAGAGTGGTTGAAAGGAAAAAGTGTAGACGACGCGTTGAAAATCGATAACATGGATTTGGTAGAAGAATTAAATCTTCCACCAGTAAAAATTCACTGTTCGGTACTGGCAGAAGACGCCATCAAAGCAGCGATCAACGATTACAGGATAAAAAATGGTTTAGAAGCCATTAAGTATGAAGAGAGTCTAGTACACTAATCTAACGGCTTCGCTAAAAGCTTATTTTTAAATAAAAGTGAGAAACATGGAAAGTATTGTTTCAGATACAAAAATCAATAATTTGTCAGCAGATCTTAGCAGTATAGCCACGGAAGCCAATAGTATTTACATCAGCGACAAGGCCAAAGCCAAAGTCGAACAGTTAATGGCGGAAGCAGGTGTGGGTGAAAATAAGGACTATTTTCTCAGAGTGGGCGTAGTGGGCGGCGGTTGCAGCGGATTGAGCTACAAACTTGATTTCGATGACGAAGTAAAACCAATGGATCAGGTGTTTCAAGACAAAGGTCTTAAGATCGTAACTGATCTTAAAAGCTTTTTGTACCTGGTGAATACAGAGCTGGAGTTCAGTGATGGATTGAACGGGAAAGGTTTTTATTTCGACAATCCCAACGCCAGCAGAAGCTGTGGTTGCGGGGAGAGCTTTGCGGTATAAAATACGAAAACTAGTTATAAAAAAGCGTCCTGATTTTTTCAGGACGCTTTTTCTTTTGATTAAGTAAATTTAAAGGGCAAAACCCGTTCTTCCCCCGCCGGAAGCAAAGGTTGCATTCATGCGCGTGCTTTGACCCAAGCTAAACATAAACATGCAAGCATCGAATGTGTAGTCCATGTAATTCATCGTCATCATAGGTACAGTTGCAGAACAACTTCCATATCTGGGAAATGTAGGGCAGCCTCCATTAGATGTTTGGTGTAAAGGCGTATCACCTACGAAATCATTTCCGCAAGTAGCATCGCCCCAAATATGACGAAGGTTTAGCCAATGGCCTACTTCATGAGTTGCCGTTCTGCCCAAGCCATAGGGTGCTGCAGCTGTGCCTGTTTTTCCAAACGCATTGTCATCTACTACAACCCCATCCGTACTTAAACTGCCACCAGGAAATTGGGCATACCCTAAAATGCCACCACTCATATTACAAACCCATAGGTTTAATTTATTAGAAGGACTGGTAGGACTGATACCACCTTTTGAATTTAATTTCATTGAATTGTCTGTTCTCCAACTTGATTTTTTGGTAGACTTTCTAATAACTTGGTCTAACACAAAACGAACTTTAGTGTCTCCCGATCTAACAGACTGAAAGAAAGAAGGAGTGCTGTTGTAATCTGAGTTTGTTGTAGCAAAGTCAGCATTCAGCACATCAATTTGAGACTGAATCTGTGCAGTAGCAACATTTTCAGCGGCTGTTCGGTACAACACATTTACCACAACCGGGATCACTACATTACCTCCGGATAAAAAAGAGTTATCTGGATTTTTAATAAACCGTTGTGTGGCTTGTTCAATAGATTCCATCCTTGCTGCAAGACCTGGATCTTGTTGTAACTGTAAGGCCAACATTTCCTGTGAAGCACAACGGCCACTGGTAACGGTTACTTCGGCGGTTGCGTCAAAATTATCTTCTGAAATGTTTTCTTTGGTACAACCAAAAGCAAAAAGGACGCATCCAGAAAATGCGATGAGTGTTTTGTTCATCTTTAGAAATTTAATTTGAAAAATATACTAACAAATTAAGATTTCTTTAACGTATTAAATCTAATGTGGATAAATAACGATTTGTAGTAAATAAAAAAATCCCCTGGCAAATAGACAGGGGATGCACTTGGTTTTGGTAAACACGGCAGAACGTTTCTATTAAACATCCTTAAAAAAATAGTTGAATGTGGCGTCCGAATAGGGTAAGGCTAAAATAATCCGGAACTCTTAACATGACAAGCGTAAATTTCGAAATGCTGCATTGCTTGAAAAAAAAGAACAGATTAGGTATCAAGTAAGTAGTATTCACTTGTTTAATAGTAAATTGCATCAATTTTAAACCACATGTGGAGCATTTGTAAAAAAGAATTCAACCAGTTTTTTAGCAATTTAACCGGCTACATAGCCATTATATTGTTTTTGCTGATTAATGGCATTTTTCTGTTTATGCTGCAAGACAGCAGTATTTTTGAATATGGCTTCGCCTCTCTCGATAAATTTTTTGAACTGGCACCCTGGATCCTGCTTTTTTTAGTACCCGCCATAACTATGAGGACTTTATCGGAAGAATTTAAAACCGGCACCTTCGAAATTCTCCAAACAAAGCCTTTGAGCTCCTGGCAAATAGTGATGGGAAAATACGTTTCTGTTTTACTGGTGTTATTGATTGTCATCGTTCCTACTTTTATTTATATCATCACCATCCAATTATTAAGTGCTTCTGGTGGAATTGATAGCGGAGGTATAGCTGGCAGTTATTTGGGGTTGTTTTTATTGGCGACAGTCTTTGCAGCCATTAGTCTTTGCTGTAGTGGATTTACTTCTAACGCGGTAGTGGCTTTTTTAATCAGTGCCTTTGCCTGTTTGATCTTGTATTTTGGATTCAATGCTATTAGTAAACTTCCGGTTTTTCAGGGGGGAGCAGATTACTACATCGAAATGTTGGGAATTGATTTTCACTACAAAAGCATCAGCAGGGGCGTGCTTGATACCAGAGATGTTGTGTATTTCATCAGTATCATTTTTCTTTCACTCATCATCACTGTGAAAAATCTTTATAGAAAATAACTTTGCCCATTTCACCGGCATCAACTTTAACTGGCATATAATTCTTTTAATGAAACAAAAGTTTAGCATATCTCCAAAAGGCAAATGGCAGTTACCACTGGTAGTGTTGTTGCTATTGGGTATCAATTGGGCAGCATCTGTTTGGCATACCCGGATCGATTTTACCAATGAGAACAGATTTACTTTAAGCAATGCCAGTAAAAAATTGTTGAAAGAATTAGAGGCTCCTGTTCAAATCGATGTTTTTTTAAAAGGAAATTATCCCAGCGGATTTAAAAAGTTAAGCGCTTCCACTGCCGATATGCTGCAGGAGTTCAGAGAAATTGCAGGGAACCGAATCCAATATAATTTTATAGCTCCCGAAGAAGAAATGGAAGGAACTGGTGTTTCGTACGGCGATTCTCTAACCGGATTGGGTCTATATCCCATCAACCTAACTTCACAAGTAAAAGAAGGACAAACCCAACAATTCGTTTATCCGTTTGCGTTGGTTCATTACAACGATAAAACTGTTCCAGTTGCTTTGTACCTGGGTAAAACGCCATTGATCAATAACCAGGAGTTGAACAGTTCTGAAGCGATGCTTGAATATCGACTGGCCAATGCGATTTCCAAAGCTACACAATCTGCCCCCTCTGTGATAGGTTATGCCAATGGAAACGGCGAACCGATGGATTATAGCATTTATGATCTGGTTGAAAATTACCTGAACGTAAATTATCAACTCTCTTTGTTCAATATCAACAAACAACCTTTTGTACCACAGCAATTTAAAGTGTTGGTGATGGTTAAACCCACGGTTCCATTTACAGAACAAGCTAAGATGAAACTAGATCAGTATGTAATGAACGGGGGTAAAATTTTGTTGTTTGAAGACAGATTGGATGCGGAAATGGACAGTCTGCAAATTAAAAATGAAGTCATCGCTTTCGATCGTCAGCTAGAATTAAATGACCTGTTGTTCCGTTATGGCGTAAGAGTAAACGCAGATCTGGTGATGGATTTACAATGTGATTATCTGCCATTTGATGTGAATGGAAACGGACAATTTGAATTGCTACCATGGAATTATTTCCCGGTGTTAGAATCAAAATCGGATCACCCCATCAACAAAAATATGGGTTTTGTAAGTGCACGTTTTGTCAACTCTATTGATACCATTGAAGCAGAAGGAATTAAAAAAACGATACTACTCAGTTCATCTGCTAATGCCAGAAAAATAGCAACTCCGGCGCTCATCAGCGGAAAAGAAAATGTTGCAGCCCCCGAAAACGAAAAATTTAAAACTCCCAACATTCCAGTTGCTGTTTTGTTAGAAGGGAAATTTACTTCCTTGTTCGCCAATCGTAGTTCGCAAGCCATGCGCGATTCTATTGCAGCTTATGGAGGTAGTTTTTTGCCGCAGTGTTTAACGGATAATAAAATGATTGTGGTAGCAGACGGAGATATTGTACTCAACTCTGTAGTAAAAGGAGGGCAGCCAATTCCAATGGGAATGAATCCTTACACATTTGAGACACAGCGTGCATTTCCGTTTGCCAATAAAGATTTTGTACAAAACTGCATGGAATACCTCATCAATGAAAATGGCTTAAGTGAGGCTAAAGCAAAAGATTATGTGGTAAGGTTATTGGATACTAAAAAGGTAAATGAACAAAAAACCATGTGGCAGGTCATCAATATTGCAGTGCCCGTATTGGTGGTTATTTTATTTGCCTTGGTATTTCAGTGGATTAGAAGAAAAAAATATTCAAAATAAGTTTTCATGGACAAAACACAGTTGGTTTACCTTGTATTTGGTATTGTTATTACAGTCTCTTTGATTTTTGACCTCGGACTGTTGAGTAAAAAAAACCAGAAAGTAACAATTAAGCAGGCCTTGTACCAGACTTTTTTTTGGGTAGGGTTGGCATTGGCATTTTGCGTTTTTTTGTGGATCGAAGAAGGACAAAAACCCGCGCTGGAATACCTTAGTGCCTATTTGATGGAATGGAGTCTGAGCATCGATAATATTTTTGTGTTCATTCTTATTTTCAGTGCTTTTAGTGTAAAAGAAAAAAATTATGGGAGGGTTTTGCTTATTGGTATTTTGATGGCCATTGTGTTTAGGATCGTTTTTATCACGGTAGGTGTTGCTTTGGTAGAAAAGTTTCATTGGCTATTATACGTTTTTGGTGTGTTCCTGATTTATACGGGATACAAAATGTTTACGGCCAATAAAGAAGACGATAATTTTGATCCGCAACAAAGTCCGGTGTACAAATTTTTAAAAAAGATTTTACCGCTCACGCCACATGATGGAGACGGAAAGTTTTCAGTGGTAGAAAATGGCAAAAAGAAATTTACCACTTTGTTTGTGGTAGTAATCATGCTGGCGGCTATTGATCTGGTATTTGCATTAGATTCTATTCCTGCAGTAATGGGAATTGTAGACACAAAAACCCCGGAATACCAAGAGGTAGCCAGATTGGTTATTTATACCTCTAATATTTTTGCTGTATTGGGATTGCGCTCTTTGTTTTTCTTGCTAAGAGGCGCTGTGAATAAATTTGAATACTTACCACAAGGTATTGCAGTGGTGCTAGTGTTCATTGGTGTAAAGATGCTGGGCGAACATTGGATCAGCATGTGGATAGATAAAACCACACAAGTATTTATTTCTCTGGGATTCATCATGCTTTGCCTCACAGGCTCTGTTGTATATTCTATCTTTATTGACAAACAAACAGGTGAAGCGGATAAAGATGTTATTGCAGAAGAGGAGAGATAATTTTCTGTTTAAAATATATTGATTGAAATATACCATCGAACACATAGCAAATATCTGCAGGGGTGAACTGTATTTGAAAGCTTCAGCCACTGTAGAACAATTAGTGATGGATAGCCGGAAAGTATATTTCCCCTCTACTTCTTTGTTTGTTGCTATTGTGGGCTTACAGCACAACGGCCATAGATTTATAGCGGCACTTTATGAAAAAGGCGTGCGCAATTTTGTTGTAAGTGAAGCGCCAGATGTTGGACAGTTTGTTGATGCTAATTTTATACAGGTTGCAGATACTACCATCGCATTACAACAACTGGCGGCTAGTCATCGCCAACAATTTCATTATCAGGTGATTGGAATTACAGGTAGTAATGGAAAAACGATTGTGAAAGAATGGTTGTTTCATTTATTGAATGCAGACTACGATATCGTAAGAAGTCCGCGTAGCTACAACTCTCAGGTTGGCGTTCCATTAGCAGTTTGGCAGATGAATAAAACTTACAACCTGGGTATTTTTGAAGCAGGGATTTCACTGCCAGACGAAATGCAAAAATTGCAAACAATCATCAACCCGGAAATCGGCATCTTTACTTTTTTGGGAGATGCGCATGCCGAAGGATTTGAAAGTTTGTCACAAAAAGTAAAAGAGAAATTACATTTGTTTGTTAATAGCAAGATGTTGTTTTATAATAGTGATCAGCAATTGTTGCAAGAGGAAATGTTGGTGTTTAAAAAGGAACATCCCGATTTGGAATTATTTAGCTGGGGGAGAAATACGTCTGCACAACTGGTCGTAAAGCACTTGAACAGTGCTGAAAATGTTACGACACTTCAATTGCAATACAAAGCCAATGAATATCAATTCCAAATTCCTTTTACCGATGAAGCGTCTATTCATAATGCCATCACCTGCATCGCTGTTCTTCTATATCTAAAAATTGATCAGACTGTAATCGTTGAAAGATTAATGCAATTGCGATCGGTAGAAATGAGGCTTGAATTGAAACAAGGTATCAACCAGTGTGTAATTATCAACGACAGTTACAGCGCTGATATCGACTCGTTGGCCATCGCCCTTGACTTTTTGGAACAGCAACAGCAACATCCAACAAAAACGGTGATCTTAAGCGATCTATTTCAAACGGGAAAAGACGCTGGAGCATTGTACCAACAAATCGCTGGTATGTTGCAACAGAAAAATATCAACAGATTTATTGGTATTGGTCCTGCTTTGCAGCAATATTCGAATTTGTTTACTTCCATACCAGTAAACCATTTTTATGATTCAACCGCTTCTTTTTTAGCGGCGCTGCCGGCACTCCATTTTAGGGAAGAAAGTATTCTGCTAAAAGGAGCCAGGGTTTTTCGTTTCGAAACCATTAGTAGAAAATTAGAGCAGAAAATTCATCAAACTTTTTTAGAGATCAATTTAAATGCGATCCGACATAATATTAAAGTTTACCAACGTCATTTACAAAAAGGAGTAAAAATGATGTGTATGGTAAAGGCATTTGGGTATGGCAGTGGCAGTTATGAAATTGCGGGACTGTTACAACATATGGGCATCGACTATTTGGGTGTTGCTTATGCAGATGAAGGCGTAGAATTGCGTAAGGCGGGAATACGCGTTCCTATAATGGTGATGAATACAGAGGAAGCAGGATTTGATTTTATCGTTAAATACAACTTAGAGCCTGAGTTGTATTCTTTTAAGATCTTACAATCATTCACGCAATACTTGTCTGATCGGTCTATCGAATCGCACCCTGTTCATCTTAAAATAGAAACGGGCATGCATCGGCTTGGTTTTGAACAGCAAGATATCAATGAATTGTGTTCCTGTTTAAAGCAGCATCCAAGGTTGAAAATAAAATCAGTATTTTCTCATCTAGCTGCAGGAGGGGATCCTCAACACGACTCGTTTACCCAACAACAGGGCGAACTGCTCGTTCAATCTGCCAGTAAAATTGAGCAGGCAATTGGATATCCGTTCATACAACATATCGCCAACACTTCAGGTATTTTTCGACATCCAAATTTGCAGCTGGACATGGTGCGATTGGGTATTGGCATGTATGGCGTAGATGCGCAACCTGCCATACATGAATTGTTGCAAAACGTGACCACGCTTAAAACCAGCATCTCTCAGATCAAGCATATCATAAAAGGAACATCTGTAGGGTACGGCAGATCTGAAATTGCTGAGCGGGACACCACTATCGCCACCGTTCGGATAGGTTATGCAGACGGCTATCCCAGATTGCTAAGTAACGGAAAAGGGTACATGCTCGTAAACGGTAAATCCGCAAAAGTGATGGGGAGGGTTTGTATGGACATGACCATGCTTGATATCACAGGGATAGATGCCGCAGAAGAGGATGAAGTGATCGTGTTTGGAGAAGGTTTGCCAGCAACTTTATTGGCCGAATGGGCTGGAACCATTCCCTATGAAATCTTTACCAATATCTCCCAGCGGGTTAGGAGAGTGTACTTCGAAGAATAGGGAAAACTATTTTTTCAAAAATATAACATTTGTTTTAGCCCGTGGATTGAAAAGCAAATCATTCAATTTCAAGCACGAATGACCCCTTATCATGCCCAAAACTGTAGCGTTCTTTAGCTTTCGTTTCAACTTTAATAGAAAATTCTTCCTTCGTAGATAATTGTAGGCTTCGATATATACTTACAATCGCTATAAACTTATCTTTGCGCATATAATTATGAAAGCAAGAAACTTAGCGTTGATCGTTGCCTTGGTAGTAATTGCTGACCAGGCATTAAAAATTTATATTAAAACGAATTTTCATCTCAATACTTCCAGAGAAATGTTGGGCGAATCGTTTCAATTATATTTTGTAGAAAACCCCGGCATGGCCTATGGCTGGAAGTTTGGTGGTGAATGGGGGAAAGTTGCCTTAACTGTTTTCAGGCTGATTGCCGTAATTTTTGGAACCTGGTACTTAGGAAGCATTATTAAAAAAAAATACCACAAGGGATTTATTATACTGGCTGGGCTGGTTTATGCAGGTGCCATCGGAAATTTAATTGATTCATGTTTTTATGGGATGATTTTCGATAAAGGAATGCTGTACAATGCTGCCCTAAATGATTATATCAATTATGAAGGGTTGGCTAAGTTTTCGGCTACGGGATATTCCTCTTTTTTACACGGTAATGTAGTAGATATGTTTTATTTTCCTGTGATCAGAGGAAATTTTCCAGATTGGTTTCCTCTGTGGGGCGGCGAACGATTTGAGTTTTTTAGGCCAATTTTTAATATAGCAGATGCTGCTATTACCACTGGTGTACTGAGTATCCTGGTATTTCAGCGGAAGTTTTTTAAACACAGCGGAAAAGAACAGCACAATACTATAGAAACTGAAACGTTGGTAAACGACACCAACCAAATTTCATAATTAACCATTAATATTAAAACCATGAAACGGATTATTTCCTTATTCGTACTATTCTTTTTATCATTTTGGATGCTGAGCTCCTGCGAAAAGGAGTATAGTGTTGAAGGAGGTGGAGGGGCTTCGTCTTCTACAGGCGTGCTTAACAAAGATGCATTTGGCGGCTGTTTGCCCATCAACATTGGCGGCGTTTATAAAAAAGACGCTGCTCTTGGTGCAGGTAATTTTGTAGAAGTACAAGTAGCCGTTTCCAACCCGGGTTCCTATGTAATCAGCAGTGATACTGTAAATGGCTATCATTTTAGGGCTTCGGGCGTATTCAATTTACCGGGATTATATACGATTAGAATGTTGGGTAAAGGCACTCCATTGGCGGTTGGAACAAACGCTTTTATTGCCCGATACGGAGGTAGTGAGTGTTTTTTTGAGGTACCCGTTATCGCTGGAACCTCAGGTGGCGGGTCGTCAGATTTTTTAGAAGCAAAGGTAGGCGGGCTCCCAGCTCAGTTTAATGTAAATCCATCTGCTTTGTTGATCAGTGCATTAGGAATTCCATCGCTATCTATCACCGGGACTACTGCGGGTGGACAAACCCTTGCTATTAGCATCGCTAAAACCAATGCTTCCACGATAACTGCAGGTACATATACTGTGAATCAGATCATTGCAGGTAACGTACTTATTTGCGTGTATCAGGAAAGTGCGACAGCCATTTTTAATGCACAATCAAATCCAGCACAAATTCAGATTCCTGCTTTTACGGTTACCATTACTAGCATCACCGCAACAAGAGTGGTGGGGACTTTCTCTGGACCAGTAAAAGATAACAACGGCGCAGGTCCCGGTGTTAAAACATTCACAGAAGGACGATTTAATGTTCCAATCTTATAATTTTTATCGATGTTTTCTATAAATAAAAACCCGGTAAAAACCGGGTTTTTTCATTAATGGCAGTTGCATGAGGCTGCCAAGGTAAGCATAGAGAAACTATTGTTTTACAAGCTTTCGCCTGTGAATTTCATGTTTGAATTCTACCGAGATAAAGTAAATACCACTGCTTAGATAATTTAATTCAGGAACAGCTATTTTACTTTTTCCTTTCGCAAGGGTTTGGGTGAATGATTTTACCCGCTGTCCTTTGTCGTTGTTTAAAATAATGTTTACAGGCCCCTGTTCTGGTAGTTCGATGTTAATATGTAGGTTGTTGCCGAAAGGATTTTCGATGTTACTCACTTCGAACAAACTTTTTGAATTCAGCTGAATGATTTGACTGAATTTGAATTTGCCATCCAGCTGTATCATTCTTAGTCTGTAAAAAGCTTTTCCATTTAATGGTTCGGGATCTGTAAAATTATAGCTGGCTGTAGGCGTATTTTTTGCCATCAGTTGTGCCATCGGGTAAAAGAGTATTCCATCCCTGCTTTTTTCAATTTCATAAAAAGCGAGTTGCTGTTCTTCAGCAGTCGTCCAGCTTAAATAAGCTTGTTTACCAACAAGCGTGCCCCGGAATTGCGTAAAATCGCCCTGTAAAATGATGCCACAGGTGATGGCCCTGATCATAGTGGTACTTTGATCTTTGTAAGCACAATCATTTTGCAAATTAGCTGCGGTGGTAGCTACCAAAACCCTGAAATAAATGCCGCTATCTGCAGCATTTGCCATAAAAGTGGGTAAATTAGTCACGTATTCCCACATGCCATTTACGAACAACGGCGAACCTATTCCTGAAGTGCCCGGGCCTGTCATGTCATTCCAAATAATTCCACCTACATTGCTTTTTTGCCATTTAAAATGAATGTAGCTGTTGTACACTGAGCGTACCGTATCGCTCAAAGAAACGGGGAATGCAGCTTCTTTACATCCCAACACTTCCGGTGCAAAATTCATTTTTAAATTGGGCCCACAATGCGAAACTTTAATATCATCAATCGCCCAATCGTTGCCCCCACCTCCAGGCGAATTATTTCTGATAGCGAAGTTGGCAGTGGTTTGTCCGGGACGAGTTAAGAAAGTAAAACCAAATTTTTTCCAGGGAGTTACCCGATCGTATTTCATATCCCCGGTTGTGTAGTAGGCTAGTCCATCAATTTCAAAATTGAGATTGGGTCGTACACCAGCGGAATCATTGCCAGGTGCTGGGATGTATCCGAATGCCCCACTTCCCCTACCGCTGCTATCGCAGCTACACCTTGGACAAACATTTCTAAACCAGGCGCTGAATTCATAGTAAGTATTTGGACAAAGATTGGTAAGTGTTTCTTGATAAGCAACATTGGTGTTGTAACTCGCATTAATCAACACAAAATACCCTCCGTTTTGTGCAGCCGCTGGTGGGGCATTTCCAATGGCGAGGTTCGTGGCATTGGTATGGTCTCCGCCAATATCCCAGAAACTGAATACCCTATGCAGCGCTGGAGACTCTGGCATAGGCGAGTTAGGGTTTGTTGAGGAAGACGGACTACTGTTTTTTACGATGGCGTAGTAGTAATCGTTGGGAGAACCAGTGGTAATATTTTGTTTGATATAGCTGGTGGAAAAACTAAGTGCAGCTGCTCTATTTGGAACGGTGCCTTCGCCAAAAGTTCCGCTAAAGTCAGAAGTAGCGCTAATATCAGCTCCATTAGGGCAATATCCATTATTTGGAAAAAGCACGATGCGGTATTCTGGAAAATTTACGGTAAACCAACCATTGTTGGGGGTCACCATTTTGTACCTCATGCTGCCACGCACTTTGATGGTGTCTCCATAATTTGCAGAAGGGTTGATTCTTACTCTATATACCGCCATCATGATGCAATGGGAGTTAAAAAAGGAAGGCCGGCTGGTGTCTGAACGAATGCGTCCGCCTCTGGTGCCATTGGCTTTGTTGCCAAGATTAATGATGATGTTACCGGCAACATTTCTACCAGGGTCTGTATCCACCGCTTCCGTAAACGGACCTCTATAGGTAATGCCTTCGTTGGTGGCCACCCTCATTGAACCAGAGATATAGGTGGTTTTAGCAGGCACTTGATCAAATACCTGCACACTGTCAACAGCGGTAAACGTAGTTTGCCGTATTACGGCAAATGTTACCCTTATTTCTACAGTATCGCCAGGGTTAAAAGTTCCCCCGGTTTTTAGTTTACTCATATTGGCAAAGCTTTTGCCAATATCTACCCTGTTGGCTCCTTGTGCTGCTGCTGAAATCGAAAACAGCATACACAGAAAAATGTACACAAAGGGTTGTGTTACATGTAAATGTTTTTTCATAGTCAGAGGTTGAGCGAAAAAAATTACATGAATTGGATGGATCACCTATACAACGACAACTGCTTAGATTAAAGTATAGGAAAACTACTCGAATTTTCCACATAGCATAAATACCCCAGCAAGCGCCGGGATATAAAATATGAAACAAATAAATTAATTAACTTTTACCAGTTTAATTTTTCTGGTTTCGTTGTTGAAGGTTGCTTGTAGGATGTAAAAACCATTTTGCAAACTGAAGAGTTGATCCAAACTGATATGGTTGATACCTTTTTTACCCTCTACGATTAATTTCTTCACCATTACCCCACGAGCATCAAACAACTGTAGAAGAAGGGGTCCCCCTGCGGGCACGATGATGTTGGTTTTGATGCTGTTTTTAAAAGGATTTTCTACCATACCCACTTCAAACTCGAGGTTGTTGCTTAGCACAATTACTTGGCTGTATTTAAATTTCTGATCGTTGCTCAGCATTTTTAGCCGGTAAAATACTTTGCCACTCACTACGTTTGGGTCAGTGAAATTATAACTGGCTTCGGCTAAATTTCGGGCATGAACGAATCCGATTTTTTGGTATCTACTGCCATCAGTGCTGCGCTCTATTTCATATTGTTGCAAATTCACTTCTCCTTTGGTATTCCAAAATAAGGTACCAGCGCTGCCAGTCAAAAATCCTTTGAATTGTAAAAATTCTGATTGTAGTACAATGCCACAGGTTACTACATTGATCATCGTAGTAGTTCCATCTGTAAAATTGCAATCAGCAGATACCAAATTAGCCGGAGAAGTTGCTACTATAACCCTATAAAACACACCACTGTCTGCATAAGTAATTGGTATTGGCGGTAGTGTAGTATGGTACTGATATTGTCCATTTATTAATATAGGTGAGCCTATGCCCGAAGTGCCGGGTCCAAAGATATCTGACCAAATCGTTCCTCCAACATTGCTTCGTTGCCATTTAAAGTAAATGTAACTGGCGTCAAAAAGATATCGTACAGTATCAGATAACACAACCGTTCCTGGGCCTTCGCGGCAGGTTAAAAACACAGGACTAAAGTTCATACTGAGCGTCGGTCCGCAATGAGATACCTGGATATCATCCATTGCCCAATCATTGCCGCCACCACCAGGTGCATTGTTTCTGATTGAAATAACCGCTGATGTTTGGCCTAGGCCTGTTTTAAAAATAAAACCTTTTCGCTGCCAGCCTACTGTATCCAATTGTCCGGTGGTATATCTATCTATGTCGTTAACGGAAAATGCTAAATTGGGCAAAACTCCAGGATTGAAACGTTGAACACTTGCAGAATCGATTCCACATCGTTTACAAATATTTCTTACCCACGCTGAAAATTCGTAGTAGGTGTTTTCACACAAACCACTCACAATACTTTGTCTATAAGCCTCGCTCGTTAACACATCAGAGTTTACTACCAACATATAGCCGCCGTTTACACCGCTTGGAACGGCAGGGTTGCCAATTGCATTACTGGTGCCAGTGTGATCTCCAATGATGTCCCAAAAGCCCCCATGCATTCTGTGAACACAACTATCATTGATTGGAATGGGGCCAGCTGGTAAAAGACAATTTGGTCTCATCCTGGCCAACGGATTGATATTATGAGTCGGGCTTAGGTTATTCACAAAACTGTAATTACCATCACCAATGCTACTTGCTCTGGTGAGTATACGGTAATCGTAGCTGGGAATTGGGAAAATCGGACCTGCCGCCCTGTTTTGTGTATTGCCGCTTCCAAATGTGCCGCCTAGTTCTGATGCTAAGTTTGGACCAAGGCCATTGGAGCAAATGCCGGTACTTAAATCATCGCTGATCAAAATTTTGTAAGGAATAGCAGTCATTACAGTGTCTGGTCCGCCAGTTATTTTTTTGAATACCAATCTGCCTTGAGCCAATCTGATGGTATCACCAATACTACCAGTTACGCGTACTCGAAAAGCCGTAGTAATCAACGTGCCACCAAAAATGGATGGTCGGTAAGTTCCAATGACGATATTGTGAGAGCCGGTAGTATTGGCAAGTACGCCGCTATTGGCGGTATTAGGTATGGTTGGAAACTGACCGATGTTGATCCTGATCTGATACCTCCCAGCTCCAGGGTTTAATATAAAGTTGCCGGGGTCGTCATTGGTAGCTAAAGTGTATTTGCGCGTTGTAACGCCTTCGTTCGTGATCAACCTCAGCGAATCTGCCGTGCCCGTTAGCATTTGTGTTCTTGTAGGTACACTGTCGTAGTATCTCATACTAAAAAGTGTTCTTGGTGCAGGGATGTAAGTACTATTGAAAAAGTAAGTAGTCCTTATTTCTAAAGTGTCTCCTGGCTCTACAACGCCACCATTATTTCCTTTTGAAATATTTACATAACTGTTACCCGCACCAATTCTTGGATTTCGTTGTGCACGTGTTGAGTGAATCACCAAAAATAGCATCGCAAAAAGCGACAATACCATTTTTGGGGTGTTTTGCAAAAATTGTTTCATATAAGGACTATTTTTAATAGGGCATTGGATTTTTCAAGGTTAACCCCGAGTTTGCCAATTTCATTGGAATAACTACGACAAATCAGTAGAAACGGACGTACATCATTTGAAAAAAATTCACTACTTCAACTTACATGAACGAATTAGACGTTTGTTTATTATGAATATGGAAAAAAAAATCGAAAGCTGAATAATAAACTACTTCAACCATCGTTTACGGTAATGTCTGCATGAATTCCGTCTCATTCTTTTAAAAAAATCGAACACCAATATCAGCAAAATGAACCCTAAACTTTTACTCTTATCATCTATTTTTCTTTTCACGGCAATAGATGGATTTTCCCAATCAGAAACATTTGCACCCAAAAGAGTGGTAAATCCTACCACCAACGCTGGGAGGTTCCGCCATCCATTTGCGATGGTAATGGGCCCCGACGACTCTTTGTGGATCACTGAGCGAAGAGGGTTTGTGATGAAAGTAAGTACTTTAAATGGAGGGAAACACCAACTATTAGATGTGCGGGCTCAGGTTCGATTTACTGCCAGCGGCTCCAATATTTCTCAAGATGGTATGTTGGGTATCGCCTTGCATCCAGAGTTAAATATGGGTACTGGTAACGATAAGGTTTTTGTTGCCTGGTGCTACGACTCCGTTGGATTGCGCAGGGTAAGAATTGTTCGTTATGACTTCAATCGAAACGTTCCCAGCCTCACTAATCCGTTGGTGATCATGAGAGGGTTGCACGGTAGTAATGATCACAATGCTGGTAAATTAATGATCGGAAATTTTGGAACTGCTATAACCCCAAATTATAAATTGGTTTATTCTTGCGGCGACAGAGGAGCCAATCAGTTTTCGAATGCATGTGATTCAATTGAATCTCAATATATTCCTAGCCTTGCAGATGTAATGGCAGGAAACATTCGACGATACAATGGTAAAATTTTACGGATGAACCTTGATGGTTCCATTCCTACAGACAATCCCATGATCAACGGGAGTAGAACGCATGTCTATTCTTTTGGGCATAGAAACCCACAAGGCCTTTATTTTGAAAGAGACAACAACAACAATATTGTTCCGGGAGGGAAATTGTACTCTTCAGAAATGGGGCCAGCTTCCAATGACGAGGTAAATATGATTGAATCCGGAAAAAATTACGGATGGCCAAGGGTATCCGGCAAACAGGATAACAACTGGTATAAATACTATAAATGGGCGGGAACTTCAGGCTGTTCTAGTTATGGTGGAGAATGTTCCAATAACCAGGTAATCAATGGTTTATTAGAAAGTAGTTTTTCCAGTCCTGTTTATGCAAACCCCATGTTTGATCTGTACCCGGGAACACCTCCAGGTGGAACTGCATGCAACTACCTGGAATATCCTACCATCGCACCCAGTAGCATTGTACATTATCCTTACGGATTGAAAATACCAGGTTGGGAAAATTCATTGCTGGTCACTACCTTAAAAACGGGTGCAATGTATCGCCTTAAATTGAATGCTTCTGGCGACGGTCCGCTTTCAGTGGCAGACTCTGTGATTCAGTATTTTAGAGAAACGTCTGCGCTTAACCGTTACCGTGATATAGCATTGGGAAGAGATGGGATCACCATTTATTTACTTACAGATAGCGTTGGTGGCACTTCTGGTCCAACTGCTGGTATGAATGGCGGTATAACAGACAGAGGAAGTATTTTAGAATACAGATACACTGGAGCAGTGTTATCATTGCCTGTTAATCCGTTATTTGTCAACAATGAAAAACGAATGCTGCGGATGTATCCAAACCCTGCGAGTAAGGTATTGTTTATAGAAACCAACAGCAATGTAGCCAAACCTATTTTCTATCAGATATTTGATATGAGTGGTCGCCCGGTTTTGAGCGGTACCAGCACCAGAGATAAAACAGCCCTGAACGTAGAAAAATTACTTCCAGGTGTGTACACCGTGCGCATGTTCAATGGAAGAGACGTGATGATTCAAACAGAAAAAATGATCATCCAAAGATAAATTTGAAAACTAGTTCATAAAAAAAGGGGCAATTTAAATTGCCTCTTTTTGTTATTTGATGGTGCCAACCATGTTGGCAGGAATCACCCATTCGTCAAATTCTTTTGGGGTTACATAGCCGAGTTTTACTGCCATTTCTTTTAGCGTTGTACCTTCTATGTGTGCTTTTTGAGCAATTTCTGCAGATTTGTAATAACCAATTTTGGTGTTCAATGCAGTTACCAGCATTAAAGAATTATCTAAGTGCTTTTTAATATTTGCTCTGATGGGTTCGATGCCCACCGCGCATTTATCGTTGAAAGAAAGACAGCCGTCTCCGATAAGTCGGGCACTGTGCAGGAAGTTGTAGATCATCACAGGTTTAAACACATTTAACTCAAAATGACCATTGCTGCCTGCAATGCTGATGGTAACATCATTGCCCATCACTTGCGCTGCAATCATCGTTAATGCTTCACATTGGGTGGGATTTACTTTGCCCGGCATGATGGATGAACCGGGCTCATTGTCGGGTATAAAAATTTCTCCAATACCACTTCTTGGTCCGGATGACAGCATACGAATGTCATTGGCGATTTTCATCAAGCTTACGGCTACCGTTTTCAAAGCACCATGCGCTTCTACAATAGCATCGTGCGCAGCCAATGCTTCAAATTTATTTTCAGCAGTTTTAAAAGGCAATTTAGTTAGCTTGGCAATGTGCCTGGCTACGTTCACATCATATTTTGGAGGTGTGTTGATACCCGTTCCTACTGCGGTTCCACCAAGGGCTAACTCACTCAAATGCGGCAATGTGTTTTTAATAGCTTTGAGTCCATGATCTAATTGTGAAACATAGCCGCTAAATTCCTGGCCAAGGGTAAGGGGCGTGGCATCCATAAAATGGGTTCTTCCAATTTTCACCACTCTTTTAAATGCCTTGGCTTTTTTATCTAAGCTGTTTCTCAATTTAGTAATGCCTGGTATAGTCGTTTCTACCAAAATTTTGTACGCCGCAATGTGCATCGCTGTAGGGAATGTATCGTTGCTACTTTGCGATTTATTAACGTCATCATTTGGGTGCAAATATTTTTCTTTGTCGCTAAGCTTGCCGCCATTTAAAACATGTCCGCGGTAAGCAATAACTTCGTTTACATTCATGTTACTTTGGGTGCCACTCCCCGTTTGCCATACAACCAATGGAAAAAATTCATCCAGCTTTGCTTCTACTATTTCTTTGGATACCTTACCAATCAGAGCTGCTTTTTTCTTTGTAAGGATACCAGCTTCCTGATTGGTAAGCGCAGCAGCATGTTTTAAATAAGCAAATGCCTTGATGATCTCTTTGGGCATTTTATTGATGTCTTGCGCTATTTTAAAATTATCTATGCTCCGTTGCGTTTGCGCTCCGTAATAAGCATTCACGGGCACTTGTACTTCACCCATGGTGTCTTTTTCTATTCTAAATTCCATAGTTCTGATTTTTTTGCGAAGTTAAAACATTTAAAAAAGTTGTTTACAATTTATTCGTGCTTATAAAAGGGTAACTTCATTTTATGAAATATTGCCTGATGATTGTTTTAGTTCTAGGATATATTGCATCAATGATGGCATGTAATTTTAGTTCACCAAAAGATACTATTGAGCTGGCCGAACCGATCGTTGTGGCTACGGATTCAACGGCTGCTAATTTTAAGCTTCCTGCTTTCCATGACAATGCAACCTTTAAACCACTTCCCCTATCGCCAGATGAAATTGTGGCATTTGCCAAAACATTAATAGGGGTGCCCTATTTGTATGGTTCATCCGACCCTTCTTTGGGATTAGATTGCTCTGGTTTCATCACTTATGTATTCAATCATTTTAAAATGGAAGTTCCAAGGTCATCTATTGATTTTACAAATGTTGGTATCGAGGTAAAAATACAGCAAGCCGTTAAAGGCGATCTAATCCTCTTTACCGGAACAGATACCCTGGAAAACTTCGTAGGTCACATGGGTATTGTCACAGAAAATACTGATAGTCTCCGTTTTATACATTCAACGTCCGGTAAAAAAAACGGCGTCACCATTACTGCTTTAAACAGCCATTATCTAAAACGGTATGTAAAAGTGATTCGAATATTCTAGGTATGCCTTATCCTTTAAAATTAGCTGCGAGTATAAAATTACTTACCTGTGAAAACAGCTTTTCTTTTTTCAATAAAAGCCGTGGTGCCTTCTTTCATATCTTCTGTGATAAAACAATCTCCAAAAGCGGTAATTTCTTTTTCGTAGCCATTGCTACTTCCATCATTGACTGCGGCTGTGTTGATACATTCAATGATTTTTCCAATAGCAATAGGAGCTTTTGAATGAATAATTTGTAAAATATTTTTAGTTCTTTCCATCAAACTGTCTGAACTGGTAACATGATTTACCAATCCCATTTGAAGGGCCTCATTGGCATCGGCGAGGTGGGCCGTCATTTGTAATTCCATGCTTTTCCCTTTTCCTACCAGTTGGGTTAATCTTTGGGTACCCCCGTAACCTGGAATTAATCCGAGGTTTACTTCTGGCTGACCAAACTTTGCATTTTCACTACACAGTCTGAAGTGGCAAGCCATGGCCAGTTCGCATCCACCGCCGAGTGCGAAGCCATTTACGGCAGCCACCACGGGTTTCGGACTGTTCTCTATTTTAAAAAAAACATCCTGTCCTCTTTTGGCCAACGCCATAGCAGCTTCTTTGCTGAGGCCTGCAAATTCTGTAATGTCTGCACCAGCCACAAATGCTTTTTGACCTGCACCTGTAATGATAGCAGATTTAACTGTTGGATTGGCGATCATTTCATCCATCGCTTTGTCTAAATCAGCAAACACCTCTTTGTTGAGTGCATTTAATTTATCGGGTCTGTTGATGGTGATGATACAAATGTTGTCCTCAATGGCGGTAACAATGCTGTTATAACTCATGATATTTTTTAAATCGAAGATAATACTTTTGATATCTTTAAGGAATGACCTTCTTAACTAGTATTACTTATTTAGGAATTTTTGTATTCGCCCTCACGGGTGCATTCAAGGCCCGTACTTACAAAATGGATGTTTTTGGTGGTTTGGTAGTGGCATTTGTAACTGCGTATGGTGGCGGAACCATCAGGGATCTGCTGATTGGAATTAAGCCCGTCAACTGGATCAATGACAATATTGCATTGATCTTAGTCATTGCTGGAACTGCTTTCACTTTTTTATTGAAAGAGAACGTACATAAATTCAGGCGAACCATTTTTTTTACAGATGCTGCAGGTTTGGGGTTGTTTACTGCCGCGGGAATTGAAGTGGCAATACGGTATGGACTCAACGATGTGTATGCATTGGTGATGGGCGTTATTACCGCTACATTTGGCGGTTTGATTGCTGATGTATTTTGCAATGCTGTACCCGATTTATTTAAGAAAGGAGAATTGTATGCAACAGCCTGCGCCCTTGGGGGGTTGTTATACTTACTTTTTAAACAAGCAGGAATGCCTACCAATATCAATCTGGCTTCTTGTGTAGTGTTTGTTATAGCATTGCGTATTTATTCAAAGCGAAAGCGTTTAACCCTTCCCGAGATTTAAAAATTTCTATGTTCTTTCACCCAGTCTTTGATGTATGCAGCGATTTCTGTAGTAGTAGTTCCAGGTGCAAATAATTTTCCGGTGCCCATTTCATTCAACACTTTCATGTCATCATTTGGGATGATACCACCACCGGTGAGCAACACATCGTGCATATTTTTTTCTTTGAGTAAACCCATTATTTTAGGAAATACGGTCATGTGTGCCCCGCTCAAAATACTTACACCTATAGCATCCACATCTTCTTGTAACGCAGCGTTTACGACCATTTCCGGTGTTTGTCGAAGACCTGTATAAATCACTTCCATGCCCGCATCTCTCAATGCAGTGGCAATTATTTTGGCTCCTCTATCGTGGCCATCCAAGCCAACTTTTGCTACTAAAACTCTGATGGGTCTGCTCATAATTTATGCATTGATGTCAATTAATGCCTTGTTGATTCTTTGAATAGTAGTGTCCTTACCAATCATGTTGGCAATATCGAAAACACCGGGTCCGTATTTACCTCCTACCAGCATGATGCGCATTGGTAATTGCAATTCTCCAGGTTTGATGCCTTTTGCTGTGGCCAGTTCTTTAAAACTATTTTCTATAGCTACTACGTTCCATTCAGGTAAAGAAAAAAGGCTGTCGCAATATTCCTTAAAAAAGGCTGTTTTGCTTTCGTTCCACTTGGGTAATATGGAAGCGGTATCTATTTGTTCGGGTGACTTGAAAAAATAACCAGCTTGCTCATAAAAATCAGGCAGTAAAACACAACGGTCTTTTACCAATTCCAACACTTGGGTGAAGTAATCTTTGTCAGTAATGTTTATGTTTTTTTCGGTTAAAATTGTTTTTATCGTTGCCGCGTATGTTTCTACTGGTAGTAGTTTGATCCATTCGTGGTTGAACCACTTTGCTTTTTCGAAATCAAACTTTGCACCCGATTTGTGTACGCGGTCTATCGAAAAACTTTCTATCAGTTCTTCCATTGAAAAAATTTCTTTTTCTGAACCATCGTTCCATCCCAACACCGCCAACAGATTAATGAAAGCTTCTGGTAAAAATCCTTTTTCTTTAAATCCTTCCGTCAATTCATTGTTGCGGGGGTCGGTCCAATTCATGGCAAAAACGGGGAAACCATATTTCGCTCCATCTCTTTTGCTCAGTTTTCCGCTAGGTCCCATGATGAGCGGAAGATGGGCCCATTGCGGCATCTCATCTAATCCGAATAAGTATTTCCATAATAGGATATGAACTGGGGCACTGCTCAGCCATTCCTCACCTCTAAAAGCATGCGTAATTTTCATGAGGTAATCGTCCACCACTACAGCAAGGTGGTATGTAGGCATTCCATCTGCTTTGAGCAATACTTTATCATCTACCAGGCCTGCCTCAAAACTTACCAATCCATGAATCATGTCGTTGAAACTAATGATATCATTTTCTGGCATTTTGATTCTAACAACGTAACCAACTCCCTGATCGAGTAAGTGTTGAACTTCCTCACGGGTAAGGCTAAGCGAATTTCTCATTTTCATGCGCACATGCCGATCGTATTGAGGGGAAGGATTATTATCAGTTTTGTAAGTAGCCCGCATTTGCTCCAATTCTTCGGGGGTGTCAAAAGCATAATAAGCGAATCCTTTTTCTATCAGTTCTCCGGCATACTTTCTATATGATGCTTTTCTTTCACTCTGTCGGTAGGGGCCGTAATCACCATCCTGTTGTGGACTTTCGTCGGGCACCATGCCACACCATTCCAGACAATCAAAAATATATTGTTCGGCGCCCTCTACAAATCTTGTTTGATCGGTATCTTCAATTCTAACAATAAATTCTCCGCCGTTTTTTTTAGCAAATAAATAGTTGTATAAAACAGTTCTAACACCGCCCAGGTGTAAACCACCTGTTGGGCTTGGGGCAAAACGTACTCTCACTTTTTTTTGTAGCATAATAAGTTATTTCCGGCTGCAAAGATAAGTTTAGGAATGCGTTTAAGTGGTATCTAACATAAAAAAGCCGCTGCAATGTGCAGCGGCTTACAAAATGAGAAAATCCAACTATGGTAAAAGGATGGTTCTTGGTGGTTGGCCGTTGATAGAGATCATTGCTATTCTGTCGCAATCCCCATTTCCGTAATCTAAAATGGCAAAATGATTGGGTCCTTCAAAGCGAATACGTCCGCTATCAATGTTGGCACAAGAAACTTTTTTCTGCAAAGGGGATGTAATTTCCGCAGTTCTGGTAGCACCTTGTGGGTTGGTAACGCTGTTGTTTCCTCTGATAGAAAATACATCATCCAATCTTTGTGGTGTGCCCACACCAGCAGTTTGCGTAACAATTTTATCAGATTCGTGTAACCAGAATCTTCCGCCTGGTCCTGTAATTTTTCCACCTACTACGGTTCTGCGCCATCTACGTATACCCGGTTCACTAGTGTTTGACCAGGTGTGAACGCCTTCTCTTTTAAAGCGGTTCACAAAATAATTTTCAAAAGTCATAACGGCGGTGCTGCCAGCTCTGCGCAGGGTGTCTGAAATCACCACTTGAACTACTCCACTTCTTCTCACCCCTCTTAGGGTAACACAAGTAGAGTCAAAAGTCATACGAATGGTTTTTGGGAAACCGACGGCTGGAGTAACAGTCATCGTAGCACATGGCAGAAAATTATCTGGTTCGATGGGGTTGGGAGCAAAATTTCCCAAAATGCCTCTGTCTTCTGCAGATTCCATTAAAATGTCGTTGTCGTCTTCAGTCATAAATTCTGAAGTGGCTTGGTCGGCGGTAAGTTCAAAAGTAGCTTCGATGGTGGGATCTGTTTCGGTAGTGCTTTCTTTTTTACAGGCTGTAAAAAGCAAGCTTGAAAGCAAGACGCTGGCGAAAAGTTGTTTTGTGAGTTTCATAATTTTAATTTTTTGTTTTGTTAATCTATGACGATTGGTAAATAAGAACGTTTAATCGGCTAAAAAAATTATTTTGCGGCATGATTAGGTTGGTAAAAGTTCCGAATTGGATACAGCAGATGTTTAAGAATCGACTTTGGCAGGTAAATACCAAGGAAAAGGAGCTTTATTTAACCTTCGACGACGGGCCACACCCATCACATACCTTGTTTGTATTAGATGAATTAAAAAAGTACAACGCTAAAGCTACCTTCTTTTGCATAGGAAAAAACGTAGCTGCTTACCCAGATGTTTATAAAAGAATATTAGAAGAAGGGCATGCGGTAGGAAACCATACCTACGATCATCCAAATGCATGGCGAATACCTAACGTCGAATATCTTCAAAACATAGCAAAAGCCTCTAATTACATAGATAGCCGTTTGTTCAGGCCGCCCTATGGAAAGATTAATTCATTTCTGGTAAACCAACTGGCATCTGGTGATTCACCCTTTACAACGGTAATGTGGTCGGTATTGAGTTATGATTTTGATCAAACTATACCGAAAGAGCGTTGTTTAAAGAATGTGTTGTTAAATAGTACATCAGGAAGTATTATTGTTTTTCACGATAGTGATAAAGCCAGCGATAGGATGCGGTATGCATTACCCAAAGTGCTGGAATACTTTGCAGAAAAAGGTTTTTGTTTTGAGCGAATAAAAGGGGAGAAGGCTTAAAAAAAAGTGGGCCTGGGTAGAAACCCTGGCCCGTTTTTAATCCGTACCCTATGAAAACTTTGAACAAGGTACAATATGTATGTTTAAACTACAAAATTATTTTTTAGTTATTTTTTAACTTTATACATAATCTACAATATGATAGACACCCACGCCCATTTGTACGTACAAGAATTTGAAGCAGATATAGATGCAGTGATGCAAAGGGCATGGGGGGAGGGGGTTCAAAAAATGTACCTTCCCGCCATTGATAGCCAAACACATGCTGCAATGATGGCCTTAGAAGATCGTTACAAAGGCCGTTGCTTTGCCATGATTGGTATTCATCCTTGTTCTGTAAAAGCAGATTATAAAAACGAATTGGCCATAGTGGAACAACTTTTGAAGCAGCGAACCTTTGCAGCGATTGGGGAAACCGGACTAGATTTTTATTGGGATGCCAGTTTTGTGGAAGAACAATACATGGCATTGGAAAAGCAAATTGAGTGGGCTTTGCAATATGATCTCCCCTTGGTGTTGCACACACGCAACGCCATTCCTGAAACCATTAAAGTGATTCAAAAATATGCGCATACTTCCCTAAAAGGAATTTTTCATTGTTTTGGAGGAACGCTGGAAGAGGCCCGTCAAATTATAGATTGTAATTTTTTACTGGGAATAGGAGGGGTGGTTACTTACAAAAAAGCGGGGTTAGATGCAGTACTTCCTGAAATTGGTTTAGAACATATAGTATTGGAAACAGACGCGCCTTATTTGTCGCCGGTACCCTACAGGGGCAAAAGAAACGAATGCAGTTATTTGCCAGAAATAGCTAATAAAATAGCGGAGATAAAAGGCTTGGAACTTGCTATGGTTGTGAAACAAACGACCCTGAATGCGGAAAAAATATTCAAGATGGGTTAAATGCGGAGACGGCGAGATTCGAACTCGCGATACAGTTTCCCGTATACACACTTTCCAGGCGTGCTCCTTCAACCACTCGGACACGTCTCCATTAAATCTATTGTCAAAAGAACTGAATTAATTATCGGGCTGCAAATGTAAGGCCTATTGTTGGCTTATTAAAATCATTCTATGATCTTTTCCATTTGCATGCTCCGCGATCCCTTGATCAGGATCTGGGCATCGGTAGGGTTGCTTTGAATGAACCATTCTCTAGCTTCATTTGCACCGCTAAAATGCAAGTACGCTTCCGGAAGCTGGGTATAATCTTTTCCTACCAACAACACTTTGTACCATGAATAACAGTCAATAAGTTGTACAATTTCCAGGTGTTCCTGCATGCTGTCGGCACCTAATTCCATCATCCCGCCCAACATCAGTATTTTTTTGTCGCCTTCCATATTGGCAAAATTGATGATGGCGGCTTTCATACTGGTGGGGTTGGCATTGTAAGCGTCTAACACAATTTGGTTACTGCCTTTTTGTATTAGCTGCGACCGGCTATTGCTGGGGTAGTAACTTTCCAATGCTTCTTTTATGTTTTCATCGCTTACTTTAAAATACTTCCCAATACATGCAGCAGCGAGTAAGTTGGGCAAATTGTAACCGCCTACCAACTGTGTTTGAACCTTGGGTAAGTTTACAGCGGCACCCATCCTAACGCATAGATAGTGTTGATCTTGAACGATATTGCCCGTAACAAATCCGGATGTGGTGCCATACGCAATTATTTTTTGGATCCCCTCGCTCATGCGGTTTAAGTAATCGAGATCGTTGTTGATAAAAACAGTACAATTGTTTGCTCTTAGATAGTCGAACAATTCGCCTTTTCCTTTTCTAACGCCTTCTACCCCACCAAAACCCTCTAAATGTGCTTTACCACAATTGGTAATAACGCCATGGGTGGGAAGGGTATAGCGGCAGTAGCTTTCAATTTCTTTCTGGTGATTGGCGCCCATTTCTATTACGACCATTTCTGCATCATTCCCAATACTGAGCAAAGTGAGCGGAACACCGATATGATTGTTGAGGTTTCCAACGGTAGTGTAGGTTTTATAGTTGGTAGAAAGTACCGCACTCACTAATTCTTTGGTAGTCGTTTTTCCATTGCTGCCGGTGATGGCAATAAACGGAACATTAAACTGCTTGCGATGATGCAGTGCCAATTGCTGCAAGGTTTCTAAACTGTTTTCTACCAAAATGACACGATCGTTTTTTTCTTCGATCCATTCATCGCAAATGCAATAAGCTGCACCTTTTTCGAGTGCTTCTATGGCATACCTATTGCCGTTGAAGTTGGGCCCTTTTAAGGCCACAAAGATGCATCCCGCAATTATTTTTCTGGTATCAGTTATTACAACGGGATGTTGTTGATAAATGGCGTAAAGCGCTATCAGATTCATTTTTCAAAAATAGTATATCGATGGATGATGTACATAAAAAAACCTCCCAATAGGAGGTTTTTTTATAAAGTGTTGTTGATTATTTTTTCTTTCTGGAATTTTGCTTTCTGGTTCCGAAGATATTCCCTTCCTTAAATCCTGGTCCTTCGGGAGGGCCAAGGTATGTTTGTGCACAACGGAAACCTACTGTGCTAGCTCCCTGATCTTCTTCCATGAAGCGGCGAGTACCTGGCGACAACCAATAAGCTCTATCGTTCCAGCTTCCGCCTTTGATCACTCTTGATCTGTCACTCACAAGCGATGTTTCGCCAGAGCCATAAAACACCTGACTGGCCGTATCACCATCTAAATAATTAATTACATTGTTTTTCTGGTAGTTGGTACGGTTCTTCACTTCTTCATCAGAGATGTCAGTTTTCTTCAAACGACCCATACTATCTCTTTCATATTCTCCAGAGCTGTTTTTGTAATACTTCTGGAATTTGTTACCACGGAAGTAGTTAAAATCTTGTGCGTCTGTTGCAGTCATTTGTCTATACACATCACCTACCCACTCACTTACGTTTCCACTCATGTTGTAGAGCCCAAATGCATTTGGATAGAAAGCTTTTACCGGACCAGGTATAGCCGCACGGTCATTCAAACCACCTGCAATACCCATATTATCACCACTACCGCGTTTGAAGTTTGCCAGAAATTTACCCTGCCAGCTACCTCTACGGTTGTCTCTCAGGCCGTTTGGATTATTGCTCCAAGAGTAAATCTGCTGGTTAGAACGAAGTTCTTCACCAGATTTACTCTCTTTTTTACGAGGATTGGGATTTTGGTCCAGCAAACCATAGGCGGCATATTCCCATTCTGCTTCAGTTGGTAGGCGATAGCCCATATTCAAAACGCCATCTTCCATTTTAACGATAGATCTGGGTTTACCGTTGATATCTTTTAAATCAGATTTTTTAGGCTTGCCCCTGCTTTGAATCAAATCAGGATTCATCAGGTATGTTTCTGTGTTAAATGAACCTTCAGCTCCACCACCTTTCATTGCTCTTTTAACCGCATCTTTTTTGAGATACCCTTTTTCCATGAGTTTTAGCTCATTAACGCGGTCAGATCTCCAAATACAGAAATCGTAGGCTTGTTGCCATTTTACTCCCACTACAGGGTAGTAGTTGTAAGAAGGATAGCGGAAATAATATTCTACATAAGGCTCATTATAAGCCAGCTCTTCTCTCCATACCAACGTATCTGGGAGAGCTTTGTAGATGATGTTGGTATCGCCACTAAAAGTATTGTCTAACCAATACAGGTATTCACGGTAATGAACGTTGGCTATTTCAGTTTCATCGATGAAGAAAGAAGGAACAGTAACTCGGCGGGGAACGTTGTTCCAATCGCCCATTACGTCTTCATCTTTGGCACCCATTACAAAGGAACCACCTTGTACGAATACGAGTCCTGGCCCGGCTTTGGGGTATTTAACTTTAGCCACATGGAAGTTACCCATGTTTTTGTCGTCGTAGTTCCAGCCTGTTACGTCAGACTTTTGTTTTTTCTTTCCAAAAAGCCCACCGTTTTTACAGGAGGTCAAGGTTAAGGCAGCCATAGCTACCAAGATCAGATTTTTGCCTGAGATTAATTTTTGCATGTGCATTCGTTTAGCAAATGATTTAACGAAAGGTTCTCTTTAATATTGTATTGGGATTACACGAACCTGCAATATAGGCACTTTGCTCGAAACTAAAAGAAGCCCTCCATAAATTTGGCTCACATTTTTTTTAAACACAACGAAGGCTTCCTTTTTTTCCTTCGGGAACCAGTGCTCCTCAACTTTTTTGTATAAATAATTGGTTTTTAAAAAATAATTTTTTTGTTCCAACGTTTCTTTCACATATTTGTGATGTAATCAACTTTAACTTTTTCAAAGTTTTTTGGTGTTGGTATAAAATTTACATATTTTACGCAACCGAGAGTTGGTTAGTTTTAACAAAAATTTAAAAATCGATTGTTTGTAGAATTAATTACTTTATTTTTACAAACGCGATAAAATCATTAAATAAACGCTTATAGAGGTAAGTCTACCTAACCAAGACAAACAAAACGCATGAAAAAAGCAACTTTGAAACTAACTGCCTTAGTTATGTTACTGGCAGGTGCATCTTCCGAAGCCGTGGCTCAATCAACTTCAAATGACATCAGTGTAGTTACTACGGCCGTTCCATTTTTAAGAATTTCTCCGGATGCCCGCAGCGGTGGTATGGGTGATGTTGGTATAGCGACTTCTGCAGATGCCTATTCTGGTTTCTGGAATCTCGGAAAAATCCCATTTGCCAAAAAGAAAACAAACGTTGGTGTAACATATACTCCATGGTTGAGTGATTTAGGTTTGAATGATGTTTACTTGGCTACCTTGAGTGGATACCATCAATTAGATGAGAATCAAGCATTGTCTCTAGGTTTTAGGTATTTTAGCTTGGGTAGCATTCAGTTCACTGATGCGAATGGTAACCAATTGAATAATTTCCGTCCCAGAGAGTTCTCTATCGACGCCGGTTACTCAAGAAAATTATCAGCTAAATCTGGCTTGGGTATCGCTATCCGTTACATCAGTTCTGACCTTGCAGGCGGAAATGTAAATGGGGTTACTTATAAAAAAGGAAATTCTGTAGCAGGTGATCTTCACTACTACCACAATGGTCAAAAAGAAAATGGAAGCGGATTTAGCTGGGGTGCTACCCTAAGTAACCTTGGTTCTAAAATTTCTTATACAGATGACGAAAATCAAAAAGATTTTATCCCTGCTAACCTAGGTATTGGCGGTGCTTATACCAAAGTATTTGATGCAGATAATAAAGTTACTTTTGCTTTGGACTTGAACAAATTATTGGTTCCAACTCCTCCGAGCGTTACTGATAGCGCAGGTTTGGCAAACTATCGCAACGAAGGTGTTGTAAGCAGCTGGTTCAAATCATTCGGAGATGCTCCTGATGGCGGTGGCGAAGAAATGCGTGAAGTAACAGCTTCAATCGGTGCGGAATACACTTATAAAGAGCAGTTCTCTGTAAGAGCAGGATATTTCTACGAAAATCCAGAAAAAGGAAACCGTAAATTTTTTACAGTAGGTGCTGGTTTGAACTACAACATGTTTGGTTTTAACTTCTCATACCTGTTGCCATCTGGTACTGGTATCAACCGTAACCCATTGTCTAACACATTGCGTTTCTCAGTTGCACTTAACTTGGATAACAACTAATTAAAATAGTTTTGTATAAAAAAAGCGTCTCTCAAAAAGAGACGCTTTTTTTATACAAATGTTTTACTGAACTTTACCTAAAATAGCTATGCAATTGAGAATAGGTTACGGGATAGATTTTCATCAATTAGAGGAAGGTCGTGATTTATGGTTAGGCGGTGTTAAAATACCTCATACAAAAGGAAGTGTCGGGCATAGTGATGCAGATGTATTACTGCATGCTATTTGTGATGCCATGCTTGGAGCACTGGCATTAGGTGATATCGGTAAACACTTTCCCAACAACGATAACGCTTATCTTAATATCGATAGTAAAATTTTGTTGCAAAAATGTTATGAGCTCATAACTGAAAAAGGGTATGCCATAGTAAATATTGATAGTACAGTTTGCCTAGAAGAACCCAAGATCATGCCGTATGCAGATGCCATGAAACAAGCTATTGCCAACATTTTGCATATCACCACCAATGACGTTTCTATCAAAGCAACCACCACAGAAACCATGGGATTTGCAGGGCGAGGAGAAGGATTATTTGCGCATGCTACGCTCCTGCTTGTTAAAAATTAAACGCTGTAATGAGATATACGATTCAATCATTTTTTTTATTACTTTTCCTTCAACTGTTGCCACCTTCTGTATATGCTCAAAAGCAATCTTACAATTGGTATTTTGGAAAAAAAATTGGACTCAATTTTAGCCAGAGTCCACCCCAGCTTTTATTCAATGGTGCCGTGAATGCGGTAGAAGGAACAGCTAGTATTTCTGATGCCAATGGCCAATTACTTTTTTATACCAACGGGCTAAGTGTGGTTAATAAAGAACACAATATTATGCTGAATGGGGAAGCCATTCAGGGCGATCTGAGTAGTACCAATAACGCCGTCATAGCACCTATGCCTGGCAACGATAGTACTTATTATTTGTTCACAGTTGGCGCTACAGGACAGTCTCTAAAAGGGTTTAGGTACAACATCATCAACATGATGGCAGATAATGGAAGGGGAGCGGTTATACAAAAAAATTTGTTGGTAGACGAAGACGGTTACGAAAAGCTGGCTGCAGTAAGGCATTGTAACAAAAGAGATGTTTGGATCACTATTAAAAAATGGGATACCGATCAATACTATACCTACTTACTTACTCCATCGGGGTTTGATGCAAATCCTCGTGTGAGTAGTACAGGATTGGTCATTGGGGGTTACGACAACAACGCATTGGGAGCCATCAAATTTTCATCAAATGGTTCAAAAATGATTGCATTACATTCTTTTGAAAATGATTTGGCAGAGCTAATGGATTTTGACAATACCACCGGTCTCTTATCCAACCCCGTGAGATTCAAACCCAACATCCTCCCCATTGGCACCGCCTTCACAGGTGTATATGGTGCTGAATTTTCTCCCGATAACCGATTGCTGTATATTAGTTCTAAAAAAAGCAATACCGAGTTGAGTGTTGTGTACCAGTTTGATGTTACCACAATGAATGAAACAGCCATCATGAACTCCCGTCAAATTATTGCGTCTCATGATAAATGGTCGGCTGGAGCATTACAGGCAGGACCAGACGGTAAAATATATTTTTCCATGTGGGAAGACACTGCTCTTTCAGTGATCAACAGTCCTAATATTGCAGGAACCGGATGTAACTATGCGTACAATGCCCTGCGGTTTGCTTCTGTGGGAGATCCGATACAATTTGGATTACCAAATTTTATAGCCAGTGATCTGGATACCAGCTTTACCCCATTCGACTTTTCTTCACAAGGCAACTGCAGTAGTTTTGATATACAGTTCAGCATCAATAAAACAAACGGACTCGATTCTGTTTTGTGGAATTTTGGTGACGGTAGTTTTTCTTCTTCATTTTCTCCTTTGCACACTTATGGTAGTGGTGGAACGTATGTAGTTTCGCTACAGGTCTTCAAAAATGATTGTGGTGCATTATCAGAAATAATTTTACACAGCGTAAATGTTGCTTTGTCTGATCTAAATAATTTTTTACCTGCAGATACTGGTTATTGCATCGTCTCCAATCTTAACATTGCCTCCACTATTACAGGATCTAATTATTTATGGAGCACCGGAGCAGTAACGCCTCAAATTTCAGTTAATAGCGCCGGGCTCTACTGGCTAGAAGTCACCAATAATGGTTGTACTTTTAGAGACAGTACGGTAATTACTCAAAAGCCTGCGGCCACAGTAAATTTAGGCGGTGACGTGTTGGTATGTTTGAATAAACCAGTTCTGATCAACGCCAATGCAACCGCGAATACTTTTTTATGGAGCACCGGATCTACGTCGCCTTCTATCGAAGTAAATGTTCCAGGAAATTATTGGGTGAAGGTCACTAATGCAGCCGGTTGTGTTGCTTCCGATACCTTGCAAACCAACTGGGACGATTGTGAATCATTTATTCCCACCGCATTTTCACCGAATGGAGACGGATTGAATGAAACCTTCGGGCTTACCAATGGACTCAATTCTACCATTTATAGTTTTTACATTTACAACCGGTATGGTCAATTGATTTTTACCAGTAAAGACTCATTTGAAAAATGGGATGGCAGGGTGAGAGGTAAACCTGCTCCAGCAGGTGCGTATGTTTGGATGATGACTTACAAGAACAAGGCTGGATTCATTCAAACAGATAAAGGCACGGTAATGCTAATTCGATAAATAAAAAATAACAAACAAGATGAATAATGTATTAACTGTTAAAGTAATTAACAAGTCTAATAACGTTTTGCCCC
>Ga0105046_10001844_pt1 | contig 32954 bp, 24 predicted proteins | sample MAT03_FD_78385 | JGI IMG/M metagenome (GOLD analysis project Ga0105046, IMG submission 78385) | Freshwater microbial communities from Lake Fryxell liftoff mats and glacier meltwater in Antarctica - MAT-03 (megahit assembly) | ecosystem: Environmental > Aquatic > Freshwater > Ice > Liftoff...
ATTCGGTGGTTAATTCGGTGGTTGAATTCAGTCGTTGATTCGGTGGTTTTATTCGATGGTTTTATTCGATGTTTGATTTGATGGTATGATTCGGTTGGTGGATTCGGGGGTGGATTCAATGGTTAATTCAGTCGTTGATTCGAAAGTTGATTCAATATTCTGCTATGAAACCCTGCTCCAATCGGAGCGGCCTTTCATTTTATCTTCTAGGATATTTTTTGAAATCAAATTTTCTGCAGCATCAAGATGAGGATCATCGGCAAGTAGTTTTTGTGCTGCTGCCCTTGCTGTTTCCAGGATGGCGCCATCTTTCACCAAGTCGGCAATGTGCAAGTTCATAACTCCCGACTGCATAGTTCCAGCAATATCACCGGGGCCACGGAGTTTCATATCAACTTCGGCAATTTCAAATCCATCGTTAGTACGCACCATTGTACTCATGCGGAGTTTGGCATCGGAAGAAAGTTTGTTGCCTGTCATTAAAACACAAAATGATTGCTCTGCTCCTCTTCCAACCCGTCCTCTTAGCTGATGCAATTGAGAGAGACCAAATCGCTCAGCACTTTCAATAATCATAACCGATGCATTAGGTACGTTCACTCCAACTTCAATAACGGTGGTAGCCACCATGATGTGTGTAAAGCCTGATGCAAACTTTTTCATTTCTGCATCTTTATCTGCTGATTTCATTCTGCCATGTACAACACTCACCCGAAAATCAGGCAACGGAAAATCACGACAAATTGCTTCATAGCCTGTTTGCAAATTCATAAGATCAACCTTTGCCGATTCTTCAATCAATGGATAAACAATGTAAATTTGTCTTCCTTTTGCAATTTGCTCTTTCATAAATCCAACCATTCGTAATCGTGAAGATTCAAATCGATGTTCTGTGCGGATAGGTTTTCTTCCCGGAGGCAATTCATCTATGATGCTGGTATCTAAATCACCATAAATAGTCATGGCAAGTGTTCTTGGAATTGGAGTTGCGGTCATGACCAATACGTGTGGCCATGCTTCATCTTTACTCCACAATTTAGCTCGTTGTTCCACACCAAAACGATGCTGCTCATCAATAACCACTAAACCCAGATTACTAAACTGAACCCGGTCTTCGATGAGTGCATGTGTTCCTACCAAAAAATTCAATTTGCCCTCTTTAAGATCTATCAACAGTTGATCTCGTTGTTTCTTTTTGGTGGATCCTGTCAGCAAACCTATCGACATATTAGTTCCGTTAAGCAACTCTGAAATACTATAAAAATGTTGTTGAGCCAGAATCTCTGTTGGTGCCATTATGCAGGCTTGAAAGCCGTTATCGAGAACCATGATCATACTTAATAAAGCAACCAATGTTTTTCCACTTCCCACATCTCCCTGCAACAACCTATTCATCTGTTTACCGGTACCCATGTCGGAACGAATTTCTTTCAATACTTTTTTTTGAGCACCAGTGAGTTCAAAAGGCAAATGGTTCTTGAAAAAGTTGTTAAAATGATCACCAATAAGTATCACTTTTTTCCCTTGAAATTTTTCAATCTTAAATTGTTTTCTTTTGAGAAGATCGAGCTGGATGTAAAAAAACTCCTCAAATTTCAATCGAAACTGTGCTTTTTTTAATGTATCGGGATCGGGAGGGAAATGAATATTCAGTAAAGAATCTCTAATTGAAACAAGTTTAAACGCATGCACAATGGAATTTGGCAAGGATTCATTTATGGTGGGAGGCAACTGCTGCAACAAATTTTTCTGCAACTTCAAAATTGCTTTGCTGTCGATGAAACGCGCTTTGCATTTTTCAGTAGTATTATAAAACGGCTGCAAAGCCACGTTTATCGGACCGGGCTCGGTTGATACAGGCTCCAATTCGGGATGAACGAAATTAAATTTGCCGTTAAACTCCGATGGTTTTCCAAACAAAATATAATCTACACCTGGTTTGAGTGATTCCTTGATCCATTTAATTCCTTTAAACCATACCAATTCAATGGTGCCGGTTTCATCACGAAAAGTGGCAACAAGTCTGGAAGCCCGCTTATCGCCAAGAGTATTTATATGGGTAATTTTGCCTTTTAACTGTACATAAACCGAATCATCATGTATTTCTGCAACCAGATATAGTTTTGACCGGTCAACATACCGAAACGGAAAATGATAAAGCAAATCGCGAAAATTAAAAATCTGCAATTCTTTACGAAGAATTTCTCCTTTCTGAGGACCAACTCCTTTGAGGTACTCTATTGGCGTATCGAAAAATGAGGACATAAGATACAAAAGTAGGAAAATTTGTCTGGGGTTACTGTGTTAACAGAATAGTGGAATATCCAAGCCGGCAATCTGAGGAGTCACAGCCCTGTCTGACATTTATTATTGAAATCAAAAAAACTTCAAAAGGTGGGGATGACAACTTCAGAAAATCAAATTGATAATTAACATCGAGCAAAGACTACCATTAAAAAGAAAGCAAACAAAAACCCCGGTATGTGCCGGGGTTTTTCCATAATGTTAAATACAAGTAATTTCTTCCTTACGGTTTTGGTATTACTGCACTCTTTTAACATTAACAGCATTAAGGCCTTTTTTTCCTTCAGTAACCTCATATTCTACCGAATCATTTTCTCTGATCTTGTCGATCAGTCCTGAATGGTGAACGAAGATTTCCTGGTTTGAGTCGTCCTCAACGATAAATCCAAATCCTTTGGAATCATTGAAAAATTTAACTTTTCCTGTTTTCATTGTGTAATCAATTAATTTTGTGAATAATGTGTCAAAAATAAGATTATTTATTCACAAATTGCATCACCTTAAAAAAATCATGCTTTCATGTCGTTCTCAACCCAAGTTTCAGGACAAATAATTGATATTCAAGGCAATAGGATTTTTGGCGGAATTATCAAAGTTATCAACGGAAAAATCGTTGAAATTGTTGAAAAGGCCAGCATGCCTGATCGTCTCCTACTTCCCGGATTCATTGATGCGCACATTCACATTGAAAGTTCTATGCTTACGCCTTACGAATTTGCCCGAAAAGCCCTTGTACATGGAACTGTTGCAACTGTGAGTGATCCTCATGAAATTGCCAATGTTTGTGGTATGGATGGGGTAAATTATATGTTGGAGAATGCAAAAGATGCGCGATTAAAATTTCATTTTGGTGCGCCCTCGTGTGTTCCTGCCACCACCTTTGAAACAGCGGGTGCAGAACTCACTCCTGCTGATGTCGAAAAACTTTTACAAAGAAAAGACATTTTTTATCTCTCCGAAATGATGAATTATCCCGGTGTACTATTTAACGATCCGGTGGTAAAGGAAAAAATTGCCATTGCCAAAAAATTAAACAAGCCGATTGATGGACACGCTCCCGGTCTCACAGGTTCTGATGCTATTAAATATATCTCTGCCGGTATTACAACCGATCACGAATGTTTTACAAAAGCTGAAGCACTTCATAAATTAAAGAACGGAATGAAAATTTTGATTCGTGAGGGTTCTGCTGCACGAAATTTTGAGGCTCTTCACGAGCTTATTTCTGAATACCCCGAAATGGTTATGCTTTGCAGTGATGATAAACATCCTGATGAATTGATGCTTGGTCATATCAATTTAATAGTGAAACGTGCATTGGAAAAAGGTCATAATTTATTTGATGTTTTGCGTTGTGCATGTATTAATCCTGTGCATCATTATGGTATGGAAGTAGGATTAATTCGGGTGGGAGACCCGGCCGATTTTATTGTTATCGATAATTCAACTAATTTTAATGTGTTGGAAACTTATATTAACGGTGAAATGGTTGCTGAAAATGGAAGTTGCATTCTAAATCAAAAGCAGCATCACATAATAAACAACTTTAATTGCAAGGAAAAATCACCGAATGATTTCCAAATCCTTGCAAACGGAAAAATCATGAATGTGATGGAAGCTATCGACGGTCAGTTGATTACCCAACCATCAAAGTTTCCTGTTAATGAAATGGGTGGGTGCGCTGTTGCGGATGTCGAAAAAGATATTTTAAAAATTGCCGTAGTTAACCGTTACCGGGATGCAAAACCTGCTTTAGCGTTTATTAAAAACTTCAATCTAAAAAGTGGCGCCATCGCTTCAACTGTTGCTCATGATTCCCATAACATAATTGCAATTGGTGTTGACGACGAATCCATTTCAAGGGCTGTTAACTTACTCATCAAAAATAAAGGTGGACTTAGTGTGGTGAATAATCAGGATGAAATTGTACTTCCGCTTCCAATTGCAGGATTAATGAGTGACCTATCATGCGATGAAATAGGAAATTTATATTCTATTCTCGACAAAAAAGTGAAGTCGATGGGTTGTACCCTGAGAGCGCCTTATATGACACTTTCTTTTATGGCATTGCTGGTAATTCCTAAATTGAAATTGAGTGATTTGGGTTTGTTTGATGGGGAGAAGTTTTGTTTTGTGGAGTTGATGGATATTAGCTAATTCGAGGTTAATTTTTGTTGCAATTACACACTATTGCTACTGAAAAGCAATGAAAACTACTGTTTCTCTTTTTTAGCACTATACCGGCTAATAAATGTCACTATCTTTTTTACAAAATAAACCAGCAAAAGATACATTTCGGTATTAACTACTCAAGTCATGTATAGGGTGCATGCAAGTTTTTAAATGCAGAGGTGCCAAATTATCACTTTCATATAGAGTTGTAATTTATGGTTGCTTCAAAACCTAACAAAAGTTATATTGTAAGAATCATAATTGAAACAGATTTTTACAGGATCAAAATCCATTTCGTTATGAAAAATCTAATTCAGATATTATTAGCAATTAATTTATTGGTATACTCACAAGCCGCATTTGGGCAGGATCAGCCCCCTTTAAATCAAGTACCTGAAAAAATAAAACCCAAAGAGCTAAATGTTGCTTCATCGGCAATTTTCGATTTCATGGGAATTTCTCCATCCCAAATATCAAAAACTTCCGATGTAAAAGAGTTAAAAGTAGACTGGTCATTCAATTCATGGAAGTTAAATCCGAATTTGGCTGTACAAGGTCAACCTGTCTGGGAAATGTTTTATAACCGGAAAGATTTAACTCGATACCGGGAAGCATCTTATGTGATGCGAACTTTAGCATCAACCGACCTCTCGCTGGGGACAGTACAAAATGAGAGCAATGACAGAAGAATTGGTGGTGCAGTAAAAATCAACCTGTATAAAAAATATGACGCCTTAAGGGATATCGCTTTTTACAAGGATATCGAGGACAAATACAAGGAAGAATTCTACCAACTCTCCATACAAATGGATGATGCAAAGAGTACTTATGATACCATATCAGATCCTCTCCAAAAGATGTTTGCCGCAGAGAAAATTTCCAACTTAGAAACCACTGCAATGCAAATGGTTCAATCGCAAACAGCTGAAATTGCGGAACGCGCCAAAAAATATGCTATCGAAAAATGGAACAATGCCTTCTTTGATGTAGCCGGAGGAAAAATAATGACCTATGAAACAGATAGCATCGGTTCACTGAAATCAACAAGATTGAATCGGGAGTCCGGTTGGGGGTTATGGGCTAATGGCGGGGTAGGGGTAGGATCAAAAATATTAATTTCAGGTTTGTTCCGTACCTTTTTCTACGATGAACAATTAACATTTACTTTACGTGATTTAACAACCGGTGAAGAACTTCAGGAGAGTACTATTGTAAGCACCAAACTTTACACCTATGGTATAAATATCAGGTATGGCAACCCGGTTGTAAACTTTTTCACAGAGTTTTTTATTGAAGACAGAGAATTTGAAAATGTCCAGAGTGCTTTTGAATCAACTGAAATTGCTAGTGATGAAAATTTAGAACTGGAAAAGTCAACTCTCAAATGGTTCGGGGTATCACCATACACATGGGCATTAGGTGGCGAATGGCGAGCCAGCAGAAATTTGATGATCAATTTTGGGATGCGAATGGAGTATGATAAAGACTGGAAGCGAACTACGTTTCAGCCAATTGCAGCCATTTCCTGCTTAATGCGATAAACCAAATATATAACCTTTGTTCTATGCCATAGAAAACTATTTGGCTTCAATTTTGGAAAAAGAATATACAAATCCTAAAAACATAAATACTATGAAAAACAAAATCAAAAGTTCAAAAAAAATTATGCTGCTATTCGTAGCTTGCATTATTTGCAGCAACACTGCCTTCAGTCAAATCGACTGCGGGTCTCCATCAGGCATATTGGCTTTAATGGTAGGGCCTGTAGCACTCAATCCTACAGATGCAGACAACATTCTTAATACTACTACCATGAGTGTCAGATGCACAACAAGAATGTTTCTTAACCCACCTACTACCATCTCAAAATTATGCGAATCAGCCATACAAATGCGAGTTTTTTATTCCAGAAATGAAAATGACTTGAAGAGTCTTCCATCTTTGGCAACAAGCAATATGCAAATGCTTCTGAAAAAACCAAATGTTCTTGCCACTGTAGCTATAAATACTCCTGTAATTAACGATAGACCTTGTAATGCTACTATCCCAAGCAGCACTGCTTCAAGCGGCCAGATAGTTTATTACCGATGGGCCAAAATTATTAATCATCCTACAGATGTTGATCCGGTAGTATGGAGCACTATTTTGCAAGTAACAAAACCAACACCGCCTTTGGCAAATGTTTGCACCACTCCAAATCTAAAGCCTGCACCTGCAAACTCCAACGATATCACAGTTTTCAAAACAATTGGTGGTAGTTGGAGTGATGCAGCCAGTCACACATATATTCAAATTTCGGGAGTATGGTGTAAAGATTTTTTCAACTCATCCGGTCAGGTAGTATCAGGTACTTCGGCGGGTTCAGATGCATCAATTGGTCCTATGCGCCAAATGACCATATCACTTCCACCAATCACCTGGGGTGTGGTAGAAACTAATAACAGAGCAGTCAATACCGCTTTCAGTAACAGCCTTTTCCGCTCAGGTGAATCCGCAGCCATAGCAACCTTTAATGTGCCTAATATGGCGGCCGGAGCAACTGTTAATGCGCCTCCTTTCACCAATCGCGGAACTCGTACTGTATATTTATTCACCCAACAGAACAATGCTTGTGCAGTAAAAACATTTGATGCTTCACAAGGCAATTTAAATGTGGAGGAGAAAAATTATATTGTAAAAGTAGATACAGGAAACACTGTTACTGAATGCGTTGAAACTTCAACCGATAATTCCAAAACATATAGTAATGCGGGTGGTACCCAAGTAGTTTTCCCTCGCTGATATTTTGTGGCAAATTAAATTTATTCATAAAACCGGTACGGGTTTGCGTACCGGTTTTAAAATATGTCGCAAACTTTTTTAAAGTACTATAAATTTAGAGGGATTATATGGCAATTTAAACTTGCAACAATAATCAAAATGAGAAAATTACTCAACCATTTGACTATAAAATCATGAAAGTTGAAATTCGAGCCATGGTAGCAACTTAAAAAGGAAACCAAAACGCCCAAACTGAATTTTCTTGAAAATCAGTTAAAAAGCCCAATATTTAACAAACTTTATCCATACCTTTAATAAGCTCAATACTAAAAAGTCACTTGTCATCGATATCAGTGAAATTACAAAAAGCAGTCAACTTAGGTGTGTAATTTCATATATTTGTAATCACGTACTAACCTGTTATAGCAACCGGTTAATCACTACAATTAGTGGCGGAAAAATTTCCTTGCTAAATTGATAAATTAATAAAATATTATATGAAAATTGCATTCCATTTTTTTCTTTATTTTTTCTTGATTCAACAAATTCCAAAATTATACGGTCAAAATAATGAAATTAATGTAGCTGGAAATGTAACCAATTTATTCCCCTTTGTTCAAATCTATCCTGATTCAGCCGGAGAAACAAGATTTAATAGCGTTATTGGAAAGTATTATTATCCTATTTATAAAGGAGAAAATATTACTAACAAAAATACTCATCCTCATCTTGGGATTAAAGAAAGTGTCTGGTTATATGTGGAAGCACGAAATACTTCAGATACATCTATTACAAGGTATTTCTATATGGGAACTTTTTTGTATTCCAGAGCATATGTGTATAATGTTAATGAGAATAAAACAACTTTCTATAATTTAAAAGACAGTTTTGAAGTTTACGAAAGTTTTATTTTTTCAATTAAATTTGTAGCTCAAAATAATTACCGGATTTGGTTTTATCTGGATGGGCAGAATTTGTCTATGGATAAATATTATTACCTATTGTCCGGATTTAATCAAGATGAAATAACAAATAATATCATCAATCTCGATTCGGGGGAGCAGTTTTGGTTCATCTATTTTTCGTTATTTATTTTTTGTGGCGTTGTGTTCAGCATGATGATATTTTCACTTGTAAACATTATACAAAATCAAAACCAAGTATATTTATCGTATTTTTTATATTTGTTCGCAACGTTACTGTATTTCCTTTTCCGAAATATGCAATTTTTTTCAACTGATTTAGTAATATATTTTCTTGAGCCCTTTAAGGATAATACTCTCCAGCCGCTTTCCTATTTATTTTACTACTTGTTTGCTGTTTCCTTCGTAAACTACAACAAACTTGCTCCAGGGCTCTATCAATTTATGAAATGGGCAATGATTGGGATTACACTTTATTTGATAGCTGATATTCTATTTTACATTTCCTACAACTATGAATATCGCAAGATAATTTATACCTACTTCAGGTTCATAATGGTCCCTGTATCTTTAATTACCATTATATGGGCTTTCATAGTAAAAAATATCCTCTCAAAAATTTTGGCAATTGGTAGTTTGCTTATGGTTGCAGGTGCAATAACTACCATGGTACTGGCTTTATTATTTTACCCTTCCGAAAACCCATTTTTGAATTATCATATGCTATATATGCAAGTGGGGGTTATTTTAGAAATTACCTTATTTAGTATCGGACTCAGCTACAAAAATAAATTACAATTCCGGGAGAAGATTTTGCTTGAAATGGAACTAAAAAAGGAACGTGAAACCAAAGAAATGGAACGATTACAAACCATCATCAATACTCAGGAGGACGAAAGAAAGCGGGTTTCAGCTGAATTGCACGATGATCTGGGCTCAGGAATCTCAACGATAAGACTTTTGAGTGAAGTTGCCAAAACCAAACCCCAAAACCAGATCGAACTGCAGAAAATCTCCAATTTGGCCAATGATCTGGTTGACAATATGAGACAAATCATCTGGAGTATGAATACGGAAAGCAGTCTGCTGAGCGATTTGGTGCATTATATTAAGAGTTATGCAGTTGAATATCTTGAACTTCACCATATTAAATTCACCTATTACCAAAAATGTGATCTGCAAAATAAAAATCTGAGTGGCCCAGAACGAAGAAATATATTTCTGACAGTAAAAGAATGCCTGCACAATGTTGTAAAACACGCTGAAGCAAGTGAAGTGATTATGGTATGGGATTGTACAGAGACCCATCAGATTATCACAGTTACAGATAATGGAAAAGGAATTCAAACATCCGGAAATAACAATCAGGGGAATGGGGTTAGAAACATGCAAAAAAGGATGAATCAGCTTGGGGGTGAGGTGGTCATAAAGAGTACTCCGGAAAAAGAAACCCGGGTAACAATCTCATTTAACTAACTTAAGTTATATTCTTCAAATCAATAATTATAACTTCCTTTGTGATACCATGATAACAGTGTGCATCGTTGAAGATATTTCCGAAATCAGGGAGGGCTTCCAAACCATTATGAATCTGTCGGAAGACATCAAATGTATTGGGGCTTTTCACACAGGCGAAGAAGCGATTATTCAATTACCGGCTTTAAATCCTGATATTATAATTATGGATATCAACCTTCCCGGGATATCAGGCATTGAATGTATCCTGAAATTAAAAAACTTAAACCTGAAATCACTGTACTTGATGTTTACCGTGTACGATGATGACGAAAATGTTTTTGAAGCATTAAAAACAGGGGCATCAGGTTATATTTTAAAAAAGACTTCTCCCGCAAAATTTCTCGAAGCAATTAAAGAAATTCATGCTGGAGGTTCTCCTATGAGTCCATACATAGCACGCAAAATAATTAATGCATTTCACCACCGTCCACAACAACTGGAAAAGTCGATTCTTACACCACGTGAGGAAGAAGTATTAACTTTACTCTCCAAGGGCCTTTTATATAAAGAAGTAGCTGAAAAACTTTTCATAAGCGTTGGAACCGTGAAACAACACATACATAAGATTTACGATAAACTCCATGTTCAGAACAAAACTGAAGCTATAAATAAATTTTTTAAGAATAAACCAAGGGATTTTTGAATACATCTAAATTTTCTATAATCCTTTACATTTTTATCATTATAATTCACGACTACCATACTAATTCGGTTCTCAAATTTAGTAAAGCCAGCTTTTTTCGGATCTGAATATTAAAATTCACTGAAAACAGGAATTGATCAAATAGATTGCTATATTCCATTTTTTATTTTACATTTGATGCTATATAGCAACTACATTCCATCTTAATAGCGAAGCAATGCAGATGTAAAAACTAAAAGAATATTAGAAACATAATTCCTGAACAATAAATCACCTTCCATCATGGCAAAAAATAAAACTACCGAAACAAATAAAAATGTTCTTGATTTTATTCATGATTTTACCGATAGTGATCAAAAAAGAAACACTTAAATATATGCGAACTAAATATAAATATCTACAGAAGTCCAAAACAACAAAATATAGGGCATCTCACTATACTTACTATAATTCCTTTCCTTGGGAGAGAGATTAAAGGTGAGGCAGATAGAAAAGTAGGTTTTATGAGATGCCCATTTTAATTTTCCCTGAAAATTTATTAAAAACATATATTATCACCCAGTGATATATTTTTGAAGATACAAATCAAAAAAATCATTCGTATTCGTGGCAGGTTTTAAAATTCAACTAAAACTGCAAAAGGCTACCGCCTTAATCGAAAAATTCAGGCTGGATCTTTTCAACAATTAAAAAACCCATTTACCCAAATGTTTTCACTTTACACCCTCCAAACTCAGCCCTTCACCAAATTCTTTCTGTTTGTAAATCAAATTGCTACCTTTGATTTTCTAATTGTCGCAATAGATGAAAACTTTTATCAATTTACTACTCACCTTCTTGTTATTTACAGGCGTCCTGACTGCACAAACAAATATAACCATCCAACCAAATCAAGTACAAGGCAAAGATGCGATGGTGTATAGTTGTGTTCCTTGCGGATATGCCGGAAATAATTATGGGAACAAAAAAGATGCAGATGCCTTAGCCTGGACCAACTCGGGAAATTTTGTAGTGACGAGAGCACTTATGCAATTTGACGTGACTTCAATTCCTTCCAATGCTTTTGTAACAGATGCAAGGCTTTCACTCTATTATAATAATACCAGCATTGAAGGAAATCATTCAGGAGTTAATGCATCCTACCTCCAGCGCATCATTGCCCCATGGGCAGAATCAACAGTAACCTGGAATAACCAACCTGCAACAACAACTGCAAATCAAGTTTTATTGGCTACAAGTTCTTCCAACACTCAAAATTATCTTAACATTAATGTCACCAATTTTATTCGCGATATGGTGATCAATCCAGGAAGCAACTATGGAATAATGCTCAAGCTGGTTACAGAAACGGCGTTTAAGAAACTTATTTTTGCGTCAAGTGATCATATCACACCTGCGATGCGTCCCAAACTTGACATCACCTATACAACACCTCTACCGGTAACACTCATTCGCTTTGAAATAAAGAAGCAGGAAAATCACAATGAACTATCCTGGTCTACGGCATCGGAATTGAATAACGCCGGATTTGAAATTGAGCGGTCCTCTACATCGGTAAATAGTTTTGAAAAAATCGCATTTTTACCGGGAACAGGAAACTCAACCCAAATTAAAAATTATGAATTTGATGATTTTGATTTGATATCAGGGACTACGTATTTTTACCGCTTAAAACAAATTGATTATAACGGTCAGTTTCAATATTCTGAAATTATTTTTGCGAAATCCCTTAACCTTGAAAAACATTTCAGTGCAGGACCAAATCCCTTCAATGAAACATGCATCATTAATTACAATTTATCTGATAATTCTTCTGTTAGAATTGAAGTTTATAGCATGACCGGTAAAACACTAACGTTATTTGAAAACGTACTCATGCTTCAAGGATTTCATTCTTTCATTTTTGATCCGCAAAAGAATGGTCTTACTGCAGGGATCTATGAAATCAGGATATTTATAAATGGACAAGTGGAACAAAAAAGGTTGGTTTACTCCCCATAATTTTCACTCATTCACCATCAATCGGGCAAGAAGCCAAAGGACACAAATAACGATTATTGAAAATTCAATTTAAGAAAATTCAAGAATCTTAAATAGAATTTTGACCTAACAGCACGACAGGATTTTCAAGAAACCCTTTCAATGTTTGCAGAAACTTAGCTCCTGTAACACCATCCACTACACGGTGATCGCAGCTCAGTGTTACTTTCATAATATTGGTCGGCACTGCCTGGCCGTTTTTAAATGCAACGGTTTCTTTAATACCTCCAATAGCAAGGATACAGGCATCGGGTGGATTGATAATGGCTGTGAATTCATCGATGCCAAACATTCCTAAATTTGAAATGGTAAAAGTATTTCCTTCCCAATCGGCTGGTTGCAGTTTTTTATCTTTTGCTTTCTGCGCATACACTTTTACCTCACCATTTATCTGAGACAATGTCTTGCTATCTGCAAATCGTACTACAGGCACCAGCAATCCCTCATCCACTGCAACGGCTACGCCTATATGAACATGATTATTGTAACGAATACGATCTTCAAGCCACGAAGAATTCACTTTAGGATGCTGACGTAAAGCAGCAGCTGTTGCTTTAATCACAAAATCATTGAACGAAATTTTAGAACCTGAAACTGCATTGATACTATCTTTGGCATCGATACATCGATCCATGTTTATTTCCATGGTGAGATAAAAGTGTGGTGCCGAAAATTTGCTTTCGGCAAGGCGACGGGCGATTATTTTACGCATTTGCGAAACCGGAACTTCTTCAAAACTTTCTTCCGTTACGGCACCGGGCATCATCGATTGAGATGCAACAAAAGAGTCTGGTTTGAACCAATCAATATCTCTTTTCACTACTCGTCCATTTTCACCACTTCCCATAATTTTGGTAAGATCTATCCCTTTGTCGTTGGCCAGTTTTTTAGCTAAAGGAGATGCTTTTATGCGGGAATCGTCGGAAGTTGCTTTAGACACGTGTTTTGCGGGGACGTCGGCAGCGGCGGCAGGAGTGGCAGAAGCAGGAGCGGCAGGCGTGGCAGGAGTGGCGCCAGCAGGTGTTGGAGCGGCAGGAGCAGGTGTTGGAGCGGCAGGAGCAGCGGCAGCAGGTGTAGAAGCGGCAGGAGCGGCGACGGCCGCAGCGGCGGGAGCGACCTCTGCGTCGAGTAGTGATTGATACTCTTCGCCGGCTTTTCCGAGAATTGCTAAAATGCTATTGACAGGAGCAGCTTTCCCTTCTTCTATACCTCGATATAACAGAACACCTTCCTGGAACGATTCGAATTCCATGGTAGCTTTATCTGTTTCAATTTCAGCAACCAACTCGCCGGTTTTTATACTATCTCCAACATTCTTGTGCCATTTAGCAACAACACCTTCGGTCATTGTGTCAGACATTTTGGGCATTCTTACTATTTCGGCCATAATTTATGAAATATGAATACAGGTATTTTAAAATTTTTAGACTAGATCAATTACAATGCAACAAAGTATTTCTATGATTATTCAACAATATAAGGGTATGAATCAGAATATACATCAATAAACAATTCAGAAGGATCCGGATAAGGTGATTCTTCAGCAAATTTAACACTAGCCTCCACCACATCTGTTACACGTTTGTTGATGGTATCGATATCTGCTTCGGTAGCAAATTTTGAGGAGAGGAGTTTTAGTTTTACTATTTCAACAGGATCTTTTGCTTTATAACTTTCAACTTCTTCTTTAGTTCTGTATTTTGCCGGATCACTCATAGAATGTCCTTTGTAACGATAGGTTTCCATTTCCAATAGGCTCGGACCGTTACCCTTGCGTGCAAGTTCTACAGCTTTTTCCATAGCATCATGAACGGCTTCAGGACTCATACCATCAACAGCTTCAGAGGGCATGTCGTAAGCAAGTCCCAGTTTATAGAGTTGAGTAACATTACTGGTTCTACCTACAGAAGTTCCCATTGCATAATTATTATTTTCAATAATAAAAACAACCGGTAACTTCCAGGTCATGGCCATATTGAGGGTTTCATGAAAAGCACCCTGACGAACAGCACCATCACCCATATAACAAACACAAACATTATCGGTACCAAGATATTTTTCGGCGAATGCAATACCTGCCCCCAGCGGAATTTGTCCGCCTACAATACCATGACCGCCAAAAAAACGATGAGGTTTCGAAAACATATGCATCGAACCTCCCTTGCCTTTTGAACATCCGGTTGCTTTTCCAAACAATTCCGCCATCACTTCATTGGCTGAAATTCCTTTTGCTAATGCATGAGCATGATCGCGGTAAGCAGTAATCATACAATCTTCGGAACGCAAAACAGACATCGCGCCGGCCATCACCGCTTCCTGCCCAATATATAAGTGACAAAACCCTTTTATTTTCTGCATTCCATAAAGCTGACCGGCACGCTCTTCAAACCGACGCATAAAATACATCTGCTCATACCACATCAAATAAGTCTCTTTCGTAAATTTAGTCTTGGCCATAAAATGGAGATTTGTGGCAAAAATAAGGAAAAAGGGCGAGTGATGGCGAGTAGGAGAGTGCAAAAGGCGAGTGGAAAAGGGTGAGTGATAGCGAGTGGGCGAGTGCAAAAGGGCGAGTGGTGGCGAGTGGGCAAGTGAAAAGGGCGGGTGTTTGCGGGTGAAAAAGGGCGAGTGATGGTGAGTGGGCGGGTGGAAAAGGCGAGTGGAAAACGCTTACTAACTTTTTTACTCGAATACAAACCCACTAACTTTTTTTCCACTAACCCTTTGTTTCATTTTTTCAAATTTTCTGCATTAAACATTAATGGCAAGAGAGTTTTGATGTTATGAATAACCATAATCTTACCTTTTTCGGCGGTCATGATGAGTCGGATGTTAGCATGGTAACGGTGTTCATATTCAGCCATTACTTGCCGGCAATCACCACATGGGCTCACGGAAAGGAGTTCCTTTAAATCGCTGAACATGGCAGTTATTGCAATAGCTCTGATTTTCACTCCCGGATAATGGGCTCCGGCAGCAAAAACGGCCACACGCTCAGCGCAAAGTCCGGATGGATATGCTGCATTTTCCTGATTGCTACCCTGAACAACAGCCCCATTCTCCATCAAAACCGCCGCCCCAACATAAAAATTGGAATAGGGAGCATAAGCAGTTCCGGCAGCTTTAATGGCTTGCTCCAAAAGTTTTCGATCTTCATCGTTCAATTCGGAAATGGATGAGTAGAGGTCGTAATTTATTTCAGAAGTGATTTTTTTCATACTGATTTGGAGTGGATGCAAACTTGAAATGGCACAGTTAAAATTAGGCAAATAAATTCAATAAACCGAAAATGAGTTTACGAATTCCGGAAAAAACCTGATACTATGAAATAATTTTTCCGGGCAAACCGAATTAACTTAAAGGCATCTCTCAAAACCTGATTTTCTATCTGCCTCACCCTTAAACCCTCTCTCAGGGAGAGGGAAATTGGTAGGTTTTGAGTGAAGCCCTTAAAGTTTTGTGATAATCGCTACAGCGTAAGCTACAACACCCTCTTCTCTGCCAATAAATCCAAGTTTTTCGTTGGTAGTGGCCTTGATTGAAATATCTTCAGCCGAAATTCCCATCACTTCTGAAAGTACAGTTTGCATACGATCGATATGGGGATTAATTTTAGGTTGCTCGAGCACTAAAGTGGTGTCGATATTACCAAGTTCATACCCTTTGCTGCGAACAAGAGCCACTACCTTCGAAAGTAAAATTTTGCTGTCGATGGATTTGAATTCGGAAGATGTATCAGGAAAATGAAAGCCAATATCCTTAAGATTTGCAGCACCTAAAAGTGCGTCACAAATGGCATGAATTAAAACATCGGCATCGGAATGTCCAAGAGGTCCTTTCCGGTGAATAATTTCAACACCACCGAGAATACAAGGTCGACCCTCATTTAGTTGGTGGACATCAAATCCAAAGCCCACTCTAACTTTCATTACTCTAAATCGTCGGCTTTCTTAAGAGAAGTGAAGTCGAATAAAAGTGAGAAGCGCAGGGTGTTTTCAAGGGGATTTCGTTGATCTGTAGGAATAAGGTAAGCGAAATCAACACCAAAAACATTGTATTTCAAACCGGCACCCAACGTGAAATATTTTCTGTTTCCTTTAGATTCGTGTTCATAGAAATATCCGGCGCGGAATGCAAACTGATTATCATACCAATACTCCAAACCACCAGCAATATTTATTTCATGAAGTTCTTCACTAAATCCATCAGGTGCATCGCTAAATGAATTGAAGATACCTTCAGCAACACCTACATCAGGACTACTCCCAAATAAAATCTGCTGCTCTCCATTCACAACATTAGTTGGATCATAGATAGGGGGAGTTGGAGCCAGCAATTTGTTGAAATCAACAAGGAATGTCAAATCATTGTATTCATTCAGTTTTAATTTCAGTGCAGGACCCAGACGAAGATTGATTGGGATAAAATCTTTAACACCTGTTTCGGTATACGATATTTTTGCACCAATATTAGAAATGTTCAGTCCAAAAGAAAGCTCAGCATCTTTAGCTCCAATTTCAATATCAGAACGGTAATACATACTCACATCAGCAGCGACAGAATTACCGGCTTTGGTTGCATTATTTTGAACAGTGAATCCACCGGTTAAATTAGAGTGAATATATCTCAAAGAGATACCTCCACTAAATTTTTCACTCAATTTGCGGGCATAAACGAAATCAATAGCATATTCCGAAGGGTTATATTGCCCGATTTCGGTACCTATATTATCCGTAAAGGTGATATTACCTAGTGAAAAATAGCGAAGGGATGCTCCGATTGTCTGATCACCTTTCAGTTTATTATAAAAAGATACATAGGCAAGGTTTATATCAGGAACAAGCTGACGAAGCCAGGGTGTGTAGGATATAGAAAATCCTAATTTTTTGTCGACAAAAGCAAGTTTTGCAGGATTCCAGTGAATGGAATTCGCATCAGGGCTAGAGGCTACACCGGCATCTCCCATCCCACCTGCCCTGGCATCAGGGGAAATGATCAGAAAGGGTACAGCTGTAGTGATCGTGTTGAGTTGTCCCAGTAAATTTGACGGATCCTGAGCATTGGAAATACCCGGCAGAGAAATCAGGGAAAACACTGATAAAACGAGCGGGGCGATTTTGTTTTTCATCATAGAAATTTTAAGGAAGTGCAAATATAACGAAATGTGTATAAAGAAGGTTCTATTTTAATACAACCAGTTTTTCATATTTTTCGGCTGTTGCGCCATCAGAGTCTCTGATTTTCAACCTATAAACATAAACTCCGCGACCAATTCGGTCACCAAAATCATCTTTCCCATCCCATTCCAGATCATCTACCCGGTACCCTTCGCAGGTTATTTGGCGGTTGATAGTTTTGATGAGTTTACCTGAAACAGTATACACCTGAACCTGCACATCCAGAGTGTTGCAGGGCCGGTTGTGCTCAAAAAAGAAGGAGGTTTTGGTTGTAAAAGGATTCGGATAATTTAAAACATGGTTCAAAGCCAGAGTTGCCGACTCAGCCACCACAAATTCGGTTAGTGCTTCGGAAGAGTTATTATAAATATCCCATACTTTGAATTTTAAAGTATGCCTGCCTCCGGGAAGTTTCGATAACGGGTATAAAACCCTTCCCGATTGATAACTGTCGAGATCTGATTCATAATAATCATTGAGTACATAAATTTCATCAGTATTTCCATCAACCGTAGCTGTTATGTCGTGACCGATTCCGTTTCCTACGGTATTGATACCATTAGTATCGCTCAACAGGGCATAAATTTTGGGGTTTTCGTCGGTAGTGCCTCCATAAACAAATTTTTCATCGTTCAGGAACAGCTTCACTGTAGGTCCAATATTATCCACAACAGCGTTGTTTGATGAACCTCCTATTAACAGACTGTCGTAATTACCATTTGCATCGTTAATTCCATTGTGTGCATAATAACTTAACCGGCCTCTTCCCACCTGGTAGGCAATATCTTTAGGAACAATAAAAGTATAAGAAAAATCTCCATTGGTAACGGTTGCCTTTCCTTTATAAAGAATATTTTTTTGAAGTGTAAAATTTCGCAGTGGGCTGGATGCATCATTCTGTAAGGTGGCAACTATTTCTTCTTTATCATATACGGTTGGATAAATGATACCGTTAAAGCTAGTAAGCTTTTGACCATTGGATTGAATCTCGCCGGAAATAGTAATCTTACTCAATGCTCCTAAAGTATCGGCACCTGCTATAATAGCGCTACCATTTAATTGAGTGGTCACTACCTCATATTTTGGATAAGCTACTCTAATTGCAGGATCACCCAGCAACGAGAAATTACGTGGATTGATTCCTCCTGCCAGTACGTTATTATCATTCTTTACTTCTACATATACATCACCCAATCGTGGCTTTTCACCATTCACATCTACAAATAGATTGGTGATCATGGCATTGTTGAGTACTGCATTTTGTGATGCGTAAACCAATCTTGTGGTGGTCATTAATGCAATTCCTCCTGCTTCACTGTTTATCAAAACCAACTCACCTGCTGAAGTTCTGAACGGATCATCATAACGGCTGAACTCGCATGTTGCCGTAATAAACAAAGGAAGTTTACGAACATTTTGCCAGGATTGAATCATAGCATTGTCCAAAATTCTTTCTCCGGTCCAGCCTGTTTCACCACCATGTCCTGTATAATTAATAACTAAAGCACCTTTATCAATGCGTCGATTGATGGCCTCATTAACGGTTGGATAACGTTGCCCACCGGGAGTTGAAACCTGATTGTATGCATCGATATAAATCTTATCTACATTATATACAGATTGATTATTCTTCATGTAATTGGCCAAATTGTTCGATTGGTCGAGATGCAGTCCTGAGTCCTCATCATCAGCAATAAAACAAATTGTGTTTCTCCAATCACCCAAACTGGAGGTGTTTCCATCCGCGCAAAGCGTAAGATTCGTAAATGTACCGGGTGTGGAATAGTCAATAATTTTGTTGACAACAGTTGTAGCTTCTTCAATATTCTTTACAGGAAATCTACCAATACCAACATCGAGTAAATCTTGAACGCCATCATCCCAGTTTCCTTCAGCATCATCTAAAAATCCATAAAAATCATCGGATACATAAGAGCCGGTAAGTGAAATAGAATTTAAAGATTGATAAGTAAGTAAAAAATTAGTGTTGTTGATAGTAACAGAGATGTTTTTGTTGTCGTAAGAACCATCGCCAAACAGCAACAAATACTTTGGTAAATCGGCAGTGGTTGTAGCTCTGTCATAAAACATTTTAAGAAAATCGCGAACACCAACTATATCAGGTGCTCCACTTGAAAATTCATTATAAACCTGTTCAGGGGTCACCACCACCACATCCAGATTGCTGTTGGTTCTGTGAAAATCTGCCAGTCGAAGAGCCTGCGTAAGGAAATTGGGGTGACTAAGAATCACCATGTCGGTTTGTCCCAAAGAATGAAGGTTTTGATTAGCGATAGTTCCTGCAGTGAGCGGAGTGATGTAAGCAGAACCGTCGAAGGCAATAAATTCTTTTAGAGATTCGGTTTCGGCAACAAAACTTGTTCCGGTACCATATAGTTGAACTTTAGCATTCACCGGATCGGACACATCCCAAACCTGAACACCTGCATTGGCTGCAAAATTAAATGAAGTCACATTTCCAATTCCTACAGAACGGCTATCTCTGAAAATCATTTGTGAACCGCTCATCTGCAAATTTCTTCGTGCATTTAATTCGAGGTAATTTAAAAAACCTACAGAGGTGGATGTACTGGGATTATAGGTTAGAGAAAGAGTGATTTCGGATCCAATTGCAGAAAAGGAAGTGTTACTAATATTTTCATCTGCGTATGGAGAAGTATAGCTGCTACCTACTGCAGGTACATTTTGCTGCATCAGCAACTGGCTGCCATAATTTAGTCTGAAATAACTGGGACTGAATGAATGTGCGATAAGATTTGATTTCACATATACGGGCTCCGTTAGTACGATATTTGGAAATGAAAAATTAAAAGACTGTGTGAGATTTACATCAAATTGTTCGCCATACCATTGTCTGCCCGATTTGATAAAATTCAATTTATCCACCTCATGCACTTTGTAATCGTCGAAAGTTGAAGTAGTATAATTTGCAGGAAATGACGATGATGATTGGGTTTGAATACGTTTAGGTGGTGTACCGGTATTGAGCTCCGGAGTAATAAAATAATAGGAATAATCAGCGTATAAATGAGGGTTGCGATGAAAGCGGTTATCTGTATCATCAAAATACCAGGAGTTAGGGCCTTCGCCATAGAAGAGGACAAAATCGTTCCCATCAAAAATTCCAGGAGTACCTCCATCATTCACAAAAATTGCATTTTCAGCAAGATCATCATGACGAAATTCACTATTTAGGAAAGGAAGCATTCCACCACTATTTCCAAACACTCTTATACGTGATGGATTTACAGAGGATGGATTTAAGCCAATTTGCTGAAGAAATGCTACATTAATAATATGAATACCGGTAACATTGGTAGCGATTTTGTACCAACTGCCGGAAGCCAGCACCGAATTGGGGGCAAATATTCTTTGAGAAACGGGGGCGACAGATTTTAAGGGACCTCCGGGCTGAATATCGTAATCAAAGGAAACCAATCGCTCCAAAGCACCGGCACTATTTTTTCGGATGGGAAGAATTGAGATTCCTAAAAGTTGTTGCTTTTTTTCGGTCATTACCTTTCCGGTGATGGTTGCTTCGGTTCCGATTTTGGAAAGATCTACTGTTGCAGAGGTGGTAAATGGCTCATATAGAGCATTTTTAAAAACAACAACTGCTTCCATACCGGGAAACTTGTGGGGTATTAATTCGGTAAAATAGGGCAACGAATTTTGAGTGCCATCATAAACGGCTCCTTCAAAATTCAATAATTTAACGGACTCATTTTCACCGACTTTAGAAATAATATCGGGTTTCCACTCCAAATTTCTGGCACCTGCAGCCATCCTTTGGGCATTTACTTGCGTCTGACTAAAGAGGCCAAACAGTAAGAAAAACGTTGAAAACAGTAGGAATTGGAGGGTTTTGAGGGGAAAGTTTGACATGATTAACCGGGTTGTAAGGATAGAACAAATTTAAGAATTGGCTTTCATAAGAACAGATAACTTGTAATGTATCAATTTATTTTGTTTGGAATTTCAATTTTTTATCAACTATATTTGTGATTACAATAACAAATGATCTTTAAAAAAGATTCAGAATGCAATTTAAACGGGTACTTTGAGCGTTTATTGCCGATAACGCTGTAACCAATTCTAAGTTATGCGTATAAGTAAGGAATAAAATGGCGGATTATGTTTAAACGGATAATTATAGCAATCGCATGTTTGGCGAGTCTTGTTCCTGAGAAAACAGTAGCTCAGGATCCTCAATTCTCCCAGTTCTATGCGAATCCATTGTACCTGAACCCGGCTTTTGCGGGATCGGCACGATGTCCTCGTATAGGTATGAATTACAGGAATCAGTGGCCTGCACTTTCCAAAACTTTCATCACTTACTCAGCAGCTTATGATCAGCATGTGGATGCTATCTCGGGTGGATTGGGATTGTTGGTGATGAACGACAAGGCAGGTGAAGGAACACTGAACACTACTAATATAAGCGGAATGTATGCTTATCAACTAAATGTAAGCCGTGATTTTTCGATTCGGTTAGGGCTTCAGGCAACCTGGGTGCAGAAAAAGTTGGATTGGGATAAGCTTTATTTTGGAGATATGATTGATCCCAGATACGGATATGTGTACCAAACACAGGAAACCCGTCCCGATCAATCTAAATCCTTTGCCGATTTCTCAGCAGGTATATTAGCCTATAGTTCAAAGGTTTATGGCGGTTTAGCCGTGAATCACCTCACCCAGCCGGATGAGGCATTTATTGTTGAAGGCAGTTCAGAATTACCTATGAAAATAACTGCTCACGTAGGAGCGATGCTTCCTGTGGGTGATACTAAAGTATATAAGTATGCCGCTTCCCGAGATGAGGGAACGTATATATCACCAAACATTCTTTATCAGCAACAGGCCAGCTTCAATCAATTGAACGTTGGGGTGTATTTTTTAAAGTCTCCGATTATCGGAGGACTCTGGTACAGAGGCAATTTCGGAAAAGATAACTTTATTTCGAGCGATTCTTTTATTGCTTTAATTGGAGTTCAGAAAGGAATGTTTAAATTTGGCTACTCGTACGACGTTACAATCTCTACCCTCACCAATAACGCAACTGCCGGTTCACACGAAGTCAGTTTTGGTATCCAATTTGAATGTCGGCCTAAAAAGAAGAGATTCAGAACAATAAGCTGCCCCTCATTCTAGTTTATTTATAACTTTGCCAACTAAATCCAAACCTTAGAAACAAAGGATATGAAAAAAGTTTCATTAATTACACCGCTAGTGGCGTTATTCGCCGGAGCCCTGATTCTTACTTCGTGCTCGAAGGAGAAATCATCGGTAACCGGATGGGATTACAACAATGAAAAGAATGGTGGTTTTGAAAAAGTCGCCTACATCGAGCAGGAAACCGGCCCCGGCCTCATCCTGATTGAAGGCGGTACTTTTGCAATGGGCCGCACAGAACAGGATATCACTATGGACTGGGATAATATTCCACGAAGAGTGACTGTTTCTTCTTTTTATATGGATGAATCAGAAATCTCGAATCTCCAATACAGAGAATATCTGTATTGGCTCGATAGGGTTTATGGAACTGATTATCCTGAAGTCTACAAAAAAGCATTGCCCGATACTCTGGTATGGAGATCTAAACTAGGCTACAACGAGCCTTATGTTGAATTATACCTGCGTCATCCGGCCTACAGCGACTACCCTGTTGTTGGAGTTAATTGGTTGCAAGCCAATGATTTCTGCGCATGGAGAACCGATCGTGTGAATGAGCAAATCCTCATCCGCGAAGGTATTATGCGTGTAAACCCTGCTCAGATTAATGAAGACAATTTTAATACAGACGCTTATTTATCCAATCAATATGAGGGATTGGTAAAAAGCCCGTTGAACGATCTTAATCCGAACCGTGATACCAGAAAAGTAATTATGGAAGATGGTATTCTTCTTCCCCGTTACCGTTTGCCAACCGAAGCTGAGTGGGAGTATGCCGCTTTAGGTCTTGTTGGAAACACCGTTTTTGAAAGAGTAACCGATCGTAAAATGTATCCCTGGAACGGTCACGTTGTGCGTAATTCCGATGAAAAATATAAAGGTGAAATGCTTGCCAACTTTAAACGTGGACGAGGTGATAACATGGGGGTTGCCGGAAAATTGAATGATAATGCCGACATCACCGCTCCAGTTATTTCTTATGTGCCCAACGATTATGGCTTATATAATATGGGTGGAAACGTTGCTGAATGGGTTGCTGATGTATATCGTCCACTTTCTCCCGAAGATAAAGATGACTTTAATCCACATAGAGGTAATGTGTTCAAAACACAACTTACCGATGAAGAGGGTCAGGTTGCTGAAAAAGATTCTTTGGGACGAATTATGTACCGCGATGTTTCTCAGGCTGAAAATGAGGGTAGAAGAAATTACCAGAAATCTGATAACATTAATACCCTGGATGGCGACGAACCGGATTACATCAACTATAACTATGGAGTAACTTCTATGATCGACGATCAGGCACGTGTTTATAAAGGTGGTTCATGGAAAGACAGAGCCTACTGGATGTCTCCGGGAACACGTAGATTTTTAGATCAGCGTCAAGCCACTGATTATATCGGTTTCCGTTGTGCGATGCATCGTGTAGGAAGTCCAGTTGGATTTTCTCAAAAAGGAAAGAAAAGCAAAAGAGGAAGTATGTAATATCTCCGATTGTTAAAAAATCGAACGCTTCTCCAAATCGGAGAGGCGTTTTTTTTTGTTCATTTGTTTTTTCCTAACAAACTGATAATGGAATCAATTAATATTCTTTACAAGGCCTTTAGCAAAGGAGCAACAATTTGTACCGATACGCGTGCTATCAGCAGTGGCTGTATATTTTTTGCACTTAAAGGTACTAATTTCAATGGGAATCAATTTGCTCCTCAGGCACTGGCACAGGGAGCAGCTTTGGCAGTTGTGGATGAAGATCAGAATTTGGTTGATGAACGTTTCGTTCGTGTGAGTGATGTATTGACTTGTTTGCAACAACTCGCCCTGCATCATCGAAAACAACTCAAAATTCCATTTGTAGGAATCACCGGGAGCAATGGCAAAACAACTACTAAGGAACTGGTCAACAAAGTTTTTTCAAAAAAATATAAAACTCTTTGTACGCAAGGCAATTTGAATAATCATATAGGAGTACCGTTAACATTGTTGTCGGTTACTTCACAGCATGAAATGGCCATCATTGAAATGGGCGCTAATCATCAAAAAGAAATTGAACTCCTGTGCTCACTTGCGCTTCCATCTCATGTGCTAATTACCAATGTAGGAAGAGCACACCTCGAAGGTTTTGGTGGTTTTGAAGGAGTTAAAAAAGGTAAGGGTGAGATGTATGAATTTGCAAAGACTTATCATTCCATGGTTATTATTAATGGTGACAATCCATATTTGAAAGAAATGCTTGGCAACTATGCGCACACCGTTAGTTATGGAATGCGTGAAACAAACAACATATATGGCAAATTACTTCCGGCCAACGAGTATGTGAAGCTTGAATGGAGTGTGAATGGAAGTAACCAAATGCATACTATTCATTCGCATATAACAGGGGATTATAATTTTGAGAATATTTTATCAGCGATTTCTCTGGGAGTTCATTTTGGGGTTCCAAGTGCATCTATTAATGAAGCGATTGAAGGCTACGTGCCCGACAATCAGCGTTCACAGGAAATTATACTTGGAAGAACTAAAATAATCCTGGATGCCTATAATGCCAATCCATCGAGTATGGAGGCGGCGTTGAAAAATTTCAGTACCGGTTTCACAGGAAAGAAAGCCGTGTTCTTAGGAGATATGTTAGAACTTGGTGATACATCTACTCAAGAGCACCAGTCAATTATTGAATTGGCACGATCTATCAAACCTGATTTGTTAATTCTGGTAGGACCTAATTTTAAAGAAGCGGGCAAAGGGATTTCTGCGATTTATTTCGACAACTCTGCACAAGCAAGCAGATGGTCAGCAGAACAGAATTTCACTAACTTCAATATTCTGATCAAAGGATCAAGGGGATCGAAGATGGAGGTGATTTTAGAGGGGATTACATCAGCGTAAGGAAAAGATTAAAGATCTGTTTCTTTACCTTTAATTATTTTCTGCAAAACACCGGTACTGCTAACTTCATCCTCATAATATCCTGAACCGTTGCGGTAACCATATCCATAACCGTAACCGTTTCCAAAACCGGAATCATTTAGAAGTATGCTGATGTTTTTAAATTTTCCCTCTTCAAACTGATCGTTGAGAGAAGAGATATAATTTTTGCGAGAATAATTTTCACGAACTACATAAACATTGATATGACTGTGATTCATCAGCAAAAAGGCATCAGAAACAATTCCGAGAGGAGGCGTATCAACAATAATGTAATCGTATCTTTTGCTAAGCTCTTCAAACAATATATTCATTTCAGGTTTGCTGATTAATTCAGAGGGATTAGGAGGTATTGGACCTGAAGCAATGAGATCCATGTTTGGTGTGCCCGTAGGTTTAATAATGTCTTCAATGCGGGCTTTTCCGATAAGGAAAGAACTCACACCGGCATCATTAGTCAGGTTAAAATCCTGAAATATTTTAGGCTTCCTTAAATCAAGACCTACAATTACCACCTTATAATTTTGCATGGCAAATACCGAAGCCAGGTTGATGGTCACAAATGATTTCCCCTCTCCTCCTACTGAACTTGTAATTAGGATAATTTTATTTCCCGATCTGCTTCCAAAAAACTGCAAATTGGTACGCACCGACCGAAATGCTTCGGCAATTCGGGATTTCGGATTGTGCTGTACGATGAGGTTATCGGTTTTGTTAACATGTCCCACCACACCCAGAATCGGAACTTTTGTCAATCTTGAAATTTCTTCTTTACTGCTCACGGTAGTTTTCAAAAATTTAATTGCAAAGATCAATACCAGTGGAATTATGATGGAAGAAAAAAGTGCCAGAAGCAGCACCATTTTTTTGTTGGGTTCAACGGGCTCTTCAATTAAGGAAGCCTCATCCAGAATTTTGTTATCAGAAATAGCAGCCGCTTTGGCAATGCTGGTTTCTGCTTTCTTTTGGAGCAAATAAATATAAATATTCTGGTTAACTTCAAACTTACGTTGAATCGACAACAGGTCTCTTTCAATTTCTGGCACCTGACGGATTTTAGATTCATATTCGCTCAACTGTGCCGTGAGTGCTTTATTGGTAGAGCGCAGATTTTGCTGAATAGATTTAATATTCTCAATGAGTGACGCTCTGAGTTCTGCAATTTGCTGATCAATTACTTTAACTGCAGGTGTGGCATTTTTCACACCATAAGAAAGACTTTTTCTCTTCGCCTGCAACTCCTGAAATTTGCTGACAAGCTCTACTAGAAGAGGATCGGGTATCCCCAGTGTTGAGGGCGCCAATTGTGTCATCTCGGTATTTGAAGTTACATAATTGTATAAATTGTCGAGTGAAGCAAGTTCGATTTCCGACTTCATTTTTTCAATATCGATAGCATTCAATTTATCGAGAAAAGCTTTGCTTTCTTCACTAAGGTTTACGGTTTTATTTTTTTCTTTGAAGCCCTGCAACTCCGATTCAATACCACTCACCACCTGACTGGTTTCATCCAGTTGTTCATCAACAAATTTGAGGGTAAGAGAAGCAACAGTTGTTTTATCCTGAATATCGAGGTTGATATACACTTTACAAAGCATATTTAAAACATCCACAGCTCGTTCAGGCACCTCATCCTGAAAAGTAAGTTTCACAATTGTGGCATCTTTATCAGGTGACTCAATTCGTAACCTGGAAGAATAATCAATCACCTGGCGCGAAGGAGCATTTATAACAAATTCAAAATCTCTGAATTCGGTATTAAACTGGCCTGCAGGATTTTTAATAATAGAAAAGCCAAACTGATCTGAAACAATTCTCTCTCCAAATAGGAACTGCTTCGAATATTTAAAACTTTTACCTTTCTCATCTTCAGCTTCTACTGTAATCAAATATTTTTCTTCATCAATAATAGAAAGGTTAAAAGGAACATCATAAAGCCATTTGGGCAAAACCAAAGTAGAATCAACAACTACTTTGAATGGCTGCTTTTTGTATGCAGGCTTATTAGGGAAAATGGAAATGTTAAAATAACTCACTTCGAGGTTAAGCTGTTTAATAGTTTCATGCATCACACTGCGTGAAGCGAGAATACCTTTTTCGGTAGCGATATTAGCCTGGTCACCAAAAATATCGCCGGCCAGAAAATCCTCCATATTCACCGATGGCTTACCCGTTTCTTCAATCAGTACAGCGGATGTTGCTTCGTAAACAGGTTGTTTTATTTTGATGTAAAAGAGGGCTGCAGAAATACAAATTAAAAATGCAACAAGAAACCACCATTTCTTCTCCCTGATCTCAACGAATAAACCGGAGATATCTATATCATCATCACCGGCCTTTATATCACCTCTGCTTTTTACCATGATTAGTTTTCTCTTAAAATAACTGAAACCATAAGGGTGAGTGTTGCGAGAATGGAAGTCACTAATGCTACAGTAGGACTGATGGTGCTGACACCCCTTCTTCTGATAGGCGCAATGTATATAACGTCGTCGGGATATAGGTAAGCAACTTCTGAGTTGAGCGGGGCCTTGGTGGTAAGATCTAACATTATTTCTTTGTATCCATCGGGAGTTTGTCGAACAATTTTAATTTCCTTTCTATTTCCGAAATACGTTAAGTCGCCAGCCATCCCCAAAGCTTCCAGCATTGAAATTTTTTCATTGGGGATGTAATACAATCCCGGCTTATTCACTTCTCCTAAAATGGTTACTTTAAAGCTCAGCTTTTTAACCACCACAATAGGTGCATCCATATATTGTTCAAACCGTTTTACCAGCGAATCTCTCGCCTCGGCAATACTCATTCCTGCAATATTAATTTTGCCTATGAGAGGGAGTTCGATAAATCCATCAAGTCCAAGAACAAAACCTTTTTCATAAGCAGACCGGTTATCAATCAATTGCTTGTCGATGGTGGAGGCAATTCCCGGAAATGCTTCGGTGTTGATGGTAAAAACTTGAATGGAAAGAATATCGTTCGGGTAGATTTTAAGCACAAAATCAGGCATCTTTCCTGTTGTTGAAGTAGAATCGGTGTCTTGCATATAAATCGTTTTCTTGAGCGAGATACATGATGACAGTGTGACAATTAAAAATAAGAAACCAAGTTTTTGAAAATTCATTCAACGAAATATTTATGATAGTGCAAACTTCAAAGGACTACTGAAGCAAGCCTCTTGAAATAACAATTTTTTGAATTTCGGAAGTACCCTCATAAATCTGAGTGATTTTGGCATCCCTCATCAGGCGCTCCACATGAAATTCCTTCACATATCCATACCCACCATGTACCTGAACGGCTTCAATAGTTGTATCCATGGCCACCTTTGAAGAAAATAATTTTGCCATTGAACTTGCCTGTCCGTAATCGAGATGCTGATCTTTCAGCCAGGCTGCTTTAAGGCACATTAAACGGGCAGCTTCAATTTGAGTAGCCATATCAGCTAATTTAAACTGAATGGCCTGATGTTTACAAATTTCTTGTCCAAACGATTTGCGTTCTTTTGAATATTTCAACGCAAGTTCAAAAGCTCCTGAAGCAATTCCGAGTGCCTGAGCGGCGATGCCAATCCTGCCTCCGGTGAGTGTTTTCATGGCAAACTTAAATCCAAAACCATCTTCTCCAATGCGGTTCGCTTTCGGAATTTTTACATCGGTAAACATAAGCGAATGTGTATCGGAGCCACGAATTCCCAATTTATTTTCTTTTGGGCCGATGGTAAAACCGGCGGCTCCTTTTTCAACAATCAAGCAGTTTATACCTTTATGACCTTTGGCAACATCGGTTTGAGCCATAACCAGGTAAACCGATGCGGTATTTCCGTTGGTAATCCAGTTTTTAGTTCCGTTTAGGAGGTAATAATCGCCATTATCAATAGCTGTTGTGCGCTGCGAGGTGGCATCTGACCCTGCTTCGGGCTCAGAAAGACAAAAAGCACCAATTATTTCACCCTTTGCAAGAGGTATGAGGTATTTTTGCTTTTGTTCTTCGGAGGCGAAATTTTCTAAACCCCAACAAACCAATGAGTTGTTAACCGACATCACTACAGAAGCAGAGGCATCTACTTTAGAAATTTCCTCCATCGCAAGCACGTAAGAGACTGTATCAAGGCCTGCTCCGCCGTATTTTGGATCCACCATCATGCCCAGAAAGCCCAGCTCACCCAGCTTTTTAATTTGCTCAGCGGGAAATTTCTGGTGCTCATCGCGTTCAATTACGCCCGGAAGTAGTTCATTATGAGCAAAATCACGCGCCGCCTGCTGGATCATTAACTGCTCTTCTGTTAATTCAAAATTCATAATGTGTTCAATTCAGTTTAGATGGTCAAAATTAATTTTTTTTCGGGGTGGTTGGTCAGGGTATGTAAAACTTTTTTAACCTTGTGACAACCTGATCAGCGAATTTGGTTTGGAAACAAATGAGTGGATCGGCGGGTTTTTATTATTAAAATTAAAATTATCAATTGATGGCTTCAGATTTTATAGTGGCGGGAGTAATGTCGGGGACTTCACTCGATGGTTTGGATATTGCGCTGTGTGGTTTTGAGGAACTTCACAGCAAATGGCATTTCGAAGTGTTGGCAACTGCCACTATTCCCTATTCTCAGGAGTGGAAAAAAAGGTTTTCTGAAGTTTTTAATTCAGATGCTGTGACTTTGGCGAGGTTACATGCCGATTTTGGACAATATATTGGTGATTGCGTGTTGGAATTTATTCAGGCGAACGAAATTGAGCCCGATCTGGTGAGTTCTCATGGACATACTATTTTCCATCAGCCCGACAAAGGCTTTACATTTCAAGCGGGGTGTGGTGCTGCTATTGCGGCTGTGACCGGAATTGACACCGTTTGCGATTTGCGCTCGACCGATGTTGCATTAGGTGGACAGGGTGCGCCGTTGGTTCCGATTGGAGATTTTCATTTGTTTGGTGGGCACCGTTTTTGTCTTAATCTCGGTGGCATTGCCAATATTTCTTATGATGAGGGAGAACAACGAATTGCATTTGATATTTGTCCGGTGAATATGGCTCTCAACCATCTTGCCGAAAAAACCGGAATGGCTTATGATGAGGGAGGAGAGATTGCTATGCGGGGTGAAATTAATATGGAGTTGTTGAACCGTTTAAATCAACTTGATTTTTACAAACAAAAAGCACCAAAATCTTTAGGTAGAGAATGGTTTGAAAACAGTTTTCTTCCTTTGATAGAAGATGAAAAATACAGTATTGAAGACCGAATGAGAACCGTAGTACAGCACATAGGCGTACAAATTGCGAATTGTTTGAGTTTATCGCCCGGAACAACCATGCTTACAACAGGTGGAGGCGCTTATAACAATTTGCTGATAGAGGTAATTGAAGAACAGGTATCACGGCATGGCATACACGTAATCGTTCCCGATGATACTATTGTGGAGTTTAAAGAAGCAATAATTTTTGCATTTTTAGGATTGCTACGCTCTCTTGAACTCCCCAACTCTCTGGCAACAGTTACAGGAGCGAGAGAAAATTCAATTGGTGGCGCGGTTTATAAAGGGTGAAAACTAGTTCTTTAGTTCTTTGTTCTTTGGTTTCTTGGTTCTTTGGTTTTGGTTCAATAGTGCTTTTAATTTTTAATTAGTTGTATGTGAAAAGTATTTGGTTTAATGTTAAAGGTAGTGATAGCAAAATTTCTTGCTAAATTCAAAAGAGAAAACACACATTGATTTTCTAATCTTGACTTCTCAATTAAAGCTAATTGAATTAATTGAAACTGAAATGCAGTGTTAAATTATTTTTAAAAAACAATATTTTAAATCTTAACTAATTGCATTTGAACCATTTATAAAGCATTCGCTTCTCATAGTTGTTATTTCAAGTATTGATTCCTAAATTTATACTTACGTTCTTAAACTATCACTTTTGTTTAATGATAATCATTCACAATAATAATTTCACTAAACCTCTTTAAAATGAAAACATTTTTTAAAACTTTAGTTGTGTCATCAGGAATTACTTTTAGCACTATTGGCCATTGCCAAACTTGTAATATTAGTGTTAACAATGCTTAAGATTTAGCAATGGCACTAAGTACTCCGCCAGTAAATAATATTACCATTTGCATTACTTCAGATATTAATGTGGATCAACTGACTGGTACAAATTTTAGTTTACCATTGACTGTGTTTAATGGAGTAACTCTTCAAGGAACTGATGTTGCAGGAAATCCACTTGAGTGGTGGCAACCGGGATATGGCTTCAGAACTGCGCCAATGGAAGAGTAATTTCCAATACGATTACAAACAATTTGGCAATGAATGGAACCGATATGTTTAGAGGGATTAAAGTAACTGCCAGTACCGCCATTGCAATAAACAATTTAGTGCTTGATACTAACATTGTGGAGTATTATATAAAAACTATTAATGAAATTTCATTAAATACTGTTGAACAAAATTTACCGTTATCATTTGCTGATTCCGCTACTTTTAATAACATAAGCGATTTGCCATTATCAGAAGTTGGCATCGCTAAATTTATGGCGGCTGCACATCTTGGAAAAGAAGTTCATGAAAATTCAATTTATTTCAACAACAGATCCTTTGGTAAACCAGATTTGCCAACTACTCATCCCATTAATTTTGTGCAGATGTTTCCAAATCCTACCTTTGATAAAATTAATTTTATAATTAATTCAGACGCAGAAATAAATTTAATAATTTATGATGCACCGGGAAAAATAGTATTTACTACAAACTCCATTAAAAATAATTATATATTTGATTGCAGCTATCTGTTGCCAGGATTATACAGGTACCAGATTGTTTCCACTGAGTTTTCTGATACAGGTAATTTTGTTATTATTCGTTAAAAGTAAGGAATTCGTGTTATGCAAAAAACTATTTTAATAGTATTGGCTTTGCTTACAAGCTTTTGGGGATATTCTCAAAAACAAAACAATGTTTGGTGTTTTGGAGATTCGGCTGGAATTGATTTTAATAATAGCCAAGCAAATCCTTTGATCACCTCATTAGATACAAGAGGAAGTTGTGTTTCAATATCAGACTCAAATGGGCAATTAATTTTTTATGCTCACACAAGAGCAACCATTGCTGGAAACACTACATTGGTGAACAACCGGTTGAATCAACTAATCACAAATGGTAATAATATTGTAGGAGAAGGTTGGTACCATGAACTTGTTATAGTGCCATTTCCATCAGTTGATACTTTGTTCTATCTATTCTCTGGTAGTGTAACGGGAAGTAGTATTGCCGGGTTTTATTTTTCCGTTATAGATGTGTCTTTCAATAATGGCTTGGGC
>Ga0105046_10001848_pt1 | contig 32935 bp, 14 predicted proteins | sample MAT03_FD_78385 | JGI IMG/M metagenome (GOLD analysis project Ga0105046, IMG submission 78385) | Freshwater microbial communities from Lake Fryxell liftoff mats and glacier meltwater in Antarctica - MAT-03 (megahit assembly) | ecosystem: Environmental > Aquatic > Freshwater > Ice > Liftoff...
ACCCCCTAAACCTCCTAAACCCCCTAAACCCCTAAACCCCCTAAACCCCCTAAACCAATCTTATTAGCCCCCGCATTTTATCGCCCTTTCCATGTTCAAAGCCCTCTACAAGTTTTTTCATCCGCGTTACCAAACGTTATTCCTCGAATACAAGGTAAAATTCGAGCCCCGCTACGGGCATGGCAAACCGCCTCATGCGCTGTTGTACCGTATAATAGACGCCAAGCGCGAAACATACGCCGGCTGGCTGCGCACTATCTTGAAATACAAGGATTCGTTGCAGGCCATCCGGCCCACCGACCGGGAAACAAACTCCAATGCGCCGGCCTGGAACAACGGCTTTTTGCCCGGCCTCGACATTGCCGTCTTGTACGCTATGCTGGCCGAATGGAAACCTAAACGATACGTGGAAATCGGTTCCGGCAATTCTACCAAAGTGGCCTTCAAAGCCAAACAGGACCATCATCTGGATACGAAAATCATTTCAATAGATCCCTACCCCCGCGCTGAAATTGATCAGCTGGCCGATGAGATACTGCGGGCGCCATTTGAAACAACCGACCCGGCCGTACTCCATGATCTCGAAGCAGGCGATATATTGTTTGTCGACAACTCCCACCGGGTGTTGCCAAATTCCGACGCCACCGTATTTTTTATGGAGGTACTGCCGGCCCTGCGAAAAGGAGTGATCGTGCATATCCACGACATCTACCTGCCGTACGATTATCCGCAGTTCATGTGCGACCGCTTTTATTCGGAACAATACCCGCTGGCAGCATTTATTTTAGCCAACCCCGAAAAGTATAAAACCTTGATGCCCAATTATTTCGTGTCGGAAGACGGGCCCTTGCGGGATGTATTGAACGATTTGTGGGATCATCCGAACCTGGAGGGTGTGGAGCGGCATGGCGGGTCGTATTGGCTGGAGATAGGGTAACACACTTTTGAGTTTTAAAAGCGCGCGCGCCGTGCATTAAGCGCCTACGTAATTATGTGGCGTTAAGCGTTTCAATTCCTCTTTGATCTCTTCCTCCACGTCCAGGCTGTCGATAAACTCGTGTAACACCTCGCGGGTAACTGCGGCCCGGCCGCGGGTGAGTGCTTTGAGCGCTTCGTAAGGTTGCGGGTAGCCTTCGCGCCGCAGGATTACCTGGATACCTTCGGCAATGACCATCCAGTTGTCTTCGAGATCGTCGTAGAGTTGCCCTTCGTTGAGGGTTAGTTTGCCCAAACCTTTGAGGATGGATTTCAGGGCGATCATGGTATGTCCCATCGGTACGCCGAGGTTGCGCAGTACGGTCGAGTCGGTCAGGTCGCGTTGCAAACGGCTAATGGGTATCTTTTCGGCGATATGGTTGTACAGGGCGTTGGCAAAGCCGAGATTTCCTTCCGCGTTTTCAAAATCGATGGGATTGACTTTATGCGGCATGGCGGAGGATCCCACCTCGTGCTTTTCCGTTTTTTGACGGAAATATTCCATAGATACGTATGTCCACACGTCGCGGCAAAAGTCGATCAGGATGGTGTTGATCCGGCCGAGCGCCTGGAGTTGGGCGGCCAGGCAGTCGTAATGTTCGATTTGCGTGGTATGTTTCGATCGCTCGAGGCCCAGGAATTCACGTACGAAATCGGTACCGAACGCCTGCCAGTTGTAATCCGGGTAAGCGGCGTAATGTGCATTGAAATTGCCCGTGGCGCCGCCGAATTTGGCGCGATGCGGTAGGGCCTTCAGCATCTCCAGTTGCACGTCGATCCGCTCCACGAAGACACGGAATTCCTTGCCGAGCAGCGTTGGAGACGCCGGCTGACCGTGGGTACGGGCCAACATGGGCACAAAGGCCCAATCCTGGGCGATTTGTTCCAACTGGTCGCGTACCCGCTGGAGCAATGGATAATACACCTGTTCAAGTGCGTTTTTAAACAGCAGTGGCGTGGCGGTATTATTGATGTCCTGCGAGGTGAGCCCGAAGTGTACGAACTCGCGTAATTCACCCAGCCCGAGCGCGTCGAAGCGGTCTTTCAAGAAATACTCCACTGCTTTCACGTCGTGGTTGGTCGTTCTTTCGATATTTTTGACGTATTCTGCGTCTGCGAGGCTGAAATCTTCGAAGATGCCGTTCAGGTCGTCTATTTTATCATCTTCAAAAGCAGATAACTGCGGCAAGCCATACTGGCAAAGCGCAATAAAGTATTGAATTTCAACAAAAACGCGGTAACGAATCAGCGCGTATTCGCTAAAGTACGCGCTCAATTCCTTGGTCTTATCGGCGTAGCGGCCGTCGATCGGCGAGATGGCTGTTAACATGGAATGATGAATGATAAATGATGAATGCTATAGTCGGTTTAGAGTGGTTTAGAAGGGTTTAGATTATTGATTGTGAATATCTTGCAATTCCGTTTCCATCAAAACCACTTTGCGTCGACTATAAACCGACTATACAATTAAATCCTGAATTTGGGCAAATGTAGGAAAAAGCAGCAATGTACCTTTGCCGGTGGCGCGATGCTTTAGTTTCCTAAATGTCCTCAATTTCATTTCAAATTTTCATTAACAACCAAATCTAATGCTTACCCGACTGTTTTATACGTTCATTTTTCTGCTACCGCTCTTATTTTCCTGCAACAACCGGCAGCAAATCAATGCTTTACAACAAGAAACCGAACAAATACACGATGCGGCGATGAAAGACATGGCCGATATGAACCGACTTGGCCGCAGCCTGAAAAAGGAACTGTCCGTGCTGGATTCGCTACCCTCCCCTACGCCACGTCGCGATTCGATTGTGGAAACGCTTGCCGTAATGGGGAAAGCCGAAGAAGGCATGATGGCTTGGATGACGCAGTACAAAGCCCCCGAGAATCAGCCTGCGAATGCAGCCTTGGCGTACTTAAAGGACCAAAAGCAAAAAATTGAACAAAACCGGGACGATATTCTGGCTGCACTGGAAATGGCGAAAAAGATGGGACCCTAAGAATAATACCCCAAACTGCTAATCCTGGCATTAAACCTGCTGCGGAATTGAGTGTCGAAACACTAAATTTGCAGCATGAAATATAAAACGTTAATCACAGCCTTAGTCCTCTTTGCCACCTGGCAATTCCTCACCAGCTCCATTCGCAATCCGAGCAACCCCCCGGCCGGCAATACCGGCGCGCCCGGCGAAACGACCTGTGCCCAATCGAGCTGTCATAGTGGCGGTACGTTTACCGGTACCGTGTCCATTAGCGGTATTCCCGACACTGTTATCGCCAACCAATCGTATGCCATCACGCTGACCAATACCAGCAATGCGGCCAAAGCGGGGTTCCAATTAACTTGCTTAGACAGCACAAACGTTAAATGCGGCACGCTGACTATCGGCTCCGGCTCTTCTTCGGCCAGCAGCGGCGGACGGCAGTACGTCCGACAAAACGCAGCGAAAACCCTGAACAATGGCTCAACTTCGTGGACTTTCACCTGGCAAGCCCCGGCTACGCTGAGCAATCATAACATTCGGTTTTTCTTCGTCAGCCTGGCAGCCAACGGCAACGGGCAAAAAACCGGCGATAACGTATTGTCAGCCAACAAAAGCGTGGTCTTCCAAACCCTCGTAGCAACCCATGACCAGGCAGCCCAGGATGCATTGGTAAAAGTCTATCCAAGCGCAACGAATGATGTGCTGCACATTGACTTGATTCAATATTCCGACGCTGCGTTGACGGTATTCGACCTGCATGGACGTCAAGTGTTGCAACAAAATTTAACAAGCAACAACCTGTTGAATGTCAGCCAATTGGAAAAAGGAATGTACCTGGCTAAGATTCAGGCCAAAGGATTGTTCGTGACGAAAAAATTCGTTGTTGAATAATCTTACGTGTAGTTGCTGTGGCAATCGTAACATGCTTTTTTCAAAATACCCTGCACCGTTTCCGGTATGGGGTATTTTTTTACAATGTTGTTGGTTTGGTCGTCGCTATGGTTTTTGGCAGGACGAATGAACTGGATGACCAATAAAACGGCGAGCAGGCCAAGCAGAACGGGTTTAAAGTACTTCTTCATTTTTTTTGTGTAAAAAAGTGAATTAGAGGGTTTAGAATCTGACGTGGCTCTAAAAAGAATGATTGGCCGTTAGTTTGGCCAAAAGTATTCATAAATAAAAATGTATGCCTGGTCGATATTCAAAATCCTTACCTTTGAGCACTTCGCCAAGGTTTACTACTCGATTGATCCATATCAACGCTTTGGCTGATAAGGAACGGTGTTCCTAAGGCAAATTGCACGCGAATAATGATTATTGCCGCAAACAGCCATACATCATCTCCCCAACCGCCTTATTTAATTCTTGTATGCCGGAAGGCAGCGTATGATGCGCCTAAGCATGTATGTGGGTCCGGCTATATTTTTTCATCCAACATTTTGAACCGACGTATGCAACACAAATTACTCCAGTCCCTGATATTTTTTCTGCTTCTTAGTTCCGGTTTACGGGCACAAGGGCTGTTTTCCTGCCAACCGTCGCCCAACTTACCGGGCACTTCGAAATGCACTACATCCTGTATCAACTGCAACCTGCACGATACCCAAAGCAGTACCAACATACCCATTCCACCCGGTGAGACCGTTTGCCTTGGAATTGCTTTAGACAACCCGCGCTGGTTCGGCTTTATCGCCGGCACCGCAGCACTCACCCTCGAGATCATTCCCAGCAATTGTTCGGGCCCAAACGGTTTGGAAGCGGCAGTGATAAAGGATTGCGGTACGTTTGCCTTAGCTTGTCAAAACGGCGTTTTGGGCGGCGCGGGTCAGCCTATTTTCCTGATCATGAATAATTTAGTCGTCGGAGAAAACTACCAATTGGTTGTCGACGGCTTTTTTGGTGAAACCTGTAATTTTATCATAAAAGAGTTCAGCGGCAGTACCATTCCGCCGCCACTGGGCGCCATAGGCGCGATACAAGGACTCAGCCAGGTTTGTCCGCAAGCCACCGTTACCTATAGTATAGTGCCGGTTAGCGGCGCGGTGTCCTATACCTGGACGTCCCCGCCCGGCACCCAGATCAACAACGGGCCAAACTCGGTGACCCTGGATGCCACGACGGGTTACACGGTGGACATCAAGTTCGGCAACGTAGGCGGCAGCATTTGCGTGACTGCTTCAAATGCGTGCAGCCCAGCGGTTCAAGCCTGCAAACAGGTCTCAAATGTTCCCTTACCAATCTTCAACCTGCCCGACGAAACGATTTGTTATGAAAATACGCCGTACGACTGGCCGGAAGCCCCATACACTACTTTAGTGGCTCCGGGCACTTATACTTTAGTCTCTACCCCGTATTCGTCGTACATCGGTTGTGACAGTATCGTGCGGCAAAAAATAAAAATATTGCCCTGGAATATCAGAACACTGCCCCCCATTTTTCTGTGCCAGGGAGAAGCTTATACCATCAACGGTGTCGATTACAACCAGACCGGAACCTACCAGGAAGTCCTGCAAACCGAATTCACGGGTTGCGACAGCACCGTAAATTTTTCCATCATCGTCATTCCGGTGAACGCCGTCGCACAGCAACCGGATACGATCACCTGCGCCATTGCTTCTGTACCCCTCACTGGCAACGGATCCACAACGGGTGGCAACTCCGTGATTTACAACTGGATCAATTCATCCGGACAAAGTATCAGCAATACCCTGAACGCCACGGCCACGGCACAAGGGAATTATTACCTGATCGTGCAGAACTCCGCCGGCGGCAAAACCTGTAAAGATACTGCCGCCGTTGTCGTACCGGCAGATTTAGCCGTACCACAGGCTGTGTCCGGCCCGCCGCAGGTTTTAAACTGCGCCATAACACAAGTACAGTTGCAGGGCTCAGGTTCCGTTGGCGCTCAATACACCTATTTTTGGACAGCCTCCAACGGCGGAAACATTGTGTCGGGCACAACGACGCTTACACCGACTGCCAACGCTGCCGGTACGTACAAACTTCGGGTGACCAATCAGTCTAACGGTTGTACGGCAAACTCTACCACCACCGTAACGATCCAGAACGTGCCGCCAACCCTGAGCCTCAGCGGTGGTACCTTTACCTGCACGACCCCGACTGTAACGCTTCAGAGTACGACCAATGCCTTTAATGCAACGTATGCCTGGACAGGTCCCAACGGCTATACCTCCAACCTGCAAAACCCAACGGTAAACCTGGACGGCGATTACGTACTGGTCGTCACCGACGGAACAACCGGATGCACCAGCACCGGAGTAGCAACGGTCGTTGCAAACAATGCTCCTCCGGGCGCTTCGGCCGGCAGCGGCGCGATTACCTGCGCGGACACCATTTTTGCCCTCAATGGCGCCTCTCCGACCGGCGGATCCGGTTTTTCCTGGACGGGACCAAACGGTTTTATCTCTACCCTGCCCAATCCGTTAATTACCGTACCCGGGACGTATAACCTGCTCGTCACCGGCACAAACGGCTGCACCAGTACCGCAGTGTCTACGGTTAATTTGAACAATACGCCGCCCGGCGCTTCTGCGACCGTTTCCAGCAGCCTGAATTGCAACAATACTTTGGTGAACTTAGTCAGTACCAGCACCACCAATCCGGCCATCTTGAGTCATGTCTGGACGAACCCCGACGGTTCCCTCGATACGACGGGCACGGTAGCCTTGCTGGTGGTCAATACGCCCGGCGTCTATGGCGTAGTCATCACCAACACCACAAGCGGTTGTGTCAGTACGGCAAGCGTTACGGTAATACAGCACCAAAACGTAAGCGCTTCCATCAGCGCTCAGCAAAACGTATCCTGCTTTGGCGCGAACGACGGATCCCTGAGCGCAGCCGCAACGGGCGGCGACGGCCAGTATACCTACTTGTGGAACAATGGCGCTGATACCGCCGCGATTGCTAACTTAAACAACGGAACGTTCACGGTTACCATAACCGATAGCGAAAACTGTAGCGCCACGGTAACGTCCATCGTAACGGAACCTGAAGCCGTGAACGCCAATGTTTCCGCCACCAGCCAATCGGCGCTCGGCGTAAACGACGGAACCGCTATGGCAAACACCACAGGAGGAACACCCGTTTATACGTATTTGTGGAATACGGGCGATCTGACGCAGACCATCACCGGCCTCGAACCCGGTTTTTACACCGTTACAGTAACGGATACCAATGGTTGCACCAATGTGCAAACGGCAAATGTGAGTCCCTACAACTGCGTGATCGAAGCGCTGGTCCAGTCCGGTAACGTCAGTTGTTACGGTGCTGCCGACGGCTCGGCCTCCCTGAATATAAGCGGCGGCGCCATGCCGTTCACGCTGTCCTGGAGCAATGGCGCCGTCACAGATACCGTTAACAACCTCGAACCCGGACAATACGCCGTATCGCTCATCGATGGGGCGAATTGCCCTGTAGTCGTAAATTTTGTCATCACTGGTCCCGATACCTTGTTAGCCAATGCCGCAGGAACCGGTACAAGCGGGCCCACTACAAACAATGGTACGGCCGCTGCCGCCCCGAGTGGCGGCTCCGGACTGTATAATTACGAATGGAGCACCGGAGAAACAAGTGCAGCGATTGCCGGCCTTTCTGGTGGCCTGTATACGGTAACGGTGACGGATTCCAATGGCTGTACCGCCATCCAAACGGTAGAAGTACCTGTCGGGAACTGCGGCCTGGAAAGCGATTTCCTGTCGATCCAACCAACTTGCAGCGGCTTGTCCAACGGCGAAGCGACCGTGGTGATAAACGGCGGTACCGGCCCGTTTTCCTACAACTGGAGTTCCGGTGGTAATCAGGCCACTGAATCCGGACTGGGCGGTGGCGTTTACCAGATTAGCCTGACGGACGCCAACGGTTGCGAAGTGATCGACACGGTGTTGTTGACAGAACCTCCGGCGCTATCCATTGCGTTGGATTCCACGACGGTAACCACCTGCGCCACTGCACCCGAAGGAAGTGCAAGCGTTTCCGCCACAGGCGGCACAGGCCTGGTATCCTTTGCCTGGAGCGACGGTCAAACCGGGCAGTCGGCCATCAACCTCATTGAGGGAACGTACGCGGCAACTGCGACAGATGAAAATGGCTGTACCAGTACTATCCCGGTGTCCATCATCACCATTGACCTGGAAGCCCCGGTCATTTTAGCAGATTCCGTCGAAGTGCCACTCGGACCGATCGGATCCGTGACGCTCACGACACAAAACCTTGGGGCTCAGGTATCCGACAACTGCCAAATTGCATCCGTATCTATTGAACCGAACGCATTCCAATGCGACGACCTTGGCAATCACGAGGTGTCCATCACCGTGACAGATGATGCGGGAAACGTATCCTCTGACACGATTACCGTTACGATTGTCGATAATTCATCGCCAACTTTAGTGTGCCCGGCCAGTATCGTGCGTTGTTTCGGCAATACGCTGGTGGAATATGCCGCTCCGACGGCGACGGACAACTGCCTGGGTATCGGCGGCGTATTTGTCTTGCTGCAAGGTCAGCCCAGCGGCACGAACTTCCCGCAGGGAACCACGACCAACATTTATTCCTACACCGACGGCCAGGGCAATGTAGGCAGCTGTTCCTTTGAAGTGACGCTCCTGAGCCAACTTACAGTGGCACTCGATTCGGTGATCAACGACAATGGAGACAACCACGTCGGAGCGATCGACATCACCGTGAGCGGAAGCTTGTCGCCATACTCGTTTGAATGGCAATTGAACGGCCAGATCATTCCTGATACGACAGAAGACCTGAACGGGATCGGCCACGGAGACTACACGGTCTTCATTACCGACGCCAACGGTTGTACGGTTCAAAGCCAGGTCATTGAAGTAGATTCTTTGACATCGACGGGCAATCCATCGTTGATCGAACTGGTGGGGATTTATCCAAACCCGACGTCCGGGCGTGTTACGGTCGTTTTCCCGGACCAATTCATTGGAAAGGATGCGTATCTCTCCGTATTCGATGCAACAGGCCGCAGGGTGAAGGAGCAACAATCCAATCAGCAAAAACAGGTGCAGGTCGACCTTTCCGGTTTATCCGACGGTTTATATTCCATGCTGATCCGGATCGAAGGCCAGCAGACGGTGCGAAAAATTGTGGTGGATAAATAAACGGTTTATGCCAGTCTAATTTTCCAATACGAAAAAAGAGTCACTCTAAAGTCTGGAGTGGCTCTTTTTCTTGGCTAAATAAGGCTAAAACGGGTGTATAATTCGCGTTTACAGGCTTGATTTAGGTCAATAAATTGGCCATTTAAGTTGTAATGTCAGATAGATGGCATATTCTTTGCCATGTAAGGCCTGCGGTGTTTTTTTAAAACGCCATTTTTTTTAATCCCAGCCCGGCAGGCCGCCTGATTGGCATGGTTTCCCGATGCAATTCCGGGCACACTTTTTCATCCAGTAATAAACCGAAGTATGCACAACAGACTACTTACATCCCTCATTTTTCTTTTTCTTATTGCCGCGGGTTTACAAGCCCAGAGTTTGCAACCCTGTGCCCTGCCTTCCCCCGGAACCACAAGGTGCACACAGTCCTGCATCAATTGTAATTTACACGACACGCAAAGCCGGAACAATATCTTTCTTCCGCCGGGTGCAAACGAAACGGTTTGCCTGGGGATCACCCTCGAGAATCCGCGTTGGTTTGGCTTTATTGCCGGCACCGCGAACCTCACGCTGCAAATCATTCCGTCCAATTGCACGGGTTCCAACGGTTTGGAAGCAGCCGTGATCCGGGACTGCGGCACTTTTGCGCTTGCCTGCGCTGGCGGTGGTCCGGGAGGCGCCGGTCAGCCGCTTACCCTGACCATGACCGGCCTGGTGGTCGGGCAAAACTATCAATTAGTCGTAGACGGTTTTAACGGCGATGTTTGTGATTTCATCATCAAAGAGGTCGTCGGCAATACCATTCCGCCGCCCCTGGGCGCAATTGGCGCCATACAAGGACTCAATCATGTTTGTCCGCAAGGTACTGTGACCTACAGCGTACCACCGGTAAGCGGCGCAGTGTCTTACACCTGGACATCTCCTATGGGCACCCAGATCAATGGAGGAACCAACGTCGAAACTTTTCCGGCCGCTACCGGCCATACGGTAGAGATCAAGTTCGGCAACGTCGGCGGCCAGATCTGCGTGTCTGCTTCCAACGCCTGTAGCCCGGCGATTCAGTCCTGCATCCAGGTTTCAAATACGCCTATTCCCATCGTCGACTTACCGGACGAAGTCGCATGTTATGAAAATTCGCCTTATGAATGGCCGGAAGCGCCGTATACCACCTTGCTTGCACCGGGAACGTACACTTTGGTTTCCACGCCTTACCCGTCCCATATCGGGTGCGACAGCATTGTGCGCCAAAAAATAAAAATTCTGCCCTGGAATATCAGGACCCTGCCCCCTATTTTCCTTTGCCCTGGCGAGTTTTATACCATCAACGGCATTGAGTACAACCAAACCGGCACGTACCAGGAAGTCTTGCAATCTGAAAGCACGGGCTGCGACAGCACGGTGAATTTTTCCATCATTACGATTCCGGTTCATGCCGCCGCACAGGTGTTGGATACGATTACCTGCGCGGTCACTTCGGTTCCTTTGAGCGGCGCCGGCTCTACTACGGGTGGTAATTCGGTGTTTTACAACTGGACCAACGATGCCTGGCAAAATATCAGCAATACCATCAACGCAACGGCAACAGGGCCCGATGTGTACCACCTGATTGTAACCAACGTCAATGGGGGCCGTTCCTGCCGGGACACTGCTACCGTGGTAGTGCCCGGGAATTTGACGCCCCCGCAAGCGCATGCCGGACCACCGCAGACTTTAAGCTGTGCGGTTACGCAAGTACAATTACAGGGCTCCGGCTCCACAGGCCCGCAATACACCTATTTGTGGACCGCTGTCACCGGTGGCAACATTGTATCTGGTGAAACGACGTTTAACCCCATTGTGAGTACCACGGGTACGTACCGGCTTCAGGTGACCGATCTGGGAAATGGTTGCACCAAAAATTCTTTCACCACCGTAACAGCCCTGAGCTATGCGCCTCCCGGCGCCACGCTCAGCGTGTCCAGCAGCATTAGCTGCAACAATGCTCCGGTGAACCTCCTGAATACCAGCACCACAAGCGCCGGCATCCTGAACCATATATGGACACGGCCGAACGGTTCGAAGGACACCACCGGTACCGTAGCCTTGCTCGTTGTCAATACGCCAGGACTGTATAATGTGCTCGTTACCAATACGGTCACCGGCTGTACCAGTACCACTTCCCTTGAGGTTATCCAGGATGAACTCATTGCCGTGGCGATCAATTTCAAACAAAATGTATCCTGTTTCGGCGCCAATAATGGCAGCCTGAACGCCACCGCTATCGGGGGTAACGGTTTTTATACCTACGCCTGGAGCAACGGCGCAGATACCGCTGCGATCAATAACCTCGATGCCGGCACTTATACCGTGACCGTAAGCGACACGCAAAACTGTGTTGGTACGATCACAAGTACCGTGACCGAACCCGCAGCACTTAATGCCAACGTCTCGGCCACCGCGCAAACAACGCTTGGGGTAGATGACGGCACGGCTACGGCAAATACCAGCGGCGGCACGCCTGTTTATTCCTATATATGGAGTACGGGAGACGCAACGCAGACCATCACCGGCCTGGCCCCCGGTTTCTACACGGTAACTGTCACCGATACAAAGGGTTGTACCAACATACAAACGGCCAATGTGAGCCCGGTCAACTGTCTCATCGAAGCGCTTGTACAATCTGTTGAGGTAAGCTGTTATGGCGCCGCCGACGGTTCGGCATCGATTAATATCGTCACCGGCGGCACAGCCCCGTTCACACTATCCTGGAGCAACGGCGCTGTTTCAGACACGATTAACAACCTGGAACCTGGACAATACGCCGTTTCCCTGGTCGATGGGGCGAATTGCCCTTTGGTCGCCAATTTTACCATCACCGGCCCGGATACCTTGCAGGCCAACATCACCACCACTGGTACCAGCGGACCAAATATCAGCAATGGTACGGCCGCTGCCAACCCGATCGGCGGTACCGGTCCCTACACCTACTTATGGAACAATGGCGATACGAGCGCTTCGGTCGATAGCTTAGCAGGAGGCGTTTATACTGCAACCATAACAGACAGCCACGATTGTTCTGTGGTTCAAACGGTAGAGATCCCCGTTGGCAACTGCGGTTTGCAAAGCGATTTTCTCTCCATACAACCCACTTGCAGCGGGCTTTCCAATGGCGGCGCAACGGTGGTCATAAACGGCGGCGCCGGACCATTTACGTATGCCTGGAGTTCGGGCGGCGACCAGGCCACTGAATCCGGACTGACCGGCGGTTCTTATCAGGTTAGCCTGACGGATGCCAATGGCTGCGAAGTGATCGACACACTGCTCCTGACGGAACCGCCTGCACTGAGTGTCTCGGTGGATTCAATGACCGTCACCTCTTGTGCAAGCGCACCGGAGGCTATGGCTACGGTTTCTGCTACCGGTGGAACAGGCCTTGTTGCCTTTTCCTGGAGCGACGGCCAAACTGGTTCGACAGCGGTAGGGCTGACTGCGGGCGTATTTAATGTCACGGCAACCGATGAAAACGGCTGTATCAACACCATTCCGGTGTCCATCATCGCGGTGGACCAGGAAGCGCCGGTTATTGTTGCGAGCAACGTAAATGTGCCGCTGGGCCCCATAGGTTCGGTGACGCTTACGGCGCAAAACATTGGGGCGGTGATAACGGATAACTGCGTCATTGCGTCTGTAACCATTGTACCGAATGTATATCAATGCGATGACCTTGGCGAACACGTGGTGTCTATTACCGTTGTGGATGATGCCGGGAATACCAGCTCCGATACCATTACTGTTACGATTGTCGATAATTCGTCGCCGACCCTGGTTTGTCCGCCCAACATTGCACAGTGCTTTGGGAATACACTGGTGCAGTACCCGGCGCCGACGGCAACCGACAACTGCCTGGGTATCGGCGGTGGGTTTAACCTGGAGCAGGGTCAGCCCAGTGGTACGAACTTTCCGCAGGGAACTACGGTCAACACCTATTCCTACACCGATGGACAGGGTAACGTAGGCAACTGCTCTTTCGAAGTGACGATTCTGAGCCAGCTCTCGGTAACACTGGGTACGGTAATCGATGATAATGGAGATAACCATGTTGGATCGATCGACCTTACCGTAAGCGGAAGCCTGGCGCCGTACGCCTTCGAATGGAAACTGAACGGACAACTTTTGCCCGATACTACCGAAGACCTGAGCGGCATCGGCCATGGACAATACCAGGTATTCATCACGGATGCCAATGGTTGCACGACGCAAATTCAAGGTATCCAGGTGGATTCGTTGACGGCTACGGACAATCCCTCGTTGATCGAACAGGTCGGTATTTATCCCAATCCGACATCCGGACTCGTTTCAGTCATTTTTCCGGACCAGTTGATTGGACTGGATGCGTACCTCTCTGTATTCGATGCAACCGGCCGCAGGGTGAAAGAGCAACAATCCAGCCAACAGAAACAACTACAACTCGATCTCTCCGGTTTATCCGACGGTTTATATTCCATCCTGATCCGGATTGAAGGAACTCAAACGTTGAGAAAGCTTGTTGTGAACAAATAGGAAGACCTGAATTCGTCCATTTTGAAAAAGAGGCCTTCACAGCTTAACAAGCTGGAGACGGCCTCTTTTTTTGTGTTATTATATGAATTATACTTATACATTTTTATTTTATGAGACCTGCTAAACGTTTCAAGCTTATCTTCGCTTAGAATTTCGATTCAGCAGGCAGCTTGTGGCAAATTCAGCAACTCATACTTGTTCAGTCATATCTTCTTCATCCAAATTTATAAACACAAATGCACAACAAACTACTCCTTTTCCTTTTCCTGGTTCTAAGCGCTCAGATTTTTGCACAATTACCATGCGGTCCGAATAACCCTGGTACATCAAAGTGCGAAACGGCCTGTCTCTCCTGCGATATTAGCACTGTGTCCAGCCGGAACAACATTGTTCTTCCTCCCGGCGCCGGCGGCGTGGTATGTTCGGACAAAATTCTGGAAAGCCCGCGATGGTTCGCCTTTGTTGCAGGCTCGCAGATCCTTGCCATAACCATCCATCCCAGCAATTGCACGCCAACAACGACCGGTTTAGAGGCTGCCATCATATCTGGTTGCGACCTCAATTCCACCGGTACTTCAGCGCTTGCCTGCTCCGTCGTCCCGCCAGGAGGGCCGGCTACTCAACCGGTCGCGCTGGTTGGGCTAAACTTTACCGTTGGCCAAATTTATTATTTGGTTGTGGACGGCCTCAACAGCGGAGGCATTTGCGATTTTACAATTTCGGTAGATATCGGCAGCGTGATGCCTCCGCCATTGGGCGCGATCGGAACGCTTCAAGGCCCCAGCCAGGTATGTCCCAATGCCACTGTAACTTATACGATTCCGCCGGTTACCGGCGCCCAAACCTATACCTGGAACGCTCCGGCGGGTGCCAAGATCAACGGAGGAACTAATTTCTCCGTGATACCGGCTGCAACCGGGGCTTCGGTAGAAATCCAGTTTGGCGCTGCCGGTGGCAATGTATGCGTTACCGCCTCGAATTACTGTAGCCCGACGGTGCAAACCTGTATCGCCGTCACCAATACGCCTCTGGCAATTGTAAACCTGCCCGATGAAATCGTTTGTTTTGAAAACACGCCTTATGACTGGCCCGAAGCGCCATTTACCACCCTGGTAGCGCCCGGAACCTATACGTTGGTTTCTACACCCTATTCATCCTATGTCGGCTGCGACAGTATTGTGCGGCAAAAAGTAAAACTCCTGCCCTGGAACATCAGAACCCTGCCGCCCATTTTCCTGTGCCAGGGCGAAAGCTACACCATCAACGGCATCCAATACAGCCAGGGTGGATCGTATCAGGAAGTCTTGCAGTCCGAAGTTACCGGCTGCGACAGCACGATCAATTTCTCCATCATCGTCATTCCGGTCAACGCTGTCGCCCAACAGCCGGATACGATTACCTGCTCCATTTCCTCCGTACCGCTCACGGGTATCGGCTCCACGGTGGGCGGCAATTCGGTGATGTATAGCTGGATCAATTCCTCCGGACAAATTATCAGCGATACGTTGAATGCAACTGCGACAGCGCCTGGAAATTATTACCTGATCGTACGGAACTCGGGCGGCGGCAAAACCTGCCTGGACACCGCAGCCGTGACCGTTATCGGCGCTTTAACCGTGCCGCAGGCCATAGCCGGCCCGCCGCAGGTATTGAGCTGTGCGCAGCCCCAGGTACAATTGCAGGGCAGCGGTTCCACCGGGCCGCTGTTTACCTATTTTTGGACCGCCTCCAACGGCGGAAACATCGTATCGGGTTCAACGACGCTAACGCCCACAGTCAATGCTGTTGGAACCTACAAACTGCGGGTGACCAATTTATCAAACGGTTGTACGGCGAATTCCACGACCACTGTAACGGCCCAAACCCTTCCGCCCTCGCTTAGTCTTAGCGGCGGTACATTGACCTGCACGACTCCGATCGTAACGCTTCAAGCCACCACCAACTCAGGGAATGCGACATTTGCCTGGACCGGCCCAAATGGTTTTACCTCCAACTTGCAAAACCCGATGGTAAACGTGGCCGGCAGTTATGTGCTGGCCGTCACCGATGGTACCACCGGTTGCAGCACGACCGGAACGGCAACCGTGGTTGCGAACAATACGCCTCCCGGCGCTTCTGCCGGTAGTGGCGCGATTACCTGTTCGGATACAAGTTTCGCCCTCAACGGCGCCTCTCCGACCAGCGGGGTCGGTTTTGCATGGACGGGTCCAAACAGTTTCCTCTCCAGCCTGCCCAACCCGGTTGTTACCCTTGCCGGGACGTATAATCTGCTTGTAAGCGGCACAAACGGCTGCACCAGCACGGCGGTGTCCACCGTCACCCTGAACAACACCCTTCCAGGAGCCACATTAAGCGTTTCCAGCAGCTTGAATTGCAACAATTCGACCGTAAACCTGCTCAGTTCCAGCACCACTAACCCGGCTCTCCTGAACCATATCTGGACAAATCCGAACGGTTCCCTGGACACCACCGGGACAGTTGCCCTGCTGGTAGTGGACACAGCCGGCGCCTATATCGTGTTGGTTGGAAATACGGTAAACGGCTGTATCAGCCGGGATACCATCACGGTTGTACACCACGAAAACGTATCTGCCTCCGTTAACGCCCAACAAAACGTATCCTGCTTCGGCGCCAACAACGGCAGCCTCAGCGCAACGGCTACCGGCGGCAATGGATCCTACGCTTTCCTGTGGAATAATGGCGCCGCTACCGCCGCGATCTTTAATTTAGATAACGGCACTTTTACCGTAACCGTAACCGACACGGAAAACTGCACCGCCACGATTACCGGCACCATAACGGAACCGGCGGCACTAAGCGCCAACGTTTCGGCCACAGCACAAAGCTCGCTCGGTGTAAATGACGGAACAGCCACAGCAAACACCACTGGCGGTACACCGGCTTATACATATTTATGGAACACGGGTGAAATAACCCAAACCATAACCGGCCTGGAACCGGGTTTTTACACCGTGACCGTGACCGATGCCAATGGCTGTACCAATGTGCAGACAACAACTGTGAACCAGTTTAATTGTGTGATCGGAGCGCTCATCCAAGCTGTAAACGTTACCTGTAACGGCGCCGACAATGGTTCGGCATCGCTGAACATCAGTGGCGGCACAGCCCCCTTCACGCTGTCCTGGAGCAACGGCATTGTTGGCGATACCGTCATCAACCTCGGTCCCGGCCAATACACTGTCTCTTTGATCGATGGCGCAAACTGCCCTGTCGTCGTAAACTTTGTCATCACCGAGCCTGATATCCTACTGGCCAATGCCGTAGCAACGGGCACAAGCAACCCGACTTCAAACGACGGCACAGCCACTGCCGCCCCGAGCGGTGGAACCGGCGCCTACACGTACGTATGGAGTAATGGTGAAATGAGCGCTTCGATTGTCAACCTTACGGGAGCTGTGTACACCGTGACTGTGACCGACGCCAATGGATGTACCGTAGTACAAGCCCTGGAAGTTCCAACGGGCAATTGTAACCTCCAAAGCGATTTTCTGTCGATCCAACCCACCTGTAGCGGACTGTCCAATGGCGAAGCAACCGTAGTGGTCAATGGCGGAACCGGACCATTCACATACAATTGGAGTTCGGGCGGCAGTCAGGCCACTGAATCTGACCTTACCGGGGGCTCCTATACTGTAACCTTGACGGATACCAACGGCTGCGAAATAATCGACACCGTGGTGCTGACTTCGCCGCCTGCATTGACTTTAGCCCTTGACTCCAGTACGCCAACAGGCTGCCCCAATGCTACGCAAGGAAGTGCCACCGTGGAAGCAAACGGCGGTACCGGCCTGATTTTTATTACGTGGAACAACGGCCAAACCGGGCCAACGGCTATTAACCTTGCCGCAGGCAATTACACGGCAACCGCAACGGATGAAAATGGTTGCACCAGCACCATTCCGGTATCAATTCTCGCAGTGGACACCGAAGCGCCGGTTATTGTGGCAAGCGCCGTTACGGTGCCCCTTGGATCTATCGGTTCGGTAACGCTGACGGCGCAAAATCTGGGCGCTCAGCTTACGGATAACTGTGGCGTTACTTCGACAAGCATCGTTCCGAACGCGTTTCAATGTGACGATCTGGGCGATCACGCGGTGACCATCACCATCGCCGACGGCGCCGGCAATACTGCTTCGGAGACGATCACCGTAACGATTGTGGATAATTCCCCGCCGGTCCCGATCTGCCCTTCAAGCATCTTGCGTTGTTTCGGCAATTCCGTGGTGTCGTATGCCGCTCCAACGGCTACAGACAACTGCCTTGGTATCGGCGGCGGGTTTGTCCTGGTGCAGGGATTGCCCAGCGGTTCGAATTTCCCGGCGGGCACGACCACAAACACTTACTCGTACACAGACGGTCAAGGCAACGTAGGCAGCTGTTCTTTTGAGGTGACGATCCTCAGCCAATTACAGGTGTCGGTCACCTCGATTACCAATGACGGCGGCGGCAATACGGGCGCGATCGACTTGTCCGTAAGCGGAAGCCTGTCGCCTTATACCTTCGAATGGAAATTGAACGGCCAGTCGTTGCCTAACACAACTGAAGACCTTAGTGGTATTGCCGCCGGCGCCTATACGGTGCTTGTCACCGATGCCAACGACTGCACAGCGAGCCAGAATATCACAGTCGGTACATCGGCTACCCTGAATCCCGCCCTGATCGAACTGGTAGGCATTTATCCCAACCCGACTTCCGGACTCGTTTCGGTGGTTCTGCCGGATGAATTGATCGGGAAAGAGATGTACCTCTCGGTATTCGACGCAACCGGACGCAGGGTGAAAGAACAACAATCAAGCCTCCAAAAACAAGTGCAACTCGACCTCTCCGGTTTAGCCGATGGATTGTATTCCATCCTCATCCGGATCGACGAAGGGCAGATTGTTCGGAAGCTAATTGTGGGTAAATAAATGTTGTTTCGTTAAGGTTTTTTTAGGGGGAAACTGCTCGTTCCCCGCAGTTTCCCCCCTAAAAAAAACCTTAACGAAACAACATTTATTTTAAGAGGGTTGTAAGGGTTATAAATCGCATTTAATTCATTGATCTTTAAGGAGGAAGGGGCTTTTTTCTAAACCTTCTAAACCTTTTCCTAAACCTTCTAAACTTTTTCTCTAAACCCTCTAAACCTTTTCTCTAAACCTTTTCTCTAAACCTTTTCTCTAAACCTTTTTCCTCGCTCCGGTCTTTTTTAACCGAAACATATTTTTCCCGATCGGAGGCATGGTGTCGCCCAATAAAAACCCGAACGGTTTAAGCGAATCAATCCGGTCGAAGATCACTTTGATAATGGCGGTCAGCGGGATGGAAAGGAACATGCCGGCTATACCCCATAAGGCGCCGCCGATGAGTACGACCACAATGGAGACCAGGGCGTTTATTTTCACTTTGGAGGCCACTATCCTGGGAACGATGAAATTATTGTCGATTAATTGTACTAAAATATAAGCGCCAAATACAAAAAGGATGTAAATCGGCTCTTCGGTAGCCAGCGCAATCAGCATGGGCAAGGCAATTGCCACCAGACCGCCGACATAAGGGATTAAGTTGAGTAAGGCGCCTACAATACCGAGTAACACTGCGTATTGAATACCCAGAATAAGCAATGCCGTTGAGTTCAGGGCGGCAACAATACCTGCCTCCAGCAACAGGCCGACCAGGTAACTTTGGATCAGTGTTTTCGTTTCCGTCAACACCTCCACCACCGTATCGTGTTTATCGTTTGAGAATAACTGGCTGATAAAATCAAGCAATAAAGGTTTGTAAAACAGGATCATAAAGATGTAGACCGGCATCAGGAAAACAATGACGAATATGCTGCCGATCGTGCTGAGCGTCTGGCCGATCACCGTTGTGCTGTTGCTCATTCCCTGCTCCTGCATTTGCGCCAGCCAGGCATTCAGCTTGGATGTGCGTATGTTAAACGTATTGGACACCCAGTGCAAGCCTTCCTGAAACAGCTGCAAAAAGCGCAGTTTGATTTGCGGAAAAGTTTCTGAGAAGATGGATAATTGCGCCGAGAGGAAATATATGAGTCCGGCTGTCAGTAAAAAAGCCATCGTCAGGACCAAAAAAATGGACAATACCCTGCCCACGCCCTTGCCACTCAAATAATTCACGGCCGGATTGAGTAGAATAGCAAAAACAGTCGCGTAAATAAGTGGTACGATGATATCCTGCCCAATGTACAATACGTAAAAAAAGGCAAGCAAGCCGATGATGATCAGCGTTAATTTGGCGTAAACGGGTTCCTGTGTTTGTGTAGACATAAGATTTTTTCTATTTAGACAGCCGCAAATTAATACCGCATTCCCCAAAACCACGGTTCTTCCGCTTCCCTTTTTTCGGCGATGTGTTTCTTGATCATTGATATGTACTCTGCCTCCGCTATTTTTTTACCTTTTAATTTTTTAGGCAGGTCTAATTCTTTGTCTAATTTTTTCAGGTCAATTTTATCGGCCGTCAGCAGCAAAGCGCCGTCGTTAATGTCTGCTTCGAGTATCATGCCCGGCAGGCCGCAGAGCCGCTCGGGCCCGCCGCTAATCGGCATGTCCAGGGCAAACCACACGTAAATTTTTTGTTGTTTGATGGTATCTTCCCAAAAAGCGTTCATACAGACATGCCCGGCCACCTCTTTCATGTCGTTCATAATTTTCCAGGCCGGCGCCTGAATGGAATCTTCGATGATATAGGTCTTGCCGAACATCTGGATCGCATCATACACGGTGTTTTTTTCAAAATTGCGCTTCACAAAATACACCTCTTTGCGCCAGGAATACCCTTCGTCGTCCGGTTCGGCTTTTTCTTCCGAGTCCTCATATTTCGTTTCGACAGGCGTAAAGTGCAGGGTGGTATACACTTTCCATTCGGAGTCTTTTCCCCACATATACGACATTTTTTCCCGCTGTTGCTTGGAAAGATAATCGAGGGAAGTCATTTTTTTGGTCCAGTTGTGAACCATCAGGTAACGGATCGTCCCTTCCATGTCCTGCGCCGTAGCGACCAGTGGAAGCAGGAAAATCAGAGAAAGTAGCAGCGATTTGATCTGTGTCATGGTTTGTGTTTTTTTTAGTGGTTTGGAGGGTTTTTGGAGGGTTAGCGGGCTTAGGAACGATGAAAAAATAAGGGTACAGAAAATACGGACATTTCCCGCAGAAATTTGTACCCTTATTTAAAACCTGTTCATAGTACTTTGATCAACTAATTGAGTAAACGGAATTTTCTAATAATTCCTTTCCCAAACCAAACGCAGCGTGTCATGTTGAGCGTAGCGAATCCCGAATGAATTCGGGACCGAGAGGCCTCCATGTCCCTCCAATCAGAGCAGGTATCCAGATGTTTCGCTGCGCTCAACATGACACGCTGCGTTTGGGATGAGAAAGAATATACGAAGTTTGTTAGTCAAAGAACTCTAAACCCCCTAAACCCCCTAAACCACCTAAACCCTCTAAACCCTCTAAACCACCTAAACCCCCTAAACCAAATCACCACCAATCATTTTTCTTCAATTTAGTCTCATAGCCCCGCACGTTGTAACTCACGCTCAGCATGTAATAGCGGGCCAGCGTATTGGCCACGTTGCGGTAGATGTAGTTTTGTGTGCCGGATTGGGAGATGCTGACCCGGCGATTCAGGAGATCAAAAGCGGCCAGGCGCATTTCGATGCGGTTGCTGCTGCCCACGAGGCGGCGCACAGAGGCGTTCCAGATCGGGATATCCTGGTTGAAGCCGAAGCGGTCATTTCGGTAGAGGCTATAATCCAGGTTGCTTTCGAAAAAGAATTTGGAGGCGAACTGCCATTTGACGGATCCTTCCACCCCGTGGTTTTGAATTTTTTGATTCTGTTCTTTTTGGATCGAATAGGTAATGTCGTTGAACCCAAGATTACCATTGACGCGTACGATCAATTTTTGCGTCGGGGTGAAATTCATGCCCATGCTGATGCTATAGCCGATGTTCTGTGTTTCATTGGACACGCCATTGACCGATGAAAGCGCCGAACTGGTATTTAAATTGCCGTTCACATCCAGCGACAATTTGGTTTTAACCAGGGGGTAACTGCCCCACAGATACGTGCTGAACCTGCTGCCGCCCGATACGTTTTCCGGCCGGGTGGTCGTCCGGATGCCGATGCTGTCGATCACTTCAATCGTCTGATTTTGAATGATTTGGCTGTCATATATATTGGCATTCCCGCCGATGCCGATATTTGCAAACGAGGAAGGATTCCAATATCCAAGATGGAATCCGAAACGATGCGAGCGCTCCGGCGTCAGGTTCGGGTTTCCCTCTATGCGAAAGGCCGGATTGTTCACATTGGGTATCGGCTGCAAATAGTTCAGACTGGGTTCCGTAACGCTGTACCCGTAATCCAAACTCACGCCAACGTTATTTGGAAATTCGTAATTGAAGTCCATATTGGGTATCCAGTTCAGAAAAGTCCGGTGGATCGGGGTCGGAAGCAGCGAGGGCATACTGCGGTCGGTAGAATAGTCGCCGTTTAACTCCAGATGTTGCGCGGCCAATCCGACCGAGGCATTGAGGCCGTCTTTCGAATACCGGATTCCAGACCCCAGGCGGTTGTACAATACCTTGAAATCATAAAAAACGCTCAGATCGTCGATCCGCTCGTTGTTCAATTCGGGGTTTTTCACCTGGCGGTTTACCTGGTTGTCGGTGTTGGTGAAATTGTAAAAGGTCTCCCAATACCATTTTTTTGACAGCGGTTCGGTAAACAGCGCGCTGGATTTTACCTGTTGGGTGGCGTTATCATTGAGGTTAAGTTGCCGGATCTGTTCGGTCAGGGTCGTCGCATCGAAGAAGCTATTAATCGAAAAAAGGTTTTCCGTACCGTCCGACTGACTGTTGTTATAGCCGGCACTGAGGGCCACAGAACGTCCCTTTTTCTTGAAACGGTGGCGGAAAATCCCTGCGCTGGTCGCGCGCCAGGAATCCAGCGCGCTGTTGTTATCGACCAACAGGCTGTTGGTGAGCGGACCGTCGGCCGGGAAGAAAAGTTGGGATTGACGGTTCCGCGTATTGCCGTTGCTTAAACGGACATTGGCTTTCAGGATCAGGATATTGTTCGAATCAAGATCCCGCTCAAAACGGGTGCTCAGGCTGTGGTTGCCCCTGAAATCCGTTTTGGAGGTGGTATCGGTGTTTATGAAGGAATTTTCCTCCAGAAAATTTTGCTGATAAGCATTTTGGTCGAGGCTCAGGTCGGTCTGGTTGTAAAAATAACTGGCGTTGAATTTGGTCTTTTTGTGGTCGTAGTTGTAGTTCGTACCGCCCCCGTAGTTTTCCGTAAAACCGCGGCCGTCGAAATTATTCAGGGGTGAGTCTTCACCGCCGAAATTGAAATAACGCCCGCCGCCGCTGCTGAAGCCGAAATCGCCGTTATCGTAGTCGCCGAACGTATTTTGGCCTTTGAATTCGCCGTAATCTTCCCAATTCACTCCAGTCTGGTTGATGTTATTGCCAAATCCGATGAAGGACAATTGTTGTTTTTCGTTGAAACGGTTGAAATTGCCCCGCGCAGCCCAGCGCTCTGAGGTACCGACTGCGGCGGTAATTTTACCGAAAGAGCCTTTTTTAAATTCCTCTTTCAATTCCAGGTTCATGGCTTTTTCCTTTTTCCCGTCGTCCACCCCGGTCAATTTCGCCTGTTCCGATTTTTCATTGTACACCTGCACTTTGGAAATGGTCTCTGCGCCGAGGTTTTTGGTCGCGCTTTTGGGGTCGTCGCCAAAAAAGGTTTTACCGTCCACGTACACCCTTTTTACGTCTTTGCCCTGGGCCCTGACATTGCCGTCAGCGTCTACCTCGATGCCCGGTAGCCGGCGCAGCAGGTCTTCCACCGTGGAGCCGGGCGGTACCTTAAAGGTGGTGGCATCGTACTCGATGGTGTCGCCCCGGATGCGCAGGGGCGCTTTGGCCGTACGGATAACCACCTCCATCAATTCGCTGGAGATCGGTTTCATTTGCAGTATACCGACATCTTGAATTTCGGTCTCGGATACGGTCAGGTGTTGCTGAAACGGCAGGTAACTCAGGTAGGAAATTTTGAGTAAATAGGACGAGTTCTTTACGTTTTTGAAGGAAAAAGCGCCTTTATCGTCGCTTCGGGTGTAATTAACGAGGGTCGTGTCTTTAGGGCTCAATAACATTACAGTGGCAAAGGCGATATCCGTGCCGGTGGTGTCGCGGACAATACCTTTTATGGTCACCCGGCCGGGGTTTTGTGCGGAAAGAAAAGGCCCGCAGAGCAGGAGCAGCCATGCGGACAGTAGGGTTAGTCTTTTCATGTAGTTTAAGTGTTTTAGAATTGCCCGGGTAAACGAAGCAAGTACTGATTGGATTGCAAAAAGAACCGTGTAAACAAATAAGGTGCGGAAAGTATCGCGCGCGTTGCATTCGCCGGGAAAAAATAGATGGACGACCCGCTTTCATCGCTGTTTACCCGATTTTAAGGCCGCTTTCCCCCGAATTAAAAGGAAAAAAAAGATGATTGTTCCGAATGGAATTCTGCCCCTTAAATTAAAGTGTCTTTCATCTGACCTAAATAAAATTAGTTAAAAAAAAAGTCTTTTTATGAAGACTAAGAATGGCGGCAATACTTAGATTTGCCTTGTCTTCAGTCCAAATTTTTTAAGAACGCTATGTTTTTAACACCCCTATTACCCTTTTACGGTTCTTAATCTTATTCCCACGCTCTTAGTTTCAAGCTCGCTGACCGCAGTCTGCCTTTAATTGTTTTGTCAAATTGCACGCATGCCTTGTCAAAAATTCATTATATACATTCATACCTCTATCTCAATTTTGTTCACCTAATTTCACTTTGATTATGTCCAACCATCTACGTAAATTTTTACGGATTCAATGGGTTCTGCTACCCATCTTGCTGCTTTCGGCGAACGTCGCCTGGAGTCAATGCAACAATCCTTCGCCATTCGGTACGGCTATTGCGCCCACCAACAACATCCCCCTTACTATTACGACCTGTGCTTTCGCTGGGGAATACAGCACCATCAACAGCTGTACAGCCGGATCGACGTACCTGTTTAGCGCCTCCGGGGGCTCCGGCAATTACATTACCATCCGCCAGGGCACGCCGGGCGGTACCGTGTTGGGTTTCGGGTTTTCCCCAATCAGCGTGGTTTGCACGGTCTCCGGCCCGCTTTACCTACATTACAACACGAATGCCGCCTGCGGAGTCGACGGCTCCTGCCATACCGGGGTTGTGCAGTGTACGAGCTGCTCCGGCGGTGGCGGCAGCGATCCATGTACGAGCATAAGCACGCTCTCTTGTGCTGCGCCAGTAACCGCGACCCTTGCCGGTGCAGGATTGTGGAATACCACCAGCTGCGGATTCGCCACCCCGGGCCAGGAGAAAGTATATTCTTTCACGCCTACGACGACCGGGGTGCATAGCCTCCAGGTCAACTCAACCAGCAACACCGCATGGGTCGATTATTTTTACAAAGCGGCTTCCGGCGGCTGTAATGCCACCGGCTGGACCTGCATCCTCGATATCTTCTCTGGCCCCACCACCGCGACCATCGGAACGCTGACTGCGGGAACAACTTACTATATCCTGCTCGATCCGGAGAGCACAGTTTCCGTTACCCATACCTTCCAGATCGTTTGTCCCGCCGGATTCGATCCCTGCGCCAGTATTCCGACCATGGTTTGCGCTACACCGGTGACCGCTTCGTCAACCGGCACGGGGGTCTGGAGCCCCGGTACCTGCGGGTTCACTACCCCAGGCCAGGAGAAAGTGTACAGTTTCACGCCAACCGTGACCGGGATGCACACCCTCGTGATCACAGCGACCAACAGCGTTTTTGTGGATTATTTTTACAAGGTGGCTTCCGGCGGCTGTAACGCAACGGGCTGGACCTGCATCGGCGATGCGTTTTCCCCAGAATCGAATGTATTCGGGCCGCTGACCGCCGGCACGACCTATTACATCCTATACGATCCGGAATCCACCGCGGCGGCTACCCAGACCTTCCGGATAGACTGTCCGGCCGCAGGGTCGGCGCCGCCCTGTGTCGCCTCGCCTACCTTTCCGGTAAACAACTCCAACATTTGCCCGAATTCAAATGTCACCCTGAGCTGGCCTGCCTCACCCGGCGCGACCAGCTATGACGTCTATTTTGGCACCACTGCAGTGCCGGCTTTTGTCGGCAATACGTTGGCTACCACCTTCAACGTCGGTGTACAAACCACTGGACAGCGCTGGTGGGAGATCCGGCCGAGAAACGCATTCGGTCCTGCTCCAGGTTGTGCGATCTGGACCTTTAATTTGGTCGACGCCACCGCCCCGGCCATCACCTGCCCGGCTAGCGTGGTTGCAAACAACAGCCCGGCGACTGCCTGTAGTGCGGTTGTGACCTATGGCGCCATTTCGGCTACCGATAACTGTGCCGCTCCATCCATCACCCTGATCGGCGGTTTGCCCAGCGGTTCGGTCTTCCCGGTCGGCGTGACAGTCGTCACGTACCGGGCTATGGACCCTTCCGGCAACAGCACCACCTGTACATTTACGGTAACGGTCAATGACGTAACCTTGCCGAACATCACCTGCCCGGCCAACATCGTGCGGAACAACGACGTAGGCCTGTGTAGCGCTGTGGTAACCTATCCCACGCCAACCGCCACAGATAACTGTAGCGTGGCATCCGTCACCCTACTCGGGGGGCTGCCCAGCGGCTCGGTTTTCCCTGTCGGCGTCACCACCAATACCTGGCGCGCCACCGACCCGAGCGGCAACACCCGTACCTGCTCCTTTACAGTGACCGTGGTCGATAATGAAAAACCCACGCTGACCTGTCCGGCAAACATCACCACGGGCAACGACTGGAACAAGTGTTCACGCGCGATCCCTTACCTGGGCAGCACCTTCATCGCCGACAACTGCCTGCTGGGTAGCTTGGTCAACAACTCTCCCGGCACCTTCCCAATCGGGACGACCATAGTTAAATATACCCTGAGCGACAACGCCGGCAATACCCGTACCTGCGAAATGACGGTCACCATTGAGGATATTCAACCGCCTACCGTCAACTGCCCAAGCAATGTGAACGTATTTACCGATCTGGGCGATTGTGTGGCAACCCTGAATTATTCGTTCACGGCAAGCGACAACTGCCCGGGCTACACCGTTGAGTACAGCCAGGATTCGCCGGCCTCCTTCGACATCGGCTTAACCAACGTTACGGCTACGATTACCGATGCCGCCGGGCTCACCAACGAATGCGTGTTCCAGATCAACGTCAAACAACGCATCGAGATATGCAACGGCTTTGACGACGACTGCGACGGACTTACTGATGAAACCGAAGACTGGCATCCAGTGGCCAAACGCTATGCCTCCGATGGTAATGCACAGGACTTTTACGGACTTAGCGTCGATATCGACGGCGACTGGGCCATCGTAGGCTCCAACCATAAGGACGTATTGGGCCAAAACATCGGTTCTGCTTACTTGCTTTATCGCAACGACGACGGCGCTATTTACTGGATGGAAACGACCAAAATACTGCCTCCGGGTGTGGATGACGGCGACTTGTTCGGCAGCAGCGTAGCGATTTCAAACGGCACTGCCGTGGTCGGCGCTTCTCAGGACGATGACGGCGCCGGCAACGCCGGAGCAGCTTACGTGTTTTATCAAAACAACAGCAACCCCAACCAATGGGACTTGGTTAAAAAAATCCGCGCAAGTGATCCAAGCCCGTCCGCTAACTTCGGCAACAGCATGTCGCTCGACGGCGACCTGTTGGTGGTGGGCGCTTACCTCGACGACGAAAAAGGCAACAACGCAGGCGCGGCGTACGTATTCGGCCGCAACCAGGGTGGCGCCAATAACTGGGGCCAGATCGGCAAACTGACCGCTAATGACGGCGGCGCAGACGACCATTTCGGCACCAGCGTGTCGATGGACGGCACCCGGGCCATGGTTGGCTCCACGGGCGACGACGATAAAGGCGCCGAGGCAGGCGCAGCCTATGTATTCGAACAAAACAACGGTGGCGCCAATGCATGGGGCCAGGAAGGGAAACTGCTGGCCAGCCAGGGCACGGCAGGCGATAACGCAGGTGTCTCGGTTGGTTTAAGCGGCAATCGCGCCATTGTAGGCGCCGACCAGAATGACCTGAAAGGATCGAACGCCGGCGCAGCTTTCGCCTTCGTTCTTTCCGGCAACAGCTGGTTACAGGAAGGTATTATACTGGAAAACAACGGCGCGTCGGAGGACCGCTTTGGTAGATCAGTAGCCGTGGACGGTGATTATGCCGCCATCGGTTCGCCTGGCGACGATCCATTGGGACAAAACTCGGGACGGGCATTTGCCTTCATTCACTTGTCTTCTGCCTGGGCTCAGATCGGTATTCTCAGCGACGGCGGCGGTAAAAGCAACGACGGACTGGGTACCAACCTGGCCATCAGCGGACGCTCGATCATCGCCGGTATCCCCAACGATGTGGTCAACGTGAATCCGCAGCAAGGTTCCATCATGATCTTCGAAGGACTCTGCGCCGGCGTGACGCCGCGCGGCGAAATGGAAGACGTGACTACAAACCAGGCATTCGACGTGCGTTGCTACCCGGTTCCGTTCAAAGACGAACTGACGGTAGAAGTGAACGCCCACGTAGCGGACGTACGCATCACCTGCACCAATGCGCTTGGCCAACTCGTGACCACCTTGTTTGAAGGCGCGTTGGAAGGCGAAGGCATTTTCCACTGGAAAACCGTAAACATGCAGCCGGGGGTTTATTTCCTGCGCGTGCAGGCCGGCGATCAGGTGCAAACCAAAGCCGTGCTGCTGGCAAGGTAGTATCCGTTAAATTGCAAGTTTGATTTATAAGCAGGAGTCATCCCGGGTTTCGGGGTGACTCTTGTTTTTAGTACACGGATTTTATCGCTGTTAGCCCTCCCGTGATAACAATAGGAAACATACGACGACATGGACGACGCGGATTTTCACGGATCATCTCCAAAGTTCTGCCGATCTTTGCCCCCGATAATTACAGACCGTCCATCGATTTTAATAAAATGGCCAAGAAAAAAACGCCCCTGTCGCCACCGCCTGTTCCCCCTACCCCACCCGATTCAGTGCCTTCTGCGGCCGCAACGCCGTTTTGGGAGCGGCCGTTTCTGCCGGAATTACTGCTTGCTTTTGCGGCTATAGTTGTGTTCGGCGCCTCTGTCGGCAACGGATTTGTGTTTTTTGACGACGACAAGGCCATTTTATACAACCGGGCCCTGGAAAATCCGTCCTTAACCAAGTTTTTTTACGGGCAAAACCTGGGGATGTACGCGCCCCTGAGCTGGATGGCCTATTGGCTGGGCAGCGTCTTTTCGGGACAGGATGCCTGGGGTTACCACCTGGTGAGCCTGGGTTTGCACGCGTTGAACGCGGTATTGGTATTTCAGGTGTTGCGCAGGCTCACGGACCGGGCCTGGGTTGCTTTTGCCGCAGGCCTGTTGTTTGCGGTGCATCCCATGCAGGCGGAAGCCGTGTGCTGGGCTGCCGCGCTCAGTACCGTTTTGTTTTCCACGTTTTACCTGTTTAGCCTGCTGGCATACCTGCGTTGGGCGAAGGGCGCCGCTGCGTCCTGGCTCGGCTTGTCGATATTTGCCTTTGCCCTGGCCTGCCTGTCCAAATCGGCTGCGGTGACGCTGCCCCTGGTTTTGGTAGCCATTGATTTTTATTTGTTTAAAAACCCGTCGAGGAAATTTTGGCTGAGTAAAATACCATACCTTGCATTCAGCCTTATCTTTGGTTTGAAGACCTTTTTAACCCGCGCCCAGGAAGGCCACGACATAGAAGCGGCCTCCAATGTGTACAGTATGGCCGACCGTTTTTGGATGATTTGCCAGACGACCCTGTTCTACCCGGTCAAGTTGTTATTGCCGCTGGGGTACTCCATTTCTTATCCTTTCGTAAAAATGGGCGGCGTTTGGGGCTGGAGTTATTATGCGGCGCCGCTGGTATTGCTTGCCTTGATTTTTGCGGTTTGGACATACGCCCGCCGGCAACCGAATGTATTGCTTGGCCTGGCGCTGTACGTGTTGCCGCTGTCGGTTATGTTGCCGTTCCGCACGGTCGGCACCTTTGAACTGCGTTCTGATCGCTACGTTTACCTGTCCTGCGTGGGACTGTTTTTCCTGGCCGCGCTCTTGCTGGAAAAACTCGAGATAAAGCTGCGTACGGGCCTGCTTGCCGTGCTGGCGCTGGGCTTTGGTATCCTCGCCTTCAAACAATCCAAGGTCTGGAAAGAAGGCGTGGCCCTGTTTAAAAACTGCGTGGATAAAACGCCCGAATCCGCGCTTTGCCAGTGCAACCTGGCGTATAATGAATTGATTACATTGAATTTCCCCGCTTCGGTTACCCATTATTCGGAAGCCCTGAAATACGATCCTAATACGGTGGAGGCCTACAACGGCCGCGGGCAGGCTTATTTTCAATTGCGCAAAATACCCGAAGCGTTGGACGATTTTACCAAGGCCATTCAATCCGGCATCTCCACCCCGAAACTTTTCCTGAACCGCGGCAAATGCCTGGTCATGCTCAACCGGCCCAAGGAAGCCATTCCCGACCTGACTAAAAGCATCGAACTGGAACCCAAATCCTTCGAAACCTTCTTTTTCCGCGGGGTGGCCCACGAAAAAATGGGTGATATTCCGGAAGCGGTTATCGACTACACCTCGGCTATTACCTTAAAACCCGACTACGTGGAAGCCTTAGTCAACCGCGGCTTGTTGTATATGAATTCCAGTTTGTATAAAGAAGCGATCGGCGACTATTCAAAAGCCTTAGAAATGAATGCCTCCATGGAAATGATCTGGAACAACCGGGCATACGCCTATTTTATGGCCAACGAACCCGATAAAGGCTTGCCGGATGCCAATAAGGCGCTGACGATCAACCCGAAATACGCCCGGGGTTATAAGACTCGTAGCGTCATATACCAAAAACTTGGACAGATGGATAAAGCCCAGGCTGATTTTCAAATGTTCCGGCAACTTGGAGGGCAATGATACAATTATACTGAACAGTTTGTTAACCCTTACCACAATCGCCGCACTCTTGCTATTTTTGCGCCGTTTTTTACCAATATTCAACTGATGAAGAAATTATTCTTGCTTTTTGTCTTTGCCGCCCTGGTTCAAGCCCTGTTCGCTCAATCCGTTTCCAAAACCTACGAGTACCGCAACGGCAGCTGGTACAACGGTACCGATTTTACGAATGCCACCTGGTACGTCGCCAAGGGGAATTTCAGCAAAAAAGCCCCGGCTAAAATCGATTCGATCATCGATTTAGGCGGACGTTGGGTAGTACCGCCCATGGCCGATGTGGAATGCTCGAGCCTTGCCGGCAACCCGTCGGCGAGCAATTCGCTCAAAATGTACTGGGAAGAAGGCACTTTTTACCTGCAAATCCTGGAAAATACCCAGGAAGGCCGCGCGGCCGTACAAGGGCTGCTGAATAAACCCGGCGCGCCGGACGCCATTTTTGGTAACGGCGCCATAACCTGTTCCATGGGTTACCCTTTCCTGAAATATGAAGGCCCGGCACAGGGCGTACGGAATCCGCAACAATGGGGCGCCAAGTACGACAAAATTAAAACCGGACGTAAAATGCTCGGAGACGGTTATTGGTTTATCGACAACAAAGACGCGCTGGATGTCAACTGGGACAAAATAAAAGCTCAAAAACCAGGCGTGATTGGTATTTACCTGCTCGATGCCGAAAAAAACGGCGGTAAGGAAGGTAAAGGCCTAACGCCGGATATGGCCAAAGCCATTGTAAAAAAAGCCCATAAAGCCGACCTGCGCGTGTATGCGCACGTGGAAACCGCTGCCGATCTGCAACTCGGCCTTAAACTTGGCGTCGATGGGTTTGCAAACCTGCCCGGCTTTAATTGGGACGGTTCGGGCGATGTAAAAAAATACGAACTTTCGGACGATGACCTGAAAAAGTTGGCCAAGAAAGATATCCCGGTGGTACCCTTGTTTTCCCATGCGCAAACAACAGCCCCGGCGCCGGCAGTGACCACATTTCATACCACTACGTTCAAACGCCTGCTCGACAACAACGTTTTCGTCGTATTGGGCTCCGATGATTTGCAACGCACCGGCCGCGCCGAACTGGCCTACTGGTTCAACCTCGGCACGCTGGAATACGGTAAAATACTGAAAATTCTGTGTGAAAATTCTCCGCGCGCGATTTTCCCCAAGCGCAAAATCGGCAAAATAGAAGATGGGTATGAAGCCAGCTTTTTGGTGTTGGACGACAATCCTTTAGTGAATATTATGAAACTCCGGGCAATCAGCTTTAAGGTGAAAAACGGTGTGGTAATCCCGGCAGTAAATAAGTAAGGGATAGGCAGTAGCAGTGCCACGTGCCCACTGCTACTGCCTACTAATTCACCACCGTTACGCCGCCTTGCAAGCGGGTTTTTGTTCCGTCTAAATATTCCACAATGGCCAGCCAGGGATAAACCCCCGCTTGTACGTATTTGTCCCGCCAACGGCCATTCCAGCCTTTTAAGGGGTCATTCGGCTGGAAATCGTTCCGTTCAAAAACCAGTCCGCCGCCTCGGCTATAGACCTGTAACTGCACGATACGCGCCACCCCTTCGCCTCCGTAAGCCGTAAAATAGGCGTCCTGGTTGCTGCCCGGTTTAAAAATATTGGGAAAATACAAGCTTGTTTTTTCCACGTGTATCGTCAACTGATCGCGCGCCACGCAGTTTTGATAATCGCTGACCTCAACCGCGATGATGGTAGTTTCTGCGGGGCTGGCTATCTGAGAGCGTTCATTTTGAAAAGGGAATAAAGCGGGCGGGCGCCAGTCTACCTGTTTCAGGGTAACGTTGTCTGGCGATACCTGAGCAATGATTTTCACGTTCATACCCGCTTCGATAACCGTATCGGAAGCCGTTAATTTGACTTTCAATTCTTCCGGTTCCGGTACGTATACCGAAGTTTCCCATACGCAGCCCGAGGCATCGCGTACATAAATCAAATAATCGCCTGCCCACAAGGACTCAAATTCAGGGCGCGTACTAAACGTTTGTCCGTCGATAGAAAAATAAAAAGGCCGTTCGCCGCCGAAAACTGTATCGATCCTGATGAGGCCGTTGCGCAGGCCGAAACATTGAACGGGTTGTATGGTGAGCCGGACGCTATCGACGCAAGCCCCAGACGCCTCTGTGGGCGTTGCATAGATTAAAACAAAAATAAATATTACAAAACGGCTGAAGGCGATGTTCATAG
>Ga0105046_10001849_pt1 | contig 32926 bp, 30 predicted proteins | sample MAT03_FD_78385 | JGI IMG/M metagenome (GOLD analysis project Ga0105046, IMG submission 78385) | Freshwater microbial communities from Lake Fryxell liftoff mats and glacier meltwater in Antarctica - MAT-03 (megahit assembly) | ecosystem: Environmental > Aquatic > Freshwater > Ice > Liftoff...
CCTTTTTTATCTTCTGCATTTCCTTTTCGCCACAGATTTACATAAAAAAATATTACAGGAATGCAGGCAAAAATGAAAGCATCGTTTGAGTCAGAGTTAAAAAGATTTCCTGGAATTATCCAGCCTACAATTCCAAACACAATCATTGGCAGGAACACCGAACCAAATATTTTTGAAATAGGCATGTCGCCTTCCTGCATGGGTCTTTTGATATCAGCTTCTTTTACATGTTTTATCTTAATAGCAAGCCATATCAATCCAATGATAAGCCCTACACCTGCTGCTGCGAATGCATAACCCCATCCATAATTATTGCGGAGATAGGCAGCCACAAAGTTGCACACCAATGCACCGATATTAATGCCCATATAGAAAATGTTGTAAGCATTATCTTTTAATGGTTTTAATTCTTCCTTATTATACATATTACCCAGCAGCGTTGAAATATTGGGTTTGAAGAAACCGTTTCCGACGATGATAAGACCCAAAGAAACATACATAGCAGTATCTCCAGGAAGCGACAACCCTAAATAGCCAGCAGCCATCAAAGAACCGCCAATAAAAATTGATTTTAGATAACCAAGGTATCTGTCAGCAATAAGTCCCCCTATGAATGGGGTCAAATAAACCAACGCAATAAAGGTGCCTACCACATCTACCCCCATACCTCTCGACATTTCTTTTCCCCCGGTTGTAGTGTCTGTTAAATACAGAAACAAAATACCTACCATCAGGTAGTAGCCAAATCGTTCCCACATTTCAGTAAAAAATAAAACCATTAGCCCCTTGGGGTGTTTGCCGATTTTTGCAGGTTGATTCATAAATCTTTTTTTTGTTGTTAAATCAGAGTCCTTCGTTAGAGCAACCAAAATACAGAAATTTAGTCACCCAAAATTTTTTTCGGGCTATCTTTAACGCATTCACCCAATATTCATAATACGTTAGAATTCAGTAACCCAACTATGCACATCCTTTTATTAGGCTCCGGCGGCAGAGAACATGCTTTTGCATGGAAACTTTCTCAAAGCCACCTTTGCGAAAGACTCTTTATTGCCCCGGGTAATCCCGGCACGGCAAAATGTGGTACTAACCTGTCTTTTGGTGTTACCGATTTTGAGGCTATCGAACAAGCTTGTATAGATAAAAAGATTGACCTTGTTATTGTTGGCCCGGAAGAACCCTTGGTAAAAGGTATCACCGATTTTATTATCAGTAACCCGGCTTTAAAAAATGTAGATGTAATTGGCCCGGGAAAAAATGGCGCACAGCTGGAGGGAAGTAAAGCATTTGCCAAAGCCTTTATGATGCGGCACAATATTCCTACGGCGGCGTACAAAGAATTTACAGTAGAAAATTATGAGGAAGGGGTTGAGTATTTACAAAGCCATTCATTACCCATCGTAATGAAAGCAGATGGCCTTGCTGCAGGTAAAGGAGTAGTGATTTGTGAAAACCATATAGAAGCCATTGCTGAGTTTGAACTGATGATTCAACGGGCCAAATTTGGCGATGCAGGAAAGAGAGTAGTAATAGAACAATTTTTACAGGGTGTTGAAATGTCGGTGTTCGTTTTAACAGATGGGAAAAACTATGTGATTCTTCCTGAAGCAAAAGATTATAAAAGAATTGGAGAAGGAGATACGGGGCCCAACACCGGTGGTATGGGGGCAGTAAGCCCGGTGCCATTTGCCAACGCTGAGTTGATGAAAAAAATTGAAGAGAAAACAATCATACCAACAGTGCGGGGTCTGCAAAAAGAAGGATTAGAATACCGGGGATTCATCTTTTTCGGATTTATGATTGTAAATGACGAGCCATACATGATTGAATATAACTGCCGGATGGGTGACCCTGAAACAGAAGTAGTGATACCAAGGTTGAAAAATGATTTGGTTGAATTGTTTGCAGCTGTAGCGGCACAAAAATTAGACACTATAAAAATAGAAACCGATTCCAGAACTGTTTGTACCATTGTAGCAGTAAGTGGTGGCTATCCCGGCGATTACCAAAAGGGATATGAGATAGAAGGAATAGACGATATAAATCCTGCCGATAGTATGCTGTTTCAAATGGGAACTGCTATCAAAGATGGTAAGGTGGTTACCAACGGAGGCCGGGTTTTTTGTGTCACCTCTTATGGTCTTTCCATTTTTGATGCAGTAGAAATATCGAAAGTGGAAATTGAAAAAGTATCTTTTACCGGAATGGAATACAGGAGCGATATTGGATACGAATTTGAATAAAAATATTTGGAACACAGGACGGTGACAAATCTGTAATTTTACATTTATGAAAGCCGATAAAAAACTACTGGCAGAAATAAAGAAAAGGGTGATGCAGGTAGAGCCTGATGCAAAAGTGATTTTGTACGGTTCGTATGCACGGGGCGATGCTAACAAAGAATCAGATATTGATTTACTTATATTAATTGATAAAGAAAAAATTACTTATCAGGATCAAGTCAGAATTACAGACCCCTTGTACTCATTTGGCTTAGAGACCCTGAAAATAATCAGCGCATTGGTGCAGACTAAAAACAACTGGGAAGAAAAGTATTATTACACCCCTTTTTATCACAACATCAAAAAAGAAGGGAAAGAAATATGACGGGGCAGGAAAAAGAAATATCAATTCGCCAAAAAATTGAAAAAGCAAAATCCACCATTGATCAGATACATAATTTATTAAATTTTGGATATTATGATACTGCAATTAACAGGATATATTATGCCTGTTTCTAAGCAGTTCAGGCATTACTTATTTATAAAGACATTACTCCAAAATCACATAAAGGAGTCCTGAATATGTTTTACCTTCATTATATTAAAGAAGGGATAATCGCTGAAAATTTTGGAAAACACTATTCCAGGATTTTTGACCAAAGAATGATGGTTGATTATGATGATGGTTTATTACCCGATAGTGAAATGGCTAATGGCCTGTTAAGTATATCTGTAGATTTTATTAAGCTTGAGGATGAGTTTCTTTCTGAAAAATAATGCCTATGCCAACCGAGGTACATTACCATGACTACTTGCAATTGGATAAAATTCTCAACGCACAATCACTGGAAAGTGAAAAGCATAATCTTGTTGCGCATGATGAAATGCTGTTCATCGTTATTCACCAGGCGTATGAATTATGGTTTAAGCAACTCCATCATGAAGCAGATTCTGTTGTTGCTATAATGAGTAAGCCGGCATTGAATGATAATTCGCCGGAGTTACAAACTGTTGTTCATCGTTTAAGCCGTTGTGTTACCATACTAAGAGTGCTGGTGCACCAGATAGATATTATGGAAACGATGACACCGATGGACTTTCTCGACTTCAGGGATATGCTGCGACCCGCATCGGGTTTTCAAAGCTGGCAGTTTAAAGAACTGGAAGCAAAGCTGGGATTGAAATTTGAGCACCGCCACGGAAAAGAATATTATACGGCACAACTAAGACCAGAGCAAGTTGAAATAATAAAAAAGGCAGAAGGGAGTCAATCTTTATTGCAATTACTAAATAGCTGGTTAGAGAGAATGCCTTTCTTAAAAGAAGGAGCTGATAATTCTTTTTGGGATAATTATAAAAAAATTTACGGGGGCAGCCTGGCCGATGCAGAAAAAAATAACCAGAGTGCCTTTGAAGAAATTTTTAGTGATGGTGGTGACACGGTTTTAAACCGTGACACCACCATCACCCGTTCTTTATCTCCCGCAGCCTGTCGTGCAGCGTTATTTATTATGCTGTACCGTGGTTATCCTTTATTGCAATTGCCATTTCAGTTATTAAATTGTTTACTGGAGATAGATGAACAACTCAGTAGTTGGCGTTATCGCCATATGAATATGGTACACCGGATGATAGGAACAAGAATTGGTACTGGTGGAAGCACCGGAAAAGATTATCTGAAAGCGGCGGCAGAAAAGCATTATATCTTCAGGGAGATAGCACAACTAAACAGTTTTCTGATTGAAAGAAGAAAATTACCATCACTTCCTGCTGAAATTGAAAAGCAACTCGGATTTGGATTGCTTTAAAAATTAAAAAATATTCTGAGAGATAAAAAGACCGCATTGCTGCGGCCTTTTTCTTTTTGCTGATAAAGGAAGGATATATATTAGAAGGTGTACCGGATACCTAAGCCGCCCCAACTGCCTACAAAACCACGGTTATCACCAAACTCAAACGAAGGCTGCCAGTCTAATGACATATTAAGAGGAGCTTTCTTGAATTTATAATCCAAGCCCAGAACACCGTCAACACCAATAAATGCACCATCTCCATATTTTGTATTGTAAACCCCTATATGAGCACCTGGGCCAATATACCATTGCAGGCCACTGGCATCGCTTATTGGCATATGAATTTCATACAACCCGGTAATTCTTGTTCCCCGGTTCCAGAAATAGCCTATAAACTCCAGCGCATTTTTATTACTTACAAAATGTTTGAAGGAAATACCTCCTCCATCCCAAACTTTTACTCCCAAGGCGGTTTTGTATGTGGAGCCGCTGGAACTTTTACTCTGGGCTTGTGAAAATAATATGGCTAACATGGCAAGTACAGTTAGAAAACCTTTTTTCATAAATAATTTTTTTGGATGAATTTGTTACAAATCCAAACTTGCTATTTTTGTGCCAAAAATATCTGTGATGTAGAAAAGAAATTACGGGGAATTTTTGCCCCTGATTTTCAGTAAAAAATAGATGCAAACAATTACTGAAACGACCGAAGTTGTGATGAATGTGCTGGTGCTGCCAAAATTTGTCCATAATGCCCCGGCAATAATGCTGGCCAGTAAGGTGCCCACACTTTCACAACTGGTATAAAAACCAATAGCAGTAGCGGTATTTTCTTTATGGGCTAAATTAGAAATCCATGCTTTAATGACTCCTTCTGTTGCAGCAGCATAAATACCATAAACAGAAAAAAGAATAAATATTACCGCTATGGATGGGTTAAAAGCAAACCCTCCATAAACAAGGGTGAATAATGCAAAACCGAGCAGTATAATTTTTTTATAACCAAGCCTGTCAGCTAAAGCCCCCATAGGATATGAGGCAGCAGCATATACAAGATTGTAAAATATATAAGCTGCAATGGTAATGGTATCAGCGTTCAGGGTAGTTCCTGCTATGGTTATAGTATCGTTACCAATTGTTTCCCTTGTAATGAGTAATAAAAAAATATCAGAACTGTTGAATAAAGCAAAAATTAATAATCCGGTAACAACTTTTCTGAATTCAGGGGTTGCCACTTTCCAGTAATTGAAATAAGAAAAGAAATTTCCTTTACCTAATGTTGATACAGGTTGTTTCTTTTCTTTCAGCAAAAAAATAAAAAGGATGGAAAGGATGCCGGGTATAAAAGCGATATAAAAAAGTGTTTTGTATTCACCGGGATAAAAAAATAAAAACAATAATGCCAATACCGGTCCTATAGCTGCACCAACAGTATCCATGCTGCGATGAAATCCAAATACTCTTGCTTTAGTTTCTTTTGTTGCTTCTTGCGAAAGCAATGCATCTCTTGCAGCAGTGCGGACACCTTTGCCAAGCCGATCAACTGTTCTTACAAAAAATATCCAGAGCGGATAAGTAAAGGTTGCCATCAATGGTTTTGAAACAGCACTTAATAAATAACCCAGCTTTACAAATGGTAAACGAACACCTTTCTCATCACTTAACTTTCCAAAGTAACCTTTGCTGATGCCTGCTGTAAAATTTACCACACCTTCTAAAACACCAATCCAGAAAACAGTAAAACCAATTTCTTTTAAATAAATCGGCATAACCGGATATAGCATTTCACTTGCAATGTCAGCAAGCAAACTGACAACCGATAAAATCAAAACTGTTCTTGTAATGATTCGCATAGATTGAAGATAGAAGAAAAAAATTACGGCATGCAGCTCTGCAAAATATTTTGTTTTGCAGTTATACAATGTCGCCTCAGGCGACAAAATGAAAGAACGAAAGGGCAAGTTTGTTCAGCAATAAGACTACTGTATTTACTGGAAATTTCTGAAGATTACTACCGCAAAATTTCTTTTAACCACAATTTCTCAAAACCAGCAACTCAAAAAAAAACCACGTCTGGCAAGGTTTTGCTTTGATAATTCAAATTATTTCCACCACCTTTGCCCTCAATAAATCCAAGAATAATTAATGGGACTTTTTAACTGGTTTACACAAGAAATTGCCATCGACCTGGGTACTGCCAATACCCTCATAATACATAACGACGAAGTAGTGGTGAACGAACCGAGTATCATTGCCCTTAACCGCAATAATCCCAAAGAAGTGCTGGCGGTGGGCAAAAAGGCCTTGATGATGCATGAGAAAACCCACGAAAGTATCCGCACGGTTCGTCCGCTGAAAGACGGTGTGATAGCGGATTTCAACGCTGCCGAGCTCATGATAAGGGAGCTGATTAAATTGGTTTACCCCAAGAAGAAATTGTTTCCCCCAAGCTGGCGGATGATGATATGTATTCCTTCTTCCATCACAGAAGTAGAGAAAAGAGCCGTTCGGGACAGCGCTGAACAGGCCGGAGCCAAAGAAGTTTACCTGATTCATGAACCAATGGCAGCTGCGCTGGGTATTGGTATTGATGTGGAAGAGCCGGTGGGCAATATGATTATTGATATTGGGGGAGGTACTACAGGTATTTCGGTTATAGCATTAGCCGGTATAGTTTGTGACCAATCTATCCGTATTGCAGGAGATGAATTTACCGCTGATATTATGGAAGCCCTTCGTCGCTACCACAGTTTGCTGATTGGTGAAAGAACTGCTGAACAAATTAAAATCCAGGTGGGTGCTGCAATGAAAGAAATTGACAACCCACCAGATGATTACCCGGTAAATGGCCGTGACCTGGTGACAGGTATTCCCAAGCAAGTAATGGTTAGCTACCAGGAAGTAGCCGAAGCATTGGACAAAAGCATTTTCAAAATTGAAGAAGCCATACTTAAAGCTTTGGAACAAACTCCGCCGGAACTGGCTGCAGATATTTATCGTCGTGGTCTGTATATAACCGGTGGTGGTGCATTATTGCGGGGTCTTGATAAAAGATTAAATAATAAGATCAAACTTCCGGTGCATATAGCAGACGACCCGCTGAAGAGTGTAGTGAGGGGAACCGGTATTGCCCTGAAACATTATGACAGGTATCCGTTTGTGATGAGATAAGGTCTCCCCAACCCCTCCAAAGAAGGGGCATAAGAAGTCCCAGACAAACATAATTTCTTTTGTTATTGAAAAAATCCAAACAATAATGATTTTTGCAAAGCTCCGCCAGTTGGCGGATTTTGGGTATGCGTAATATATTTCTCTTCATTCGCCGTTACAGAACCTTCTTCACTTTCCTCACATTACAGGTGGTGGCTTTGTGGTTTTTGTTCAGTTACAACAACTTTCACAGGGCTAAGTTTTTAGGTATTGCCAATGAAATGACAGGCCGCATCAATACACAGTATAATAAGGTAGAAGATTATTTTACCCTGAAAGCGGAAAATCAAAGACTGCATCGCTTTAATGATTCGTTGCTAAACCTGATGCCCCGCAACTTTATGCAGCGGGATACCAGTATGAAGATGACTCAGGATTCGGTTTCTTATGATACACCGGGAAATTATCGTCGTTATTTATCCCGACCTGCTACAGTGGTTTACAATACAATCAATGAACAAAAAAATTATATTCAGATAAACAGGGGCGCCAGCCAGGGCATAAAAGATAATATGGCTGTTGTTGGCTCCGATGGAAGTGCTGTAGGTGTAGTAGTGAACGTAAGTGCCAACTTTAGCCAGGTAATGAGCCTGCTGCATGTGCAAAATTCTGTAAGTGCTTCGTTGAAAAAAACCGGAGAGTTTGGCACCGCTGAATGGGACGGTAAAGATCCCCGGTATATAACATTAAAGAGAATTCCTAAAACTGAAGAAGTTAAAAAAGGTGACACAGTACTTACAAGTCCTGTATCATTTAATTTTCCTCCCGGCTACATGGTGGGCACTGTTTCAGATATCAAACTCGATAATACTACCGGAATGTACCTATTGAAAATTAAAACAGCTTCCAATTTTTATAACCTGCAACAGGTGCATGTTATTGAAAACATTGAATATGAAGAACAGCGTAAGCTAAATGCAGAAACTAAAAAGAAAATCGAACAAGTAAAAAAAACCCCCCGGTGAGTGACTTTCTGAGAAATATCCTTCGGCTGGTAGTTTTTATACTGTTACAGGTATATGTGCTGAATAAGATTCCGCACCTGCACCGGTTCATTACTCCTTATATTTATTTCCTGTTCATTCTGTGGTTACCATTCTCAGTTTCCCGGATGTGGCTGCTGGTTATCGGGTTCTTTGCTGGTCTTATCCTCGATTATTTTATGATGACACCCGGTCTGCATGCAGCAGCTTGTTTACTGATTGCCTACGTAAGACCCTTTATCATCAATATTCTTACGCCAAAAGACGCTTCTGAGTTTAACTACAGGGAACCTTCGCCCAAAGCCATGCAATGGACACCTTATGCGGTATATGTTTTCATTCTGACTTTACTGCATCATGGCTACATGATTTTTCTGGAGTGGCTGGACGGCGGAAGATTTCTTGATTTTTTGATCCAGGTCGTTGCCACTACCGGCATCAGTATGTTGCTCATCTTCACTGCTGAATTATTGTTTCCAAGAAAACTAAAATTCCGGACAAACACTGCGTAATAAATTATATCCGGATGCGATTACCAGTAGAAAAATTTCTTAAAAAGAATTTTATTAACAAATAGATTTGGAAACCGCATTTCGTAATTCGTACATTGCATAATTGTAATTAATTCTTCACTTCGTTCCCGATAGCTATCGGGATCATACCTCGTATTCCTTAGCTCGTTTTATGTCTGTTTTCAATCAATCAAGAAGCCGTATCATTCGCCTTATCTTCCTGCTTGCTTTTGTTGTCATTATTGCCCAACTGTTTTACCTGCAGGTGGTTTCGGGAAAATTCAGCCAGATGGCTGATGATAATGCTATTCTCCGGAAAACCATCTATCCGCCGCGGGGCCTTGTTTTGGACAGAAGCAGGCAAGCTATCCTTAACAACACACTCACTTTTGACCTGATGGTAACACCTTCTCTGGCCAAAGGAATTGACATTACTTTTTTTTGCCGGTTGATGGAAATTGATACGACAGAATACCGAAAAAGAATTGTCAATGCCATTATAAAAAATAAATCTTTCCGTCCTTCGGTTTTTGAAGCTTCTCTGCCTCCTCAGAAATATGCGAGAATTCAGGAAAATATCTGGCGGTTTCAAAATGGATTTTATATTCAGGAACGTCCTATCCGGTCTTATCCTTTCGATGCTGCCGCCAACATTGTTGGGTACATTGGTGAAGTAGATACTAATTACCTCAAGAAACATTCAGAAGAGGGTTATGTAAGCGGAGATTATGCAGGAATGACCGGGTTGGAAGCCAGCTATGAAAAAGTGCTGATGGGCGAAAGAGGAATGCAGGTGCTGATAAAAGATAACTTCAACCGTATACAGGGATCCTATGAAAAGGGGGCTATGGACGTAGAAGCTGTAGCCGGGAATAACTTATACACCAGTCTGGATATAGAATTGCAAAAGTTCGGTGAAGAGTTAATGTCTAACAAGGTTGGTTCTATCGTTGCAATTGACCCCAAAACAGGCGGTATCATTGCAATGGTAAGCAGCCCTACCTACAACCCTAATTTTTTAACAGGTACAGAAAGGCGGCAACACTTTTCCGAATTATATACAGATCCCCGGCTGCCATTGTTGAATAGGGCCGTGAATGCCAGTTATGCACCCGGCTCCACTTTTAAAACATTGCAGGCTTTGGTTGGTTTGGGAGAAGGTGTGATTACTACAAAAACTACTTTTAGTTGTAGCGGTGCTTTTTATGGGTGTGGGAGTAGTAAGCCGATGGGCTGTCTTGACCCCGGCACCTATTACTTGAAAACAGCCATTACTCATTCCTGCAATACTTATTTTGCCAATGTAATGCAACGGGTTATTAATAATCCAAAGTATCCTAATGTGGACAGCAGCCTGCGGGTATGGGATAATTATATGTCGGCTTTTGGAATGGGGCATAGATTAGGAGTTGATGTGCCAACCGAACAAAAAGGAAACATCCCTACTCCTGAATATTTTAATAATCCCAAAAGGTTTGGTCCTGGCAAATGGGGCTTTTGCAGTTTTCGTTCGGTAAGCATAGGGCAGGGCGAGGTAACGGCGACACCACTACAGGTAGCTAACGAGATGGCTTTTATTGCCAATAAAGGCTGGTATTATATTCCCCATATAGTTGATTCAATAGACGGCGGTGATAAGTTTGGCTTGCTGGATAAGTACAAACAGAAAGTAATCCCTATCAATTTAGCTGACAGCATTTATGAGGCGGTGCATGATGGTATGCAGGGTGTAATGGAAATCGGTACCGGTCGTGGTTCAAAAATACCCGGTATTGTAGTTTGCGGAAAAACCGGAACAGTAGAAAACTATGCAAATATTAAAGGGCAGTTGGTAAAACAACCGAATCACTCTTTCTTTTGTGCCTTTGCCCCAAGGGAAAATCCGAAGATTGCCATTATGTGTGTGGTGGAAAATAGCGGAAGATACGGAGGTACATATGCAGGGCCGATAGTAAGCCTGATGATTGAGAAATATATTAACGATACTATTGCTGCAAACAGGAAAGCCCTGGCAGAAAGAATGACAAACATAAATCTTATTCCACCATTGATGAAGCAGAAGATGCAGGCAAAAGATTCGCTGCAAAAAGCAAGAGCATTGAATGAAATGAAAAATATTAAAGACACACTTCAAACGGAAGATAACACGACAGAGGCAGAGATAAGGGCTGATAAAACTAAAGAGAATAAACAGCCAAAGGATACTCAAAATAAGAAGCCGGTAAAAACAGAGATGGTTGTGCCTGAGAAACAAAAAGAGCCTGTTGTCAATAAAAAAGATACTGCTACGAAGTAAAGTTATGAACCAGCGAAACCCTGCCATATCAAAAGGAATAGACTGGACCCTTGCAGGTATTTATTTCTTGCTGGTAGCAATTGGCTTAACAGCCATTTTTGCTGCCACCTATAAAGAAGGCGATTCAGTGGTTCAAAGTTTTTTACGGTTTAAAACTGATTATAGCAAGCAACTTTACTTTTTCATTATCGGTACGGGTATTGGCTTTTTAATTTTACTAACCGACAGTAAATTTTTTTCTGCTACCGCCAACCTGGGATATATTATTGGCATTTTTCTGCTCCTGATGGTTTTCCCTTTTCACTCCCGTATAAAAGGAACGGAGTCAATCATAAAAATGGGGGCTTTTAATTTTCAGCCCGCAGAGTTTTGTAAGATTTTCGTGGCACTGGCATTAGCCAAATATCTTTCCCGGCAGGAAACAGATTTTTCAAAAACCCGTTCGCAATTAATCGCTGCCGGCATTGCATTATTGCCGGCGGTACTGGCCATTTTACAAAAGGAAACAGGATTGGCATTAGTTTACTTTTCTTTTTTTATCGTTATGTATCGGGAAGGGTTGCCTTCTGTAATTCTTTTGATAGGGTTTGTCATAGCAGCATTAATTGTGGCTACGATTGTTATTGAGCTAAACACACTTGCTATTATACTAACGGCGATAGCCGCATTAGTTGCTTATATACTTCGAAGGCAGATAAAACGCCGACGTAGTATCCTTACCACCATCATATTGTTGTGGGTGCTATGTGTCGGTATTCAGCGGTTTGCTGTTCCATATATTTTTAAAAACGTATTACAAAAGCACCAGGTAGAACGTATTTATGATTTATTTGGAAAGGATAATCCTTATGAGAAAAAAGGGGATTCAGAAACTGTAGAAGAAACAAAAAAGAAAAAAGAAAGCGGCAGTAGTTATAATGTAAGGCAATCAAAAATTGCTATCGGCAGTGGAAGGGTATTTGGAAAAGGAATATTGAAAGCTACACAAACGAGGTATGATTTTGTGCCGGAACAACGTACTGATTTCATTTTTTGTACGGTAGGAGAAGGGTTTGGTTTTACCGGAAGCGTTGTACTGCTGGGCCTTTACCTGATACTTCTTTTCCGGATAGTGACTGTTGCAGAGCGGCAGCGAAGCACATTCAGCCGGTGTTATGCCTATGGAGTAGCAGCAGTCTTTTTCTTTCATATAGCTATTAATGTAGCAATGACAATCGGCCTGGCACCGGTTATTGGCATCCCCCTTCCCTTCGTTAGTTACGGAGGCACTTCTTTACTAACCTTCACCATTCTTCTTTTTATTTTAATACGGCTGGATGCTGACCGGCAGATGGTTTTACGCTAATTTGCAGCAATCAGCAATATGAAAATCATCCCACTTTCCGAAGGCACCTTCACCATTGATAAATCAAAATTGTTTGTGCCATTTGATGATACTAAAGATAATTTACAGTCACGACCAGTGGGCAGTCTATTGGTAGAAATTCAACCCTTCGTTGTTATTACTTCAAAAGATATTTTGTTGTTTGATACCGGGCTTGGCTTTGAAAAGAACGGAACATTGCAACTTCATCAAAACCTGATGGATGCCGGTATCAATCCTTCTGAAGTAACGAAGGTGCTGATGTCGCATTTGCATAAAGACCATGCAGGTGCAGTGGGAATTGAAAGAGAAGGTTTCGGTGGACGACTTTCATTGCCTGATGCTACTTACTATTTGCAACGTTCTGAACTGGCTTTCGCTTTTGAAAAAGGATTTCCCTCTTTTATAACTGAAGAATTAATATGCCTTCAAAATGCGGAACAAGTAGTGTTGCTCGACGGCAACGGAACGATTGATGATTATATTCATTACGAAATTACCGGCGCCCATTCACCCCACCACCAGGTTTTTTGGATAAAAGAAAATGAGGAAACAATTTTCTATGGTGCGGATGATGCACCCCAGTTGCAACAGATGAAACATAAGTTTGCTGCCAAGTATGATTTTGATGGAAAGAAAGCAATGGAGCTGCGGCAACAATGGTGGGAGAGAGGAGAAAAAGAAAAATGGACTTTCTTATTTTATCATGATGTAAAAAATCCTGTCTGGAATTTCTAATAAGCATTCAGGAAGATTGGTTGCGTACAATCAATAATAAATGTTCTATTTGTTAGTCCTTTATTGTTAGCTGTTCTTTTAATGCCTGTAATAGTTCCTCATTATCTGCATTTAATGTTTGTATATAGCTTGCATACCCGTTTTCAACTTTTTCATGAAAATTCATAACAAGACTGTTATCAGTAAGCAATTGTTGTGGCTCAACATTATAAAACCCTGCAAATTTTAGAAGAATTTCTACATCTAACCCGGCTTTTCCATTTTCAATATTGCTTATTACAGCTTGGCCTGTATGTAAAGCATCTGCTACCTGTTGTGACAATCCTTTTTCCTCCCTCAGTGCTTTTAACTTTTGGTTACTGTCATTATATTCTTTTTTAATAAATATTAGAAATCAGCATAAAATTATTAAAAAATCAAATTTTTTATAAATTTAGGGATATATAAATTGCTTTTGATATTAAATTTAAAAAACCAAAAAATCAAAAGCTTATGCAAAAATTACTTTTGTCCATAACATTTATCGTCGCATTTTCTGTGGTTAGTCTTGCCAATAGTGGCAAGCCAAATAGTTTTTTGAATAAACAAAAAAAAGAAAGGACTGCTAGCATACAACAAAAGCCATGGGAGTGGAGTTGTTATGACGTGACATTTTATTTAACTTGCGGTAGCAATTGGTCTGGGGATGTATGTGTATGGACAAACTTACCATTCTTAACCGATGGACAATTCATTACGGCCTGGAGACACAAAAACATGTCAGTATGCGGGTCAGTACCTGTAGAGTAAATTAGTTTTTATCTGGTTGGGAATTGATTAAATCTAAGTAAGTATAAAACTGTAGGTAATTTGAAACTGTGCTTACTTGGATTTTTCTCTTTAATTATATTGTTATGGACTTCTTAAAATATATGAAAAGACCGGCATTGATGTTTGCTTTTGTATCTGCGTTGTTTATATCTAAAAACACATGCTGCCAGATTTATGACTCTGCACATATAAGGGCAATGTATAGCTTTTTGTACAGACCCGACAGTAATAGTTTAATTAATGTTAAAGAGGATGTTCTTGTTTTGGAAATCGGGCACAAATTTTCAAATTTTTATAGCTATTATAATCAAATGTCTGATTCAATCATAAGTGCTGCCTACAATAAACAAGGTGGGGAAAATACCACTTCGTTGTCTTTGACTACGAAAAATGTCCCTATAGGAAGCACTAAAGTTATATTGCGGAATAATGTTACCAATGTTTATACTATCACACATGAGCTTGTTTTAAATAGCTATAAATATGTAGATAGTATAAAAAATATCAATTGGGCGATTAAAACTGATACGGCAACTATTTCCGGGTATAAATGTATAAAAGCTGTTGCTCCTTTCAGAGGCAGGATTTACGAAGCATGGTTTGCAAGGGATATACCCGTTTCATCCGGACCTCATTTGTTTTCAGGTTTGCCAGGTCTGATAGTACGAATTAAGGATATTAAAGAGAATTTCGAATATAAATTACTTTCTCTTGAATTGTTGCATGAAAAAAAACCGATTGCTTTTGATCGAAAAAAAACTATATCTGTTACCCGACAGGTCTACAGGCGGTTGGTTCAAAACATGATTAATGATATGGATGGCTTTGCTGCCAGCCAAGGAATGATTTTTAAAACAAAAAGTATTGATGGTGTTTCAAATCCCCCCCCGCCGCCCAAACCCCCTTATAACCCTATTGAATTAGAATAAGCATCAATTAACTTTAATTAAATTGATGAAGTGGATAAAATGCCTTTTTCTAACCTTTTTTTCTTACAGTTTTTGTAATGCACAATCATACACTATAACGGGTGTTGTTCTAACTAATGAAGGCAAGTCACTCCCTGTAGCTACTGTTACTCTCCACAAAAAGGCTGTAACAGCAATTCTATCTTTTGCCATTAGTAATAAAGATGGACGTTTTGAAATTAACTATAATACATCAAATAAGGATAGCTTGGAATTAAAAGCCTCATTATTAGGTTTTGGAAATCAGAGTATTTTTTTTATTTCAGGTAAGCCATTAGAATTCCAGTTTATCTTATCGCCACAGGCCATAATGCTTCCAGAGGTTAAAGCAGTAAGTAGACCCATTTGGCAGCGTAAGGACACTATAGATTATGATGCAACAGCATTTAAGCAGCAGCAAGACCGGGTAATTGGTGATATTATAGCCCGTCTTCCAGGTATCGAAGTGACATCCACTGGGCAAATAAAATACCAGGGCAAACCTATAAACAAGTACTATATAGAGGGCCTCGATTTATTAGAGGACAGATATAGTATTGCCAATAATAATATTCCCGCTGATGCAGTGGATAAAGTGCAAGTGATTGAAAATCACCAACCCATCCGGCTTCTTGACAGTGTTTTTTTCAGCGACAGGGCGGCATTAAACATAAAACTTAAAAATAATTCTAAAGCTCGGCTTATAGGACAGGTAAGGCTTGGGGCAGGCATTACTCCGTTGCTCGCTGAAAATGAACTTGTGACAATGCTTTTCAATAAGAAAACTCAATCCATTAACACCTATAAGTATAATAACACTGGAACAGATAATGCCCGTGAACTCACGGCACATAATTTATCACATTACTTTAATGCCCTGCAAAGCGGGGCGATGAAAGCTGATTTGCTTTCAGTGATAGAACCCGGTGAGCCAACGATTATTAAAAACCGGTACCTGTTTAATGATGCACATACTGTGTCATCCAACCAGTTGTTTCCATTAGACAGTGTTTACCAACTGCGAATAAACAGTTCTTATATTAATGATTACCAAAAATTTAAGGGGAGTATTAGTAACCGGATATTTCTGCCTTATGATACAGTTGATTTTTTAGAACAAAATAATATTTACAAGGGTGTTAACCTTTTTCAAACAGACATTACTTTAATGGCTAATTCTTCAAAATATTACCTCAAAAATATCCTGCATTTTCAGGGCTGGCTACAGCAAGATAAAGGGGTCTTGTTGAGCAATACCAATAATACTGAACAGAAGATGAATATGAGGCTTTATAACATATTTAATGATTTTAAGGTTATTAAAATCCGTAAAAGGAATATATTGGAATGGGGTTCTTATTTGGGTTATTCGACTCAACCGCAACGGCTGTTTATTTATCCTGGTATATATAAAGAGTTTTTGAATAATAACAACCCGTATGATGCTGCATTGCAAAAAGCACACGTTAATGTTTTTTATACAGATAATCATTTCTCAATTAGGAGAAGATTAGGAAAACTCAATACCTCAGTTAAGTTTGGGGCAAATTGGCAGCACAAAATATTTAACTCTCAGCTTTACACAGAAACAGCAGGGGTTTTGAAAACCGCTGCAGACAGTTTTTTAAATAATTTGAAATGGGATAGACTGAGTATTTATACGGAAGTCGCTTTAGGCTATGAAAGTAATTCTTTTCTAATTTCTGGAAGATTACCAGTTGCTTTTACCTCAATAGATTATTTGAATATCGGTAATTCTTTAACACGGCGAAGAGGAGTTGTTGTTAATCCCATCCTTTCTATTACGCTTCAGCTTTCATCTAAATGGGGATTGGGTAATAATATTACATATACTAACAGAAATTTTGGGGAAGCTGATCAGGTTGCAAATGGATATTTACTTAAATCATACCGAAATTTTTCAAATAATCGCTCCTCACTACCTGAGCAATCTAATTATGAAGTTAGCAGTTATATAAATTTTAAAGACCCCTTGAAAAATATTTTTTTCACAACCGGGATTAGCTATTCAGATTATTCCGCAAATATAATTTATGAGCAGAATTTCGACGGAATTCTTGAAACTTTACTTGCACGACTATTTGATAATTCAAGCCAGACTTTAAGTTTCTTTTCAAGACTAAATAAGTATGTATTAAATTGGAAAACTTCTTTTTCGGCAAATGTTAATTACAGCCTAAGCAAGGCTCAACAACTACAGCAAGATGTTTTAATTCGTTTCATTAATAAAAGAGTGACAACTGGTATTAATATCAATACAAAAATTAATAACAAACTAACTGCGGCATATAATATTAACGGATATATGTATATAACAGCAACCGATAGATGGGGTGGCAGAAAACCAATCTATTCAGCCAGCCAGGAGTTTTCGTTAAATTATTTTCCAAGCCTTCCATGGGGTATTCGTTTATCTGGAGACCATTATTACTTAAGTGCCGTAGGAAGAGAAGAAAATTATTATTTCGCAGATTTGAATATCCGACTTAAACCTGTTAAATCAAAAATAGATTGGGAGTTGTTGATGCAAAATCTCTTCAATACACGGCAATTTATTTCAGTTGTTAATACTAACAATACTGAAATTATTTCAACTTATAACTTGCGCCCAAGACAGTTATTGCTAAAAGCTGGTTTTCGACTCTAAGTTAGGATTGCTTTTATTGCAACATAATAGCTCTTGATCTGCGGGGCTGTGTCCTGTCTCCCCTGTTTTCTTTTATGATTTTTATTGCTTCCTGGCGGAAATTATCTTCATACTGGAAAACCTTGTTAGCCCGTTGTTCATCCATAATTTGTCTAAACTCACCACGGTAACGTAAGCGGAGTTCAATTATTTTTTGTTGCATCACCAGCCGGTCTCCTTTGTTTTGTTTATGTGTTTGTGCAAACTCACGGAAGTAGCGGACAAAAACCGGGGAAAATCGTTCTGTCTCGCCTCTTGAAAGACCCAGTTTTTTCTGGATATATTCTCTCATTCTTTCCTGGATTTTTCCTGCATCCTTCACAGGCTCTTCATTCTGCGCCAATGCTGCAAAACCGGGAAGTAAGAATACAAATAATATTAGTAACCACTTTTTCATTTTCGCTTAGTTTGTCATTAAGACATCCTGAACATCTTCTGTTTGTTCCTGGAAATCTTTCAGTTCGTCATCAGAAATACCCTGCAACAGATTTTTTACTTCATCAGATTTATCGTTAACAGAAACCTGTGCTGTCTCATCACCATTCATGCCGACATCAATAAAATCTATCAGGTTTTCTTTCTGTGTATCATTCATTTTCTTTACATCACGGGTAAATTTAGCCAATGCTTTACCGCCCGGCTCTTTTTCACCACCGCCGAAGAATAAAAGGCCGGTCGTTATTATCATACCAATAACTAGAGCCGCCGCTGCATAACGGAACCATTTACGGCTGGTAATTGAAATAACTTTTGTTGCCGGTTTACTTTCCTCTTTGCTGATATTTTCAGATAGTGATTCAAAGTATCCTTGCGGAACAGTGTAAGGTATTTCTTTTTTCAAACCACTTAGCAACGGAGAAAGTGTTGCTAATTCTTCTTTAGCTGTCTGGTAATCGTTGTTTTGATTAACAGCCTGCAGAGCTTTATCTGCAAGCCCATCAAAGTATCCTTGCGGAACGGCGTAAGGCATTTCTTTTTTCAAACCTTTCAACAAAGGAGAAAGTGTTTCCATTTCTTCATTTGCTGTTTGATAGTCGCTGCTTTCACTAATAGATTGCATTGCCTTTTCTGCAAGCCTTTCAAAGTATCCTTGCGGAACAGAAAAAGGCTGTTGTTTAGAAATACCACTTAACACAGGAGATAAATAACCCAACTCTTCCACCGCATTGGCGGCTTCCATTGCTTTGATGCGGTTGAGAACCCTGGCAGCCAATCCATCAAAATATCCCACAGGAACTGTATAGGGGTTCTGCGGGGTGATGGTTGCCAATGTGCTGTTCAACTCATTCAGTTCTTGCAATATGTTGTCTTTCCGGGTCATTTTTAGTTTATTCGGCGAAGCCTCAGCAAGGCAGAACGGTTAATAGGATGGTTTCCAACGGTCAAAGTTTAATGATTTAGCATATAATCCTCAACTTTTTTGACGGCATGATGGTAACTGGCCTTTAAAGCCCCTTCACTGGTTTCCAGTACACGACTCATTTGTTCGTAAGGCATTTCATCATAATACCGCAAACCAAATACAATTCGCTGTTTGTCAGGCAATTGCTGGATGGCTAACTGCAATTTCCATTCCACTTTCTGTGAATCAAAATGCTTGTCTGCCTTTATCTTATTACTTAGTCCGCTTTCTACATCGCTCAGGCTGACGGACGACCTTTTTTTCTGCTGTTCCAGATAGGTCAGGCATTCGTTGGTTGCAATCCGGTAGAGCCATGTGTAGAGCTGGCTATCCTCCCGGAAATTCTGCAGGCCATTCCACACCCTGATCAGGACGTTCTGAAGCACATCATTTGCATCTTCATGCTCTACCACCATGCGGCGGATATGCCAATAGAGTTTTTCCTGGTATTTTTTTATAAGGCTGGTATAAGCTCTTTCTTTCGTAACAGGGTTACGGAACTGTACCAGCAATTCACTATCGCTTGTTGTTGTCAGGGACATTGATGTCGGGCTTTGGTTCGGTTAGAATACTGGAAAGTGGGTTTGTTTAAAATGAACTTCAATTCTTAAAAATAAAAAAGTTGTGGGAGAATATCACTAAAACCAGGTTATTTCTTCAACTGGTTTCGGACATAGCGGTTCGAACGGGCCTGATGAAATACCGCAAATACATGGATTTTTTCACCATCAACCCTGTAAATCATTTTATAAGGAAATTTTTTAAGAAGAATGCGCCGAAAATCTTTGAAATTAACTTTGGAAAAAGCAAAAGGATTTCTCAACAAGTCTAATTGGGTTTTTAAAACAGCCGCCTCTAATTTGGTTTTTAACGAAGCATTTATTTCCTCATAATGTTTTGCAATTTCCGAGAGGTCTTCTATTTATTCGCCGGAATATTTGAGAATATATTGTTGAGAAACCATCAATTATTTTTTGCCAAAAACTTTTTTTTGCATTTCCTTACTTGAGTAGAATTTTGTTTTACCTGAAATATATGTTTCCCAGCGTTGTTCCAGAATTGTTACTTCTTCTTTTGATAGTTTCACAGTGGAAGTACTTGGAGAAAGGCTATCCCACAGTTTTTCAGCTATCTTTCTTCTCTGGTTTTGAGGAAGGGAAAGTAATTGGTTAATATCAACAGCCATAAAATACTTTTTCTAAAATTAAGCATTTTTTCTCGCCATCACTTTTTCAGCGGCCACAACGATGTCTGGTATATCCAGGCCGTATTTTTTCAGCAAATCAGTTGGTTTGCCACTTTCGCCAAACGTGTCTTTTGTACCAACATACTCAATCGGTATGGGGAAGTTTTTTGCAGCAACCTGTGCAATGGCATCACCCAATCCTCCAATGACATTGTGCTCTTCGGCAGTAACGGCACATTTTGTTTTGCGAAGCGATTTTAAAACTGCTTCTTCATCCAATGGTTTGATGGTATGGATGTTTATTACTTCTACACTGATTCCTTTTTCCTGCAAAATAGCACCGGCCTGTATTGCATTCCATACCAAATGGCCGCAGGCAAAAATAGAAACATCAGTTCCTTCGGAGAATTGCTGGGCTTTACCAATCTCGAAAGGTCTGTCGCTGGTAAAGATGGGCCATACTGGTCTGCCAAAACGGAGATATACAGGCCCTTTATAATCTGCAATAGCTTCAGTAGCTGCTTTTGTTTGTGAATAGTCGCAGGGAACAATCACTGTCATGCCGGGCATCATTTTCATCAAACCAATATCTTCTAATATCTGGTGAGTAGCTCCGTCTTCTCCCAATGTCAACCCTGCATGTGAAGCACAGATTTTTACATTCTTGCCACTGTAAGCAACGGACTGACGAATCTGGTCGTAGACCCTGCCGGTAGAAAAATTGGCGAAGGTGGTTGTGTAAGGAATTTTTCCGCCAATCGTTAATCCTGCAGCAATGCCAATCATATTGGCTTCAGCAATTCCAACCTGAATAAAACGGTCAGGAAATTCTTTCATAAACTGGTTCAACTTGAGTGAACCTGCCAGGTCAGCCGTTAATGCAACAATATTTGAATTTTTTCTTGCTGCTTCCACAATGCCATCACCAAAACCACTGCGGGTATCTTTATTTCCTGTTGATTGGATTTCTTTTAGCATAATTATTTATTTTTTGGCTTACCCGACGTAGCTTGAGGGAAGGTGGGGCAAATGTAAGGGTCAATCGGCAATAGACAATCGGCAATAGACAATGGGCAATGGTTAATATTTATCAGGGTTGTTTATCATGTGGTTTAGTAGTCTGCCGATTTCTTCATTTTTAAGTGTGAAATTTAGATGCTGATTAGTTTCGATATACTTACAGGCCAACGCAAAATCCAGCCAGCCGGATGTTTCCGAGTTTTCCATATCGCTATCCGTAACCTTCGATACAAAATGTGCGGGGTAACGTTTCTTTCTATAAGCCTCAATAAGATTAATACAAACACTTCTTGAGGATCTTCTGATTTGATCGGTAAGAGAATAAGTTCCTTCTTTCGGCAATTTTTTAGTGACTTCAAAAATTTCCATTGCTAAATCAAATGCCAGCTTGTAAACTTTAGTATGTTTTACGCTAATTGCAGCCACAAAATATTTTTTAAACTAAAATGCAGTTTAGGGCTTTACCTTTTGTCCATTGCCAATTGATTATTGCTAATTAAGCTCCCCCGGCTGACTGGTAAATACCGTCTCATCCGCTTTAAGCCGCAGTTCCCACTTCCAGGCAGTGGCCATCATTTCTTCTAAGGAAAATTTTGGATTCCACCCAAGCAGTTCCTTTGCCAAATCATTATTGGCATACACGGCTACTACATCACCAGGACGACGGGGGCCGAGTTCATAATTCAGTTTTACACCACTTACTTTTTCAAAAGCATGAATAGCTTCCAGTACGGAAACTCCATTGCCACTGCCGAGGTTGAAGACTTCACAGACCCGGGTGCTTTTTTCTCCTTCTAAATATTTTAATGACAAAGTATGAGCATTGGCCAGATCGCAGATATGAACATAATCCCTGATGCAGGAGCCATCCCTGGTCGGGTAATCGCTACCATGTACAGATAACTTAGCAATGCGGCCGATAGCCGTTTGTGTAATAGCAGGGATTAGATTTTCTGGTTTACCCGCCGGCATTTCTCCAATAGCAATGGAAGGGTGTGCACCGGCAGGATTAAAATATCGTAGGAGGATACTTTGCGTACCGGAACTTTTGGCAAACTCATTTACAATTTGTTCACCCATTTGTTTAGTATAGCCATACGGCGATTCTGCCGGTTTAAGAACCGTTTTTTCCGTTACGGGAATTTCATCCGGGTTACCATACACCGTACAGGAAGAGGAAAAAACAAAATGTGGTGTTTGAAACTCCTGCACACATTTCAGCAGGTTGATTAAGGAAGTAAGATTATTCTCAAAATACATCAGCGGTTTGTTAACCGATTCACCTACTGATTTATATGCGGCAAAATGGATAATGCCGGTGATGTCTTCATTCTCCTGGAAAATGGCGAATGTGTCATCGAAGTTGCAGAGGTCAACTTTATAGTTTTTTACTTTTTCCCCGGTTATTTGCTCAATGCCCTTCAGCACATTGTCGTTTGACCGGGAGTTGTTATCTACAGAAATAACTTCGTAGCCATTTTCAATAAGGTCAACGATAGTGTGAGATCCGATGTAGCCGCAGCCGCCTGTAACTAATATTTTACTCATAAAAAATTCCGACAAAAGTCAGGATTTTTTATTTAATGAGTATGAAATGATTAAATAAAAAGTTTAACTACAAAGTAAACACCTGCTGCCAGCAACCCGCTAATCGGAATGGTTAGTACCCATGCCCAAACAAGACTTAAGGTTACACCCCACCGTACAGCAGAAAGTCTTTTGGTGGCACCTACACCCATAATAGCTCCGGTAATAGTATGTGTTGTGCTTACAGGTATTTTCAGGGCTTCTGTTACAAACAAGGTAACAGCACCCGCAGTTTCTGCGGCAACACCTTCAAAGGGAGTAACTTTTGTAATTTTTGTTCCCATCGTCTTTACAATTTTCCAACCGCCGCTCATTGTTCCTATTCCGATGGCGGCATAACAGGCAATGGGTACCCAATTGGGCATTTGACTGAATTCAGTAATGCTCCCTCCTGCTATCAATGCCGCTGTAATAATACCCATTACCTTTTGAGCATCATTACCACCATGGCCTATACTAAAAGCAGCTGAAGAAATCAACTGTAATTTTTTAAACCATTGATTGGCTTTGTGTGTATTTAGCCTATTGAGATATAGGGCAAAAATGGCCATGATAAGTAAAATGAGAGACAAGAGTATCCATTTAAAATTCTTTGAATAGAAAATAACTTGTAAAATATAATTATCGTAGTCTGTTTTTTTGGAAACAATAGCTCTGTCAACCTGGAGGCTGGAATAGAGAAAAATAATAACAAATATGATTACTGCAATGGAAAATATTTTTGAAGTCCACCCCTTTTTAAAAGAGCTCAAAAACCATAAGGACATTAGAAAGGCCATTATCATACCAACAATGGGTGCCAAAAAGATGAATGCGGCAGTTTTAAGAATGATGGATGAATTGACTGCTGCAAACCCGCCTGCAGCTACCGCAGCACCTGCAAACCCACCAATCAATGTATGCGATGAGGATGAAGGAATACCAAACCACCAGGTTAATAAATTCCAACAGATGGCTGCTATCAATCCTGAAAATATTACTACCTGCATACTCATCCCGTCGCCAACCAAATCAGGCTTTACTGTTTTGGCTACAGTATCAGCCACCCCATGATCTTTAAAAATAAAAAAGGCGACAGAATTAAATAATGCTGCCCAAAGAACCGCCTGAAAAGGTGTAAGTACTTTGGTAGATACAATGGTGGCTATTGAGTTTGCTGCATCATGAAAACCATTGATGTAGTCAAAAATAAGTGCCAGTACTATTATGGTAATAAGAAAAGTTGTCATAAACAAATGTGATAATGTGCTGATGTGTTAATTGTGCTAATAATAGTTACTACAGGTGTAGTCATTAGCATATTAGTACATTGGCTGATTAGCTAATTAATTTAAGCATATTTAATGATGATAGACTCTATCACATTACTTGCATCTTCACATTTATCAGTAACTATTTCCATTACCTGGTAAATCTCTCTTTTCTTGATTACTTCTTTGGCATCAGGTTCGGAGGCAAATAATTTTTCAATGCTGAAGTCGAACACATCATCAGCCTGGTTTTCAATGCTGTTTATTTTTACCAGTGCCTCCGTAATGGCTCTCATATTTTTCATATCCCGGAGTTCTACTACGGCAATTTTTACCTGCGCAGCTCCTTGCTCAATGAGCTCGGCAAATTTTTGCATACCAGTATCATTTGGATTGACCCGGTAGAAATTTATTTTTTTACCCGCTGCATATATGTAATCGGCAATATCATCTAAGGAAGAGGCGAGATAGTGAATATCCTCCCTGTCAAACGGAGTGATGAAGTTGCGACCCAGTTCCGTAAACAGGTTATGGGTGAACTCATCGTTGGCATGTTCCAGGTCTTCTAATTTTGTAATCAGGGCGGCCCTTTTATCAAAGTCGGGTTCTGCTACCACAGCCTTCAGGACAGACCCCATTATTTCTACGTTGTTAGCCACTTTTTCAAACAGTTCATAAAAGATTCTGTTCTTAGGCATGAAGATTTTCAGGAAAGATTGTAGTGCCATTAGTTTTAGTTTTATGGTGTCCCTATTTTAACGGAACAGTTTACGAAATTACCGGGGTAGATTAAGGGCTTAGCCAGAGAACGGAAAATTAATAATTAATTAATATAGAAATAAAGTTAGGGTAACAATTCAATAACAAAGACTTTATATTGCACAGGTTTTTAACAACAAACTTATGATTGCATTAATAAGTCGCTTTTTCCTGTTTTTCTTCTTTTTAACATCAATAGGGGTCAGCGGTCAGTATAATCCTGCCAATGGGTACCTTGATGCACACTTTGGTAAACCCATAACATTTACTTCCAGAGACAGTTCATTTTCCCTCGGTATAGGCGGACGTATTCAAAGCCTGGCAGAGGCAAGAATTGACCTGAATAACAACAATAACAATTCTGTTGACTTCTCCATTCGCCGCCTAAGGCTGAATTTTGCCGGCAGTGCCGTTAGCAAACGATTTTCCTACCGTATTCAACTTTGCTTTTCACAAAGAGATGTGGCATCAGATAATACTGGTGTTGCAAACAATCTATTTCTCCGCGATGCAATGCTTTTCTATGCTCCGAATAAACATTGGAGATTTGGTTTTGGACAAACAAAGCTGCCCGGTAATCGGCAACGGCAAACTTCTTCAGGTAATTTACAATTTGTTGACAGGTCTAATACCAATGCACTGTTCACTTTAGACAGGGATAAAGGATTTTGGATTACCAATACCAATAAAGTAGGAAAGCAAACCATTTTAAGTAATACACTGGCCATTACTTCTGGCGAAGGCCGCATTATTTCTGACAAATCCACCGGTTTATGTTATTCGCTGCGGTCTGAAATATTGCCCCTAGGCGAATTTAAAAACAACGGAGACTTTATAGAAGCTGACCTGTATTTTGAAGAAAAGCTGAAACTTTCTCTCGGCTTTGTTTACAGTTTTAATAACAAAACCAGCAGGGTGGCCGGGCAACTGGGCGAATATCTTTTCAATAACCAACATGCAGATATTCATTATTTTGGAACTGATTTTATGTTGAAGAAAAAAGGCTGGTCAGTAACAGGAGAATTGTACCGCCGGATTTCTGATAACGGCATCAGCATTAACCCGACAAACCCATCCAAAGTAAATGCTGTTTATAGTGGTACTGGCCTGATGCTTCAAACAGGCTATCTGGTTTCAAAAGACAATGAGATATCAGCGAGATATGGATTTACAAAACCTGATGACAGGGTTAAAAACTATTTAGTAAAGCTAAATGAATATGTGTTGGGCTATTCGCACTACTTCTTCCGGCATAACCTGAAGCTACAAAGCGACCTGGCCTATCTCAAAAGCCCGGCACAGGATATATTGCAATTGCGTTTTACTGGTATTGTTACATTTTAATCTCCGCTCTAATGTATGCTTAACATTCCGGTAATATTGTCGTCACAATTGCTTAACAGGCTGGTAACATACCAGTAACTCCGCAAGGCCACCTTTGCCGGAAATAACCGAATATGTATTCAAGGCTTCGATTGCTGTTAAGTGTGCTGTTTCTTTCTTCCATTTTTTCTATTCAGGCACAGACTCAAACCATTAAACTTACCGGTAAGGTAATGAATTCAAAAAATGAGCCTTTGCCAGGCGCTACTATTGCTGTTGATGGTGGAAGCAAACAGGTTATTGCAGACATTGAAGGAAAGTTCTACATAACACTCGAAGCAGGAAAAAAATACACTCTTACTTTTTCCAATACAGGTTATGAAACAAAATCTGTTTCAGAAGTGGATGTAACTGCCAACCAGGAGAATTACCTCGAAATCGTATTGCAGGATAAAGCCACATTGGAAGGCGTTACGCTTAAAACAACTTCACGCAAACAGGAGAATACCACGGCATTACTTTCTTTTCAAAGAAACAATACAGCTATGTCAAGTGGATTGGCCGCAGACTTTATCCGCCGCACTCCTGATAGAAATACCGGTGAAGTATTGAAAAGAGTAAGTGGTGCCAGTATTCAGGATGGAAAATTTGTTGTTGTGCGGGGATTAAGTGACCGGTATAATTCTGCTGTTATTAATAACGCACAATTACCCAGCACAGAGCCTGACAAAAAAGCTTTTTCTTTTGATGTAATACCATCTTCGTTAGTAGATAATATTATTATCAATAAAACAGCTACACCGGAGCTTCCGGGTGAGTTTGCCGGTGGTCTGGTGCAGATAAATACTAAGGATGTTCCTACCAGGGATTTATTAACGGTTAGCATCGGCCTTGGTTTCAACACCCAATCAGTTTTCAAAGATTTTACCAGCAATGAAAGAAACGGAAACGATTGGCTGGGCTTTGATGATAAAACCAGAAGCCTGCCTGCTGGCTTTCCAAAAACACAACAGGAGTTCCGCAGTGGCAGCACACAACAGAGACTTGCCTGGAGCAGATTATTGAACAGTGATGTGTATAGCGAAGTAAATAATAAAGCACTGCCCACTCAAACATACAGCCTTACCTGGGGGAAGAGTACAAAATTTAAAAAAGGTGGTGTGCTTGGAACAATTCTTTCGGTACAGTACCGTAACAGTATGCTGAAGTATGATGTGCAAAGAAAACTGTATGAGCAAACTGGCGACGCAGTAGTAGAATTAACAGATAACCAGAATAAGTATAGCGTAAATGTGGGGGCATTGGCCAATATTTCTTATGTAAAAGGTAAACACAAGATTTCTTTCAAGAACCTGTTTAATCAACTGCTGGAAGATAATTATTATACAAGAGGTGGTTTTAATAATGACCGTATTCAGGATATCAGTTTCCGTTCATCGGTGCTTAATCAGCGTTCACTCTATAGCGGACAATTAGAAGGAGACCACCAGCTTACTAAAAGCGGTATCAAATTAAGATGGAACGGAAACTTTGCTTACAACTGGAAAACACAACCAGACCTTCGCACCATTGCTTATAACCGCCCAAAAGGAACCAACAACCCTTTTGAGTATAACGATGATGACACCCGGCGTTTCTTCAGCGACCTGAAAGACTTTAGTTATGGAGCAAACGGAAGCCTTACTATTCCCTTTACAATGAATAAAAACAAGCAGACATTTAAAGCGGGGGGGTCAACTTTAATCCGTATCCGTGACTTCCGCAGCCGCATTTTCCAATATCAGCCTGCTTCCCCAACACAGTTTAATAGCTCAAAAGCATCACTTCCTTTCAACCAGATTTTTGCATCGGCAAATATTGCCAATGATGGGTTTGTTATAAATGATTTTACCAATAACCAGGATAAATATTTCGGCGTATCAGCGTTGAACGGTATGTATGGAATGTTTGATAATAAGTTTGGAGAAAAAATCAGGTTTGTATGGGGCGTTAGGGTAGAAAATTTTCAGCAGTTTCTTACTACAAAAGACGTAACCTCAAAAAGAGTGGTGGTAAATACTGAGAAATGGGATGTGTTACCCTCTTTTAACCTGACAATATCTCCCAATACAAAAAACAGCATTCGTGTAGCCGCCAGCCGCACGGTAGCAAGACCAGAGTTCAGGGAAATTGCACCATTCTCATTCTATGATTATGAAGCTAACTATGGAGTAAATGGTAATGTTGACCTGAAAAGAACATCTATTCTTAATGGGGATATTCGCTACGAATTTTATCCAAAAGGCGGAGAAGCCATTACATTGGGTGTGTTTTACAAATATTTTGATGCCCCGATAGAATTGCGTCTTGACCCTTCCAGTGTACTCGACAGAAGAAACTACGGGTATAGTAATGTGGATGAGGCTTACACAGTGGGTGCTGAGTTTGAAGTAAGAAAAAACCTTGACTTCATCAACAAGGCACTGGAAAACTTTAGTGTGTTTGCCAACCTTACTTACAGCTATTCAAAAGTTACTTTGGCAAGTACTTCTTCCGGGGGTGTATCTTCTTCTGTTAACAGGCCACTCCAGGGTCAATCACCCTATCTCGCCAATGTAGGATTGCAATACAACAGCAAACAAGGTGGATGGAGCGGTTCTTTATTATACAATCGTATAGGTCAGCGTCTTTCTTTGGTGGGCAACCTGGATTTTCCTGATATCTACGAAAGACCCCGGAATCAGGTGGATTTTCAATTAGCAAAAAAGGTAATGAAGAATAAGGGTGAGATAAAACTTACCTGGGCCGACCTGCTGAACAATGCTTATTATTTCTATGAGAATGTGGACAGTAAAAAAGCTTTCAGCACTGGCAGCGACAGGTTGTTCAATTCTTATAAGCCAGGATCCACTATCAACTTAGCGTTTACCTACGATTTTAATATCGGGAAAAAATAATTACCACAACTGACTATAAAATTTAAAAAACAATAAAAATAAAAATTGATATGAAAAAGATTTTTTTTGGTACGCTGACGCTGATAATTCTCTTCAGTGTTACTTCATGTGTAAAGGTGAATTTTGATGATGGCGGCACAACTGTAGCCCCTGTTGATCCTACCAGTAATATTATTACCGGTGTTATTTCTTCCAGTAAGTTCTATGCCAAAGGCAAATGGATACTGAAAGGCTATGTGTATATTACTAATGGTGCTACCATTACTTTTGAAGCAGGTTGCGTGGTTCAGAGTGATGTAACAGAAAAAGGGGCCCTGATCATTGAAAGAGGAGCCAAGCTGATTGCTTCGGGTACAGCTGCGTTGCCTATTGTATTTACCAGCGGCAAAGCCATTGGCGCAAGAACTCCGGGTGATTGGGGTGGCATTATCCTGCTGGGTAAAGCACCAACTAACCGTCCGCTTGACCCTGCCCCAACTATTGAAGGTGGAGTAGGCCGTCAGTATGGTGGCACAGACCCATTGGATGAAAGTGGAATCCTTCGTTATGTACGTATCGAATATGCCGGTATAGCTGCTGAACCCGGTTCTGAAATTAATGGATTGACTTGTGGTGGTGTAGGTTCTGGTACTATCCTTGAAAATATACAGGTGTCTTTTGGTAATGATGATGCGTATGAATTTTTTGGAGGTACAGTAAATGCAAAGAACCTGGTAGCATTTGCTACAGCGGATGATGATTTTGATTTCGACTTTGGTTATACCGGTAAAATACAGTTTGGTGTATCCTGCCGCAAGCCTGATTTTGTAGATGCTGGTGATGCTGGTAATGGTATCGAGTGTGATAATGATGCAGCTTCTACTTTAGCTACTCCCCGTACAAAACCACAGTTAAGTAATTTCACTATAATTGGGCCTAATAATGCTACTGGAACAGCACTTAATCACAATTATTCAAACCGCTGGCGCCGGTCTACTCAGTTTATCATTCGCAACTCAATTTTAATGGGTCATCCCGATGCTGGCTTTTCATTAAGGGACGCTGCAACATGCGCCGACTATCTTGCAAACCTTTCAGAATTTAAGAACAACTTGGTACATGCAAATTCGAACCCATACTTTTCAGAAACCGTTGCATCCATTACTGCTGCACAAATGCAAACTAAAGCAGAAAGTGAAGGTTGTATTACTTATGCTGATGCAGCAACCATTCAGTTAACAAGTCCATTTTATTCAACGGCACCTAACTTTTTACCAGCTACAGGATCTCCTGCATTATCAGGTACAAGTTTCACTGGTATGAATTCTTTCTTTGTTAGCACCACCTATCGTGGGGCATTTGGTACCACCAACTGGACAAGTGGCTGGTGTAACTGGGACCCTCAAAATGCTGTTTATTAATTTTGATTGATAATAATTGTATTGAAACGTCCTGAGTTATCAGGACGTTTTTTAATGTAGTAAACCGGCAAATTATTTTGTATGAAACTGGTTAGTTTAATTATCCTTTGCATAGCAATGCTTTTTGGTGGGTGTAAACAAAAAACTGTCAGGATAAACATGCTGCCATCATTAGCAAGTAGCGACAGTGCAGTAGTCATGTATTATCATTCTCCCGGCGACCCACGGTTTTTTAATATGATAAAAATAAAGGACACAAATCCGCTACCTGTTGTTACAGATGATGTGAATAAAAGGGTAATCACCGCCAAAGACACCTGCACCACCCAGGGCAAAATATATTTCTATGGAAAGGGCGGTGCGGTAGAAACTATTTATTTTTCCCGCAATAAAGAGTGTATGACACTTTCTTTTATTAAAACAGGGGAAAAATATTTCACCAGTATGAGCAAAGAGACAATGGAATTATTAGACAGTCTGGAGAAAAATGTAACCGTATTGCCGGGCCGAAAAGAGTAAATACTTATTGATGAGGGGTGTAGGCATAAACAACTTCGTAGTATTCTTTTTTCAATTTCGGAAGCAATTGCCCAATGGCAAGGTCTTGTTTTTGCGGGGTTGGTTCACACACAGAATACTTCATGCCGTTGTAAATAATGGGTGTTCCCACGGGTTTGGCAAACTTTACGGCAATGGTTACATGTTCAGGATAGGCCATCACTATAATCGGCAGGTTATAAATTTCTTTCACCAGGTAAAAAAATAAAGCGGCCCTGTCTTCACAATCACTTTGCTCATACAACAATGTTTGCTCAGGCGACAAACGTTTTTCTTTACCAAACACTTCTGAATCCGTTTCAAACAGGAAAGCATAACGGGTAAACCGCATCAGGTAGTCCACCCCCTTTTTGGTATTCATCCTTTTTATATTCTTTTTCAGCAAAGGAATTAATGAGCTATATGTTTCTTTACTCAGTGGTATATTAAAGTAGGATTCATAATCTACCACCGGGTAATTGGCAAAAATGGTTTTTATCTGCGGGTTCATTTTTACTTTAAAGTGGTAATTGGTTTCTTTATAAGTAAACTGTAAATCCTTGACTTCATAATCATCAGCCCTGAAGCCGGGCAAATGGGTTACTTTATACGAAAATCCATTTTGTGCTTCAATTACCGGAAGCAGAGCCTCTGTAAATTTTTCTTTTTCAAAATTAATATAGCCACCATAGTCATGATAATTGAGACAAACATATTGTTTGCCATTTTTCAGGTAAGAGGGGATATTGTAAATACTCTCATCCGTTTGAACATAGAAAAGTAATTTTTCGCCATTGGTTTTTAATGTGGCATCATAGCCAGACCGGTTAAGCAAAAACCACTTGTAAAGGGTATAACGGAAATAATTATCTGCTTTAGGGCTTATCTGCTGCGCTGTTTTTCTGATAAGCTGGTAATAAAGCCAGTCGTCCAATTGATATTGTTTTTTGTAATTCAATAAAGACTGGATTAGCGGGGCGGTGGTGCCGGCAGCTATTTCTTTTTGAAAAGCTTGAAGAGATGACTCACTAAGCGGGGCATTGTAGCTAACAATACCCGATTTGTTCAGATTTAGATCAACAGGGTTACCATAAAAATCAAAAGAAATCAGGGTGCTATTCTCCTGTCCAAAAGCGTTTTTTGGCAAAATGCTTATAAAAAGCAAGGTAATTAATATGTAATACTTGGTTTTCAAGGTAAACAATCTCACTAAAGCTACAAAAAATTAACAATAAGGTAATATTAAATTTTAAAAAAGTCGGTGTTTATCCTTATTTCACTTTATGGTCTGCTGTATTTAGTAATCCTAAATTAACGCTGATGTAACAGCCTCATAACAAAGCACCGGCATCTTTGTGCCAGTTCTTATCTATCCTCCCGAATCGCATCTCTCTTGCTAGTAAGTAATCAACAGATGCAGATTTTTCTCATGCAGTTGCCACCCCGGCAGGACAGGCCCGGGGTGGTTTTTTATTTTATACACGGTAGAGGGTTTTGGCAGTAATTGCTTTGCACTTGCAGTTTTGAATGCAGAAGGTTTGTTACCTGTCTATGAAGCTGGCCGGTTTTCACTTAACAAGTTGCAGGTGCTTACTGACAATGGAAATGATATTTATTATGGTGATACGGTGTTCCAAAAAATCTTTCTGTATACAATTTTAAAAAATTCACTTCCGTAATAATCAAATCACCTCAACAGGAGATGCTTCGCTAACGTTGAATATGGGTAATTTTTTTTTGTACCTTCCCTGCTATGAGAAATTTATCATTTATTGCATTTTTAATCATTATTATTTCTTGTTCCGGTTCCGGTTCGGCGGTCAGCAAGCAACTTTCCGGGAGCGATAGCCTGGTGATAAATTTTAATACCCCGCAATCCAATACGATTGCAAAGACAATGAGTACCACTGAGGACAAAGCCATTAAAAAACTAATGGGTTTTGTA
>Ga0105046_10001850_pt1 | contig 32911 bp, 20 predicted proteins | sample MAT03_FD_78385 | JGI IMG/M metagenome (GOLD analysis project Ga0105046, IMG submission 78385) | Freshwater microbial communities from Lake Fryxell liftoff mats and glacier meltwater in Antarctica - MAT-03 (megahit assembly) | ecosystem: Environmental > Aquatic > Freshwater > Ice > Liftoff...
AATGATGAGCCCGATGCCCACCATGTCGAGCAGCACGGTGACCCAGACGAAGACGAACGCGCGACGCCCGGCCGGCAGGGGCGGCTTACTTGTCACGTGGCCTGCCCCTGGGTTCGACGCGGCGACGCGAGGGCTTGCCGGCGATGTGGAGGATCAGGCGAGCGGAGAAGCGTGCTGCGCGGTCGCATGGAAGCGCACCGACTACGATCGGGGGCGTGGTCATGCAAGGTCGTCGCGGGATTGACGCGCCTCGGGACACGTTGTCGACGCGCAGCGGGCCTCCGGCGTGGCTGGGCCAGGCGTTGCCGGGTCCGGCGCCATTGGGCCAGGCGTTGCTGGTCCAGCAACGCGGCGCACTGGGCGCGGGTGGGTGCGTGCGCGGAAAAAGGCAAAGCGCGATGTGGACGAGACAAGCGACGGCCGGATGGGACCGATTCTCGCCCCTGCTGTCGTCGCGCGCGCAGCGAGGGCCGGTCGGCGTAGCCAAGTGACGGCCGGATGGGACCGATTCTCGCCCCTGCTGTCGTCGCGCGCGCAGCGAGGGCCGATCGGGGCTGTGGGACACCGAGTTTCATTGGAACGATCTCGACGACCACGGCACCACGTTCCACGACGTGAAGCCACGCGCGCGCAGCTGCTCGAGGAGTTGGGCGAGTACCGGGAAGCTGGGGTGGCCGAGCGTTCGGCGCGGGCCGCGAATCCGTCCTTTGCGGCGTCGGTGGTGCACGAGGCTCGCGCGCTCCTCCGGGCGAGCAAGCTGGTCGCCACGACCGAGGTGCTCGCGCTCGAGCGCAAGGTGACCCGCGAGACGACCGCGCGCTCGATGACGCCCTATGCGCTCCGGCGCCATGCCATCATTGCATTTTGCGCGGCGGCTCGCGGGGAGACCGAGCCCGCAAGTCGCAATGCGAAGAAGGCGCTCGCCATACCGTCATCGTAGCTCGCACGTCGTGGTGCACCGCGGCTGGAGTGATCTTGGCTACTTCGCGCTGCGACGCCAGGGTGCGTCGCCCGAGCGAGACAAGGTGCCGCGGGGGTGCCGCGGGGCGACCTTTGCGACCCGCTCGACCCCGTCGCGGCGCCGCGCGACTACTTCCCCGTGAACACCGGCTTGCGCTTCTCCGCGAAGGCCTTGAGCGCCTCCAGCCGATCGGCGCTGCGCAGCGTTTCATCGTAATGCACGCGCTCGATCTCGAGGCCGCGTTCCAGGGGCACCTCGAAGCTGACGTCGATCGCCGCCAGTGCGCTCGCCTGGGCGATCGGCGCGCCGTTCGCAATGGGGCCGAGCCATGCAATGGTCTCGTCGACAAGCGACGCGCCAGCAGGGACGACGCGATTGACCAGGCCCCAGGCGAGGGCTTCATCGGCGGACAGGCGGCGGCCGAGGAGAATCATCTCCTTGGCGCGGGCCTCGCCCACGATGCGCGGCAATCGCTGGGTGCCGCCGGCACCGGGGATGATGCCGAGGCCGGTCTCGGGCAGGCCGATCACCGCATGGGCGGCGGCGACGCGCAGATCACACATGAGGGCGAGCTCGAGGCCGCCGCCGAGCGCGACGCCATTGATCGCGGCGACGACCGGCTTGGGGCTGCGATCGAGGATGCCAAGCTCGCTGCGGTAGAGGCCGACCTGGGCGCGCACGTCCTCGTTGGTGAAGCCCTGGCGCTCCTTGAGGTCGGCGCCGGCGCAAAAGGCCTTTTCGCCGCGACCGGTGACGATGATGACGCGTACGCGCTCGTCGGCGATGGCGTCGCGGGTGAGGCGCCCGATCGCGTGGAGTGTGCCGCGCGACAGGGCGTTGTGCCGATCGAGTCGATCGATCGTGAGGATCGCGACGGCGTCGCGACGCTCGTAGGAGACCGGGGTTTCTTCGGTGGGTGCGGAGGCTGCCGTCGGAACGGAAGGTGCGGTGCTCATTTGCGTTCCTTGCGCGACTTGGTCGCCTTCGACGACGACGTCGCTTTGCCGCCGCTCGTTTTGCTCGCGGGCGGCTCGGCCTTCGCGCTCTTCGCCGCCGTGCTCATCGGGGCCTTGTCGTCGCCGCCCTTGGAGCTTTTTCCCTTGGGCTTGTCCGCGTCCTGGTCGCCCTTTTTGGCCTCGCCCGACAGACGCGCCTCCATCTTGCCGAGGCGCGAGATCACCTCGGCGTGCTCCTTGCGCAGCGACTCGAGATCGTCGCGCAGCACGGCAGCGTCGCGCCGCGGCGGGCCGACCAGATCGCGCAGAACCTCGCGTACCTTGCGACGGACGCGGCCTTCGAGGTCGGTGTCGAGCAGGCGCGAAAGCGGCGCGCGCGAGCGGACGTCGGCGATCTCGCCGAGCGCGCGCACGACGTCGAACAGAACGTAAGGATCCTCGGCGTCGAGCTGATCTTCCAGCGATTCGCGGGATTTTCGATCTTGCGACAGCTGCGCCAGCGCGAAGATCGCCGCGCGCCGCGCCCGCTGGGGGACGCCGTAGCGGATCTTGGCCAGCAGGTGCGGCACAGCGCGCTCGTCGCGGAGCACGGCGAGGCCGTCGAGCGCGCCGGACCGCACCACGTCGGCCCACGAGGCGCGATCGAGCAAGGTCACCAGCAGATCGAAAGCGAGGGGCTGTCTCGTCGCTCCGATGGCGCGCGCGGCGGCCGCCTGGACCAGGTAGCTCGGGTCGGAGAGGGCGAGCGGCTCGAGCGCGGCGGCGGCGGCCGGCGTCTTCCACCGGCCGAGCGCGGTGGCGACGGCGCGCCGCACCTTGGGGTGCGCGACCTTGGCGCCAAGGACGAGCGCCCCGAACGCGTCGCCGGTGCGATGCTCGCCGAGCGCGCTCGCGCATTCGGCGCGCACGCCCCAAAACTCGTCGTCCTTCGTCAGCGCGCGTCGCAGCGCCTTGGCGTTCGGCAGATCGTTGCGACGCCCCAGCGCGTGCGCGGCCAGCACGCGACCGCGGGCGGTCGGCGCCTTCTCCAGGGCGAAGCGCAACCAATCCGACGGAATCTCCGGCGTGATGTCGCCGAGCACGCGCAAATCGGCGTCGAGCACGACGCCGGCCGGCCGGCGGGCCACGGCAATGGCGTAGGTCTGCGCGGCGCGATCGACGCGGAGGGTGTGGCGCCGGACCGAGGTCGTGCCGTCGTCGTCGGTCTCGAGGACGTCGACCGTCAGATCCACCGCGAAGATCGGCACTGCCAGCGCCTCGCCCGCCACGACGGGCAGCGCGGTGGTCGTTTGCGTCTGCTTGACCTCGACCGCGAGCACGCCGCCCCCCCACTCGAGGCGCACCGACAGCTCGGGGTGGCCGGGGCGATGCAGCCACTGCTCGAAGAAGCGCTCGAGCGAGCGGCCGCTCGCCGCCTCCAGTGCGCGCTGCAGATCGCGCGTCTCGACGACGCCGTGCGCGTGCTTCTTGAGGTAGGCGCCGACGCCGCCCCAGAACACCTCGTCGCCGAGCTCGGTGCGCAGCAGGTGCAGGACGAGGGCACCCTTTTCGTAGAGGTGGCGATCGAACAGATCGATCGGCAGCTCGTAGTCGTTGCACACGAGGGGGCGGCGGTAGCGCCCGCGCGCCTCGGCGAGGTAGCCGCCGAGCTCGCCGAGCAGGCCGTGCTGGTAGTCGTCCTTCCCCTTGTGCGCCTCGCGATCGATCGACTCCATGAAGGTTGCGAAGCCCTCGTTGAGCCAGGCATGCGACCAGTCGCGGCAGGTCACCAGGTCGCCGAACCAATGGTGGGCGAGCTCGTGGGCGACCAGATCGTCGCTGGTGATGTCGAGGGCCGCCTTTTCGTCGAGCAGGACGTACTCGTACAGGGTCGTTGCGGTCGTGTTCTCCATCCCGCCGAAGGTGAAGTCGGAGACCACGACCTGCGCGTACTTCACGAACGGGTAGGGGAGGCCGGTCTTGTCTGCGAAGAGCGCGATCATCTCGGGCGTCCGCCCGAACGCGCGCATCGCGTCGTCCTTGCGACCGGGCGGGAAGAGGTAGCTGAGCGGCAGATCGCCAGCCCGCGCCTCGATGACCTCGAGCTCGCCGGCGACCAGCGTGAAGAGGTAGCTCGGCATTGGATCGCGCATCGACCAGCGGAAGGTGCCGCCCTGCCGCTCACTTTCGCTGGAGACCAGCTCGCCGTTGGACAGGACGGTCTGTCCGGGCGCCACGTGCACGGCGATGTCGTAGGTCGACTTGGCGTGCGGCTTGTCATGGCAGGGGAAGATGCGGCGGGCGTCCTCGTCCTGGCACTGCGTCCACACCTGGCGCGGGCGGTCGACGACGTGCTCGTCGGGGGCGAGGAAGTACATGCCGCGGCGCGGCTTGGCGCGGTACGCGATGCGGACACTCGCGGCGTTCAGGTCGAGGGGCAGCTCGATGCGGATGACGTCGCCGTCGGCGATGAAGGCGACCACGCGATGCGCGCTCGCCTCGCGCGACTTGCCGGCGGCCGCGCTCACGCTGTGCACTTCGAAGGCGACCGCGTCGAGGACGAGGGTTCGCGCCGTCTTGTCGACCCGCACTACGTCGAGGATGGCGATCCCGTCGACGGCGCGCTCAGCCATGTCGATGCGCAGATCGAGGTCGATATGCTCGATGCGAAACGGCAGCGACCGCTCGTAGACGCGGCTCGTCGTTCCCAGCGGGAAGGCCCGTGGGGCAGCGGGGGCGTGGCGGGACTCGAGAGTGCTTCCGCACGCGCAGCGATCGTGGACGCGATGCTCGAAGGTCATGGGGCCCGGCGACCCTACTTTCGACCGGCCTTCATCGGCAAGTGGCCATCCTCGGGCCCTTGCCATGGCTTGCGGCTTTTCGAGGGAACCCACGCAACCAGGGCGAGGGGTGGTCGATAAACGTCCAATGACCGCGTTGTCGCGCCCTCTGCCGCCGTACTACCGTCTGCGCGTGCCGCCTCGACCACCGCCCGCGAGGCCCGCGCAATCCGCGCTGTTCGCCGAGGCGCGCAAGGTCGCGCACGGCGTCATCGAGGGCGAGGTCGTCCGCGTCACCTACGAAAACGACGAGTCGGGTTTCCGCGTCATCCGCCTCAAGGTCGACGGGCGCAATGATCTGGCCACGCTGGTCGGCGTCTTTCCGCCGGCGCCTCCGGGCTCGCGCGTCCGCGCCACCGGTCGGGTCGAGTGCGACAACCAGCACGGCGAGCAGTTCAAGGTCGAGACGCTGCTGACCGTGATGCCCAGCACCATCGCCGGCCTGGAGAAGTTCCTCGGCTCGGGCGTGGTGCGAGGGATCGGCCCGGCCTTTGCCAAGCGCATCGTCGAGGCCTTCGGCGAAAAGACGCTGGATGTGCTGGACCACGAGCCACATCGCCTGCGCGACGTCGGCGGTCTGGGCCACAAGCGCGCCGACGAGGTCGCCAAGCAGTGGGAGGCCCACCGCGCGATCGGCGCCATCATGATCTTCCTGCAGAGCCACGGCGCATCGCCCGCGCTCGCCTCGCGCATCTACAAGCGCTTCGGTTCGCGCGCCGTCGCCATCGTGTCGGCCTCGCCCTATCGGCTGGCGCTCGACGTGTGGGGCGTCGGCTTCAAGACGGCGGACCGCATCGCCCGCTCGATCGGCTTGTCTGCTACTTCGCCAGAGCGCGCCCAGGCCGGGGTCGTGCAGCTGTTGCACGATCGCGCCCAGCAGGGTCACGTCTTCACCCAGCGGACCCCCCTGGTCGAAGCGGGGTCTTTGATGCTCGAGGTAGATTCGGGCGCCATCGAGACGGCGATCGACACCCTCTCCTTAGCGTCGCGGATCAAGGTCGAGGACCGCGGCGACGTGGTGGCGGTCTATGACAGAGAGCTGTGGGCGGCCGAAGAGCGCGTCGCCAATCGCTTTGCCACGCTGCTTGAAGCCCCCGCCGGCAAGACGATTGCGCCCTACGCCGCGGAGGCGATCGCTGCGTTCGAAGCGCGCTCCCAGGTGGTGCTGGCCGCCGCGCAGCGCGAGGCGATCGAGCTGTGCGCCGAGCGCAAGGTGGTCATCGTCACCGGCGGTCCCGGCGTCGGCAAGACCACCATCGTGCGGGCGATCCTGAGCCTGTTCGACCGCGCCGGGCTGCGCGCCAAGCTCGCCGCACCCACCGGCCGGGCCGCCAAGCGCATGAGCGAAGCGACCGGGCGGGAGGCCACGACGCTTCATCGCCTGCTCGAATACGACCCCAAGGCGCGCGGCTTCGCGCGCAACCACAACCGGCCGATCGAGGCCTCGGCCATCGTGGTGGACGAGGTGTCGATGCTCGATCTCACGCTGGCAGACGGCCTGCTGGGTGCGCTCGCCGACGACGCGCGCCTGGTCCTGGTGGGCGACGTCGATCAGCTGCCCAGCGTGGGACCAGGCGCAGTGCTACGCGACGCCATCGAGAGCGGCGTCGTACCGACCGTGCGGCTCACCGCGATCTTCCGCCAGGCCGAGGGCAGCCTCATCGTGGAGAACGCCCACCGCATCCGCGAGGGCGAAGTCCCCGTCTCCGCGGAGGGCAACTCGGGCGAGTTCTACGTGGTCCCCCGCAAGGAGGGCGTGGCGGCTGCCGACACCATCATCGATCTGGTCACACGTCGCATTCCAGCGCGCTTCGGGCTGTCGGCTGTCCGCGACGTGCAAGTATTGACTCCCATGCATCGCGGCGCCTGTGGCACCACCGTGCTCAACGAGCGGCTGCAGGAGGCGCTCAACCCGGTCGGCCCCAGCGTGAAGCGCGGGACGCGCATCCTTCGCCTGGGCGACAAGGTGATGCAGCTGCGCAACGACTACCAGCGCGAGGTCTTCAACGGCGACGTCGGCTTCATCACCTCGGTCGACGAGGAGGCGCGCGAGCTGGTCGTCACCTTCGATGCCCGGCCAGTCGCCTACGACGAGGCCGACCTCGACGAGCTGGTGCTGGCCTACGCCATCAGCATCCACAAGAGCCAGGGCAGCGAGTACCCGGCCGTCGTGATCCCGCTGCTCACGCAGCATTTCGTCATGCTGTCGCGCAACCTGCTCTACACCGCCGTCACCCGCGGCAAGCGCCTGGTCGGGCTGGTCGCCGACCCGCGCGCCATCGCCCTGGCGCTGGCCGAGGTGCGGCGCACCGAGCGGGAGACCCACCTGGCGGCGCGCATCCGCGAGGCGCTTCGGGGCTAGAAGCGCTAGCTGGGAGGGGCTGGAGGGCGCTGGAAACGCAGACCAAATCCTACGAATTTAGGAGGCGTTTGGGTTTCGTCGAGACCGAGCGAGGCCGGTGGCGCGTCGCGCGGAGCGTCCTCCTGGACGTGAGCACGCGCGGCCGGGATCGCGGGCGGTATCGGCGAAACCCGGCGCCCTCCGAGCGCACCGCTACCGCCTCGGCGCGGCGCCTGATACGGTCCGCGCCCTCTCATTTGCGGCGGAGCATCCACATGGCGACGACGAACGGAACTGGCCCGGGTCCCTTGGCCAACGGGCAACAGGCGACCGGCCTCAACATTCAGGGCGGCGCGGCCATTATGGCGCCGGTCAGCGCTTTCCCGAACGGCATTCCCGGCAACGCGATGGTCGTCTTGCCGATCCAAAAGCCCAGTGACGAGCTCAAGGAGAAGCTCGCCGCCGGCCCGCTCGCGGTGACCCCCGAGCAGATGTGGGGCCTCCTCGGGTTCAACGGGCCTGCAGTGCAGGTCCAGGACGATCAGGGTCGACCCGTCGTCATCGGTCTCGACGACCTGCTTGCGGGCCTCGAAAAGCACTTCAACGACAAGCCCGACGACCTCGCGCGTGGCCGCGTGTTCGCCCAGGAGCTCCTCAAGCACAACCGCCTCGCCAAGGCGGAGGTCGTGCTGTCGAAGATCGTCGCCAAGGGCGGCACCGGCGACGACTGGCTCGCCCTCGGCGTCGCGCAGCTCCAGCAGGACAAGCTCGACAAGGCGGAAGGCACGCTCAAGGGCGCGCAGAACCTCCTCAAGCAGAACCCCATCCCGGCCATCCAGCTGGGCAAGCTCTTCAAGCAGAAGGAGGAGATGGACAAGGCGTTCGAGTGGCTCGACAAGGCGCTCGAGATCGACGCTGAGAACGTCGATGCTTGGGCCCACATCTTCGCGTTCCTTCGCGACCGCGACGGCGACGAAAAGGCCCTCGCCGAGATCGAAAAGCGCGCCGCCGGAGCCGCTTCGGCCCGTCCCTACGTCGCGGTTCAGGCCTATTACGCCAGCCAGAAGGACGAGGAGAAGGCGCTCGAGTTCGCCAAGAAGGCCGTCGAGAAGAACGCCAACGACGCGCTCGCCCTCCTCAGTCTTTCGGCGATCTTCGGCCAGAAGGGCGAGCTCGATCAGGTCGTGAAGCTCCTCCAGCCGCACGAGGCGAAGATGACGCGCGACGTTCGCCTGGCGAACAACTACTTCGAAGCGCTCTTCCAGTCGCGTCAGCTCGACAAGGTGACCAAGCTCCTCAACGCGCTCGCTGGCTCGCCCAATGCGCAGGTCAAGCAGTACGCGATCGAGCGCTCCAAGATGGTTGCCCAATACTTGCAGCAGCAACAACAGCAGCTAGCCGGCGGCACCACCGCGAAGAAGTAGGCCGGAGCCTCCCGCCCGCGGGCGTCCCCTTTGGGAGGTGCCGGGCGGGCCGTTGACGCTGAAAGCGCCCTGCTGCACGCTCGTGTAGCCAGGGCGCCTTTCGTTTCTCGGGGGGCCACGTCTCCGCCCCGGTCCGCGGACCGGGGCAGGCGTTGCTGGGCATCGGAGGAACTCTCAAGGTCGTGCAGGTCGGGGATCTCGTCTCGGGGAAGTATCGACTCCTCCGCACGCTTGGCGTGGGCGGCATGGGATCGGTATGGGCTGCCCGCAACGAGCTGACCAACCGCGATTTCGCGGTGAAATTCCTCAAGCCGGAGCTCGCCAAGGACCGGGAGTCGCTGCAGCGCTTCTTCAACGAGGCGCGCGCTTGCGGGCAGATCAAGCACGCCGCCGTCGTCGAGGTCTACGACATGGGGCAAGCCGAGGACGGCGCGCCCTACCTGGTGATGGAGGTGCTGGAAGGCGAAGGCCTCGATCATCGCCTCGCGCGCTCCGGCGTCTTCCGCGCTGGCGAGGCCGCGGCCTGCATCGCGTTCGTCGCACGCGGCTTGGAAGAGGCGCACGTGCGTGGCCTCGTCCACCGCGACCTCAAGCCAGGCAACCTGTTCTTCGCGCTCGATGACCGCGGGGAGGTTGCACCCAAGGTGCTCGACTTCGGCGTCTCCAAGGCGACCAGCGACGTCATGGACCCCGACATGATCAAGACGAACACCGGCGCGGTGCTCGGATCGCCGGCGTATATGAGCCCGGAGCAAGCGCGCGGCGAGCTCGACATCGACGGCCGATCCGATGTTTGGTCGCTTGGCGTCATCCTCTACGAGATGCTGACCGGACGGCCTCCGTTCGATGGCGCGAACTACAACGCGCTCATGGTCGCCATTCTCACGACCCAACACGTCTCCATCGCGGCGCTCGACCCTGGCCTCCCCCAAGAGTTGAGCGACCTGGTCGATCGCGCGCTGGAGAAGGACCGTCAGAAGCGCGTCGGATCGGCCCGCGAGCTGGCCGATCGCCTGGAGGAGCTGGTCCAGCGCATCACGCACACCCCCTACCCGATGGCCGGCGGGCGCCCGCGAAGCAGCATCTTGCCTCCGCGCGAAGCCCTCTCGAAGAGCGGCAGCGTGCAGACGTGGAGCGACTCCGGCCGCCGCGACAGCAAGGACCGCTCGATCGCGGTTTGGGTCAGCGGGGCCATCCTCGCGACGGCGGTCGCGTCGATTGGAATCGTGGCGGCAACGCGGCAGCGCCCGCCGCAGGTCGCGGTCGCCACGCGCTCGGCGGCGATCATGGTGCAATCGCTCGAGCGCACGAAGGAGTCGCTCGCCACGATCAGCGCGCCCACCGTGCCCCCCGTCGACGAAGGCCTGATGCTCGAGCCCGACGCGTTGCCTCCCGTCCGACCGGAGCCGGTTTCGCCTGGCAGCGGGGGCTCCAGCGGCAACCCTGGCGCACAGCCCGGCAGCCCAACATCCGGTCCATCCAGCGCCCGCCCGTCGCGCCCCACCCGTCCGCTCGCTCCGTCGGGCCCTCGAATCAAGCCGCCCAAGAAGCCAGGCGTCGACGACCCCGGCTTCTGAGCCGCACCTGCTGCCCGCGTGCCGCTGCCCGCAGCCGAGCCACCCCAGCCCTTTTCACTGCCGGCCCTCGTGCGCGAGGTGCCGGTGCTGATGATCGAACACACCTCGGCGGTGATCGGGCTCGGCGACGAGAACGTCCTCGACGTGGCAACCGGCGAGATCGGCGTCGCCCACGCCGGCTTCCTCACGATGGAAGTGCCGGTGCTCGAGGTCGATCGCGGGTGGTTCGTCGGCGCCCGCTGGGGCTACGTCGGCTCGGCCGTTCCGGGTCGCCCGAGCCAGACCTATCCCAGCAGTCCAGAGGTCTGGTGGCGCGTCGCCTCGGTCGGTGATCGCGGCGTCTCGTCAGGCGCTGAGCTCGCCGTCATTCTCCCGTTCGCCCGTGATCTCGATGCCAACGATCGCGCGGTCCTGCGCGCTGCGCGCGTGGTGCGCCCGGCCGACGGCGTGCTCCTGCGCGACCGCGGCACCGGCGTCCGTCCCGCGTTCGACATCCGCTACGCGAGCGCGGCCTTCGTCCTGCAGGTTCGACAGGGCGTCGACCTGGCGTATTCCATGGTCGGCGACGGGCGCCTCGATCTCGTCGCGCACGGTGCGGTGTTCGTCGGCTGGCGACCGACCTCCGACATCCTCGTCGGCGGCGAGGTGCGCGACGTCTACGCCCTCACCGAGAACCTCGGCGACAGCGAGCGCGCCGCCGTCTCCTTCGCCCCCGGCATCCGCATGCGCATGGGCCGGGTCGCCCCGGCGCTGGCCTTCGAAGTGCCGCTCTCCACGCCATTGGGAGGCGAAGCGAGAGCCTTCGTCGCGCTTCAGCTCGGCGTCACGATAGAGCTGGAAGCCAGAGCGCCACCGGACGAGCCGTGAGCGCTCGGCGGTGGCGACTCGCCCAGCCCAGGGCGCGGCCAGCTCAGGGGCGCGGCCAGCTCAGGGGCTCGGCCAGCTCAGGGGCTCGGCGGTGCACTGCCGCCCAGCCCTAGGTCGTTGGCGAAGGTCACGTAGAGCATGAGGCCGAGCATCATCACCAGGCCGACGGCGTGGATCTGCGCCTCGACCATCGGGTTGGGCCGCTTGCGCGTAGCGGCCTCATAGCCGAGGAACATGAGCCGGCCGCCGTCGAGGGCGGGGAAGGGCAGGAGGTTGAAGGCGCCCAGGTAGGCCGAGAGCATGCCGAGGAGGAAAAGCAGCGAAGCGATGCCGTCGCGCGCGGCCTTGGCCGTCTCCTTCACCATGCCGACTGGCCCGGAGACCTTGGTCTCGCTGCGGCGGGTCACCATCTCGACCATGCCCTGCGCGAAGCTCTGCACCACCTTGGGGGGCATCTCGACCGACATGACGGCGGCGTCGCCAACCGAAACGGGGACCTTCTTCGGCGGGTAGGCGGTGCCACCGATGCCGATGCGGCCCTGGCCACCTTCGTTGAGGGGCGTGACCTTGTAGGTGATCTGTTCGCCGCCGCGCTCGACGACGACCGGGATCTCGCGTCCGGGGTTGGCCGAGATCTTCGCGGCCATCGCGACCCAATCGTCGACCTTGGTCCCGTCGACCTCGATGAGGCGGTCGCCGTTCTTCATCCCGGCCTGGGCTGCCGGCTTGTCGGGAAGGACGTCGAACTGCGTCGATTGCACGAGCTTTCCGTCCGCCATCAGGGCGACGAAGAAGAAGACCGAAGCGAACAGGTAGTTGGAGAGGGAGCCGCCGACGATGGTGACGATGCGACCGATGAGGCTCGCATTGGCGTAGCTGCCCTTGTCCTTCGGGTCGTGCTCCTCGAGCGGATTCATCCCCGCGATCTGGACGTACGCGAGGAACGGGATCATCGCGACCTGGAAGACGGTGGGGCCGTGCTTCTCGGGGTCGTGCTTGTGCAGCTTGATCTGGATGCGCTCGGCGAGGGCGGTGAACGTCCAGTAGCCGCCTTTCGGCTGGATTTTGAAGAACGTCGGGCCGAACCCGATCGAGAACTTCGTGACGCGCATCCCGAAAGAGCGGGCGGCCAGGTAGTGGCCACTTTCGTGGACCACCATGAGGAACGCGATCCCGAGGATCGAGAGGAGCCACTCCATCGGTGCGTGCGAGCGTAGCGCTCCGGCGCGCGGCGCGCATGCCCGGTCTTTCAGGAGGTCGTGGACAGCGCTCGGCCCTCAGCGCGAGCAGGTCACCGTTGCCGTTGCTGCACGGCGAGAACGCGTTCCGGGAGCAGGTCTTGGCGCCTTCGCTGCCGTCGCTCCACTTGCAGACGATCTGCTCGCCATCGGCGCAGAGGGTGTTTTCGCCCTGACCGGTGCCAGTGCAGTTGCCGGCGTTCGTGGTGACCGCGCTCTCGCCGCCAGCCCGCCCCTCCACCACTTGAGGTGTCGTCTCCACATGCCGTGGTCGGCAAGGCGAGCGCGAGCGACAAAGCGATGATCCGCATGTGCGCAGCTCCGTCGGCAGACCTCAGGTTCAACGAATGGGCAGACCGGCGCGTCGCCGCCGGCCTTCGTCGGCGACACGGCGATGCAGGTCGGTGATCTGCGCGTGGAGCTCGAGCAGGCGCTGCTCGACCTCGCCCATCGAGTCGCCGATGCTGGGCAGCGTGCCGAGCGCCGCCTTCTCTTCGTCGGCCTCGGCTGCGGCGTCGTCGCGCGCTTCGTCCATCCCGCTCATGATGACGCCGATGAACAGGTTGAGGACGACCATGGTGCCGACCAGGACGAAGCTCACGAAGTAACCGACCGACAGGAGCGGCATCCGCTCGGGTGCCGTGCACGCCTCCATTACGTCCTGATAACCGAACTTATCGCACCCATACATGTTGGTGTAGAGGATCTCCGTCCAGCCCTCGAGGGTGACCACGCGGAAGAGCGTGAGTGCGGAGATGGGCAGATCGCCAAAGTGGACAGGGTCGTTGGCGCCGAAGAAAAAGACGCCGGCGACCGCGTACACATAGAACAACAGGCCCAGCATGATGCCGACGTAGCCCATGCTCGGGATGCTCTTGAGCAGCGCGCTCACCAGGATCTGGAGCTTGGGAAGCGCGCGCACCAGCTTGAGCACGCGCAGGAGGCGCAGCAGCCGGAGCACCGTCACGGCCGACCCGCTGAACGGCAGGAGACAGGCGACGACGATCAAGAAATCGAAGACGTTCCAGGAGTCCATGAAGTAGCGCCACGGTCGCTTGCCCTGCGCGCCGATCTTCAGCACCACCTCGAGGATGAACACCGAGAGGATCAGCTTGTCGCCGATCTCGAGCAGCGTGTGGTGGCGCGCTTGCAGCGCCGGGTAGGTCTCCACCCCGACGAGTACTGCGGCGAAGAGGATGAACACGGTGATCGTGTTCTGGAACCACGAGGCCTCCACCAGATGCTGGAGCTTCTGCGAGACGGACTGGTTCTTGCGGCGGCGGCCCATAAATAGACTGCGTCGTTTGTCGCCCCGCCCGAGCCGCGTCAAGCGGCAGCACGACCCGCGATAGGGTCAGGGCGCCCGATACGTGCGTGGTCGCGGACCGTTGGCGTCGTCGGCGAGCGCCTCCTCCATCGCCTGCACTTCGGCTTCGACCTCGCCGCGCGTCGCCTCGCCGCGCCGCGGCTCCACGGCTCCAATGCGCTGGAGCGCGACGCGGACGCGGGCGTCGACGCATTGTTCGGCGGCGAGCCGGATGCGTCCGCGACCGTCGTCGCCGGCGACCTGCCGCAGCGCGATGGCGGCGCCGATGCGCTGTTCGGCGCTCGCGCCCGACGAGCCGACGATCGCGCCGAGCTCGCTTTCGGTGAGCCTTGCATGTCGGTAGTCGGCGCGGCGCGCCTTGTCCTCGAGATCCACGCGCCATTCGGCCAGCGACCGCCCCCCACGCGATAGCGTCGCATGTCGGTCGGCGCTGTCCTCCGATGCGCGCGCGGCCTCGCGAGCGAGCTCGATGCGGTGGAGCACGGCGGTCAACATGGGACCATTGCCCATTGCGATTCGCACCGATGTGGCGACGCCATCGTGCCGCGTGATGACGAGCGCACCGAGGTCGTCGACGGTCGCCGACGCGATGGCAGAATGGGCAATGAAGCGAGCTCCCCACTTGCCACGAATGCGTACCCCGTCGGCGCCCACGGCGATCTCGGGCGGGCGCGTGGAGAGGAGCCAGCCGGAGACCAGCAGGACGCAGAGCAGGAGCCAGGCCATGCCGCTTGTGAAGCTCAGCTCCAGGGTCGCCTTGAGCCAACCGCCCAACAAGAAGAGGGCGAAGCCGGCGCCGAAGCCTGCGAACGTACGCAACATGCCTCCGCGGAACCGACCCACCAGCGGTCGGCCCAGGGGGTCGATGTGCAGCGCCTCGAGAGCGCGCGAGGCGGCGGCTGCCGACGGGACCTTCGCCGTGATCAGGCGACCGTCGTCGAGATTCAAGATGAGCAGCCCGCCGTCGCTGCCCGGCGTCACCGAACCTCCGACGACCGAACCGCTCGGCAAGACGGCCCCCGCCTTGCCGGAGCGCACGGTGACCTGACCGTCCGCGATCGTCAGGGTGCCCCGGCGCGGAGACTCGTTCACCCGCGCGATGCCCGCAGCCGTCGTCGAAAGTATGGCCATAAGCCAGCTAACGCTGAGGAAGGGGCTCCACCAATCGGGTCGTGTCATCCCGAAGACGCCCCCGCCCACCATCATGATGACCAGGGGCAGCAGGAAGAAGCCGAACGCCCCGAGACCGAAGGTGCTCGAGCGCGCGTGCCTTCGCTGGAGCGAGATCGCGTCCGTCTCGATCGTGAGGAGCTCCGGCAGCGACTCGTTCAAGCGGCGATCAGGCAAACGGAACGGAACCGTCGCGCGACGGCGTCGGAGATCCCGGGACCCTGTCCACAGACCACGACGGTCTTGCTCATGGGGGCGGAGGATCCTCGCTCGCGTCCCCTCGAGCAAGGCGATCTCGGAGCGTGCCGCGGCCCGTGACGAGATGTCTGACCGTCTGGTGCGACGAGCTGTTGCAAGCCCCGTCTTCCAGGTCGACCATGGCGGGCTTCATGGTCCAGAACGTCCCCGTTGCGAGCGCCGGAATGGTCGCCTCCGCCACGACGCTCCACGTCACCCGCGAGGTCGCCCATGCATATGACACGTCCCCTGGAGCTGTTCATCGAATCCGACGGTCGACGTTGGGACGGCGTCTTCATCGGCAAGATCTCTGGACGCGAGGCGATATCTCAGCTCTTTTCGTTCGATGTCGACCTCGTCCTGATCGACGCACTGGTCGATCTCGATCAGTGCGCGGTGGTCGGGCTCGACGTGAGCATCGTGTTCGAGCTCGAGGGCGTCGAGGTGCGCCGCGTGCATGGGCTCATCGCGCGGGTGATCGACAAGCTGGAGATGCCAGGCGACCACCGCGGCTATCGCCTGACCATCCAACCGCGCCTGGTCCGGATGAGCCTCATCGAAACGCAGGAGATCTTCCTCGATCTGAGCATCCCCCAGATCATCGAGCGAAAGCTCGAGATGCACGGCTTCGTCCCCCGCGACTACGAGCTACGCCTGCTCGCCGCGTACGCCCCGCGCGAGATGGTGGTGCAATACGGGGAGACCGACGTCGCGTTCCTCGCTCGGCTCACCGAGCACCTGGGCATCAGCTTTTTCTTCGAGCACGAGTCCGGGATCGACAAGGTCATCTTCACCGATCACCCCGCCGGCTTCAGCCGCGTCGAGGGCGGCGACGAAGCGCTGTTCCACGGGCGGGGCGAGACCATGGGGGTGAGCGAGCTGCACCTGGTCAAGGAGATGATCCCGGCTCGTTACTTCGTGCAGGACTACAACTACCGAACGCCGCTCCTCGATCCGACCGGCAGCTTCGAGGCCGACCCCAACGGTGACGGCGGCGTGGTCGAGTACGGCAGCCATGTCAAATCGCCAGAGGAGGCGACGCGGCTCGCCCAGATCCGCGCCGAAGAGCGCGTGTGCCGGCGCAACGTCTATCGCGCCAAGACCACCCACCTGCCGACGTCGGCAGGGCGCCGCCTGACCCTGCTGGATCACCCGCGTCTCGATCCCCGTCAGGACTTTCTCGTCGTGGAGATCGAGCACGACGGCCACTTTCCCCTCGTCGGTGGAGAGAGCGACAAGCCCATCTTCCAGAGCCGCTTCAGCGCCATCACCAGCGACATCGCCTACCGTCCGCCGCGCCGGACGCCGAAGCCCAAGATGTACGGCTTCGTGACCGGCGTGATCCAGCCCGGCCCGCAGGGCGAAATCGGGGGGGTCGCCAAGCTCACCGATGATGGTCGATACACCGTGCAGGTCCATTTCGACACGGCGGTGCGCGGTCAGCAGAAGGCCTCCCATCCGGTGCGGATGGCGCAGCCCTTCGCCGGCCACGGCAATTCGATGCATTTCCCGTTGCTGCCCGGCACCGAGGTGGTCCTCGCCTTTGCTAACGGCGACCCCGATCGGCCGATCATCGTCGGCGCGCTGCCCAATCCGGTGTCGCCCACGGTGGTGGTCGACGACGAGGCGCACACCCATCGCATTCGCTCGTCGCAAGGCGTCGTGATCGAGTTCGGCAACACCGTTCCAGGCCGCTCATGAGGAGCTTCGAATGAGCTTTGTCGATGAAGAGGACCTCCTGCTTCGGTCCGAAAATGAATCCGGTACGACAGTCCAGCGCGAGGAAGGCGAGGAGACCTTCCAGCGCCTGCGGCTCTTCGTCCCATCCGGCCGCTCCGAGCTCGTCCTCGGCAACAACGACGACGGGCACTATGGCGTGCGCGCCAGGACGCAGGCGATCATCAACCGCGACGGCAAAGACTTCGGCGGCATGTCCAAGCAGGGCGTGGTCGCCCAGACGAGCATCGCCCTCGGCGTCAACGACCGCGGCTTCGTCGGCGTCCTCGGGATGGCCGACCACGGAAACATCTACCTGTGCGCGACGGGCGCGGCCGATCTCGGCTCCTCCTACGCCGATGCGCAGCGCGCGCAGATCATCATCGAGACGGCTTTCGGCATCGTACGGACGGGCCTGGTACTATGGGGCGCGACCTACCAATCCGAGGCGTCATCCAGCCTGACGGCGCTCATCAACGTCGCGCAGATGGTATGGGCCGGCTTCAACGCCGTCGTGTCGCCGATGTCGGGAGGCAAGGCGGGCGGGTTCTCCAACATGGATTACCTGCAGACCGGGCACGTCGGCCTCTTCGGGGCACGCAGCGTCAAGATGGACTCGATCGAGGGCATCTCCAGCTCGGCAGCCCTTTACAACTCGCATACCGCTGGCATCTCGGCGTCGATCAGCAGCCTCATCTCCGCCTCCGTCAACTCGGGTCTCCTCGCGAGTGTCACCGGCGCGTACTCCGCCAGCCTCAATGGCGATAGCGCCTCGGTCGTCGGCGCGCAGGAGGCGAAGCTCTCTGCCCGCGTGGGTCGTGCGCTGATCGAAGGGCGCACCATCCGCATCGGGAGCCGCAAGTTCGCAGGCAAGTGGCAGACGCGCCTGAGCGGCGTGCAGCAAGCCACCAACGACGTCTGGATGCGGGCCAACCGATTCATCGAGATCGCCGTTCCGTCGCGACGAGAGCTGCCCTCGACGATCGCGCAGAACGCCATCGACGGACACCTGGTCGGGCTCACCATGCATCCGACGGGAATGCATCTGATGCCCGGCGTCGTACGGGTGGGGACCGACCTCTCCTCGCTGAAGCTGGGTAAGGAGGTGACGATCCTCACTGGCAAGAGCATGATCCGCGCGGGCGCCGGCTCGATTGAGATCGGGCGCCTCAAGATCCCCGTCGTGACCGCGTCGCACGTGGCGCTCTCCACGGCGCGCGCCGCGCACGCCACCGCCCTGACTGCGGTCGAGGGGCTCGCCAATCAGCTCAAATACATCTTTTCCCAAGGATGGAAGGTGACGCTGGGAGTCGCGGTCGGCGCCGCGGGAGCGCTCGCCGCCGGTACCACCGGCGGCGTTTATGGTGGCGGCGACGCCGGTAAGCGCGCTGGTGAAGGGGGGAACCAGGAGAAGGGCGACTGGGTCGGAAAGACCGTCGGAGGCATCATCGGCGGCGTCACGACGAGCCTCGCCGTCGGCCTCATCGCGATGCGCATTGCAGGCAACGTGCAAAAAAAGGCCCAGAAGGAGCTGCAGAAAGCGTACGAGGACGTGATGCTCGCCGCCTACAACGCGGAAGGGAAGGCAGCCATCCTCGATCCCACCGCACCGAAGATCGAAGTGAAGGATGCCGAGATCACCCTCACCGTGGGCCTCAGCCAGATCAAGCTCACGGCGGCGGGGGTGGAGATCAAGGCGACGAAGGTCACGGTGAACGACCTCGATGTTGCGCCGGGCATGATCCCTGTCATCCCCGGCGTGCCGGCCGTCGCCGCAGTGGAGGCGGTGAGCCCGGCCCCGCAGAACGATGACCTCATCGAGCAGGAGCTCTGAGACGGCGGCCATGGGCATCGAGATCGTCAACGGGACAGCGCTTGCGTTGGGGTTCATCGCCGGGCGCGTCGAGGGGCCGGGCTATCAGCTCACGACGATCGTCAAGGGCGCGTTCCGGCTCGTCCCCGACCAGCCCGCGGTGTACGCCGACAAGCCACTGCTGACCGGCGATGCGCACATCGAGGAGGAGCCGACCGCGACATGCACGTATGGCTCGGACTTCGCCCCGTTCAAGCCGAAGGCGGACGTCGTCGCCACCGGTACCTGCCACCTCCCACGCGGCGTCACGCAGGGCGTCGCCCGTGCGACGCTGCGTATCGGGCCGATGAAGAAGGCTCTGGCGGTCTATGGGGATCGGCACTTCGTCGAGCAGAAGCTCGGCGGCTACGCGATAAGCGAGCCCAAGCCGTTCCGCTCGTGGCCACTCCGTTACGAGAGCGCTTTTGGTGGTCCGGGCCACGCGCCGAACCCGGTCGGCAAGGGTTGTGGCGACGTCTCGACTCCGGCGGGGCGGGCGTTGCCGAACATCGAGCACCCGGGCCGGCTTCTGAAGTCGCCTCACGATCGCATCGATCCGGCGGGCTTTGCGCCATTGAATCGACGCTGGGGCCTGCGCGCCGACAAGCTCGGCACGTATGACGAAAATTGGGTGACGGAGCGCTGGCCGGACTTCCCCGGCGATTTCGACTGGACCTATTTCAACGCCGCGCCCCCGGACCAGCAGGTCGACTATCTCGGCGGCGACGAGCCCATCGTCATCGAGGGGATGCACCCGGAGCTCGCGCGCTACGAGACGCGCCTCCCGGGGGTGCGACCGCGCTGCTTTCTCCGCAAGACGGGCAGCCCCGATGCGCCACCGATCGAGGTCGTGCTGCGTCTCGACACCGTGGCGATCGACATGGACGCTGAGACGATGGTGCTCGTGTGGCGAGGCCTCGTGCCGGTATGGACGCGCGACCACGCCGAGGTCGAGCGCGCGCTGCTGGTGGCGGAATCGCTCTACGACGCGCCGGTGCCGGCTTCCGCGTATGACGCGGAGTCGCATTGGCGACCAGGCGGTCCGCCCCTCGAGCAGATCGCGGCCGCCGACGAAGCGGCGGCGCGAGGCGACGTTCCTGCGCCGGTGCCGGCGCTGCCCGCCGGCGGCGAGGCGGTGAGCGCCCAGGAGCTTGCCCAGGAGCTTGCCCAGGAGCTTGCCCAGGAGCTTGCAGAGGTCGAGCAAGCTCGCGTGGATCTCGCGACGGCGGGCGCCGATCCGGTGCTGATCGAGCGCTTGAAGGGGGTGACGCGCCTCGCCGTGCTGAGCACCATTCTCAACGCGCATCTCGAGGACCAGCTCCCCGATGACGTGCGCGAGCAGGTCGCCGCGAAGCCGGCGCCGGCGCCGGAGCCGGCGCCGCTCTCGCTTGCGGCCAAGCGCAAGGAGAAGGCGAAACGCCAGAAGGAGGAGCTCGACCAGATGCGCGCTGAGCTTGGCGCGAAGGGCGCGAGCGCCGAGCTGCTCGACAAGCTCTCGCCGGTCACGACCCAGGCGGCGTTCCTCGCGATCCTCCTGGAAGAGACGCCGGCGACCGGCGCCGCCGACGAGGCCAAGCATCGGGCGGACATGGTCGCGAGCGTGGCGGCTGCCGAGGACCGAGAGCGCCTGGACGATCTCGCCGAGGAGGGGGACGTCCGCGCGAAACGCGGGGAGCGTCTCACGCGCGATGAGGTCGTCGCCATGCTCGCCGCGAACGCCAGCTTCGCCGATACCAACCTCACGGAGCTCGATCTGTCGCGGCTCGATTTCTCCAAGGCCAACCTCTCCGGCGCCTCGCTCGTGGGGTCGAGTCTGGTCGATTCGGTCCTGGTGGGGGCGGATCTCACGTCGGCGAAGATGCGTCTGGCCGATCTGAGCCGCGCCCGGCTCGCCGAAGCGGTGCTGACCGGTGCCGATCTCGAAGGCGCGAAGCTCGACCGCGCGGACGCTTCAGGCGCCGTTTTCACTGGGGCCTCGCTGGCGAGCGCAAGCATGGTGGGGGCGAAGCTCGACGCCGCCGACTTCACGAAGGTGAACTTGCGCATGGCGAGCCTGGCGCAGGCGTCGCTGGCCGGCGCGCTCTTCGACGGCGCCGACCTCGAGCGCGCCTCGCTCCACCAGGCGGTGGGAGCCAAGGCGAGCTTCCGCGGTGCGCGCCTCGTGTCGGCCGATCTCACCCGGGCGAAGCTGCAAGGTGCGCTGTTCGTCGGCGCGACGGTCGACGGGATGGTCGCGACGTCCGCCCTCCTCCGCGCGGCGCACTTCGATGGCGCGTCGGCGCGAGGTGCGACGTTCATCGAGGCGGACTTGACGGGGCTGCGTGCCGCCGAGGCCTGCTTTGCGGGGGCGGTCTTCGACAAAGCCACGGCGCGCGGAGCGCATTTTGCCGGAAGCGACTTGTCGCACGCCAACTTCGCCCACGCCGTCCTGGTCGAGGCGGACTTCACGGGGGCCCGCCTCGATTACGCGAACTTGCACATGGCCAGTCTGGAACAGGCGAACCTCGGCAAGGCCAAGCTGCTCTTTGCCAAGCTCACCCAGGCCAACTTGTTCCGCGGCCGGCTCGGAGGGGCCGATCTCACCGATGCGGACTGCCGTTCGTCGAACTTCTTCGAGTGCGAGCTCTTCGAAGCCAACGCGACGCGTACCCGCTTCGACCGCGCCAACCTCAGGCGGACTTGCCTCGATCGGGGTGCGAAGTGACGCGCGACGTGATCGCCGCCCAGATCCGACGCGGCGAGCCGATCGAGGGGCGGGCGCTGGCTGAGCTTGACTTCGAGGGCCTCGATCTCGGCGGCGCCGTCCTCGAGGAGCACGGCTTCTACAAGGTGAGCCTGCGCGGCACGAAGCTCGCGGCGACGCGCCTCGCGCGCTCCGTCTTCGCTTGCTCCGACCTCACGGGGATCGATCTGTCGGCCGCCGATCTCACCTGTGCCATTTTCTCCGGTGACGAGGTCGTCCGTGAAGGCGAAGGCGCGTCGATCGATACCGACGACGTGGAGCTCGCCGCGGCCGCGAAGAAAGCGGGTGCAGTCGGCTTCAAGCAGGGCATCTTGCGGTGTGCGGGCGCCATTCTTCGCGACGCGCGGCTCGAAGAGAGCATGTTCGAGGGCGTGGATCTGACGGCGGCCGACCTCGCCGGCGCCAGCCTCGCCGGGGTGTCGGCCGTCCGCTGCACGATGGCGCGTGCCAGTTTTGCGCGCGCCCGGCTGGTCGGTGCGCGCGTGGCGGACAGCGATCTGTCGTCGGCCGACTTTACCGGTGCGGATCTGTCGAATGCGACGTTCTCCGATTGCGATCTCCGGCAGGCGCGGTTCGACGGGGCGACGCTCGACAAGACGACGTTCGAGCGGTGCAAGCTCGACAAGGCGACGTTTCGAGGAGGCGCCCTGGTCGGGACGGGCTTTTTCGACGTGGAGCCAGCCGAGCTGCCGCTGGGCTATGCGACGGCTTCCCGTCTGCGCCTGGCCGGGGTGTCCCTCCGCGCGCATGGCGCGCTGCGCGGTGATCAGCGGGGCGGCTCGTTCCGTGGCTGCGATCTGTCGGGGATGGACCTCAGCGGTGCGAGCTTCGCGGGTGCCGATCTCGACGGAGCAAACATGGCCGGATGCAAGGCTAACGGCGTCGACTTCACCCAGGCGCGCTTGACCTGTGCGAACCTCGCTGACGCCGATTTGTCGGCGGCGCGGCTCCAGGGGGCGAAGATGGCAGGCGCCAGCCTGAAGATGGCCCGGCTGCGCCACGCAGACCTCCGCGAGGCCGACTTGGAAGCGGCCGATCTCGGCGACGCCAACCTCGAAGAAGCGCGCCTCGACGAGGCGCGCCTGTCGCGGGCGTGCCTTTTGCGCGCCAAGCTTTCGGGAGCGTCCTTGCAGCGAGCCCAGCTCATCGATGCGGACCTCTCGTTCGCCAATGCATCGCGCGCGAGCTTCGACGGGGCGGACCTGACGCGGGCGAACCTGACTTCAGCAAGCTTGCATGGCGCGAAGCTCAAGACGACCTGCCTCGAGGCCGCGAAGCTCGATCGCGCCGATCTGTCGTCGGCGCAGATCGCCGGCGCCGACCTCGGTGGCGCCAGCCTGCGCGAGGCCAAGTTGGACGGCGCGTCGCTGCAACATGTGCGCCTCGCCCAGGCGGTGCTCGACGGCGCGACCTTCGCCCACGCATCCCTCTTCACCGTCGATTTCAATGGCGCTTCGTTCGTGAACGCGACCTTCGGCTGCGCGACGATGTCGAGGGTGAGCCTGGTGGGCGCCGATCTGCGCGGGCAGGACCTGCGAGCTTGCGATCTGTCCCAGAGCAACCTGTCGGGCGCCAAGCTCGAGCGCGCTCGCCTCGACGGCGCGAACGTGTCGCAGACGAGCTTCTCGAAGGCGACGTTCGCGGGGGCCTCGCTGCGCGGCGTGTGGGGCAAGTGCGCGGTCTTCCAGGAGGCTTCGCTCTCTGGAGTCGACATGTCGGACTCCGAGCTGCCGATGTCGACCTTCCAGGATGCCGATCTGCAATCGACGAACCTGTCGCGTGCCAAGCTCGACGAGTCGATCTTCGTCCGGGCCTTGGCGACCAAGGCGCGCTTCACCGAGGCCAGCCTGGCCTACGCCGATCTGTCGCACGCACGCGTCACCCAGGCCGACTTCACGAGCGCGAACGCGCAGGGCGCGAACCTGCACGAGATTCGCGACGCGGGGGCGAGCTGGGCGAACGCCGACCGGACGGATGTACGGCTGACCGACGCCGACCTCGCTGCGGCCGAAAGCTGGAAGGCTCCGCCGCTCGGCTGAGCCGACGATCCCCGAGAGCGCGAACCCCATGCGAACCCTTCCAGAGCCATTCCACGCGCACGAGGGGCAGAGTGTCGTCGTCGGCGCGCCGGGCGCCGCCGCTGCCGACGTCCTTTCGGAGATCGAGGCCAGCCCCGTCTCGGAGCGCCGTGTCGTGTCGCGTACCGGCGCCTCGGCGATCGTCCGTGAGTCGGTCTCCGAGTCGCGGATCGAGGTCCGCGACGCTGCCGCGCGGCTGGTCTTCGAGCTCGATCTCGTCACGGGTCGCGCGGCAGTGCACGCGCCGGGCGATCTCACCCTCTCGGCCGGAGGTGACGTCGACATCGCCGCTGCGGGCACCGTGCGTTGTCGCGGCGAGAAGGTCGAGCTCGTCGCGGGCGAAGGTGCCTCCGCAACGCGCGTGAGTCTGGGCGACGCCGCGCTCTTGTTGTCGTCGACCGTGCTCCGCGCGGTGGCGGAGCGTGCCGACCTCGCGCTCGCCGACACGAAGCTTGCGAGCCGTCGCGTCATCGCTGATGTCGGCGATGCGACGGTCGTCGCGGGCCGCCTGGAGACGACGGCGCAGCGGATCTTCGAGCGAGCCCGCAGCGTCTTTCGCAAGGTCGACGATCTGCATCAGCTGGTCGCGGGCCGCGCCCGAACGGTCGCTCGCGAGGGCTATCAGCTCCAGAGCGGCCACGTGTCGATCACGGCAGACGCCGACGTGAAGATCGACGGCAAGACCATCGATCTCGGCTGAAATGGGTCTCGGTTGGCCGGATATAGGTTTCCCAGACATAGGCTGACCACGAGAGGAACGAAGCATGTTTCCCATTGCGACGACCATGAACGGGATGTGCAACGCGATGCCCGATGTCTGCAAGACGCCGGCGCCCCCCGCCCCGCCCATACCGCTGCCCTACCCGAACATCGCGATGCTGATGCAGGCCGATCCGTCATCGTGCTCGCTCAAGGTGAAGATCGTCTTCATGCCGGCCATCCTCCTGACGACGAAGGTGCCGATGACCTCGGGCGACGAGGCCGGCTCGGCGGGCGGCGTGGTGTCCGGCACGATCAAGGGGCCGGCGATGTTCACGAAGGGCTCGATGAAGGTCCGCATCGAGGGCAAGCCGGTCGTGTTCCAGACCTGCACCACCGGCCACAACGGTCAGGCCGCCAATGCCCCGATGGGCATCCACGACGTGCCGTCGCAGGCCAAGGTGACGGTGATGATGTGAGCGCGCCGCACGCGCCCGGGTGACCGAGCGCGTGGGCGTGGCGCACGGCTTGCCGGTCAGTTCGCAGGCTTGCCGATCTTCATGATTGAGCCGTTCGTATCGTCCGACGTGCCCTCGTTGGCCCAGTAGACGTGGGTTGCGTCGAGCACGATCGGACCCGGACCGGTCTGGCTTTGCGCAAGGACAGTCGGCACGGTCTCTTCTGTGGCGAGCTTCGGCATCCGAAGGACGGTGCCGTCGCCGCGATTGGTCCAGTAGACGTGGGTTGCGTCGACCGCGACGCCATTGGGAAACGACTGGCCGGTTGCCATGACGATGGGATCGCCCCCATTGGCGTCGATTCGCTTCAGCTCCCCGGATTCCGAGAACGTCGTGAAGTAGAGCGCGACGGTGTTGTCGGTAGCGTCCTTGTCGAGCACCATCGCCCGCGGGATGCGCTCCTCGTTGGCGAGGACGGTCGGCGCCTTCGCTTCGGTGAAGGACAGATCGTCCCTCAGCATCGACACCACTTGGCCGTCGGGCGGGTCGCTGGTCGCGGTGCCCTCATTGATCCAAAAGACGGACGTGGCATCGAAATCGATGCGATACGGGTAGCTCTGTGCTCCTTCGATCGCGAGCCGGCGGAAGCTGGGTCCACCGTCGAGGGGCGAGCCGTCGAAGTTGGCGAAGTAGATGCCGCCTTCGCCGAACGTGGTGAAGAACACGTTGGCGCCGTGGGCTGCCACGCCCTCCGGGTTGGGCACCCCGAGCGGCGAGCGATCGGCGGCGCGGATGAGGTCGATGGCCGTCTCGCCCGGCACGACCGAGTAGACCTTGCCGTCGCTCACGTCGATGCCTGATAACGAAAAATAGAGGCTCGCGCCGTCGATGACGAGATCGCGCGCACCGCCCAGGGAGTCGAGGATCGTGGTCGGCGTTCCGCCTTCGATCAGCACGCCGCGCAACGTCGAGTCGGAGGCACCGAACGATCCGCGGTTGGTCCAGAAGAGCTTGGTGCCGTCGGTCGCCAGACCGCCGGGGTGATCCTGACCGGTGGCGAGTGCGACAGGCTCGCTGACGCCCGGGGGCTCGGTCTCGCCGCCGGTGTTCGACCAGGGGCCGCAGGTGGGTATCGTCTCGTCCTTCAGGGGGCAGGCGCCGCCGACGGGCGCGGTGGCGATACCGACGATCTCGCCGGTCGCGAGCTTGTCGCAGAGGCCCTGCGGCAAGGCGATGGTGCTTTCGTCGGTGCGTCGCCAGCCGGCGTCGCTGTTGGCATCCAGCGGGATGAAGCAGCCGGAGGGCCCGCAGATGCCGTCGCCCTGGGTCTGGATGGCGACGTTGACGTCGCCGGCCACCGAGGCCGAGCACGTACCGTCGATCACGGACGCGAGGCTCGAGCCGCGCATGCAATTTGCCGTGTCGAAGCAGGCGCCGTCGCCGTCGCCGCTTCCGCCGCCGAAGATGCTCTCCTCGGCGTAGTCGGGCAGTTCGCTCGAGTCGACCGAGGTACTGCCGCAGCTGCCAGCGACGCAGGTCTTGCCCTCGCCGCATGCGCTCTTGACGCTGCCGTCCTCGCCGAGGACCGCCGAGCCGTCGCACAACCATTGAACCGGCAGCCGGAGCTGCACCAAGCGGTTCTCAGGGACGGTGCTGACCGCCTCGCGAAGGACGCGCGGCTTGTCGCCCTGGAATGCGGTCACCCGCATGGTGACGGGCGTCTGCGGATCATCACCCACGAGGACGCCGATCGTGCCGGGAAGCTTCAGGCTGCCATCGCTGCCCAGCTCCTTGAACTGCTGGTCGAACTTGTGCTCGCCATACGCGAGCACCTCGATACGGGCGCGATCGACGTCCTTCGGCAAGGACATGTCTGTCTGGATGACGACCATCAGCTCGCCCTTGTGGCCGGGGTCTTCGCAGCCGGCGAAGGCGAGCCCGACGCCGCAGAGGACGGTGGCGAGAGCACCTCGTCGAAGCAGGGTGCGTCGGTGACCGCTCATCGACCGCCTCCGAAGCTCAGAGCGATGGTTCCCGGTTGAATCGTCCCGGGGGTGGTGGCCGGATCGCCGGGCTGAGCCAGCAGAATGCCGCCGACCACGGCGCCTGCCGCGAGGAGGACGCCGCCGCCCACGACGAAGTACCAGGGGCTGACGCCGCCGCTCTCGAGCGGCTGCAGCGACACTGGGATGCGTCGCGTCTTGTCGTCCTCGATCACGACCTCGGACTGGAACGCGATCATGTTGGTTGCCGTCACGCGAACGGTGTGCGGTCCGCTCTGGAGTGTGCCGTCCCAGCGGCGCACTCCGACTTTCTTGCCGTCGACGAAGATCGAGTCGTTGGTCGCGGCTTCGACGAGGAGGCGCCCCTGGTGCACCTCGATCACGATATTGGCGACGATATCGACCTCGTTCGCGCCGGCGATCGACTGCACCTGCTCGAACGGGACGTATCCCGGTTTGGAGACGCGGAACTTGCGCTCGCCCACCTCGACCAGCACCGGCCCGGCGAGCGGCGTGGTGCCGACGCGCTTGTCGTCGACGAAGACGTCGGCGCCCGGCTCGTTCACCTTGAAAGTGATCTTGCTGACGAAGCCTTTCACCGCCTCCTGGAGATCGACGGCGTCAATGCGATCTTTGTCGGTAAGGACGTCGGGGCCGAGCGCGAGGTACTGGTCGAGAATGGTGAGGACCCGCGCGTAGTGGCGCAGATTCTTTTCGCATACGGCAATATTCCAGAGGAGGCGATCGTTCTTCGACAGCTCGTGCGCGCTCTGGAACTTGATGAGGGCACTTCCGTAGTCGCCGTCCTGATAGAGAATGCGGCCCGCTTCGTATTCGGCCTTGGCCATGCCGGTCAGCGACTCCGAAAGCGTCGGTGCGGTCGGGGCCGCAGGCGGCGATTCGGGAGCCGGCACAGGCGCAGGCGCCGCGGACGGCGTCTTGGGCGGCGGCGCCTTGGGCAGGTTCTTCTGCCAGTTGGGGATCTGCGCAGGCGGCGTCGCCGGTTTTGTGCCTGGCTTCGGCGCGGCGGCGGTCGGGGTCGCCGGTGCCGAGCCCTGGGCCCACGCGGGCGCTTCCATCGACCCGAGGCCGACCACGATTGCAATGGCGGTGAGTGCGCGCAGGCGGGCGCTGGTCGAAGTCATAGTCACTTGATGTCCACGTCCAGAGGATTCTTCTTGGGAGGAGGCTGCGGCGGAGGCGGAGGAGGAGCCGCGGCGGGCGTCGCCGCCGAAGCTGCGCTGGGCTTGGGAGGCGCGGGCCGGGTCGGATAGCCGATCGGCACCGAGGTGTTCGGCGCCGGGGCCTGCGGGGTGACCTGCGGCTCGGCGCTCGCCGCCGGAGCCGCGCTGCTGGACGCGCTCGGAGTCGGTGCTGGCAGCGTGGCCGCGGGCGTGGCCGCGGGCGTGGCGGCGTGCTGGGCCGGCTGCGCCGTCTCGACGGGGGTCGTGGCGGCCGGCGTTGCGTCTGGCTTCTTGCCAGAGCCAACGAACAGCGTGATGGCTACGGCGGCTCCCGCGACGACCGCGAGCGCGGTGGCGCCCACGAGCAGCGGCGTACGCGACGGCTTCGCGGGCGTGGTGTCGGTCGCCAGCGCATCCGTGGTGGAGGACGCGCCGGTCAGGCCCGGCCCGCTGATTGCTGCCTGGACTGCGGGTGGCGCCGCGGCGGCGGCGATGCCGCCAGTGGTGCGCAGGCCGCCCGGCCCCGTCGTGAGCTTGCGGGGCGTCTCGCCGGTGAGCCCAGTCATCCCGCTCTTGGAGCTGGTCTTGGGAGCGACGACCGACTTGGCCTCGGGGTCGAGGGCCCCGAGCATGTCCTTGGTGAGGGCTGTTCCGTCGGGCATCAAGGCGCGGATGTCGGCGAGCATCTCGCCAGCCGTCTGGTAGCGGTTTTCGACATCGATCTGCAGCGACTTGTGCAGGATGTCGGCGATCTCGGGGGGGACCCACGGCGCGAAATCCTGGACCGACGCGGCGGGTTCGGAGCAGATCGCGATGATGAGATCGCCCATCGCGTCGTTGTCCTGATGCGGCGTGCGGCCGCTCAGGATCTGGTAGAGCACGATGCCAATCGACCAGAGGTCGGTCCGCTGATCGATGCCGCCGCGGCGCCCGCGCGCCTGCTCGGGCGACATGTAGAGCGGCGAGCCAATCAGGCTGCCGGTGCGGGTGAGGCCGGGGTTGGAGCTTTCGGCGTCCTGCTCCTGGAGGATCTTGGCGATGCCAAAATCGAGCAGCTTGATGACGATCTCTTCGCCCTCGCGCTTGGTGACGTAGATGTTCGCGGGCTTCAGATCGCGATGCACGACGGCCGCGGCGTGCGCGGTCTCGAGGCCGACCAGCGCCTGCGCAATGATGCGAAGCGCAAGCTCGGGCGGCAGGACGCCGACCCGGTAGATGAGATGCTCGAGGTCCTCGCCGACCAGGAACTCCATCGCCATGTAGGGGACTTTGAGCGTCTCGTCGGAGCCGACGTCGAACACCTGGGCGATGTGCTGGGACTCGATCGCGCCGGCGGCGCGCGCCTCGACCTGGAAGCGCGCGACCAGGCCAGGGTGCTGCGTCACGTCCGCGGTGATGACCTTGAGGGCCATCCGCTTGCGGGTCCCCGTGTGGCGGACCTCGTATACGCTGCCCATCCCGCCCTGTCCGAGCAGGCGGCCGATCTCGTAGCGGCCGCCGAGGATCTGGCCGGGTTCGAGCTGGACTGTCACGACTGCACGCGCCTCCCCTCGCGGACCGCCGGTCGCCTGGTCCCGCGCCATCTCGCGCCCACCGCGGCGGCGACGACGAGCCAGGCCAGGTCGACCGCGCGGCGCGGCGAGGACCCGACGCTGCATCCGTCGCTGCTCTCGCCGTTGTCGACGTCGCCGTCGTCGCCGTTGCCCGACCCGGCGCCGGCACCCGTCGCGCCGCTGGGACCGGATGCGGTGCCGCTCGGCCCACTCGCGTTGCCCGTCCCGCCGGGACCGCTGCTGGGATTTCCAGTGCCCACGCCGCTCAGCGAGCCGACGTCCGGGTCGGCCGTGCAGCTGCCTGCGAAGCAGAGCCCGCCTTCGCATGGCGCGCCGTCGGGGAAGGACACCGGGACACAGGCGCCGCTGCCTGCGTTGCAGGAGCTGGCGATCTGGCAGGCCGCCGGGGTGCACGAGATGGGGTCGGCGCCCGCGCATGCGCGGTCCTCGCAGGTGTCGGTCTGGGTGCACGCGTCGCCGTCGTCGCAGCTGCGTCCGCTCGCGTTGTCGCAGGTGCCGTCTTCGCCTCCGCCTTCGTCGGTCGAGCAAGCATCGCAGGCGCCGTCGCAGGCCGAGTTGCAGCAGACGCCGCCTGTGCAGAAGTCGCTCGCGCACTGCGCGGCGCTGTCACAGGCCTCGCCGAGATCGAGGAGCGAGTCGATGACGCACAGGCCGTCGGAGCACGATCCGCCCTCGCAGGCCGTGCCGTCGTCCACCGGCGTGCAAGCGCCGTCTTGGGTGCCGCCTTCGGCAAGGGAGCATGCGACGCACTCGCCCACGCACGCCGTGGCGCAGCACACGTCGTCGACGCAGTTGCCGCTATTGCACGCCTCGGCCAACTCGCAGTCCTCGCCGTTGGGGAGGGGAATGAGGCACTCGCCGGCGTTGCAGCTTCCTTCGCCGCCGCAGGTCGCGCCGTCCTCGACCGGGCTGCAGGTGCCGTCGACCTCGCCGCCCTCGGCATTCGAGCAGGCGACGCACTCACCGAGACACTCGGTGTTGCAGCAGACGTCGTCGACGCAGTTGCCGCTGAGGCACTGCGCGCCGCCGAGGCAGGCCGTACCGTTGGGGAAGGGGTCTTCGGGGATGCAGATGCCGGCCAGGCATTCGCCGCCGTTGGAGCACTCGGTGGCGTCGGGGAAGTTTCCGAAGCACTGCCCCTTCGTGCAGAAGTTGCCCTCGCGGCACTCGCTGGTGCAGTCGATTTGAGGGCCGGAGCAGCTGCCCTCGTTGTCGCACGTCTCGTCTTCGGTGCAGCTGTTGAAGTCGGTGCAGGAGCGGCCCACCACCGACATGCAGAAGCCATCCTCGGTGGAGCCTGCATCGATGCTGCAGGAAAAACATCCGTTGAGGTCGCAGGCGGTGTCGCAGCAAACGTCGTCGACGCAGTTGCCGCTGTCGCATTGACCGCCGTTCACGCATGCGGCGCCGTTGGCGAGGAGATCGGGGACGCAGCTGCCGCTTTCGCAGACGCCGATGGAGCAGGACGTATCATCGGCGATGGGGAGGCAGAGGCCGTCCGCGCTGCCGCCGGCGTCGATCGAGCATGCGTTGCACTCGCCGACGCATGTGCTGTTGCAGCACACGTCGTCGACGCAGTTGCCGCTGTTGCATTGACCGCCATTGACGCAGGCCGCGCCGTTGACGAGGGGGTCGGGGATGCAGACGCCGATCTGACAGGTGCCGCCATTGCAGAGGTCGTTGTTTGGGCGGTCGATGCAGATGCCGGAGCCCCCGTTGTTGCAGGTCTGACACTCGCCGATGCACGCCGAGTCGCAGCAGTTGTTGTCGACGCAGAAGCCGCTCGAGCACTCCAGCGGGCCTTGGCAGGCGTCGCCGAAGCCACCGAGCGCGTCGTAGATCTCGGTCGTGGCAAACGCCGACTCGAAGTCGAGGAAGCCGCCGGCGACGAGCACCGTCTGGTCGGCGAGCACCGTCGCCGTGTGCGCGATGCGCGCATCGCTCATCGTGAGCCCCCCGGTCCAGGAACCGGCGCCGGCGTTGCCCGCGGGGTCGAACAGCTCGATGGTGGCGAGCGGAGTGGAGCCTCCGTTGTCTCCGCCGATCGCGGCCACCTGACCGTTGGGCAGCAGGCTCAGCGTGAATTGCACACGCGCCTGGCTGAGCAGAGGCGTCAGCGTCCAGCCGTTGGTGGCGGGGTCGTAGATCTCGCCGCGACCTTCGGCGCCAGCGCTGCCATTGCCTCCGACGACGAGCACGCGGCCGTCGGGCAGCAGCGCGGCGGCGTGCGACCGTCGCGCCACGTTCATCGGCTGCACGGCGGCCACCGTGTTGGTGGACGGGTCGAAGATCTCGACGCTGATGCTCGGTACGAAGCCGACGGTGCCGCCGGCGATGAGGACGCGTCCATCGACGAGGCGGGTCGCCGTGTGCTCGTTGCGCGTGCTGTTTCCGCCGGCGTTGACGTAGGTGTTCGGCAGGGTGAAGCGCTGGCCGGGGACTGCGATCTGCGCGCCGCCATAGATGAAGATCGAGCCATCGAGCAGTGCGGTCACCGTGTGACGGTCGCGCGCGGCGTTCATCATCGTGAGCGCCGCCCAGCTGTTGCCCACCGGGTCGTAAGCCCTGACGGCCGGAGTCGGCTCGCCGGCCGCCAGGCCGCCGAAAATGCCCACGCGCCCGTCAGAAAGGAGTGCCGCCGCTTGCAGCGGACCGGTCGGGGCGCCGTTGGCGGTCGGCGACCACATCCCCTGCGCAGGATCCCACAGCTCCGCCACCGTCACGGTGGCGCCGAAGTCGCCTCGACCGCCGGTCACCAGCACGCGCCCGTCGGGGAGGAGGGTCGCGGTGTGCTCCGAGCGACGGTTCGCCATCGCGGCGGCGTTGGTCCACGACGGATCGACGAGCACGCGTTCGTTGTCGGCGTCGACCTCGAGGACCATGCTGCCGTCGACCACGTCGAGGCGGACGCCGATCTCGCGGCCGTCCGCGCCGTAGGCATTGGGCGCGGCGACCCGCAGCATCGCTTTGCCGTCGGCCTCGTCGATGACGGCGACGACGTCGCGGACGCGTTCGAAGCGAGCGCCGTCGATCGTCCAGGCGGCGACGGGCTCGCCGCGCACGACGCTCGCCGCCTCGACCGCGAGCCACTCCTCCACGCCGTCGTCCTTCACGGTCCAGAAGGCGCGGCCGCCCTCGCGCCGGTACGCGATCGCGCCTTCTTGACGGGTCGCCGGGCCGATCGCGCCTCGCTCCCGGATGCGGACTTCCTGACCGCCGTGGGTGGTGAAGCGGATGTCGCCGTCGCCCGCGGCCGGCAGGCTCACGTCGAAGTGGGCGCCCGCGGCGGTGAAGCCGCCGCGCGGGCCTCGCTCGAAGGGCTTCGTGGAGGTCAACGCCTCCGCGGCGCGCGTCGGGAAGTCCCTCCGCAAGGAATCGCCGACCTCGCCGCCCGAACAGGCGACGAAGCTCGATACCCCCATCATGAGCGGGGCGGCGGCGATCATCAGCGGTAGGCGACGAGCTCGATCCATGAAGTCTCCGCGCAGGACGAAGCGCCGGCCGAGAGCGGACGGCATCAGCGACCGTCCTACGTTACGCGAAGGCTTGGCCAAGCGTCGTCACAGATCTGGCGCTCCCACCATGACCAAGCACTCCTGAGGCTTCACTGAGGCTTCACTGAGGCTTCACTGAGGCTTCACTGAGGCTTCACTGAGGCTTCACTGAGGCGCTGCGCGCGCGCCTCCA
>Ga0105046_10001851_pt1 | contig 32909 bp, 31 predicted proteins | sample MAT03_FD_78385 | JGI IMG/M metagenome (GOLD analysis project Ga0105046, IMG submission 78385) | Freshwater microbial communities from Lake Fryxell liftoff mats and glacier meltwater in Antarctica - MAT-03 (megahit assembly) | ecosystem: Environmental > Aquatic > Freshwater > Ice > Liftoff...
TATGACGGTCACCGCCGCACACCGTCACGCTGTGCTCACCACGCCCCTCCGTAAATCACACCCCCTCCGGCCGCACCCCATACCGCGCCGTGATCACACTCTTGATCCCCCCCCGAACCGCAAAATCCCCCTTCACCTCGAAAAACACCGGCTTCGTCAGCTTCACCAGATCGTCCAGAATGTGATTCACCGCACGCTCGTAAAAAATGCCGTCGTTCCGGAAGCTCCAGAGATACATCTTCAGACTCTTCAACTCCACGCAAAACTCTGCCGGCACGTACGTCAGGTACATCGTCGCAAAGTCGGGTGCACCCCCCTGCAACAGACTCAGCTCCGCCGCATCCGTCTCGACGCCGCCCAGCGGACAGAGTGAGGTGAACTCGGTGCAGATCATATGGATTTCGTAGGGACGGTCCGCGTACGGATTGGGGAACGTCTCGAGGAACTCTGGCTTCGGCATGGCAAACGATACGGTAAGGGTTCGACTGAAGGCTAGCAGGGCAGCCAAGCGTTGCCGGAGCGCACCTCATGCGTCGGGCAAGTGACACTTGCAGTCTGTTGTCCCGCTGTCTAGGCTACATGTATCGGTTCTGCGGTGCACGCCGCAGACCAGTTCCGCCGACGAAAGCTCGGCGGTACAGCCCCCCGGCAAGTCCGGGGGGCTCTTTTTTTGTGGGCACTCGCCGGGCACTGCACCCTGAACCGCGCTCAACGACCTCGGTCGCGCAGCATCTCCGACAGCTCCCGCAACCGGTCCTGCTCGCGCGACGACAGGCTCCCCCGGCCACCGCCGCCGTTCGACATCTTGTCCAACAGCGAATTCAGCTCCTCGGTGGCACTCTGCGCTGGCGCAACGGTCGTCGTCACCGCCGGACGCTCCGGAGCGACCACCGGCGGCCGACGCTGCACCAGTGCGTTGCTCCGCGCCACGACATCATCAGCGGTGTCCGCCGACTCACCTCGTGGCGGACGCGGCGCGGTCGATCGGGGAACGGCGCGCAATGCGTCATCCTCGGGCAGCTCCGGCGCCGGATTGAAGCGATCCTGCCACGTCCCCAGTCGGCGAGCCGACGGCAACCGCACCAACACGAACGCGGTGATGAACCCGCCGAGGTGCGCCATGTGCGCCACCCCGGACGCCCCACCGGTCGCGCCGAGTACGAGGCTCAACACCGCCAGCGCCACCACGTACCACGAGACCTGCAGCGGAATCACGCCGAACAGCAGCAGTATCGTGCGCGGCCACGCGTGTGCAAAAGCGTACATCACGCCGAACACCGCCGCGCTCGCGCCGATCATGCTTCCGCTCCGAATCGCACCCCAGTGCAGTGCCGCGCCACCCACGGCGCAGAGCAGGTAGAACCAGACGAAACGCGACGTGCCAAAGAGCCGCTCCACACGCGGACCAAATTGCCACAGCGCGAACATGTTGAACGCGATGTGCCAGAAATCACCGTGCAGGAATGCATAGCTGATCGGCGTCCACCACCGCTGCAACAGATCGGTGCGCGTGAACGCAAACAGCCCCGCCAGATCATCGGCACGGACGATGGTCTGCTGCAGAAAGAAAATCGCGACATTCGCGATCAGCAGCCACAACACCGCCGGCGTCAGGCCAGCGGGGTTCTGTTCCTCTGCGATGAAGCTGGACATGCGTGACCGCGGCGATAGGCGTAAACGACGACGTTCCAACGGTGAAACACGCGACAGTGAGGGCGGTTCCGGACACGTGCCACCCCACCTTCACCAACACGGCACTTCGTGCTTCCGGAAGACGACGACCATACTCCGGCCGGCGTGACTCCCCTGAAGGTCGGCCGCAAAGAGCGCCGCGGCAAGGCCGACAGTGGCTATCGCGTCGCGTCCTGTACCAGACGATCGCAAAACTCCACAAAGGAGACCCCGGCGGCAGCCGCGCTCTGTGGCACCAGACTGAGCGCGGTCATCCCGGGCAGGGTGTTGGCCTCCAGGCATGCCAGCGTCCCCTCCGGAGTCAGCCGAAAATCAATTCGCGCACAACCCCGCAGCTTGAGCGCCACGTAGGCCCGCTCGGCGTACCGCTGGACCATTGAGGTCATTTCCGGGGTGAGATCGGCCGGAAACTCCTCCCGGGCCATCCCCGGGGTGTACTTGCACTCGTAGTCGTAGATTTCCTTCACCGGAATGATCTCGCCCACCGGTAGCGCCACCCCCGCCAGCACCGGCACCGTCAACTCACGCCCCGGCACGAATCGCTCGCACATCACCTCACGGTCAAAGCGATGCGCCTCCTGAACTGCCGGCGCGAACTGGCCGCGTTCCTTCACAATGGTCAGCCCAACCGTCGAGCCCTCACGGTTCGGCTTCACGATCAGCGGCAACCCGAGCGCACCGATCGCGACATCCGTGTCGATGGGTGTCATGCGCCACGGCGCCGTCGGCACCCCGGCGTGCATCAGCAGCCGCTTCGTCATGTCCTTGTCCATGGCGATCGCCGTCGCCATCGCCCCGCTGCCGGTGTAGCGCACGCCGGCCACATCCAGCAGCGCCTGCACCGTTCCATCCTCCCCGTGACCACCGTGCAGGGCCAGCACGACACACTCTGCGTCTCGCACCAGTGGATGCATCGGGAGCGTCGGCGTCTGGTCGTGCCGCTGCAGCGCCGCCAACTCCTCGGCCGACGGCGGCGTGGCGCCCACCGCGCGCTCCCGCCACGCCGACTCCGTGCTCGCGTCCACGACCCCCGTCGCCGGATCCAGCAGGCGCACCGTATGCCCCGCCTCGCGCAGTGCGGCCGCCATCCGAAGCCCGCTCGCCAGCGACACATTCCGTTCACTCGACGTTCCACCCAGCAGGACGGTCAGGAGCATCGATCAGCGCGCCATGAGATAAGTGAGAACGTCGGACCTCGTGACGATACCGGCGATCAGGCCGTGTTCGCGAACGAGGACCGCCGGGTTCGTCTTCGACAGCAACGTCACCACCGCATCCACCACCTGCGTTCCATCCACGATCGGGTACGGCGAATCCATCACTTCACTCACGGTGGCATCGAGCATCTTCGGACTCTCGAGGCTCCGCCCGGTGAGCGACCACTCGCTGATGCTTCCAACGCAACTCTGCCCATCCATCACCGGCAGCTGCGAGATGTCGTGCAGCGTCATCAGGCGCAACGCCTGCCGCACACTCTGGCCGGGGGCGGCGCTGATCAGCGTCGGCGCACCGGCATCCTTGTGTGAGATCAACGCACTGAGCGTCGCGCGATCCGAATCGAGCATCTGATTCTCGCGCATCCACTCGTCGTTGAACTGCTTGGACAGATAGCGCTCGCCGGTGTCGCAGAGGAAGGTCACCACCAGCGCATCGGGATCATCGACCTGTCGCGCCAGATTGAGCGCGGCGTGTGCGATGAGTCCCGCCGATCCGCCCACGAACACTCCCTCTTCGCGAGTCAGGCGGCGCGACATCGCGAACGCTTCACGGTCACCAACGGTCACGAAGTCGTCGATCACGCTCATATCCAGCGTGCCCGGCACCTTGTCCTGCCCGATCCCTTCCACCTTGTACGGCGCGCCGTGAATCACGCTCTGACCGTGACTGCGCCAGTGTTCTGCGAGGATCGATCCATTGGGATCGGCGCCGACGATCTTGATGTTCGGATTCTTCTCTTTCAGGAATCGGCCGACGCCGCTGATCGTACCGCCGGTACCGGCAGCGGCGACAAAGTGCGTGATCCGCCCTTCGGTCTGTTCCCATAACTCGGGCCCGGTGGTGCGGTAGTGCGCGTCAGGATTGGCCAGATTGTAGAACTGGTTGGCGAGGACGGCGTTGGGAGTCTCGTGCGCGATCCGCTTCGCCATCATCACGTAGTTGTCCGGGTGATCGGGAGCGACCGCCGTCGGCGTGATGATGACCTCGGCACCGAACGCCTTCAACAGGCGCACCTTCTCCTGACTCATCTTGTCCGGCATGGTGAAGATGCAGCGATATCCTTTGTGCGCCGCCGCAATCGCCAGACCGATGCCGGTGTTGCCGCTGGTGCCTTCCACGATCACACCACCGGGCTTCAGCTGCCCGCTCGCTTCGGCGGCTTCGATGATCGGCAACCCGATCCGATCCTTGACGCTGCCGCCGGGATTGAAGTAGTCAGCCTTCCCGTAAAACGGCGTGCGGATGCCGCGGCTGACGCGCGACAATCGGATCAGCGGCGTCCAGCCGATGGTATCGAGCACCGAATCGTAGGGGCGGCGATGCCGTTCGACGTGCGCAGAAACAGGAGCGGTCATATGAGCCTCGCGCCGCCGCAGCGTCGCAGTCAGGAGAGCGTGATTCGAACGGGTACTGTGAAACAGACATGATGCGAAACGCTACCGCGCAGCAACCACCACGCCGCGTGCCGTACCAAACCCGATGCGACGCGCACCGGGGGCCTCGCACCACCCTGCAATCTCGACCAGGTCACCATCTTCCAGAAACGCGCGCGTCTCGCCACTCGGCAGCGTGATCGGCTCGGCGCCACGCCAGGTGAGCTCCAGCAGACATCCGCGTTCGGTCTTCGAGGGCCCACTGACCGTCCCACTCGCGAGCAGGTCGCCAGGCCGAAGATTACAACCGCCCATCGCATGGTGCGTCACCATCTGCGCCAGCGTCCAGTACATGTGCGTGAAGCTCGTCGTGCTGAGGGCGACCGGTGCCTCGCCTGTGGCACGCATCTGCGCCGTCTGCAGGCGCACTTCGAGCGTGATCGCCACCCCGCCGCGCGACTCGTTGCCCGGCGTCGAGAGATAGGGGAGAGGTGCCGGATCACCCGCCGGACGCACCAGTGCCGGCGCGCGAAACGGCTCGAGCGCATCGAGGGTCACCACCCACGGGCTCACCGTGGTCGCAAAGTTCTTTGCCAGAAACGGCCCCAGCGGCTGATACTCCCAGCTCTGCACATCGCGCGCCGACCAGTCGTTCACCAGACAGAGTCCAAACATGTGCTGTTCAGCGTCGGCCAGCGGGATCGCATCGCCCAGTGTGTTTCCGACGCCGATGAACACCCCCACCTCACACTCGTAGTCCAGCGATTGCGACGGACCGACACTCGGGTCAATGTCGATCGGCCCTTTGCGCTGTCCGACGGGGCGGATCACCGGCGTCTCGCTCGGGACCACCGAACTGGCGCGACCGTGATATCCAATCGGCACGTACTTGTAGTTCGGCAACAGCGGATTGTCGGGCCGAAACATGCTCCCCACGTTCGACGCGTGATACGCCGAGGCGTAGAAGTCGGTGTAATCACCGATCTGCGCCGGGAGCCTCAGCTCACACGCGTTGATTGGGATCAGCGCTGATGCAAACGTCGAGGCCAGCTCGACGTTGCGTTCATCGAGTGCGGTACCGACTGCAGCACGGAGCGCCCTCGTCGGTGCGCGACCCAGCGCCATCAGCGCGTTGAGCGAGTCGTGTCCGGCAGCGGCAATCGCGTCAGCATGTCCGTTGAAATGCGCAGGAGCGAGGGTCGCGGCGGCGCACAGGTCGAACACCATATCGCCGATCGCCACGCCGACGCGCGCCGGCGCCGAATCATCGCGACGACGAAACACGCCGAAGGGCAGGTTCTGGATCGGAAAATCCGTCCCTGCCGTATTGGCGCTTGCGACCCAGCTTTGTCGCTCAGGGTTGTGCGTCTCGTCCACAGTCACTGGTCAAAAGAGGTCGAGTTCTCCACACGATGTGCGGGGGGATGGCCTTCCGCGATCACGATCAAACACCGATCCGGTTTTCGCTGCACTGCCCGAGACCAGACCACGCTCAGGCAAACAACATCGCGAGCTCGTCCACCGGCTCCCGAAACGAACAGGAACCAAACGCCACCAGCCCCGTCTCGCGAAACGCTGTCAACGCTGCGCGATCGATCATGAATTCCAGCACGCCCCCTCGCACGTAGCGCACCGCTTCGGCGCTTACGACGATCGTCTCGGCATCCTGCTCCAGCAGTATCGCGCCCGCCACGGCATCACCGACACCAACCCGAAGCGCTGCAGCGCAGAGAAACACATTCACGAACCCATACATCATTCCGCGAACCGCATCGGGCTGGTACGTGAGCCGAAAGTCGCCCCGAAGCGGGTGGTGCAACCCTGCGGTGGCCTTTGCCGTCACGCCGCGTTCAACGCATCGACGAAGAAACCGAACGATATCCCCGGGCATCGGAAATGCATCGGGAGTCACGCCACCGGTTCGAATCTTGGCCCGCACTCCTGCGGAGTGCACGGCATCCAACAGATACGCCGGATCGTCACGGTGTGGGATTTCACAGTACAGCGTGACGTCATCCGGCATCGCCGCTGCAGTGGCCAGCACGCTGTCGATGGTGTGCGTTCGCGCTTCGGCGACGTCGATGCGCACGGGGAGCGCCGCCGCGTCGTTGAAGGCCGCGATCCGCTCCGACTCGCGCGAAAACTCACCGGAAAGCAGCGCACTCAAACGCGCACCATGCCACGCCGCACTCTCTGACGCCGACAGCGCATTCACCGCAGCGCTCCATTCATCGAGCCGCGTTGCATTGAGCACGAATCGCCCCAGCACCCACGCGTCATCGCTGGCGCGATAGGTCGCAAAGTTTGCGACCGCCGATGCCATGTCGAGCGCCGCTGGCGGAAAGAGGCCGGCGTAGTCCACCACGCCCGTCACCAGTACGCGCAACGCCTCGGGCGCAACGGCCACACTCCGGCTCACACCGCCTGGGGCCGGACCTGGCTGTACGCCTCGGCCGCCTGACGAAGTGCAAGCAGCGCCGACGCCTCGAGCTCAAAGTCGAGGGCCAGTTCGCCAAAGCGTCCCGCGTCCGGCGCGCTCAGATCCTTCGACGCCGCATCCGTGCCGCTGTGACGCCGTGCAAACTCGCGCGAGGCCATCCAGATCGCATTCGCCTTTCGCCACCACGCCTCGTCAGCGCCCTCCACCTTCAGCGATGACGACGACTTCTCGTACGTCTCGAGCATCGTCGCCAGGGCATCGATCGAATGGCGCGCCGCGCTCTGCGCCAACCGCTTCTCCGTCTGTCCGCAGCTCAGGGCACCAAGGTGCGCACACCGATCCTGCTGGCGAATACACTCCCGCGCAACGCGGAACAGTCCGTCGGCCTTTGCGCGCAACAGGTCCACCGACGTCACACTGGGGTCGATGGCGGGTGTTTCGATGGTGGGCTTCAACATGGGCGGGCCAGTGAGGTCGGAGTTGGCGGCGCGGAATGGAGCCACCGCGCGAACGTCAAATCTAGACAAGTGTGCAGAGAGTGCGCACCCTCGACGCGTCCGGCTCAGCCCCGTTGCGCCTGCGCCGCCAGATCGGCCAGGCGAGCGATGGCTTCGATCGGCGTGAGTGCATTCACATCCAATGCACGCAGCTGCGCAATCAGCGGATGCGCCTCGGCGGCGGCGGGGAGAAAGAGCTCGGTCTGCTCGGATTCGCGTGCTCCCGCGCGTCGGGCGGGCTGCTCGGCCTCGAGCGAGGCGAGCACCTCCTTCGCCCGTTTCAGGACCGACGACGGCAATCCGGCCAGTCGCCCCACCTCGATGCCATAGCTGCGGCTCGCACCGCCGGGCTTGAGCCGATGCAGGAACAAGACCTCATCGCCCACTTCGCGCACATCCACCGTCCAGTTTCGCGCCGCCTCCAGTGAGTCGGCAAGCTGCGTCAACTCGTGATAGTGCGTCGCGAAGACCGCCTTGCATCGCACCTGATCGTGCAGGTGCTCCGTGACACTCCACGCAATCGACACCCCGTCGAAGGTGCTCGTGCCGCGGCCGATCTCGTCCAACAGCACCAGACTGCGAGCCGTCGCGGTGTGGAGAATGGCGCTCGTCTCGCTCATCTCCACCATGAACGTGGACTGCCCGCGGGCGAGGTTGTCGCTCGCGCCAACCCGCGTGAAGATCCGATCGACAACCCCCTGCACCACCGCACGCGCGGGCACGAAACTGCCAACCTGCCCGAGCAGCGCAATCAGTCCGATCTGGCGCAACGTGGTGCTCTTGCCGGCCATGTTCGGACCGGTCAGCACGATCAGCCGCGCATCGTCAGTCAGCGTGACATCGTTGGGAATGAATTGATCGCGGGGCATCATCCGCTCCACGACGGGGTGGCGACCACCGTCGATGTGCAGCTCGAAGCCATCCGTCATCTGCGGGCGCACGTACCCCTCACGGGCTGCGACGTCGGCGAACGCCGCCAGCACATCCAGCTCCGCGATTCGACGGGCGATCCGCTGCAGACGCTCGACTTCCGTCGCCACGCCAGTGCGCAGCGCCTCGAACCGTTCGCGCTCGCGACCGTCGATTCGCTCGGCGGCCGTCAACACGCGCTCCTCGAATTCCTTCAACGCCGGCGTGATGTACCGCTCGCCACCGGTCAGCGTCTGCCGCCGCTGGTAGTCGGCCGGCACCGCACTCCGGTTGGCGTTACTGATCTCGATGTAGTAACCGAAGACGCGATTGTAGCCCACCTTGAGCGAGGTGATGCCGGTGCGAGCCCGTTCGTCCGCCTGCAGCATCGCGATCGCGTCGCGGCCACCGTCGCGCAGTGCGCGCAGGCTGTCCAACTCGTCGTCCACCCCCGCCGCGATCGTCGGTTCATCACCGATCTGCAGGGGAGGACGTTCGACCAGTTCCCCGCGCATCTTCGTCGCCAGATCGGCGGCGTTGTCCCACCCGTCGAGCACCACCGTGACGCGACCGGCATCGGCGCCCGGCAACACGCCGTCGCGCAACAGCACATCCAGCGCGGCACGCACCGCCGGCAGGCGCCAGAGTGAGTCGCCCAGCGCACGCACCTCGCGCGGTGTCGCGCGCGACGCCGCCACCTTGCCCGCCAGACGTTCCACGTCGCGAACCCCATCCAACGCGTCGCGCAATGCGGCGCGCCCAATGCCATCACCCACAAACAGTGCAACAGCGTCGTGTCGCGCCTCGATCAGCGCCCGCGATGTGAGCGGCGCCAGCAACCACTGTCGCAACAGGCGGGCACCCATCGGCGTCTGCGTGGCATCCAGCACTTCGAGCACCGTGCCGTCAGTGCCGCCGCCGCGCAGGCTCTCGACCAGCTCCAGGTTGCGCCGGGTCATCTCGTCGAGCGGCATCACACCATCGGCGGCATCCATCACCGGTCGCATCAGGTGCGGCACACCTGCCGGTTGCAACTCGCGCAGATAGCGCAGCAGCGCACCCGCGGCACACAGCGCCGGGGTCGATGTCGCCCCCAGCGCGAACCCTTCCAGCGAGTGCACGCCAAATCGTCGCGTCAGATCGTCCACGGCCCACGCCGCATCGAACGTCCACGCATCCCGTCGCGTGAGCATCACCCCGTCCACCGACGGCATTGCGTCGGTGTCGGCGATCAGAATCTCACGCGGAGAGAGTCGGCCGAGCAGCGCCGGCAGCTCGGCGATGGATCGCACTGCAAGCCGGAATTCACCGGTGGACAGGTCGATCGCCGCGATACCGCGCCCGGTACCGGTCACCGCGATCGCGCAGAGAAAGTTGTTCCGTGCACCATCGAGCAGATCGTCGGCAAACACTGCGCCCGGCGTGATCGTTTCCACGACTTCGCGCCTGACGATTCCCTTCGCCAGCCTGGGATCCTCGACCTGTTCGCAGATCGCGACGCGAAAGCCCTGGCTCACCAATCGTCGCACGTATTCAGCGGCGGCTCGAACGGGCACACCGGCCAGTGGTACTTCCGTGGCACCACCGTTGTTGCGCGAGGTGAGCGTCAGTCCGAGTGCGCGAGCACCAACCTGCGCATCCTCGTAGAACATCTCGTAGAAATCACCCATGCGAAACAGGAGGATGGCATCCTGATGCCGTCCCTTGATCTCGCGGTACTGCTGCATCAACGGCGTGCTGGCGCCACTCACGGCGCTGGGCTCAACGCGACGACAAAGGTGGGTTGCCCGGGCCGTCTCCAGAGTGCTGCCGACGCTTCAGCTTCGGCACGCGTGGTAAAGCGGCCGACGCGCACTCGAAACGGGGCAGTCGTCCCTTCGACCCGCGCGATGATCCCGCGACTGCGCAGGATCGATGCGAACTGCTCCGCCCCGGGACGATCGTTGTAGGCGGCAAACTGCACCCCGTATCGCGCACCCGTGTTACGTGCTGCGCTGTCGCTGCTCACGGCACCCGGAGCAGTTCGCAGCGGGACGGTCGTGTCGCGGCGTGTCATCACCGGAGCGGTGCGCACGGGCGGTTGCGTGTCGCGGCGTGTCACCACCGGAACGGTCGTTACCGCCAACGCAACGGTATCACGACGCGCGGCAGGAACTGGCTTTGCTGGCAACGCCACTGTATCACGACGTACGACAGGACTTGGCTTGACCGGCAACACCACCGTATCGCGACGCACAACGGGAACGGGCTTGACCGGCAACACCACCGTATCGCGACGCACAACGGGAACGGGCTTGACCGGCAACACAACTGTATCACGACGAACAACCGATGGCGCCGTTCGAACGACGGTCGGTGACTCGCTACGGATCGGCGGTGTCGCTACTGCAGGAGCGGTGGTGGCGGCGTCGCGACGCGCGCGCCGGTTCCCCGTTGCTGTCGCTACAACGGCAGCACCGGTCGTGGCGCGTGCCTCGGCGCTGGCGCGCGCCACGCCCAGCGGCGGCGGTTCACGCTGCGCCATGACCGCGACGGGCGTCGGACACCTGGCGCCGAGCGTCTCCGCCTGATCGCGAACATCACGTTCCGTCGCACCCGCCGAGGCATGTGCCGCCGCGAACAGTTCACACGCGCGCGCCGGATCGTTCAAGTCCAGACGAATGCGTCCCGCAAGCAGACTGGCGCGCGAGCGCACGGCGGCATCGCTGTGATTCCGCAACAGCCGATCGAGGTGGCGCAACGCTCCGACGCGATTGTTCCGGGCGCTTTCGAGAAGCGCCAGTCGCATCAGCGCGTCAGGAACGCGCGCGGCAAAGCGATGATCGTTCACAATCCGCGCGTAGTCGCGCTCCGCCTCCGCTGCACTGGGCGCGATCGACGCCTTCGCAAACAGCGCCTCCGGCAGCACCGCGGATGCGTCCGGCAGCGCACCTACCAACGAGTCTGCCAACACGCGAGCCGCCAGCACATCGCTGGCGGTGTGTCGTTTGATTCGGGTCAACACCTCTTCCGCGCGTGCTGTCTGCAACGAGTCGACGCTCTGTGCCAGCGCCGGCACGAGCGGAAGGCTCACCAGCAGCAGCGGCAGCAGAATGCGCAGGCGCTTATCCATGTCGCTGCTCACGAGTGGTACACAGTTCCAGCACCAGCGATGCCATCACCTGTTCCTCGCTCGAGGCGCGCGTGTCCTTGAGCGTTTCATCGGCGCGGAGAATTGCGCGCAACCCCGCGTCGGCGTCGCTGACGGTCCACTGCGGGACATACTTTGTCCACGCCGCCGTCGCCTCGCCCCACGGTCGTCCCGGAAAGGCGCCGGTCCGCTTCAAGAGATCGAAGTACTCCTTGGCCAATCGGTTCAGGGGTATGCCTTTGGCGCGTTGCGCGGCGCCCCAGCCGAGTGCCGCGGTCTGTGTTGCCAGAAACATCGCCAGGCCCACACCCGACGATTTGGGGAGCGCGAGCACCGGCCCTACCAACGGAAGCGCCGCCGTCACGTTGCGTGCGGCGACGGCGTCCAGCAGATCGCTCGACGTTTCGCCGTGCCGAACGCCCACCACCGCTTCGATTGCTGCGCGGTCGATGGTCGCACCGAGGGTGTAGCTGGCGGCCTTGTCCAGCTCCATCATCAGCGATCCCGCGTCGTCGCCCACCGCACTCTGGAGGAGTATCGCCGCTTCGGTGGTGATCTCCGCCCCGAAGCTCGTCGCAGTCTGCTTCACGATCCACTTCGTCAGCTCTCCGCCACTGACCGCGTTCACCTGCAGCGAGAAGCAGCGTGACAGGAGCGGCGCATCGGGCTTCACCCCGGCGGGGATCGTGAGCGCCAGCACCACATCAGGCGCCGGCTTCGCGAGATAGCGATCGAGCGCCGCTCGCGGGCCCTTCTTCATCGCGCTCACATCGCGAATCACCACCACGCGACGGTCTGCCATCATCGGTGGCGTGCCGAGGATCGTCGACACGCCGTCTGCGTCGACTTCGGAACCGCGCAGCTGGTCCAGATTGAAGTCGCGAGATGCTGGATCGACCGCGGCGCGAAGCAGCTCACGAAGGGCCGCATCCTTCCTCCACTCGTCGTCACCCCAGAAGAGGTAAGCCGGTGAGAAGGTGCGGGCCTTGATCTCGGTCAGGAACTGTCGTGTGATGTCCTTCGACGCCATCGGTCGAATATAGCCCGCTTTCCCGCCATCACTGCGGCGCGATCAGCGGCCGGTCTGGATCACCGACAGGACGGGGATGACGTCACCAAATTCCATCGCCGCGAATCGATTCGCCGCGTGCGCCGCCATCTGTGCAGTTGGCCAGAGCAGTGCAGTCGCGGCCACGGTGGACGCGTTCACGTCGAACATTCCTGCGCGCTCACGACCATCGAGCATCGGGTCGCCAGAGAGCGGCAGCAACGCACCACCAACAGGCCGCATCGCACTCACCACGATGATCTGGCCGGCGCCATTGTCCGGCGCAGAGAAGTGCGCCGATTCGCTGAACCCAGGGTCCGCCGTCGCTGCGGTGTTGCCGATCAGCCTCGCCGCGTTCATTCCGACAAGAGGAGTGGCCGCCGGTCCGGCCCGCCCCGCGATTGTCCGAAGGAACATTGCGCTGCCAGCGATCACGGTGATCGTCGCAGCCGCACGGAGCCACTGGGGCGCACGCGACCTCAGCTCGACGGGTCGTTCCGCATGCGACGGCGTCAAACCAGAGATCCGCAGCCGACGCTCGTCGGCGAGTCGTGCCGCAAGGCGGGCCGAAAAGTCGGCTGAAACTTCAATCTGCGGAGCATTGCGGGCCACCAGCAGCGCGCGCCGTGCGAGCGTGTCGAAACGGGCGCACTGGCTGCACCCTTCCAAATGCTCGTCGACACTCGCCGACTCGCGGGGGTCGAGCATCGCGTCGACCCAATCACCGTGCAGCTGTCTGAAAGCGTGACAATCCATAGGTGATCGACTTTACCCATCTGCACCCCACCAGTTCCAGTGGGGATCCCTAAACTGCGCAAACGCCAATCGCCCCCAGCGGCACAAAGGAGGCGATCGGTCCAACAACAATCGGGGTATCAGCGGAGTGCGGGGGCGATCCGCTCAGCGAAACTGGCACGCGCGCGATTCAGTCGTGACTTCACGGTGCCGAGGTTCACGCCCGTGATCTCGGCGATCTCCTCGTAGCTCTTTCCTTCCAGTTCGCGGAGGACGAACACCTCGCGATGGTGCGGTGGAAGGGTACCCACGACCTCCTCGACCGCTTCCTGCAGATAGCGCTTGTGGTAGGCGTCGTCCGGGCGGGCGGCTGAATCCTCGAATTCGAGCGGGCGCTCTTCGTCATCGCCGAACTTGTCGTGCACCGACTGAAACAGTACCAACGGGTTACGCGAGCGGTTGCGCAGTTCGTTCTTGGCCAGATTCGACGCAATGGTGTAGATCCACGTGCTGAACTTTTTCGTCGCGTCAAACCGATGCAGATGGCGATATACACGGATGAAAACCTCCTGCACCAGGTCTTCGGCCTTCTCTCGATCGCCGATCGTTCGGTAGATGAAGTTCAAGAGCCGAGTCTGGTAGCGCTCGACCAGGAGTTCGAAAGCCAGCTCCTCACCGGTGAGAAACGCGGCCACGACATCCACATCTTCAGCGGCACGCATGCGCTCACGACGGGTCGGTGTCGGCGCGACAGCCACCAGAGGCTGCGATCGCAGCGACAGGACTCCATTACTACGTGCAAGCTCGGCCATTTGAATCTCCTGACTGAAGAACGGCCACGGCGCGTATCGTCGTGCTGACTGATTGCCCGTGTTCCATTCTTACTACGGCAGGGGTCATGCCATGGATTCCAACCAACAAAAAGAATATGTAAGTCTACTATTCACATAAACTTACGGATTGCAAGAGGTTGGCTGGGCTCCGATGCGTCCTCAAAAAATGACGATCTGTGTGTCTTGGTGGCCTCTCAGGGGGACACTGAAACGAGCCGGAATTTTGGTTGTTCGAGAACAACTACCCGGCCCGAAACCCCGCCGCAAACAGAATCCCGAGCGCCGTCTTCGCATCCTTGATGCGCCCATCCTGGATCATCTCCAACGCCTGAGACAGCGCCACCACCTCGACAGTGATGAACTCATCCGCTTCCCGCTGCGCCGGCCCCCGCGTGAGGTCATAGGCCAGAAAGAGATGGATCTTCTCATCAGTAAAGCCCGGCGTGGTGTACATGGTATGCATCTGCTCCAGCACACCGGCGGTACACCCAGTCTCCTCGCGAAGCTCGCGTTCGGCACACACCGCCGGTGCCTCTCCTGACTCGAGGCGGCCGGCGGGTATTTCGTACAGATAGTCCAGCGCGGCATAGCGGTACTGCCGGATCAGCATCAGCTGCGGATCAGGCCCGGCAGGGTCGCTGAGGAAAGGCACTATCGCGCTCGCACCGGGGTGCCGCACCATCTCCAACTCCCCCTGAGATCCGTCGGGGAAGCGCACGGTGTCGACATCGAGGCTGATCACATGCCCGGTGTACGCCCGCTTCGAACTCACTTTACCCGGTTCGTCTGTCATCGGATCACTGGCCAAGGGTGTCCGCCGCTTCGGTCACGGTGACAGCGCCAATGCCGAGCGCTGCCAATGTATCAGCGATCGCATCCGGATCGCCGACTGCAACCACCTGCAGACGGCTCGGATCGAGGTGCGTGTGTGCCGCGCGCAGCAGATCGTCGGCCGTCACCGCGCGAATGTTGGCGCGGTAGCTGTCGTAGTAGTCAGCCGGCAAACCGTAAATGGCTTGCGTGGCCAGCGCCGATGCGATCGCGCGTGTGGTTTCGAAGCGAATCGGAAACACGCCGTCGAGGTAACTCTGCGCCAGCGTGAGCTCGCCTGCTGTCACCGGTTCGGCGCGAATACGATCGAACTCCGAGAGCATCTCGCGCACGGCAGCGGCGGTCACCTCACTCTGGACCGCCGCATCCATCGAGAACGGCCCCGCCCAGCGACGCCAGTCCACACCGCTCGACGCGCCGTAGGTGTACGCATGCTCTTCTCGCAGGTTCAGGTTCAGGCGGCTCGAGAAAAGTCCGCCGAGAATCGCGTTGCAGAGTACCAGCGGGAAGTAGTCGGGAGTGAGCCGCGCTGGCGCGACGTGGCCGACCCGCAGTTCACTCTGGGGCGCGTCTGCCTTTCGCACGATGCGAATTCCGCGCGGTGCAACCAATGCACTATCCGGCGCACTGCTCAACAGCGGAGCGTTACCGCGCCACCCGCTCAGCACCTGACTCACCAGCGCCACCGCCTCATCGATGGCCACATCACCGACCACCACCACCGTGGTGCCGAGCGGTGCGTAACGAGCAGCGTAGAATGCACGCAACTGCTCGAGCGTGAGCCCGCGCACCGATCGCTCGGTCCCGCCATCGGGCATCGCGTACCGCGCGCCCGGAGCATACACCGCTTGTGCAAACGCCTCGTCGGCGAGCGAACGCGGCTCGCTCCGCTGCTGCAACAGGTCGGCGAGTCGTTCGCCGCGCAGCCGCTGGAATTCATCATCCGGCAGCGATGGCTCTGTCAACACGCGCGCGAGCAGCGCAATCGCGTCTGGCAGTCGTGAGGCGAGCGTCGTGAGCTTCACGACACTCGAATCCCAGTCCGCACCGGCATCGAGGGTACTGCCCATCAACTCCACACGCTCGGCCAACGCAGCGCCGGTCAGGTTACCGGTGCCTTCGGTGAGCAGACTCGCCGTCAGTTGTGCCACGCCCTCCTGGCCTACCGGATCGGCCACCGATCCGGCGTCCACCAGGGCCAGCACAGTGACGAGCGGCAGCTTCCGCACCGGTGCGACGACGACGCGAAGCCCGTTGGCCAGCGTCTGCGATTCGAACGCGGGAAAGTGGTAGTCTCGCGGTGCGCCGGGCGTCGGACGCAGGTTGGTGTCGATGGCGGTCACGCTGCCACCTCGCTGACCATTACCTTCGGTACGTAGAGCAGTGTGGCGCGGTTGTCGGCGGTGCACCACTCGCGCACAAACGCAGTCACCTCAGCCGCCGTCACCCGCTGATACCTCGCAGGTTGTGCGTTCACCAGCGTCGCGTCGCCAAAATATGTGGCAAATCGAGACAATGTGTCGGCCCGGTCGGAGGCACTCTGCAGCGACGATACAAAATCGGTTTCGATCAACGCCAGCGCGCGCGCCAGCTCTGCGTCCGTCACTCCATCGCGCACCAGTGCGTCCAGTGCTTCGTGGACCGCCCGCTCCAACCGGTCTGCGCTGATCTCCGCATTTGCCGTGGCATCCACCACCAGCAGATCCGCACCCTTGGTGAGGTCAAACGTGTACGCCGAGGCATCGGCGGCGACCCGCTGTTCCCGTACCAGCGTGCGATACAGACGGCTTCCCTTGCGCATGCCGAGAATGGCGCCCGCCACACTCGCAGCATACCAGCGCTCTGTGCCACAGGGCGGAATGCGCATTGCCACGATCGCGCGCGGCAGCTGCACATCGTCTTCCACCACCTCTCGCAGCGGACGCTCGAACCGCGGCGGCACGGAGAAGTCCGGGCGACTGGGCGGGGAGGGGTTTCGTGCGATGGGCCCGAAATAGTCGCGAACCAGATCGCGCGCTTCCGCCGGATCAAAGTCACCAGCGATCGTCAACACCGCGTTGTCCGGCGTGTACCAGGTGGCGAAGAACTCGGCGACGTCCTCCAGCGAGGCGTCGCTGAGGTGCTCCATCGATCCGATCAGCGAATGATGGTACGGGTGCGTGACCGGATAGGTGAGCGCCGGCAACCGCTCCCACCAGGTGCCGTACGGTTGATTGTCCACGCTCCAGCGCCGCTCGTTCTTCACCACATCGCGCTGCGTATCCAGTTTCTGCTGCGTCATCGCGGGCAGCAGGCGGCCCATGCGGTCGGCTTCGAGCCAGAGCGCCAGCGCGAGCTGATTGCTCGGCACCGTCTCGTAATAGTTCGTCCGGTCCAGCCAGGTTGACCCGTTGAGCGTCCCACCCGCGCGTTGCACCAGCTCGAAGTGCTCATTCGCCTGGACGTTGGCAGAGCCCTGAAAGAGCATGTGCTCGAAGAGGTGCGCAAAACCGGTCCGCCCCTCGCGCTCGTTGGCGCTGCCGACGTGGTACCAGAGATTCACCGCCACAAGCGGCGCGACGTGGTCTTCGGAATAAATCACGCGCAGGCCGTTGGCCAGCGTCTCGGTTTCGATCGGTATTTGCATATGCACGGAAAGATACCGCCCCGTCGCGCAGATGCGTGACGGGGCGGTGTGTGACATCATCGTCACACCAGTGGTGCAGCGTGTTGCCGTGAGGGAACGGCTCGATACAACGCCACACCGATGCTCACCCGCATGCCTTGGTGCATGCGGGGCCGGGAAGGCCAGGGCAGATCAGAACCCTGGGTCGCGCGCCCACCCCGATGACCCACCAAGCGTCAGCCCTGCTCGCATGACATAGGCACCACCGTTGGCCCGCGTCCCGTCGGCGATCCGGGTCCCCTCCCGCAGGAACTGATAGCCGCCGGCGAGATTGAGCTGGACACCTTTGGCGAGATAGACCATCGAACCGATGCCGCCACCGAGCTGCGAGACGTTCGACGTGCGCTCCACACCGGCGATCGTTTCAGCGCGCTGCAGCACACCACCGCGCCCGAACAGGTACGGCGTGAAGTTGGATGCCGCGAAGGGGAGGGCGAGGCGTGGCTCCACAAAGAAGCCGGACAGCGTCGCCTGTCGCGACGCACCCACGACATCGTGCCACGACCGCTGATAGCCCGCCGAGACGGCCAGGTTGCTGATGCCGACGGTGAACTGCGCTTCGGCGCCGCGCCCGTCGTTCAGATCCGAGAAGAGATTACCGCGCAACGCCTGATAGTTGGCGTGGCCTTCAATGGAGAAGATCGGCGCCTGCCGATTCTGCGCCAGAGTCGGCGTGGCTGAGGCGAGGAGGGCGGCAGAGGCGAGCGCGTAGCGATACATCGTCATGAGAAGCTCCGGTTGAGTTCAGCAGCAAAGGCGCGACCCTCGCTGTTTGATCCCTACCCAAGCAGACTCGATGCCGCCACGAAGAAAACTAGAAGTGCTGGTTTGACATAGACTTAGAAGAGTACACCTGGTGCCGCTGTCCTCCTCTGAGGACACCTGCGTGTCATCCACAGCGGCAAAAAATTGCCCGAACGCCTACGCAGTCGGATTCCGCTTCAACTCTTTCGGCAACCCCTCGAAGAGCGGGCCGAGCTCTGCGGCACGTTCGAGACTGGTCACAAAAGTGACGCCCGGCAGGCTCACGACCAGGAGCGAGTTCACCCCGTACACTACCACCCGACCCGATTCGGTGTGGACCACATTCGACTCCGCGTCCACCAGCAGCGCGTCGCCAATCACACCGTTTCCCGTGTCGTCCAGCTCGCGCACGCGACGTAGGCAGGCCCAGGTGCCGACATCGTCCCACCCAAACGACGACGGCATGCAAATCAGCGATGACACACGTTCCAGCAGGCCGCGTTCAATTGAGATCGACTGCACCATGCCGAAAAATCGGTCGGTCTTGCCTGCCAACAAGTATGAAAGTCCATCGGACAGCTCCGGTGTCTGCGCTTCGAGCGCGTCGAGAACACTCCCTGCCTGCCAGCAGTAGATACCCGTGTTCCACATCGCGCCATTCGCGATGAACTCCTCGGCCTGCAGCGGTCCCGGCTTCTCCACAAAACGCGACACGGTCACGGCACCGCCATCCGACATAGGTACGCCGGGCTCGAGCTCGGCGCCGCCGATCATGTAGCCAAAACCCGTATCCACCCGGGTGGGCCGCGCACCGATGGCCACCAGCGGAGCGTCTTCGGCGGCGGCGTACTCCGACGCCCGACGAATCGAACGTCTGAATTCCTGCTCGTACTGCGCTGAGAGGTCTGCGTGCAATGCGCAGAAGACTGTCTTCCGACCAACCCGATTGATGATCTCCTGCGCACCCCACGCAAGCGCTGCAGCGGTGCCGAGTGGGCGCGGCTCCACCAGCATGTTCTTCTCCGGGAGCTCCGGGATGGCGGCACGAATCGCATCGGCGATATCGGCACTGGTCAGCACCAGCGTTCGCTCAGCGGGGATCAGCGGGTGCAGCCGTCTCAAGGTGTCGGCGATGAGTGGGCGGTCTCCCACGAGCCGAAGAAGCGGCTTGGGCCTCTCCGGCGTGCTCAATGGCCAGAATCGTGACCCGATACCGCCGGCGAACACCACCGCCCACAATGCAGTATCCGTTTCCAGCTCCGACTCCATCTCCGCCTGTTCCTGGGGGAGAAAGCCCAGTTCCGCATCGTCGAATGCGGTCGTGCCGATGCTCGGAATACCGGGGGTCGGCTGGCCTGGCAGGGACGAACTGGGGGTGTCTGCCATCGGCTTGGCTCTGGGCATGGGACCACGAACGGATCGGCGACGCGGCGGAATGGGCGGCAGCCAGTGTTACGGGAGAACGCGAATGAAAGCGAGTCGCCGGCTCAGAGGCCAGTGATGGCGAGCGGCCTGCCTTTGGCAAAGCGCGAGCCAATCCCGTGCCGCAGGCATCCTCGGTGGAAAGCAATACCGCCCGACTCAGAGAAATGAGTCGGGCGGTGAACGACCTTTCGAGCTGACCGTTTACGGTCTGAAAATGATACCGAACGACACCGGGATGAGTCGCACCGAACCGTCGCCGGCAAAGACGTTGTGCAATCGGCCTTCGGCAAAGGCATCGAAGCCGGACAGCTTGAAGGTCACCCCGCCGCCGCCATTGATCCCGACGTTGGTACCGTTGCCAATTCCGCGAGAGGCGTTGTAGAGCCCAAGTCCACCGATGACATAAGGCACGAGTACCGCATCCTTCGCCCCTTCAAAGGCGTAGACGGCATTTCCCGTGAGGGTGAGCCAGTTCGTGTTCCCTTGAATCGGCGACGTCTGTCCGAGAATCGTCTTGCTCCCTGTGGTCCAGTACCCAAGGTCACCACGAAGGCTGAACGGCGTAGCGCTTGGCTTCAGAATGATGTGGCCGTTCAAGTTCAGACCGCTGGTCTGAAAATCACCAAGATCGCCGTTCGGGACGGTCAGGCCACCCGACACGCCAAAAGTCAACGTACTCCTCTGTTGCGCCTGAGCTGTTGGCGCTGCGAACACCATCGCTGCGAACAGCCCGGTTCCAATGAATATTCTCTGCATTTCGAATGCATCCTGTGCTTGATGGAATGACGGCAGAACACGACGCCGCGGAATTCACTCGCGAACGAGTGAATCGACTCTGCGCGTGACGAACGCTTGGTACATTGGGCATCCCCAATCTGTTCCGAAGCCGACTCCCCCGGCGGTCGTGCTTGCTGCTGGCGCGACTGCTTCTCGAGTAATTGCTTTCGCGGTCAAGCCGGTTACCAGGTAACATTCGACCGTAGGGTCTGGTTATCACTCCCGACCCGATCTCATCTTTAGAGCTTTGTCAGTACAAACACGTTCGTCAGGAGTCGGTCCCATCTCGCGTATCCACGAGCCACAGCTGCCAAGGGTCGTACACGTCTGCACCGCGTCATCGGTGGGGAGCCGTTCTGCACCCGCGACGACAGGAGCGGCTCATTTGCTGAACCGCTTCATCAATCGCCGGGTCGGTCGTTGCGCCTCCGCGGGGAGATGCCGGTGACCAGCTCACCGGTTCGCGTCTGGATCGACGGCGAGATGGTCAGTGACCCCAATCGCGCGGTGTCGGCTTTTGATCGCGGATTGACCCTCGCAGACGGAATCTTCGAGACGATCCGCGTCCTCAACGGCGTTGCACCGATGGCATCGGCGCACCTGGCGCGTCTCTCGCTGGGCGCAGAACGACTCGGGTTGGTGTTACCGGAAGGGTTACGGGTACACGTTTCCAATGCGGCGGCCGAGGCACGGCGGATGCACATCGCGGACGCCGTCCTGCGAGTGACGCTGACGCGAGGTGATGCGCTCCCCGGCATGGCAGGGCTGAGCGGTGGCGCTTCGCGCTCGATCGTGAGCCTGACGCCGCGCATCGCGGTCCGCGACGAGGTGATCGATCGCGGGTTGACTCTCATCACCAGTCAGTGGCGGTGGAGTGCGCGACGTCCCACCGCCGGAATCAAGTCGCTCGACTATACCTCGAACGTGCTTGCGCTGCGTGAGGCCCACAGTCAGGGGGTCGACGACGCGCTGATCCTCGATACCGATCACCAGATCGTCGGGTGCACGGCATCGAACATCTGTTGGTTCTCGGATGCCACGCTCTTCACACCGTCGGCAGCCACCGGCGCGCTCCCCGGCACCACGATCGGGCTCCTCCGGTCGCTTGCACCGTCGATCGGTCTGACGGTGCAGGAGGCCGAAGCACCGCTTGCCGCACTGCTCCACGCCGACGCCGCCTGCGCCAGCAGCTCGATTCGCGGCGTGGTGCCGATCACGCAGCTCGATGGTGTGACAATCGGCGGCCTCGGCAAGTCGCCCCGGTTCCGCGCACTGCACGACGCCTGGCGCGCCGAGATGGCGAGGTTGGCGAGCGTCGACTTCGTCGTTGACTAGTGGGCTGTAATTGAAGTTCGGGTGGCAGCTGCACTGCGAACTTCGGTTACAGGACGCCAGTGGCCACTAACGCGAGCGGTTTTCCAGCAGAAACGCCAGTGGCGCCTTCACCGACTCAGCCAGCACGTAGCGAATTCCTGACGCATCGGTGAGTGAGATCGGGCTGCTGCGCGTGGGTGATCCGTACGCCGTCAGATCCAGCTTCCACGCGGTGAGCAGCAGCCGAAGCATGTGAAAGCGATCACTCACCAGCACCACGCTTCGGTACTGACGAGTGCGAGCAATGCGAACCACGGCGTGCATCTGCTCGGTGGTGCTCCGGCTCTCGTCTTCGAGCAGAATCGCCGAGCGCGGCACTCCGCGCCGCCGCGCGTATCGTGCACTCGTCTCCGCTTCGCTCGTGATATCCCCCGCCGCTTTGCCGCCGGTGAAGATCAGGCGTGGTGCGACATTGCGGCGATACAGACGAATCGCGTGATCAAGCCGCGCCTCCAGCACCGGCGACGGCCGGCCCGCATACTGTGCCGCCCCAAACACCACGATTGCGTCGGCGGGCTGAGCCGAGTCGCGGTTCCCCACCAGAATTACCGCGACCACGCAGAGCGTCCAGAATGCGACGAGTACGAGCAGCGTGCGCGAGAGAACGCGAAAGACTCCGCCAGAAAACGAGCGTTGTTTGCGAGCCACGCTGAAAGGTATCGGCGCTAGTCGGTCAAACCGAGCATCGCCAGCCAGAACACATCGAAGGACACACGCGTGTTGCGCTCCGGCGCGATGACCCGGTCCAGCGCCAGCCCATCGACAAACGCCACGAACGCATCGGCGATCAGGGCCGCCGGCACCCGGGGCCGCAGTCCGAGTGCGCTGCAGAGCTGGACGGTGACCGTGACAGCGGCTTCACGACGCGCCGTCGCCGTCGCGCGTACCGCCAGCTGTACTGCGTCACCCTGCACCAATGAGAGATCGAGCAGGGCGCGCAGATCCCCCCGGTCCAGTTCATCGGAGAGCCACTGCCAGAGCGCATCGAGCGCCGCCGATCCCGACACATCCGTCAGCGCCGTCGCTTGTCGTGCCACCAACCCCGCCCGCAGCCACTCCACCAACCGCGCCAGCAGCTCGCCCTTGTCGTGAAAGTGATAGTGGATGAGGGCCTTGCTCACGCCTGCCGCTTCGGCGACATCCTGCAGACTCACATCCGCAGCGCCCTTCTGCACGATGCAGGCGCTCGTCGCCTCGAGGATTCGCCCGGCGGCGGCACCCCGGGCAGTTGCGACGGGCTCAGTCATCGCATCTCCGCACAAATGCTCCGCCCGCCATCAGAGCACACACCGGTCGCCGGCCGCTGGTGCCGTGACGTGATACCCCTGCGCCGTCAACGCGCCACTCAGCGCCGTCTGCGCATCGGGCTCGCCGTGCACCAGCAGGACGCGTTCCAATGAGGGCGACGTTGCCTTCACCGCTGCCAGCCACGACTGCAGTTCACCACGGTCGGCGTGCGCTGAATAGCCGTTCAGTATCTCGACCTGTGCCTTGAGCGGCACATCACTGCCGAAGATGCGCAGCGTGGGTCGCCTCTCGACGATGCGACGCCCCAACGTGTGCTCAGCCATGAATCCGACCACCAGAATGGTGTTCCTCGGATCGCCGGCAGCGTGCTCGAGATGATGCAGCACCCTCCCCGACTCCGCCATCCCGGAGGGAGAAATGATGATCATCGGCCCCTGCATCGCGTTCAACGCCTTGCTCTCGTTGGTGTCGCGTGTGTAATGCACGAGGTTGAATCGAAAGAGCGCGTCAACGGCGCGCACCAGATCCTCGGTGCGATCGAAACACTCCGGATGCCGCTCAAAGATGTCGGTGGCGCTGGTCGCCAACGGACTGTCGATGTAGATCGGAAGCGACGGGATCTCCGAGGCGCGTGCGAGCACGTGCAGGTCGTACACCAACTCCTGCACCCGACCCACCGCAAACGCGGGAATGATCACCCGGCCCCCGCGCGCGGCCGTCTCACGCACCACGCGCCCCAGGTCTGCGCGTGCATCGTCGATGGGGAGATGGTCGCGATTTCCGTAGGTGCTCTCCATGATCACCACGGTCGCCGCGGCGGGTGGCACCGGGTCGCGGATGATCGCCAATCCCGAACGCCCGATATCGCCGGAGAACACCACCCGAACAGTCCGGTCGTTCTCGGTGCAATCCAGCATCACCGACGCCGAGCCGAGGATGTGGCCTGCGTCAACGAAGCAGGCCCGAACACCGGGCACGACCTCAAACCAGAGGTCGTACGGCGTCCCGACCATCTGTCGGAACACCTGGTCCGCATCCACGGGCTCATAGAGCGGCGGGGCATGCTCCTTCCGCCGCCGTTCCAGAAACTCGGAGTCCTTCACCTGAATGCGCGCCGAATCCGCAAGCATGATCGAGCAGAGATCGCGAGTTGCCGAAGTCGCGTAGATCGGCTTCGTGTAGCCGGAGCGGACGAGAAACGGCAGTCGACCGGCGTGGTCGATGTGAGCGTGACTCAGCACAACCGCATCGATCTGGTGCACGGGAACGGGTAACACTTCGTTCTTGCTGCGCGACTCAGCGCGGCGACCCTGAAAGAGCCCGCAGTCGAGGAGTACCGTCCGCCCGCCCACTTCCAGAATATGGCACGATCCCGTGACTTCTCGGGCTGCGCCGGAAAACGTGATCTGCATGCTGACTGGTCGTGGATGCGGTGAGGAGCGCAGTCGTGGCGGTCGCCGGAGTAGCGAGGCACTCCGTAGCTACACCTGAGCGATGGCGGAGGTAAGGGGCTGGGATTGAATCCCTCCTTCATTCGGCAACACCCTTCCGTTCGCCAGCGTGATGCCCGCATCTTCATCAGGTGCCAAATCACACACTCTCCGACATCGACGGCGTCACACTTGTGCGCCACCCGCTGGTCCAGCACAAGGTGACGCGACTGCGAGACCGCAGTGCGCCGACCAAACTGTTCAAGGAGTTGGTGGACGAGTTGGCGATGCTGCTGGCGTACGAAGCAACGGCCTCGTTGTCGCTGGAGCCGTATCCGGTCGAGACGCCGCTCGAAACACACATGGGTGTGGCCGTTCAGGGCAAGAAGCTGACCGTGGTTCCGATCCTTCGCGCCGGACTGGGCATGGTCGAGGGCGTGTTGAGACTGGTTCCCGGAGCCCGCGTGGGACATATCGGTCTCTATCGTGATCACGACACCCTCGAACCGGTGGACTACTACTTCAAGGTCCCTGGTGATGCCGCCGATCGCGCCTTCATTGTGCTCGATCCGATGCTGGCCACTGGCGGCAGCGCTGCCGCTGCCGTGACGTCACTGAAGCGAGCGGGCGCTGAGCGCATCACCTTCATGTGCATCGTTGCCGCGCCCGAAGGGATCCGTCGGATGCGAGCGGCGCACCCCGACGTGCCGATCATCTGCGCGGCGATTGACCGCGAGCTGAATGCACAGGGCTACATCGTGCCAGGCCTCGGCGACGCCGGAGATCGGCTCTTCGGCACGCGGTAGAGACGCACAGGTCGCACGCCTGACGGGCGACTCACGGCGACGTTGACTTGTTCACATACACGATGTGGATTTGCTCCCTTGTACGTGTCAGCTCAAAGTCGTAGAATCCGCTCGAGTCACAATCGCCCGAACACCGGGCAACGCGCGAATTCGGATACCACTGCTGATGCTGATCAATCTGATCCCTGACTTTCTGGCGGTACTGCAAAGCGCGGATCGGGTCGCGGCGTACGAACGGTACTTCGCAGCCAACAAGACGCTGCTCTCGGCGTACTGGGACAACTACGTCGTGGATCCCACGGGACCGCACGTCGGTGAGATCATTCGCAAAACGGTTGCGGCAGACCGGAGCGATCTGCTCGGACTGCTCGACCGCGAACCGCTGGTGTTGCGCGCACGACAGACGCTCGCGCAGGCGATGAGCACGCTCGAAATCACAAAAGAACCCGATGTCGTATTGATGGTGGGTGTGGGTGCGGCCAATGCGGGCGAACTCGTCATCGACGGTCGCCCAGTGGCCTTCGTCTGCCTCGAGCACTTCACGGGTCAGCGCAATCCAGACACTGACTCACTCGGGCTCGATCCAGCGCTGCTCCCGCCATGGCTTGCGCACGAAATCGCGCACGGTGTTCGCTACACCGCCCCCGACAGCGAGAGCGACATGCGTACGTTGGTGGCGGAGCACGGTGGTTACTACTCGTTCTGGGACACCGGCAAGCGAGCGAACCTGCGTGAGCTGCTCGTCAATGAGGGCCTGGCAACGCACGCCGCGCAGGCGGTCTGCAGCGGCTACGCCCCCTGGGAGTATCTCGGCTACGGTCGGCGTCAATACGCCCGTATTCGCGAACTGCAGCCGCTTCTGGCACGCACGATTGGCGCCGACCTCGATCGGAATGGTCTCGGGCTTCGACTGCGCTGGTTGAGCGACGGTACCAGCGACGATGCGCGGACCGTCGAACGCCACGTGATTCCTGAGCGCGCCGGCTACTTCCTCGGGCATTCGCTGGTGGCGCCGGCGGTCGCCGAGCGCGGCATCGCGTGGGCGCTCCGGGCGAGTACCCGCGCCTTGATGGAAGTCGGCCGGCAATCGGCGGCGGTCAGCGCGTAGGCTGAGCGGCGCCGCACCATGACACGGCGCGGATCGCTCATTGAAGTACCACGTCGAAAGCAGAGCGGGCCTCAGAGATCTCTCTGAGGCCCGCTCTGCTTGTCACCGTCGGACCATTACGCCTTTTTGGACCGTACAGGTCCACCCTTGTCGTACACCACGGGCTTGTTATTTCCCTTCCCCTTCATGCGCTCGTTCGCGATCAGCCATTGCTGCGGCAGCGCAGCCAGGTTCTGCACCATGTAGTACAGGTTCAGGCCAGCGGCGGCGGAGAAGAAAAACACGAACATCATGGCCGGGAACATGTACGCCATGATCTTTGCCTGCGGATTCGGCGGCATGCCCCGCATACCGATCCAGCTCAGCAGGAACGCGCTCACCGCCATCAACAACGGGATGATGAAAGTCGGATCTTTCTGGGAGATATCGGCGATGTACAGGAACGGCACTCCGCGAAACTCGATCGTGTTCTGGAAGACGTAGAACAGCGTGATGAACACCGGCATCGGCAGCAGCATCGGAAAACACCCTGAGACCGCGCTGAACGGGCTCATGTCGTGTTCTTTGTAGACCTTCATCACTTCCTGCTGCATGCGCTGCGGATCGGCCTTGAACTTCTCCTGTACCGCCTGCAGTTCGGGCTGCAGCGCCTGCATCTTCATGGAGGTGCGCATGGCGCGCTGATTCAACGGCCAGAGCAACAGGCGAATCGCCACGCCGAAGATGACCAGCACCCAGCCGTACGACAGCTTGAGCGAATCGTGCATCCAGAGCAGCGCCTGCATCACGAAGGTCGCGAGCGGTTGCACGACACCCTGCAACCAACCGCCGTACGGATTGCTGTTTTCAAAATCGCGGCCGAGTGAGACCAGTCGGCGCCACTCCTGCGGGCCGGCGTAGAGCTCGAATCGGAAGGTGCCGTCTTGCAGCGACTGCAGCGTCGTCGCGTCCACGCGCGTTGCAGCCTTGCCGATGCGCACGCCGCCCGCCACAGACACCTCATCGAACGGGCGATCGCCGGCGGCGACAAGCAGCCCAATGAGGAAGTACTTGCTTTTGGACACAACCCACGTAAACGGCCCTTCCTGCAGCTTTTTCTCACCCGGGTCGAGCTTGCCGAATTCGATGCTGGTGGGATCGCCCGTCACTGGCTTCATCGCGACCGCGAGGTGCTGGAACTCCTCTGACGTGTCGGCTTCGGTGGAGTTCAGCCCCGTCGGGAGCGTCACGCGAAGAAAAGCGGGCGATGTGAGACCGGTGACCTTGCCGCCGACACGGACGAGGAAGCTGTCGGGCTGGAAGGTGTATGTGAGCAGAACGTTCGCTCCGCCCGCCGCTCCCTGGTACGTCACGGAGCGATCAGATGTTGATGCCGTTGCAAACGCGACACGTGACAGATCGATGATGCGATTCCCCGCCGGTTCCTTGACGACGAGCGCATACTGCACGAGCGATTCCCCGCTTCGCACCAGTTCGACCGTATCCGTTGCAGCGGCGCCCTTCGCAAGTGGCTTGTAGCCATTCAGCCGCACCGAGATCGGCGCCGCACCGACGCTGCTGATGCGGAAGGTGGTCCTGGCGCTCGTGAGGGCCACCGTATCGACGGCCGTTGGCGGCACGGGAGCGGTCGCCGCGATCGTCGACGGCTCCGTGGTCGGAGCAACCAACGACGCTGTGTCCGGCGCCACGCGCTTCATGCTGTCGGCGCGTACGACACTCGGCGACCTGGTCGGTGTCTTCGGAGGCGGAAACAGAAACTGTGTGAGACCGATCACCGCCGCCGACAGGGCGAGGGCGAGCAGCATACGCTTGTTCATACGGAGATATCGGAGGTCAGGCGATGGCCACGTGGGCGACGCAGAACGCGCGTGCGCCGGAGGCTGTCGGAGAGGTCAGGGAACGGGGTCGTGTCCGCCAGGGCGGAACGGGTGGCATCGGCCAATTCGTCGCGCCGCCAGCCACGACCCGCGAAGGACGCCGTGACGCTCAATCGCTTCCACGGCGTACGCCGAACAGGAGGGAGTATAGCGACACGAGGATGGGAATAGCGGCGAGATGAAGAGCTGGTACACGCGAATCAGCGCCGTCGCACCCCATCGCGCCGCGCGGACAACCGACGACGACGGCACCGGCACCGGATCTCGCGCGTCGCCCGTCATACGCCAGGAGGGCCCGCCACCGAGGGCAGCCGACGCAGAAGAGTCGCAACTTCGCGACTGATCTCGGCAAAGCTCTTCGAATACGCACCAGGGAGCGTTCGAATCACCAGATCCTGGGGGGCCAGCGTTGGGAGCACAGTCACCCGTACGAGTTCGCGCAGCCGACGTTTCAGCCGATTGCGCGCCACGCTGTTCTGACCCTGCTTGGCGACGATGAACCCCACGCGGGCGTACGACAGAGGGGAAGCTGCAGTGCGGAGCTCGAGGTGAGCCGCCCGCACGCGCTTCCCCTCCCGTCGCACCCGTTCCAGATCCGACTTTCCCGTGAGACGCTGATCTCGCGAGAAACGGAGTGACTCAGGCGCCGGCGTACTTGCTCGGCAACTGAACGGTCAACTGCTTGCGGCCCTTCTTACGGCGACGCTTCAGAATGGCCTGACCCCAGCGGTCGGCCATACGGGCGCGGAAGCCATGCTTGCGGATACGACGCTTGTTGCGGGGACGGTACGTGGGCTTGCCCATATGTACTCCAGGTGCGTGCGCTAAGATTCTGGGAAAGAGTGCCAAACCTATTCAGGACAAGCACTTCGGTCAAGCCATCTAGAGTTGCTTGTGACTTGCTCGGACTCACGGTATCGAGGGTGGACGCCGTTTGCAAAGGGGGCCGCGACTCTGTAGACTCGCGCTCCCTTCGTGAATTACATCCCGCTGCTCGCAATGCTGACGGCTGCCGAAACTTGGGCTCGCTTGCTGGATCGCGCACGCCTTGAATTGCAGGAGCAAACGGTGCGCACCTGGCTCGAGCCGTGCGAACCGCTGCGCGTGGACGAGCGTGCGCTCATCGTCGGCGTGCCAGACCAGTTCGCCGCCGACTGGAATGAATCGAAGCACTCCGGACTGCTGGCGAGTTTCGCTGCCGTTGCCCTGGGGCACCCGCTGCAGGTGGAATTCGTGGTGCACGAGTCGGCCCGAACGAAGCCGCAGATGGATCTCTTCGTCGCACCGGCCGACCCACCACCGCGCCCGCCATCGGCACCTCACCCGAACCTCGCTCCCCTCTCCGAGCGCTACACCTTCGATCACTTCGTGGTGGGCAAGAGCAACGAGTTGGCCGCTGCCGCTGCGATCGCCGCGGCGCAGGCACCCGGCAGGCTCTACAACCCGCTGTTCATCTACGGCGACACCGGACTCGGCAAGACCCACCTGATGCAAGCCGTTGCGCATGAGCTGCTCAAGCGCGACGCGAACACGCGCATCACCTTCGTCGGAACCGAACAGTTCACCAATGAGCTGGTTGGGTCGATTCAGAGCCGGACGACGCAGGACTTCCGCCGCCGGTATCGTGAGACCGACCTGCTGCTGGTGGACGATGTCCAGTTCTTGAAAGGCAAGGAGGCAACGCAGGAAGAGTTCTTCCACACCTTCAACGCGATCTACGAAGCGGGACGGCAGATCATCCTGACGTCCGATCGGCCACCGTCGGAGATCCCGGGACTGGAAGCACGACTGGTCAGCCGCTTCCAATGGGGAATGGTGGCAGATATCGCGCTGCCCGAGGTCGAGCATCGCGTGGCGATCCTGCGCCGCAAGGCACAGCTCGACCATCTCGAACTCACGATCCCGGACGACGTCATTCAGGTGATCGCCGACAACGTCCGCTCGAACGTCCGTGAGCTGGAAGGCGCGATCATCAAGCTGCTGGCCTACGCCTCACTCAAGCATGCCGATATCACGGTCGAGCTGGCGCGGGAGGCCCTCCGTGATCGCTTCAAGGGCGACGGCGGCACCTCATCGCCGGCTGCGATCTCGGTGGCGTTCATTCAAGCCACTGTCGCGAAGGAGTGGGGCGTGACGGCGGAGGGGCTGAAGTCCAAGACCCGAACCAAGATGCTCACCGTCCCCCGCCAGGTCGCAATGATGTTCTGTCGCGAGCTCCTGGCGTTGCAGCTGGTCGAAATCGGGAACGCCTTCGGTGGACGGGACCACTCCACGGTCATCCACTCCCTCGATCGTGCCGAGCAGGCGAAGCGGGAAGACATCAACTTTGCGGCGCGTGTGGAAAAGGTCCGGCGGCTGTTGGAAACCGGCCAATGATCCACATCCGTCCACCCGGCGGGGTCGATCTCCACATGGCTTCGGTTGGAAATGATGACGCCTGCGGAAAAAGACCCTCGTTATCCGCGCTGCTCCACAGTCTCTCATCTTGGCGAAATCCTTGCCAGCGCGTAGGTTCCGCCGTTCTTCCACAGTCCAACAGCGCTCTACGACTACGACTGTTAAAGATTTATAGAACAGTATTACAGCAGCGTGTCCACACTGTGCGGTTCATAGCCGTGCAGACCGCAGGATCGATTGCCACACGGGGCGTTCGCCCGGCGTCGATCCCGTGCACTCCGAGGAGCTGATGCGATTTACGATCGCGCGTGAAAAACTCCAGGAAGGACTGGCGGCGGTCGCTGCCAGCATCCCCGGCAAGACGACACTGCCGGTCCTGGCGAACATTCTGGTCGAGACCACCGAGCGTGGCATCCGTTTCTCGGGAACGGATCTGGACATTCACGTCAGCCATGAAGTACAGGCCGATGTGGAACGTCAGGGCGGTATCACAATTCCTGCCAAGAAGCTGCAGGAGCTCGCGCGGGAGTTGCCGCCGAATCCTGTGCGAATCGAGTCTGCCGGTGAACAGAAAGTCAGCCTTGAATGCGGGCGCGCCAAGTTCAAGCTGAACGGTCTGCCCAAGGAAGACTTCCCACAGTTCCCGTCGATCCGGTTTGGCGAAGGGTGGCGTGTGAAATCGGCCGACGTCCGCAAGCTGATTCGCCACACCTCGTACGCGGTGAGTACCGAGGAGAGCCGTCCGATCCTCAATGGCGTGCTGTGGGAGCTCAAGCCCGATCTGATGCGCATGGTGGCAACCAACGGCCACCGTCTGGCGAAGATGGACGTCGCGGTGAGCGGTCACGGCGCGCAGGCGAGCGAGTTGATCGTGATGCCCAAGGCGCTCGATCTGGTCAGCAAGCTCTTTCCCGACGAGGAAGAGCTGGAAGTCGCACGCGGCGACAACCACCTGGCCTTCAGGAGTCCGTTCACGACGATCTACACCCGGCTCATCGAAGGGCCGTATCCGAACTACGAACAGGTCATCCCGAAAGACAACGATCGGTTCGCACTTGCCGACAAGGACGCGCTCTCGGCCGCACTGCGGCGCATGGCGACGGTGGCGTCGGACCAGACGCACCGGATCAAGCTTTCGTTCAATGCGGGCATTCTTCGCTTTCAGGTCACGACTCCCGACCTCGGCGACGGACAGGACGAGATTCCCGTGCGGTACGACGGCGACCCGATGGATATCGGTTTCAACGGCGCCTACCTGCTCGAGATTCTGAAGTACATCCCGACCAGTGAGGTGAAGCTTACCTTCAAGGCGCCAGAGCGTGCCGCGACGGTTGAACCGGAATCGTGGAATGATCCGGCGAAGTATCTGACGATTCTGATGCCGCTCCGACTCTCCGACTGACGGGCGCAGGCGCGCGCAGCGGTTGCGCATCCAGGGTCACACGGCGCAGGGTCACAGGATCACGTGACCCTGCGCTGTTTCTACGGAATCAGCGTTGCAGTATCGGTCACCTGTTGCACCACGCGCCGTGTCTGCTGCCCGTTCGTCAGCGTCACGTCCAAGGACTGCGTACCCCGCCACGACTCGAGACGCCGTGTTCGTATCGCCAGGACGCCGAGCGATTCGCTGGTGCCAGTGCCGGTCAGGGTCACGGGCTGCGCACGGAGAACAGCCGCACCGGTGGCGCGCAAAGTGGTGCGCTTCTCCAGCAGGACCGTGTTGCTGTCCATGCCGGTCAGTGTTCGATAGATCACGATGCTGACCGTCGTGACGGGTAACCCTGCGCGACAGGTGGTCACGGTCAGTGTGTCGCTCCACTGCTGCTCGGCGCGCAACGGCATCGGCAACATGGGCAACAACTCCGGGAGCAGGGACGCCAGCGGCCGTTCCACGCTGCAGGCGGTTGTACTGTCACCGGTAATGAGGGGCCGGCCGTTCGTGAGCAGCGCCGAAACACTGATGCCGTGTGAGAAGGCATCGGGGGCGCGACGGACCATGCCGGTGGACTGCAGTTGCAATGAGTCCACGGAGAGTGTCGCAATCGTGTCACTGCTCACGGACACGTTGATGGTGAGCAGTGAAGAACTCGTGATCGTGTCGACCAGCGGCGCTTGCGCCGCGCGGTCGAGTGAGACGACGGACAGCGAGACGACCCGGTAGCGACCGCCGGGTGCCGATTGTGCATGGATGTCGGATGCTGCCGTTGCTCCCAGCGCCAGCAACACCAAACATCGAGAGACTGCAGATCGGGCAACGAGGAAACGTTTCACGCGATGATGACGACGAGAACAGGGTGTGATGTGCGCCGACCTGTAAGCCAGGTTTTGTCATCACGCGAACGTGATGGATGA
>Ga0105046_10001853_pt1 | contig 32892 bp, 23 predicted proteins | sample MAT03_FD_78385 | JGI IMG/M metagenome (GOLD analysis project Ga0105046, IMG submission 78385) | Freshwater microbial communities from Lake Fryxell liftoff mats and glacier meltwater in Antarctica - MAT-03 (megahit assembly) | ecosystem: Environmental > Aquatic > Freshwater > Ice > Liftoff...
CCGGCGTCCCCGCCTGAATAGGCTCGCGGAGTTCGATCAGCCGGTGGGGTTGCTCCTCGCCGTTGACAACCGCGAACTTCACGAGCCGAACCGTCGCTGCCGGGCCCTCGCCCTGCTTTTCCAACTTTAGGCAGTAGTAGTTTCGAGCGTCCTTCATCCGGAAGACCCAGCCCATCGCCCGCTGCTCAATCTGCCCGGTAAATTCGAATATGTAATCGCGCTTGGCGCCTGCCGGCTTGTAGTGGCTGATGACCCGACGCCGGGCAATCCCGGATGTATCGCCGGAGGAACTTGTTTCCCAACTTTCCGGGCCCACGTTCGTCGGCGCCGGAGCGGTCGCGGAGGGCAGTTTCACGGATTGGGCATTGTGGCTGCTGAAAGCCGGAATCGCCCAGGCGCCGATCGCGATCCCCGCCACAACGAGCGCGGCCGCCACTTTCTGCCATCCGGCCATCCGGTTCCAGAAACCCTCCGGTTCAGGATCGGAATTCGTTCCGAACGAGGGAATTGCCAGATTTTCAACGCGCGCCGGCGATTCAGAGTTCGACTGTTCGCGTTCCTCACGCCGTTCCGGCCGGGTTTCGGTCTTTGCTTCCGGCTTCGGTTCCGGCTTTTTGATTTCGACAACCGGCGCGCTTTTCTCAGGGGCAACAGGGGATTTCGGCTCACCCGGCCCGAAATTCGGCCGGCCGTTTTTGCCACCACGCTGCTTCTTACGCTCCTCGCGATCCCCTGAACCTCGCGAAGCACGGCTCTCAACCGTATTTTCCGGCTGGACCTTTTCTAGAGGTCGAGCCATCGGGGAGGCCACCGGCTCGACAGGCGCCGGCTTGATGGACTCGGGCGGGGGCGCCAGTTCCGGCGCCGCGGCGACTGGAGCCGGAATCTCCAGCCTTTTCTTTTCGCCTGCCGGAGCAGGGGCAAACGCGTAGCGCGGCCGGAAAGGATTCAGCGCCGGCTTCGGCAAGTGAATACGCAATCGCGGCGGCGAGACCACAGGCGCCTGGATCAATCGCTCCTCGCCAAGTTCAAACGATGTCAAGGCGGGGATGGCGCGAGCCGCACGCCTTAAAGGGATTGCGTGATGCGCCACGGGCAGTGACGATACCGGTCGCTCGGCCGGAGATCCGGCGGTTGCGGTTGCGGAGACGGCAGCGCTCGATACGGGTGTGGAACCGCTGTCTATCCCTGCTACATGAAAGCTCAAACCGAGCGAAGCGAGCCAGACGGGTTGGCAGACCGGCGGTTCGAACGCGGGCGTTTCCACGGCAACCCGTGCGAATCCTCGCCGGCTGGCTGGGTTGAGTATTCGGGCCGGTCGAAGTTGTGGGCGAAAACCGGAAAGCATCGCCTCCAGCGCTATAAGAGCCTCGCCCATCAGGATGACCGACGATGGAACCAACGGCGGAAGGGGCCGAGGATTGACGGGAGGCTGGTGGCGAATTTGAAGGTCGACAAGGGTCGCCGCCGCTTCCATTATGAAGCCCGCTTCAGGGGGCTCAGTAACGATAGGACTTGAAGCGCCTACCGGATGTGTAACAACTGTTAGGCGGCCGGCTCCGCTTTCAACGGTACGGACCGCGCCGACGGCGATGCGCGCACTGGTCCGTGCCGGGCGCGGCTGCATTAGCCGGGTCATCGCCAGCCGATTGAATTCGTCCTGGCTCGCCTTCTTACATTCATCCGAACAGTATTCAGAGGGCCCGCGCCACTTCGTTATTCGGTCGAGTTCGGTTCCGCATTGCAGACACTTCATTGGTTGGGTGGGATCGCTCCCAACCACAGAGTACTGGAACGCGTCCGTCCGAACCAGACGGCAAAGCACCTAAATCGACCGATTTCCCCTAAGACTCGGGGCGCAACCGGGGTGATTCACCTTAGAACAGCCTACGGAGTATGCCCCGGCCTCTTGCCCAAAGTGAGCCAAAATGTCTCGAACTTTTGTTCTAAAGTTTTTCCTTAGTTCCGGCGATGTATGGGAAGGCGCGGCGAGGCGGACTAAAGCCAGTGCTGCAATTGCAGAGAGGTCGCAAAATGGCGAAATTGGATCAATTTCAAAAAAGTGTGGACGGATTGCGAAACGCAATTCCGGAGTTGCGCGGGGTACTCCTGGCTTCAACTGAAGGGCTTCCCATAGCCCATTCGTTGTCCAACGGGACTGACCCGGCGCGCATGGCGGCGATGGCCGCCGCAGCTAGCAGTCTCGGACGACGGGTGAGCGATACGCTCCACGCCGGGACCTTCGAAGAGATTTCGGTAGCCGGGGCGGAAGGTCATATCTTCCTTTACTCCGCCGGCGCCAAGGGCGTCCTGGCGGTTATTGGACCCGCCGGTTGTAACGCGGGACTCGTACACCTGGAAGCGCGCGGTATCGCCAAAGAACTCGGCGAACAGTTTAACTGACGATTCCATCCCATACTCCTTTTCAGACGGAGCGGAGCCGGCAGGGCACCGCTCCGATTTTTTGTAACCGGCCGTATTCGATAGGATGAAGCGGTGCGGGTCTTCTGGTTTGTCGTTGTTCTGGCCGCGTTGCAAGCGGAGCCGTTGCAGTGGAACGAATTGCCTGCATCCACCCGTGCGCTCATTGCTCAGGCGGGAATAACGGAATCGGCCTTTCCGCTTTGGCTACGTAAGCACAACAAAGCTTCCGAATCACGGCTGGCGGAGGGCGCGGCTGAGCATATCGCTTATTTCCTGCTGCAATCGGCGGCACTCACCGATGAGCCCCCGCTCGATCCGGGAAAAGAGGCACGGCGGTACCTTGATTCTCTTCCCGCTTCCCAACGCGCCGCTTTCCTGGCAGGCTCGGAGCCTGCGACGGCAATCGGCGAACCGGTGCGCCAGCGAATGGACGCATTCTGGAAACTTTCCCCATCGAGTGAGAGACACCGCGTACTTGCGGGAATGGGGAAAGGGCTCGGGTGGCCACCGGAAAAGGTGATGCTCACGGCGTTCCGGTTTCTAATGCGCCGGTCCAGCGAAGACGATGCCGATGCGCTTTATCAGTCCCGCGGCCTCAGTGCCGATCCGTATCCGCCTTCGATGCATTCGGTCGAACGAGGACTCCAATGGCTGCGCGCAAACCGGCCTGGCCGTGCGGAAAGTGTACTATTAGCCGGCCCAGGCGCGGAACTGGGGTCTCGCTTTGGCGTCGACGATTCGAAGCCGATCCTGTCGTCACAGCCATCGGCGCTTGTGGCATTGCTCGCACGGCGCCCGGCAAACTTCCGCTGCATCGACATACGGCCGGAGGTCGTCGCGAGTCTGCAGAACGGGCCGTGCCAGGCGTCGAGATTGGACTTGGCGGCGGAACAAATCCCTGGAGGTCCCTATGACTTGGCGGTAGCGACGAACGTGCTTGTCTATCTGGACGACATAGAACTGGCACTGGCCCTGGCGAACTTCGCGAAAGCGTTACGGTCCGGCGGGTGCTTGTTGCACAATGACTCGCGTTTCGCGGCCCGGCTGTTCGGCGATGCCGCTGGAATACCCGCCGTCCATTTCGAAACTGTTCGCCTCGGAACCCGGGGGGCGCGGGAACAATTCGACCGCTCGGTGGTGCACTGCAAACCAGAAAAACTCCCTTGACAACGCCAATCTGAAATGTGAAATAATAGCGACACCTCATTTCAGGAGATCCCATGTCGAAACTCGCATTGGCCGCCATGCTGCTGGCCGCCTTCCCTGCCATCGCGCAACAAGGTCGCGGCAGTTATTTCGGAACCGTTACGGATACCAGCGGCGCCGCTGTTCCCGGCGCCAAGGTCGTACTCACCAATGTTGGCACCAATACCGCGGTGACAACAGACACAAATAATGACGGCCTTTACACGGCTACGGCGCTGCAGATCGGCGCCTATTCCATTCAGGTGGAGAAATCCGGATTCAAGCGGGCGGTCCGCACCGGCCTTACTCTGCAGGTCGACCAACGCGCGCAGATCGATTTTCGACTCGATGTCGGCGGCGTGGCGGAGACAATTGAGGTCGTCGGTGAAGCGCCGCTCGTCGATACCGGTTCGGCCACTGTCGGCAAAGTCGTTGAAAACCGTCGCGTCGTGGACCTGCCGCTCAACGGACGGAACGCGTTGGCACTAACTTTATTGACGCCGAGCGTGAAATCAAACGCCGGCCCGACCAACTCCGGTTTCGCGGACCGCGGGATCCAACTCTCCTCGATCTCTATAAATGGCGGACCGAATGCGATGAACGCCCAGTCGCTCGATGGCGGCAACAACATCCAGAGTTATATCGGCGAAGTTGCCATCAACCCCGCCGTGGATGCGGTTGAAGAATTTAAGGTGCAGACAGGTGTTATGTCGTCTGAATACGGGTTCACCGGTGGTGGCGTCATTAACATGGTGACCAAGTCGGGAACGAATCGACTGCACGGTTCGCTGTACGAATTTCTCCGCAACGATAAGCTGGACGCGCGGAACACGTTCGCTGTAGCCAAGCCCCCGTTCCGATACAACAATACGGCGTTGCCGTTGGCGGACCCGTTATCAAGGACAGAACGTTTTTCTTCGGGAACTGGGAGCAGTACGATTATCGTCGCTCTACTACACCCATCGGCACCATGCCGACCGTCCGTCAACGCGGCGGCGATTTCGGCGATCTCCTGGGAACCAATGGCCAGTTGATCCCCATTTACGACCCGGCGACGACGAACGGCTTAACCCGCAGCGTGTTTCCCGACAACCGCATCCCGGTGAGCCGTTTGGACCCGGTTTCCGTGAAGATCAACGAATTCTACCCCTTGCCGAACAGTACGCCGACCAATGCGTTTACAAATGCCAATAACTTCGGCAACGTGGCAGGCGAAGTCCGCAGCATGCGACAGTACACCGGTAAGATCGACCACCGGTTTAACGATAAGAACTCGCTCTTCGGCCGCTATTCGTATTTCCTGCACAAGACGGATAACGGCGGCAGCATCTACCCCAATCCGGTCGTCAGCAAGCGCGACGACGCGTTGGAGAATAAAAACTTCGCTCTATCGGATATCCATAGCTTTTCTCCGAGCCTGTTAAATGAGCTTCGCGTTGGCGCCACGCGCGGCTACTTTCCCTTTATCGTCCGCAGCTTCGGCGGCGGTTGGCCGCAAAAGCTGGGATTGCCGGCATCGGTTCCCGCGGATACATTCCCGGGAATTGGGAACGGCCTCCCCGGATTCAATACCGGCACGGCCGGATTGCGGGCCAGCATCAACCTGCAGTTTTTCGACATGATTACGAAGATCGCCGGCAACCATACGATGAAAGCCGGATTCGATCTGCGCACGCTGCAAGGGAATAATTTGCAGCGTTCTTCGCCGTCGGGGAGTTTCAACTTTACCACCGGTCTCACGGGAAATCCCGCCGCGCAAGCGGGCACCGGGTCAGCGTATGCCGCTTTCTTGCTTGGCGAAGTCACCAGCGCAAGCGGAACCACTCATTTGGGGGAAAGCCAGCGAGGAAAGAGCTACTCGGCGTTCTTTCAAGACGACTGGAAGATCAACCGCCGGTTGACGCTGAATCTTGGCCTGCGTTGGGATTACCAGACGCAGCCGGTGGAAGCCAACAACGGCATGAGCAACTTCGATCCTACTCTCCGGCTTGACAACGGCTTGGCGGGCGGCACCATCTACGCCGGTAAGGACGGGCAACCGCGGAACTTCCGGGAACAGGATATGAACGATATTGCTCCGCGCATCGGCATTGCCTACGATCTTTTCGGCGGCGGCAAGACTGTCTTCCGCGCCGGTTACGGGATCTACTACCCGTCTCAGTTTTGGCGGAACAACTATGGCAGCGTAAGCGGATTTGCCAATACACCCACGTCCTACCCTTCCAGCAACCCAAACGTCAAGGCATTCCAGTTTAGTGCCGGCTTCCCCTCACCTTTACTTCAGCCTACCGGCAGTGCACTCGGTCCGAAGGCCTTCCTGGGACAGGCGGCAACCTACGACGAAACGGTGGGCACAACGCCCATGTCGCAGCAATTCAGCGCATCTGTCCAACATCAACTGCCCGGCCGCGTTTTACTCGACGTGTCTTACAGCGCCAACCAGGGCAGTCACTTTACCGCCGGCACTGTAAATGGCGGCTATAACATGAACCAGTTGGATAACCAGTATCTCCCCCTCGGATTCAGCCTCCAGGATCAGGTGCCGAACCCGAACGCCGGAAAGGTTCCGGGCGCTCTCGGGAATGCGACGATTACCCGGGAACAGTCGCTCCTCCCCTACCCGCATTACCAAGCCATCACTGTTCGCGCTCCCCGCATGGCAAACTTCAACTCGCACCTGTTGATCGTCAGCGTGGAAAAACGTATGTCGAAGGGACTCACATTCATGGTTAACTTCACCGGCGGCAAAATTATCTCCGAAGGAATGGGCACACCGGTCGATTTCGGCGCCATCGAACAGACCAATCAGACCAGCTATCAGGACGGCCGTTTCAACCGCCGCCTGGAACGTAGCGTGGATCCCACCGACGTCTCCAAACGCGGCGTTGTGAGTCTCCTATATGAGCTCCCGTTCGGCAAGGGCGCGGGAATCGCCAGCAAGCTGATTGGCGGCTGGCAAGTCAATACCATCGGAATCATGCAAACCGGATTACCCGTCGTGATTGGGGGAGCCAACAACTTCCGGGCGTCGCGCCCGAATTCGACTGGTGAACCGGCCAAACTCGACAACCCTACCGCGGCCCGTTGGTTCAATACGGACGCTTTCGTCAATCCGCCGAATTACACCTTCGGCAACATCGGACGAGCCTTGCCTGACGCGCGGGGACCGGGGACGTTTAACTGGGATCTGAGTTTCATAAAGAATACTCGGCTTACCGAGAAGGTCAATCTACAGTTCCGCGCCGAAATGTTCAACTTCATGAACAACGTCAATTTGGGCATCCCGAACGGTACGTTCTCCGCGGGTCCAAACGGCAGGAACCAGAGCGGTACCTTTGGTACGATCACATCAGCCCGCGATTCGCGTAACATCCAACTGGGATTGAAACTCCTCTTCTAAATGAAACCACTGTTCGCAGTTCTCGTTACCGCTCTGGCCTTCGCAGCCGAGGCGCCCTATGTTTCCGCCGGGTTTCTAAAGATCCCGGCGGAGGTCAAACTCGGACCGATGTCGGCCGTCGAAGTCGACCGCAAAGGCAACACCTACGTGCTGCATCGCGGCGAACCGCCATTACTGGCTTTCGACAAGGATGGCAAGTACAAGGGCGGGTTTGGCTCGGGCGAGTTCAAGGTGGCGCACGGGTTGCGCGCCGATAAGGAAGGAAATATTTGGACCACCGATAACGGTCTGCATATCCTTCGTAAGTTCTCGCCGAAGGGCGTGGTGATTGCGACCTTAGGTGAAAAGGGCGTCGCCGGCGGCGATCAGAAGCATTTCCGCGCGCCCGATGACTTGGTGTTTGCCACCAATGGCGATATCTATGTGGCCGATAGCGGCAACGGGCGAATCGTTCATCTGAATAAGAACGGTCAGTTCGTATCGCAGTTCGGAACCAAGGGCAAGGCGAAAGGGCAATTCGCGACGGCGCACGGTTTGGGAATTGACTCGAAAGACCGAATTTACGTTGCCGACCGGGGCAATAATCGTGTCCAGGTTTTCGCCGCTTCCGGCGAGTTCCTCTCCGAATGGGGCGGCTTCGGCAATCCCTTCGGACTGCTGGTAGTTGGCAAGGAACTGATCGTCAGCGAAGGCGATATCAACAAGATGTTCCACTTTAATATCGATAGCGGTAAAATCGTGAACGAATGGGGCGACCCGCAAATGTTGCAGTTGCCGCATTTGATGTCGACGGACCGTAAAGGCAATTTGTACGTCGCCGAAGTGAATGGCAAGCGTGTGCAGATTTTCCGGAGAAAATGATGACCCGTTTTGGACTTGTGTTCCTGCCCGCTATCCTGCTGGCCCAAACGCCGGCTCCCAAACTTTCGCATCAATCGTCGGAGGAGTTTGAGCAGGCGCACAAGCCGCTGATTCAGCCGGAGCGGCCTCGTTCCAAGGACGCGGCGGCAGCAACCGTCCAAGTGTCCGGCGCATTGCCTGCCCGCGGCGCGGCCGCTCCCGTCCGGCGGAAAACGTTTGTCGATAAATATGTCTTCGCCCGCATGGCTGCCGACAAAGTACCGCACGCGCCATTGGCAAGCGATGATGAGTTCGCGCGCCGCGCGTGGCTCGATGCCACCGGCAGAATTCCGGAACCTGCGGCATTGTCGGCTTTCCTAACCGATCGCTCGCCGAATAAGCGCGATCAGTTAGTCGATAAATTGACTTCATCGGACGCGTTTATCGATAAGTGGACTTACTATTTTGAAGACCTCTTCCGCGCCGGGGGGCGAATGGGGTCCGGACTGAACCTCTTCCACTATTGGGTGCGCGAATGGTTGAAATTGGATCGCCCATACAACGAAGTGGTTACTGATTTGTTGACGGGGGCGGGAAAATCAAGCTTCTCGGTACCGGGATCGTTGTATTATCAGCGCGATTTCGTGAAGGCGAAGGACGACCCGGAAACGCCCGGCGCGCATGACCTCGTTAACCAGCCCGATACGGTGGACGAGTTCACGGTCACGTACTCTAAAGTACTCCTCGGACTGAATGTCGCATGTATCTCGTGCCACGATGGCGCCGGGCATTTGGAAAAAGTGAACTTGTTCCTGGTCAAAAAGAAACGGGACGAATTCTTTAGCCAAGCGGCTTTTTTTGGCAAAACACGCCAGATCATGAACTGGGAGAACGGCTACCAGGCAAATACGGAATATACCGTGGACGACGAAGCCCCCGGCTACGATCGAAAGGCCGACAGCATCGTCCGCGTCCCGCGCCGCGGAAAAGGTCTCTCGCAGCCGCGCTTCCTCTTGACGGGTGAGGCTCCCCGCGATGGCGAAAACGCCCGCGACGGCTTGGCGCGCATGATGACCGGCCACATCCAATTTCGCCGCGCCTTCGTGAATCGCATTTGGGCCGAGTTGATGGGCTTCGGCATTGTCGAGCCGATTGACGATTTCGATCTGGCTCGTTATGACCCCAAGAATCCGCCACCCGCTCCGTGGACCATTCAGCCGTCTAATCCGGCGTTGCTCGACGCCATGGCTGAAGACTTCGGCGCCAGCGGTCATAGCTTCCGTCACGTCGTGCGCACGATAATGAAGTCGAGCGCTTATCAGTTATCCTCCAGTTTCCCGGGAGACTGGCAGGACTCCTACACACCCTATTACGCGCGAAAGTATGTCCGGATGCTGAGCGCGCCGGAGTTGCACGACGCCATTGCGCTGGCCACCGGCCTTCCTGGATCGTTCAGCAGCGGAACGGAAAAGGTCGGCATGGCCATGCAGATGCCCGAACCCAAAAAGGCCGGTGCCGACGTGCAGAGCTTTATGCGCACCTTCGGCCAATCGAATCGCGACGACATGCCGAAGAAAACACCCCCCAGTTCCCTGCAGGCCATGTTGTTGATGCAGTCGAAGGTCGTGACGGACCGGGTGAACTCGGCCAAGGGCGGGCTGCTCGCTTCGTTGCTCGATAAGTCCCAGGACAACAAATCGCTGGTCGAACAACTCTACTTACACACCGTTTCCCGCAAGCCCTCGGCCCCGGAACTGCAAATTGGCCTGGAAGCGTTGCAGAAGGATCGCCGCAAGGGCGCGGAAAACCTCCAGTGGGCGCTGCTGAACTCGCCCGAGTTTCTGTTTAATTACTGAGGCCAAATGGACAAGCGCGTTTCCGAATTCCTCCCCGCCCGCCGCGATCTGCTGAAGCTCGGCGGCCACGGATTGCTGGGCGCGTTTGCCAGCCAGACGATGCTCCCCGTGCAGGTCCGCGCCGCGGGCCGGGCGAATCCGCGGGGAACCGCACGCTTCTGCATCATGATCGAACTCGCCGGCGCCTTGAGTCACATTGACTCTTTCGACTTCAAAGAAGACGCCGGCACCCAGAAAGATTTTGACGTTCGTAAGATCAAGGACAATCTGTACCTGTCGCATCGCCTGTTTCCGGAAATGTCCAAGGAAATGGACAAAGTTGCCATCGTCCGGTCCATGAAGAGCCACGAAGTGGTTCACTTCCGCGGCCAATACTACACGCAGGCCGGGCGGCCGTTGAACCCCGCGCAGGCGGCGGAAATCCCATCGGTCGGCTCCGTCATCAGTTACGAGTTTGAAAAGCTTCGTCGCGAAAAAGATACGTTCCCCACTTACGTCGGCTGTAACTTGGATACATCCGGCTGTGGCGCGTTATCAACCGGGTTTCTCCCGCCGAAATTTTCGGTGCTGGATGTGAATTTGAAGGAGGGATCAGCCTCAGCACCCGGCGACGCGGAGGCGATGGCCGTACTCGAGGAGCGCTATCGAATCCTCAACAAACTGGACGACGCTATGGCCGGTTCGCGCGCCGGGCGAGACCGCCAATTCGGCGCGTTTCGCGATTTCCAGCACTCCGCATTTCAGTTGCTAGGCGATTCCCGCTGGCCGCAGGCATTCAAGATGACGAAAGAGGAAATCGCCCGCTATGGTGACAACTCCGTCGGCTTGGGTTGTCTCTTCGCGCGCAATGCCGTGCAAGCCGATGCCGGCACACGCTACATTCACATCACCCACCCGGATTGGGACCATCATCGCAACATCTATAACCACGCTTCCAAGAGCAACCACTATATCCGCTGCAATGAGTTTGACCGCGCCATGGCTTCCCTTCTCCGGGATCTCGCGGCCGCCCCATCGCCGCGTCTGCCTGGCAAGACCCTGCTCGACGAAACGATGGTCGTTATGGCCACTGAATTCGGTCGCGTTCCCGGACCGCTGAACGGAATCGCCGGCCGGCACCACTACAATCTCGCATACGTTTCCATGTTCGCCGGTGGCGGCGTCAAAGGCGGACGGATCATCGGCAAAACCGACGCCAAAGGCGAGACCGTTATCGACACTGGCTGGAAATACGCGAAACACCAGATCAAGACCGAAAACGTTTACGCCTCTATCTACTCCGCCCTGGGCATCGATTGGACGAAAGCGATCACCAACACTCCCTCGCGACGCGCATACAAATACGTCGACTCGCTGGGCGCGACCGAAATGCTGATGGACGATGAAATCGCGGACCTGTTCGTCTGATGCGAGCGTTTAGCGCAGTCCTACTGCTGGCCGTCGCTCACGCCGCTGAACCGGGCATGGCCCTGATCCCGTACGGCACCTTCCAAATGGGCCGCTCCAAACTGACTTCGGACGACAAAACCGCCATGCGTCCCCAAGTCCTGCTGGACGACCGGCCAGTCCATGCCGTTACGCTCAGCGCGTTCCTCATGGATACCCACGAAGTCTCACAGGCCCAATATGCCGAGTTTGTGAAAGCCACGAAACGCGCCGCGCCATACCATTGGACCGGTGGCGCACTGCCCGTTGGCACAGGATCCCTCGCCGCCTACAACGTGAACTTCGACGATGCCAAGGGCTACTGCGCGTGGCGCGGCAAACGCCTCCCCACCGAGGCCGAATGGGAGCGCGCCGCCCGCGGCGGGTTGGAAGGCGCGGACTATCCCTGGGGTGACAAATACGACGCAAAACTCGCCCGCCACAATACCGAAACCGGCCCCGGCGAAGTCGGCCGGTACGCTCCGAATGCCTTTGGACTCTTCGACATGGCTGGCGGCATGGCGGAGTGGACCGCGGACTGGTTTGACCGCGAATACTACAAGAATTCACCCGCCGAAAACCCCAAAGGACCAGCCGCTGGAACCTACCGAATCATCCGCGGCGGCGCGTGGTCCGATCAGAACCGCCGCATCACCCTATTCTTCCGCAACTGGGTCCGTCCCACCCAAAGGCAGCCGAACATCGGCTTCCGCTGCGCGAAGGATGCCCCATCCGCCGAAAAGCGCATTGAAGAACGCATCGCCGCCTTCCAGGGTACCGTCTCTCTCTACGCCAAGAACCTCAACACCGGCGCTGAGTACACCCTCCGGCCCGATGAACGTGTCCGCACCGCCTCAACCATCAAACTTCCCATCCTCATCGCCGCATTCCAGGCCGTGGCCGACGGAACGGCAAAATGGGATGAAGAAATACTCCTCACAGCCGACGATAAAGTCGCCGGATCCGGCATCCTCCGCGAATTCACAGCCGGCCGGAAATTTCTTCTCCGCGATCTCGCGCACCTGATGATCGTCGTTAGCGACAACACCGCCACCAACCTCCTCATCGACCGCCTCTCGGCCGATTACGTCAACAGTGTCATGGAAAAGTACGGGTTCCAATTCACGCGCTCCAATCGCAAAATTCTCGGTGACGGCAAAAGTCTGAAGCCGAATCCATCGGGTCTCAGTACTTTCGGAAAGAAGGAGGAGAGCAAGAAATTCGGCATCGGCGTCTCGACGCCCCGCGAAATGGCGCGCCTTATCGAACTCCTCGACAAAGGGCAACTCGTCAACCCCGAAGCTTCTAAGGAAATCGTCTCTATCCTGGGCCGTCAGCAGTTCACCGATGGCATCGGCCGACACCTGGACGGGTTCCAGATTGCATCCAAATCGGGCGCGTTGGACGCCCTTCGCAGCGACGTCGGAATGATCGTACGCAAAGGCGAAAAATACGCCGTCGCCATCACCGTTGACGGCATGCCGAAGACGGACTACTCCGCCGATAACGCCGGCAACATCCTCATCTCCGATCTCACTGCGCTTCTGCTTGAAAAGTTGCGCTAAATCGTCGCGGCCGGTTTCTTCGGTTCGGAGATCTCGACGGACTCGGGCGTAATGTTGACGGTCCGAACCTGGCCGCGAGGACCAATCGGTCCGATGTCTCGCCCGCCTTTGCTCACCGCAATCCCGCCCGCGTTGCCGATGACCATCTTGGCGTTCTGCAGCGGAGAAACCAATTTCTTGTCGCCCGGTTCCAACACACCCATGAAGATCCGCTTGCCATCGGCAGTGACTTCAATCCACGTCTTCTCGGTGGCCTCGATATTCAGTGTCAAGTTACCATTCGGATCCTTCGTCACGATCGGCAACACATTCGGCGTTTCGGCCGTGGCCGTTTGCGGCTGATTTGCAGCCAAGGCCGCCGCCGGCGCGGGAACCACCGGCGCGGGCACATTGGCATTGTTCTGGTTCCGCACTTCCTGCGGCGTAGTCCATCGATCGACAAAAAGCGATAAGGCCCCGCCCCCCGCGACCAGCAGCACTAATGCCGCAACAGCTAAGCCTGTGCGCGAATCAAAGAAGCCTGAAGCAGCGCCTCTCAACGGCTCGACCGAAATCAGTTTCTTTTCTTCCTGCCGGCGCGCTCGCGGATCATGCGCCGCGGAGATCAGTTCCAAATCCACCGGCGGCTCCGGCTTCACAATCGAGGCGAATTCCTCCTCGATTTTAGAAGGATCGAATCCCAAAGCCTGTGCATATTGACGAATAAAGCTGCGATTGAAAAAACCGCCAGGCAACTGCGCCCAGTCTTCCGATTCAATCGCCTCCAAGTAGCGGGTTCCAATCCGAAGGTCATCGGCGATGGGGCGTAGTTGCTTCCCTTGCCTTAACCGTTCGTCCTTCAATTTTTGACCGAGTGTTGCCATTCAAAAAAAACCCCGCAGAATCAATCTTATAATAAACCTTTGTCCCTTCGTCAAACAAACGTCCCCGTCACCGCGGTGGTGGTCAACTGGAATCGGGCTGACATGCTTCGTGAAAGCCTTCACTCCCTCCATGCACAGGTTGACGCGAAAGGAGACCGGGTATCGCTCGCGATCATCGTCGTCGACAACGGTTCCACCGACGGTTCGCAGGCGCTGGTTAGAGGGGAATTTCCAGATGTGCTGCTACTTGAAAATAGCGAAAACATGGGATTTTGTGCTGCTAATAACCAGGGCATATACGCCGCATCCACCGAATTCGTAGCCTTGTTGAACAACGATGCCGCCGCCGATCCCCATTGGATTCAACACTTACAGGCCGCCTTTGATATGGCGCCTGACATCGGCATGGCTGCTTCAAAAATCGTCACCTGGGACGACCCGGGCCTCATCGACAAGGCCGGGCAACTCATCTTCCCGGACGGCCAGAACCGCGGGCGCGGCACCGGCGAGCGCGACACCGGGCAGTTCGAAAAACAGGAAGAAGTACTCTGGCCCGATGGCTGCGCCGCAATGTATCGTAAATCGATGCTCAATCGGATCGGCACATTTGACGAAGATCTCTTCGCCTACGGTGACGACGCCGAACTCGGTCTGCGCGCCCGCATTGCCGGTTGGCGCTGCCTCTACATGCCGCGCGCCATTGTTCGCCACCGCCGCGGATCCACCATGGGACAGGGCAACCCGGAGCGCGTGCGCCTCATTGAGCGCAATCGCATCCTGCTCGCCGTTAAACTCTTCCCCTGGAGCCTCCTCCTCCTCAACCCCTTCTTCTTCGCCATTCGTATATTGGCTGGAGCAGTCGCCGCCTCCTCCGGAGGTGGCGACATCGCGGCCTTCCCCGGCATCGCCGGCAAGTGCCGGGTTATTTGGGCGCTCCTGCGCGGCCAATGGCAGGCGCTACTCATGATCCCCCAAACCCTGGCTAAACGAGCCGCTGTCGACCGCATGGCGGTGCTCACTCCCGCCCAGCGCCGCAAACTAATATTGTCGAACCGGTTGTCGTTGCCCGCGCTTTTCGGTATCGTTCGAGGGACTGAGGTCGCTCCATGATCGAAGAAGCCGTCGAACCCGAGGTAATTCGCGAAGCCGACTTGTGCCCCGCCTGCGGCAGCGCATCCATGCGGACCCTCTTCCACGGAACCGATCGCCTCTTCGCCACCACCACTAACTATTTCGAAGTTGTCGAGTGCACCGAGTGTCGCCTCATGCGCCTCTTCCCGCAGCCCACGGCCGCCGAGCTCAATAGTTACTACCCGCCCAACTACTGGTTCGTCCCTGGCGCCGACGCCGCCTCCCGCGCCGAAGACTTCTACCGCCGCCTCGTCCTCGGCGACCACGTCCGCTTCGTCGAACGGGCCATCGACAGTACCAAGGCGCCCGGCCCGCTGCTGGACGTCGGCTGCGGTGGCGGTCTATTCCTCCGCCTCCTCCGCGAGCGCGGCCACAAAGTGCTGGGCCTCGATTTTTCCATGGAAGCCGCCCACACCGCCTGGACCGTGAACCGCGTCCCCGCCATGTGTGGAACCCTTTCAAAAGCGCCCGTCCGCCCCGCGGCATTCTCGGTGATTACCATGTTCCACGTCCTGGAACACCTTTATGACCCCGTAGGTTACGTCGAGGAAGCGCACAAGTTACTTGCAGCCGATGGCCGCTTGGTCATACAAGTCCCTAACGCCGCCAGTTGGCAGTTCCTCCTCTTCGGACAAAACTGGAACGGCATCGACATCCCGCGGCATTTAGTCAACTTCAAGGAGAAGGACATCGTCGCGCTCCTCGAATCCTGCGGCTTCGAAATCCTGCGCCGCAAATTCTTCTCTCTTCGGGACAACCCCGCCGGCATGGCCACCTCCATCTCCGCCGCGCTCGACCCCATGAGCCGCCGCGTCCGCAAGGTCCCCGAAACGCCGGCGGTCCGCCTGCTGAAAGACGGCATCTACCTCGGACTCACTTTGCTCTGCCTGCCCTTCACGCTTATCGAAGCCGCCTGCCGCGCCGGGTCCACCATCATGATCGAGGCGCGCAAGAAATGATCATTGGCCTGCTGCCGGGGCCTCTGCGCAGGTACGTGCTGGACTTTGAGACGCGGATCGAAAACGCCGTCATGGCCTTCGCCGCCACCCTCCCGGCGGGGGCCCGTATCCTTGACGCCGGAGCCGGTGAAGGCGCCTACAAGCGCCACTTCACAAAGCAACGCTACGTGGGGCTTGATCTGGGAATTGGCGATCAGAAATGGAACTACGGGCAACTCGATGTCCTCGGCGACCTCGCTTCCCTGCCCTTTGCTGAAAGCGCCTTCGACGCCGCCATCAACATCGTCACCCTCGAACACGTCCGGGATCCGCGCCAGGTTTTAAAGGAACTCGCAAGGGTCTTAAAGCCCGGAGCCCGTCTGCTACTAGTCGTACCCCACGAATGGGAAGTCCATCAGCACCCCCACGATTTTTTCCGTTTCACTAAGTTCGGTGTCGAAGAACTGGCCCGCGCCGCCGGACTCCGAATCATCTCGATCAAACCGGGCGGCGGCTACTTCCGCCTCCTGTCCCGCCGCCTCTTGGGCGGCGCCCAATTCTTCCCCGCGCCCTTGCATATTCTCTGGTTGATCGCCGTCGCGCCAACCGCTTTATTGCTCCCTCTCCTCGACGGCCTCGACAAAAAGCAGGACTTCACGCTAGGCTATCTCGCCGTCCTCGAAAATCGGCGAAAATAGACCATGCCCAAACGGAGAGATATCTTCAAACTGCCCGCCATACTGGGACCCATGTCGCTATTCGCCGCCAAGCCCGGCGAGCTACAAAATGTTATCATTGACGCCGCCAAAGTCCGCACCAGCAAAGCCCCCTTCGGAGAGTTGAAGATCTTCTTCGACGGCCCCACCGAACAACTCAAGGCCATGACCGCCGGGAGCCTTCTTCTCTACGCCAACCAGGAACCGCACCCGCCCCACACCCATCCCGAAGAAGAGTTCATGGTCATCACCGAAGGCGCCGGCGAAATGCTGGTCGACGGCAAGACCTACAAGGTCGGCCCCGGTTCCATGATGTACTGCGCCGCCAACAAATCGCACGGCATCAAAGCCGGCAAAAAGCCGTTGCTCTTCTATTTCTACAAGTGGAAGGCTTAAAACTCTTTGCCGTTGTACATCCCCGCCACGAACTTCTCGTAGCCGTTGTATTGCAGCGTTGGGCGCCGCTCCATCGTCGGAATCATCTGCTCATACGCTTGTGACCACCGCGGATGCGGCTTCTTCGGCTCCACATTCGAGTAGAACCCATATTCCCCCGAATTCAGCCGGTTCCAAAATGTCGGAGGCTCGCCCGACGCAAACTCGATTCGAACAATGGACTTCGGGCTTTTATAACCGTACTTCCACGGCACAATCAGCCGCACCGGAGCCCCGTTCTGCTTCGGTATCGGCTTCCCATAAAGCCCCGTCACCATCATCGTCAACGGGTGCATCGCTTCATCCATCCGCAAGCCTTCAAAGTACGGCCACGGATACGGCGCCTTCTTCATCCCCGGCATCTCGTTCGGACGGCTCACGGTCAGGAACTTGATGTACTTCGCCGTCGGCTTCGGCTCCAGCATTTTGATCAATGCCGACAACGGAAAGCCCGTCCACGGCACCACCATCGCCCACCGTTCCACGCACCGGAAACGGTAAACCCGCTCCTGCAGCGGAATCTTCTTCAGCAGATCGTCCAGATCATAGGTCTGGGGCTCTTTCACCAGCCCGGCCACCTCAATCCGCCACGGCGAAATCACGAACTTGTCCACCAGATCCTTAACGGTCTCTTTCCCGTTTGGATCGAACTCGTAGTAATTGTTGTAGCCCGTAGCCGCCCAATCGGGCGTGATCGGCGCCGCCGGCACCGTGAACTCTTCACTCTTCGCCGCCGGATAAAGCGGCTTCCCCTGTCCCGCCAGCGAGGGAACGGCCATCAATCCCGCGGCCCGCAAAATCTGTCTCCGGTTCCAATACACAGACTCCGGTGTCGCTTCGCGCTCTGGAATCTCCCAACCCTCGGGCTTGCGGATCAGCATTTGTACAGTTCTCCCATTCGTTAATCCTATACGTATTCCATTTTATTCCAGATGGCGTGGGAACATTTCCCCTGCGACTCTCGTAACATTTGGGCAGAAGGAGTTATCCAACTATGTTTTGTACCGCCTGCGGATTCACTATGAATGACGAGCACCGTTACTGCGCCCGTTGCGGCAAGCCCTCAACCGACGCCCAATTCCAGTGGACCGCCGTACCGCAAGGGCCTCTCCCGCCTCCCCGGCGCCTGGAGCGCGACATGTATGACCGCAAAATCGCCGGCGTCTGCTCCGGCTTCGCCAAGTTCTTCGGCATGGACCCCACCGTCATGCGGCTCATCTGGGTCCTGCTCTTCTTCACCACCGGCCTGCCCATACTCGTCTATCCCATCTGCTGGATGGTCATGTCCCGCAACGACTACCGTCAATTGCCCGCCGGAGCCTATCAACAGGTATAACGAGCATGCGAAAATAACCATTAATGTTTAGATCGCTTCTCGGGCTTGCTGCCTTCACCTTTGCGCTCTTCGCGCAGTCTCCGCTGGGAACCGTTACCGGCATCGTACTGGACCCCTCCGGCTCCGCCGTCCCCGGTGCCTCTATTCGTCTCAAAAACGGCGCGACTAACGTGGAAAGTCGCGCCGTTTCTAATGACACGGGGATATACGTCTTCGCGAATGTTTTGCCTGGTGATTATGAACTCCAGGCCGAAGCAAAGGGATTCAAGAAACTGGTGTCGTCGCCATTCCCCGTTGGAGCGTACCGAACGATTCGCGCCGATCTGAAGGTCATAGTGGCTGACATAGGGATCCAGGCGGAAGTCACTGGCACTTTGTCGCCGGTCATCCAATCCGAAAGCCCCTCCATCGCCACCAGCCTCTCCCTCAAAGCTCTCCGCGACCTCCCCACGAATCTCCGCAGCGTCTTCAACAACTCCGGCGACTCCGGTCTCATCTTCCAGATGATGCCCCTCACCGTCCCCGGCCTCGTTCAGGTCGGCGCCGGCGCCGCCTGGATCACCCCCGGCGCCGGCGCCAACAGCGTTAAAACCAAAGTCGACGGCATCGAAACCAACTTCGGCAACTTCGGCACGCCTGACCCTGTCTCCCAGCCCTCTATGGAATCCGTCGGTGAATTCACCGCCAACATCCTCAGCAACAAAGCCGAATTCGGCGGCATGGGCGTCGTCACCTCCGTCACTCGCTCCGGCGGCAACCGGTATCACGGCGACATCTTCTGGTACGGCCGCAACAGCGCCCTCGATGCCCGCAATACCTTCTCCACCGTCAAGCCCTTCCAGAACATCCACAACTATGGCGCCACCTTCGGCGGTCCGCTCAAGAAGGACAAAACCTTCTTCCAGCTAACCTTCGACCAAACCCGCGGCTCCCGCGCCTACCTCTTCAGCCCCAACGTCCCCACCCTCGCCATGCGCAATGGTGACTTCACCGGCCAGGCCGCCCTCCGCAACCCCTACACCGGCGCCAACCCCTTCGACGGCAATCGCATCCTCCCCCAATTCATCACCCCGCAAGCCCGCCGTACCCAGGAACTCCTCTTCCCCCTCCCCAACTTCGGCGCCGAAACCCTCTCCGCCGCCAACTACCGAGCTAACTTCAACGGTCCCGAAACTCACAACATCTACGAAGCCCGCTTCGATCAGAATTGGACCAGTGCCCACAGCTCCTTCGCCCGCTACCAGTGGAAGAAAAGCGACTACGAAATCCCCGGCGCCCGCAGCACCCTCCCGCCCCAGTCCGTCGGAACCTCCACCAATATCCGTGAGGTCCACTTCGCCACCATCGGCGACGTCATGACCCTTCGCCCCAACATGTTCAATGAGGCCCGCTTCGGCTTCGTCGTTCTCTCCTCCAAATCCTTCGCCGACGTCACCGGCCAGAAACTCATCGACGCCATCGGCGTCCAGGGCCTCCCCGCCCGCAGTTTCGCCCCCGGCATCCCCGTCATGAACATCACCGGCCTGGCATCTCCCCTCCAGTCCTTGCTCAACCCGGTGAACGACGGCCACTGGCAGTTCTCCGATAACTTCACCTGGAACTCCGGCCGCCACACCTTCAAGTTCGGCGGCGAATACGTCAACTGGTTCGTCAATCGCTACCTGCCCTCGGTCCAAGGACTCTACGGCAGCTTCAGCTTTACCAACCGTTTCACCGGCACCCCCTACGCCGATTTCCTCCTCGGCATCCCCACCGCCGTCACCCGCATCGACCCCTATCCCACCCAGTACAACCGCTGGAGCGACGTCTCTTTCTACTTCCAGGACGATTGGAAAATTGCAAAATCTCTCACGATAAGCTACGGCCTCCGCTACGAGTACAACCAACCCGCCTACGCCCGCGATGGCAACATGTTCAGCTTTGATCCTAAGAGCGGCAGCGTGATCATCCCCGATGAAAGTGCCCGCCGCCTCTTCAGCCCGTTCTTCCCCGCTGACGTTCCCATCGTCACCGCCGCCAGCCTCGGCCTCCCCAAAACCTTCCGCAACGCCGACAAAAACAACTGGGCGCCCCGTCTCGGCTTCGCCTATCAAATGAACAACAAAACCGTCCTCCGCGGTGGCATCGGCGCCTACTACGGACACTTCTCCGGCGTCGTCCCCGCCGCGGTCTCCGGCGGACCGTTCTCCCTTTCCACCACCGCCAACAACAGCTTCGTCAACGGCCAACCCGTCTTCACTTTCGATAGACCCTTCGCCGCCGCCGGCGTCCCCGGTGCGCTCAACCTCAACGGCATCGCGCCGGACTTACGCAACCAAATCTCCACCCAATACAGCCTCACCATCGAACGTGAGCTCACCGCCTCCACCGGCGTCCGCATCAACTACATCGGCTCCAAGGGCTCCCAGCTTCCCTACCAACGCAACATCAACCAGCCCCTGGCATCCTCCATCCCCTTCACCGCCGCCCGCCGTCCCTACCCCCGCTACAACAACATCGTCTACGCCGAAAGCGGCGCCAATAGCCTTTATAGCGGCCTCCAGGTCCAGCTCAATCGCCGCTTCGAAAAGGGACTGCTAATCGCCTCCGCCTGGACCTGGGCCAAAGCCCTCAGCGAAGTCGACGACACCGGTTCCGCCGAACTGAACACCCAGATCGAGGACGCCTATGACCGCCGCCGCGACCGCTCGGACATCTATTCCGTCCCCCGCCATCAATGGATGAATCAGGTGCTCTATGAAGTGCCCTTCGGTAAGAACAAGATGTGGGGCGGCTGGCAGATCTCGGCGCTGCTAAACCTCAGCACCGGTAATTTCCTGAATCCGCAATTCTCTGGCTTTGACCCCTCCAACACCAACAACGTTGGCGGCCGGCCCGACGCCGTAAGCGAAGTGAAGTACCCCGGAACTTTAGCCGCGTGGTTTGACCGCACGGCCTTCGCAGTCCCGCCCAATGGCCGCTTCGGCAACGCTGCCCGCAACTCCGTCGTTGGCCCCGGCTACGCCGTCTTCAACGCCGGAATGCAAAAGGGGTTCTCGTTTGAACGCTACGGACGCATTACGCTCGGCGCGAACTTCCAGAACGTCCTGAATCACGTCAACTACGGCCAACCCAACATGACCGCCAACATACCCAACGGCGGCGTCATCACCAGCACCCACGTCTTCCCAGCCGCGGGCGCATCCCGCCTCGGGCAGTTGGTGTTGCGCTACAGTTTCTAGCCAACGCCCCGTCTGTCCCGCAAGAATACAAAAAAGGCCGGGTGCGCATCCCCATGCACGCCCGGCCCTTGCCCCCCGCCAAACCAAAACCCCATCCGCTGAACCCCAAATTCCCCAAAGCCGGGTGCGACGCCCGATTCGCGCCCGGCTCTCCCCCCGCCATCTCATCTCCCCTACAAAAAGTGCGATGCGCCCCCTCTCCCAAAAGAGCGCACCGCTAACACGGTCCAGGCAGACGGAAACTCCGGGCCCCGATTCCGGAGTCCGGTCCGCCTGGACCGTTGTGTGTAAGCAAAACAGCGCGGGAGCTGCGGCAGCCGCCAGATCTATCCCCATAGCCTGGCGGCCGGCGCTCAACCGCGTGTCTTACTTACAACCCCAAGCTAGCAGACTCCCCGGGGGGTATCCGGCACTTTGCAACACAAAGGTATTGATTCTAAAGGAAATAAAGATTTCAAAAATCTGTGAACGGCTTTTTACCTCGGCCTCATTCGTCGGAAAACTGGCCTTAACCGCCCTATTCTCAGTTACTTACGCAAAAATGACCGCCGTGCATAGGGAAAAACACCTAGACTGCATATTTTTTAACCCATATCTCTACTGCTATCCACCTAGCCAGCCGATAGCTACTTAGATCAAGGAGCCCCCCTATATGAGCGACTTCACTTTCCCCCAACCCCAAGCTTCCTCCCAGCCGCGTTCCGAGAACATGGAACTCGCCGCCGCCAATCGCCGCCTCACCACCGCGATCCTTGGTATGACGCTGCTCACCGGCCTCATCGCCTGCCTCAGCTACCTCGCCGGCCGTACGGTCACCCAGATCCGCACGGAAACCGCCACCGTGGTGCGCACCGAAATTCCTCCCGGCCCGGTTGTCGTAACACCCTTGCGCAAACCGTCGCCCTCTGTTATCGAAGCACCGCCTCCCGCACCGGCCGTAACGCCCGGCGCGCTCTATCTACAAGTCGGCCTGATGAACCCGGCCGTTGACCGCTACATGCAGGACCGCCTCGTCGCCGGCGGCTACAACTTCAAATTGGCGCCCATGGAGAACTCCCCCGTCGCCCGCGTTCTCGTCGGCCCCATCGTCTCCTCAACCCAACAGCGTGAACTCGAAACCAAACTGATCGGTGACGGCTTTCATTTCTTTCCGCGCCGTTTCTAAGAAGGCAAAACTCAGGCTTTTCCCCGATTGCCCGTTTGCCTGTATTCCCTTACAATCGGGACCATCGTACTAGGGGGAGCCCATGAAACGCCTGCCTTGCCTCGCCATTGCCCTGCCTTGCCTCGTCATTGGAATGACCGTCTTGCTCTCGGCTCCAGCGGCCACCGGACCCAAGCGGAAACTCGTCACGAACCTTGAAACCGTCGAAGGCGCGATGCTGAAACACCTCGTCGACGAACCGGACCCCGCGAAACAACAAGCGCAAATGGAGTCCTTCGTCGCCAAGTACCCCGCCCACGACTCTGCCACCTGGATATACGGCGAACTGCAAGGTATCTACCTCAAAACAGGCCAGTTCGATAAAGCCATCGCCGCCGGAACCGCGGTTCTCGCCAAGGACCCTGATGACATCGTCATGGCCAACGGCAACCTCAAGGCCGCCGAAGGAGCTAAAAACCCCGCGCTGATTCGGCAATGGGCTCTAGCCGCCTCCACCGCCGCGCGCCGCGTAATCGCCGCGCCGCCGCAACCCGGCATCGAAGCCGTAGCCTGGCACGCCGACATCGAATACAGCAAGCAGGTCGACGCCTATTGTGACTACGCCCTCTATTCCCTCATCCTCCAGACCCTCGATCTGGACCAACGGCTGGAGCTGTTTGGCCTCCTGAAATCCCATAGCCCGGCCTCGACCTATCTGCCGCATGTCCGGCCGCAACTCTTCATCGCCTACCAGCAAGCCGGCCACCACGGTCGCGCGCTGGCCCTGGCCGAAGAGGAAATCAAGGCGAATACGAACAACGCCGACATGCTGCTGTATGCCGCCGGAAAGGCCTACGAAAAGCAGGATAGGCCCAAGGCCACCCTATATTCCAAGCGCCTCATCGAGACGCTACCGTCAAAGCCCGCCCCCACCGGAATGAGCGACGGCGACTGGGCCCGCGATAAAGCCGGAAAGCTCGGACTCGCGCATTGGATGTTGGGAATGCTGGCCAGCAACGAGCAGCGCTGGGCCGACGCCGACGCCCATCTCCGCGCCGCTCTACCCAACGTCAACCACAACAAACCCATAGCCGCCGAGACGCTCTACCATCTCGGCATCGCGAACCACCGCATCGGCGACGCGAAAAACGACAAAAACCGCATCATCGACTCCATTCGCTTCAACCAGCAATGCGCAACACTGGGCGGGAACTTTCAGGCGCAGGCCAGGCAGAACGCCATTTCGCTTCGCAGCCAGTATCACATTCAATAGCTGAGGCGTGTACCTCCGCCAAATATAAGTAACTGCCGAGCCCGGCGCGCAACAATGGAGCCCTGATGAATGAGCTCAACGCGCTGAAAACATCGCCGGCACGGAATTCCCTTGGCGATTCATTCGACGAAAATCAGACGGTGCGGAGCAGTTCGCCCATGGCTCCCGCACTGTCCCTTGTTTGTTCATTGCGCTTTCATCTTGTATCCTAAGCGTTAACGGTAGGCCTCCGGAGGCTCATCTGGTCGTCAAAGTGGCCCCGAATTGATCATGGAAGTAACCTCGGCCCCCAGTGCCCGGAGTCGCCGGCCCGCCTGTCATCGCCCCGCCGCATCAATCGACAGAACATCAGCTTGCGGGATCGGATGGGGCAAATCTTGCCCGGTTCGCTATCGGGCGGGGGCACTTCGTAGTCGGCTCAACCAGCGTCGCCGGATTACGAGAGAACAGATGAGAGGGCAAAAAAAGGGGAAGGGCAATGCTTGCAAAATTAAACACGAAAACGAAACCGCTGCTCCAATCTCAGGGCCTCGCCGTCTTCGATATGGACGGCACTCTGTTGCGAGGCCGCTTCATCGTCGAACTCGCGAAGCGATGCGACAAACAAGTTGACCTCGGGAAATGGCTCGACAACTCGCACGTGGGAACAGAGGAGCGCTCGTCGCACATCGCGAAGATCTTCGCTGGAACCCCGAAATCGACCTTCGAGCAGGTAGCCCGGGAAATCGAGTTGACGCCAGGCGGAGCTGAAACGGTGGCAAGTTTGCGACAACTCGGCTTCACCGTAGGCATTGTGACTGACAGCTATCGCGTCGTTGCCGAGGTTGTCCGGCGGCGAATACATGCCGATTTTAGCGTCGGAAATCTCGTGCGGTTTCGCCGCGGCATAGCCTCGGGTCATCTCACTGTTTCCCCGTTGCTGGCGCATTCCGCGGGCTGCCAGATACACCGGTTTTGCAAGCACAATGTGCTGCTTCACCTGAAAGAACGATTTGGCATCGCGAGTGATCGAGTAGTCGCCGTTGGCGATGGCTTGAACGACACTTGCATGTTGCGTGCCGCGCATCTGTCAGTCGCCTTCGAGCCCAAAGACGACCGCGTCAAGGCCGCCGCTCAGCACTGTGTGACTCAGGATCTCTCAAAAATCCTGAACCTCGTACGAGACATCGGCTGGGGCGCGGTCAAGTCTTCGGCACTCGCGAGAAATTACCCGGGTATGCTCACGGAGAGTGACCCACCAATACAACGGGGTCGGGGATGATAAGGCCTTGCCCATCTGCGGCTTACGGGCCAAGGTGCGGTGCCGGGGGTGGGCAACTCTATCGGAGCCCAAGTGGTCAAGTTTTGGTGAGCGCCGAGGGTCAAACGAGACTCACGAGTCCAACAGCGGGTGAAAATCGTAGTCCCGCGGAACTCGCGATTCACCCGGAATGATAAACTTCCCCGCAACTTGGCGAGCACCGCCCGTGTCCAAGCACCGCACTCTCACCCTTCCAAGCGCGGGTTCCTCGGTCGACCACCGGCGATTCTGGCCTTCGAAACAAACCCTAAATGGATGGACAACAGCGCTCAATCCGCGATCTTTGAGACCGGGGAGAGACGGCCAACACACTCCGCGCCGCAAGCCCCCGCACAGCGCAATTTTCGTTCATCGGGTTGTGCAAAAAGCTGCCCAGGCAATGTACCCTAAAACGCAGTGACTGATTTCATCTTGCTCGCCGCTTCGCTTGGACTGCTCTTGCTAGCCGCGAGATACTTCGTGGACGGCATATCGACAATCGCTGAGAGTTTTGGCGTGCCGAAGATTGTTATCGGCATGACCGTCGTGGCTTTCGGCACCAGCACCCCGGAATTGGTCGTAAATTCCATCTCGGCATACCGGGGCTCAACCGATCTGGCCTTCGGCAACATCGTCGGCTCTTGCCTGGTCAACGTCGGCTTCGTTCTGGCATTGACTGCATTGGTCCGTCCCATGAAAGTGGAGACTTCTCTGATTACCAGGGAGATCCCGATGCTGATTGTCGCTGTCGCGGCGGTTGTCGTCCTCGGCAGCGACCGGTTTCTGAACGCGGAAGCGCAGGACATCTGGCGGCGCAGTGATGGGTTGATCCTGCTCCTGTTGTTCTGCATCTTCCTGTACTACACGACGCGGCAGGCGATTGGCACACGTAAGTCCGATGCGTTTATCGCCGAAGTCCGGGAAGAAGTTGAACGCACTGCTCCGAAGAGCCTATGGATTCAGATTGGCGTTACCATGGCCGGTTTCATCGGTGTCTCTTTAGGCGCAAATTGGACAGTCGAGTATGCCGTTGCGATTGCCCGGGGCCTTGGTGTGACAGAAACGGTAATCGGCTTGACCGTGATTTCACTGGGGACCACGCTCCCCGAGTTAGCGACTTGCATCCTGGCCGCGCGGCGAGGGGATGCCGACATTGCGCTTGGCAACATCGTCGGCTCGAATCTATTCAACCTGCTTTGCATTGGCGGCATAGTTAGTACGATTCGGCCTGTTGGAATTCCGGCCGGTGGGCACATCGACTTGGCGGTGATGGCGTTTCTGTCGGTAGTGCTCTTACCAATCGCCATTCGCAGCGACCGAACGATTACGCGAGGAGAAGGAGCCTTCCTGATGGTTATTTTTATAGCTTATCTGGGCTGGCGAATCGCGGGCGCCACTTAGGCCCGGCTTCCGCTTCGGGACGGTCAGCCTTGTTCTGCGAGTATCATTCCCCAATCGAGCCAGAATACCCAAACAGCCGGTGAGCCTTAATAATCGCCGCAATCTCCGCCGGCACCATCGTCTCCCAAACAGCATCCCCCTCCCTGATCCGCTGCAAAACCTCCCGCGAGAAGATATGCAAAATGCTCTCATCAAAATCCCGGATCGCCTTAATCCGCCCCCGCTCCACCAAATGCTCGAAAATATTGCGCTGCTCGTCGGGCACGGCTAACGTATCGGCCGTCTGCAAAACACCCGAAGTCGGATCCCGATAAGGATAAACGTAAATCCGCATATTCTTCGTAAACAGCTTCCCAAAAGCCTCCAGAATCCCGCCATCCAGCCCGCTGTAATACTCCTCCTTGAACAAATCAAGCAGGCTCGTGACCCCCATCGTCACCGCGATCGGCTCCGACGTGTAGCGAGCCAAATACGAAGCCAGCCGGTAGTATTCAAAATAGTCCGAGATAAGCACCGTCTTACCCGCCGCCCCCAACAAATCGGCCCGCGCCAGAAAATCCCCGAGGTCCAGCGTCCCATCCACCAATAACTGCCGCAGATTGATCTCCATCAACTCCACGACGCCCTCTGGCGCCACCGCCAGGTCCCCGGAGAACTGCTTGAGCGCGCAATCGATAATGTCGATATTGACCTTGGTGACGGGCCGAAAACTCCCGCGCTCCACTAACACCGGCTTCTTGCGAAGGATTTCAGAGGGTTGCAGCACCTCACCCGACGGTCCGAACATCGCCGCGCCCGACAGGCCCAATTGCACCAGCTTCAAGCTCACTGCGCGGTTATCGACATGTTTGAATTCGTTACCGGAAAACTCCACCATGTCGATCTCAATCCGCTCCGTACTCAAGTTGTCGAGCAAAGACTTGAGCATCAGGTGCGGCTGATCGCGATAGTAGAAAGCGGCGTAAAGGAGATTCACTCCCGCAATGCCCAGCGCGTCCTGCTGCAGAGTATTCTCCTTGTCCAGCATCCGGACGTGAATGATAATCTGGCTGTCCGGGGCGTGCGGATGCGCCTGATACTTCACCCCCAGCCATCCGTGGCATTCATTGGTGCCCCGGAAGTTACGCGCCGACACGGTATCGGCAAATGTGAAAAACGCCGTAGTGTCGCCACGCGCCTGCCCCAGCCTTTCCAGGTTGATTGCGTGTTCACAATCCAGCATGCGCTGCAACCGGTCCCGCGACACATACCGTTTGCTTGGCCCATAGATAGCGTCGCTGATCGCCATATCGTAGGCCGATGTCGACTTGGCGATCGTCCCCGCCGCGCCGCCCACCATGAAAAACCAGCGGACCACTTCCTGTCCAGCGCCGATCTCGGCGAACGTGCCATAGCGGACAAGGTCCAGGTTGATCTTCAGGGCCTTCCGGTTCGTCGTCAATATTTGACGTTCGTCCTGTTCCACTGGCGATCCGGTTGCGGAAGTCATATAGGAATTATTAACAGACTGCGCGCGGACTTTCTGACGGAACCCCCAAAGGGTTCGCATTGGGGCCGTCGCCGCCGAAGCGTTTTACCCGCGACTTGATAAAACCCGCACGCCACTCGCGGACCGGGCACGTCTGGCCGAACTTCTCTATTTCAGCGTCGAAGTCCAGTCGTCGCAAAGCAGGTTGAGCTGCTACGGGTACAAATCAGACAGGCGGTAGTCTAAAAGTGGGTTGCGGAGTGCCTAAGTTTTGCCCGGCTGCGTGAACCAGGGGGAAACCCGCGAAAAGGGCATCGAGCAGTTTCGCGATGCGATTCATCGCATCCTATCCAACCGCGAGGACTCTCTGAAAATCGATCCCGCCCGCGTCTCCGTGAACCCTCGCAGGAATTCCTCTGCGAATTCCTCTGCTCCATCCTCCGCCAAAAACAACCAAATTCTTATCGGACCCGCACTCCACAAATCCGCGCCAATGTCACGCTAGGGACACAAAGGCCAGCTACACTGAGTCCTATGTCTTCGCGAAGGACCTCCATGCGCCTTTCTCTGCTCGCCCTCTCAATCCTCGCCGCCGTTCCGGCGTTCACCCAAGTTCGCATCAGCCAAATCTATGGCGCCGGAGGCAACTCCGGAGCGACGCTGAATGCCGACTACGTTGAACTCTTCAATGCCGGCGCCTCGCCCGTCTCCCTCGCCGGATTCAGCCTGCAATACGCCGCCACTGCCGGATCCAACTGGAGCAAGGCCGACATCGCCTCCGGCACAATCGCCGCCGGCCGTTATTTCTTGGTGCAGACCTCGGCCGCCACCGCCAACGGAGCGGCCTATACCTCCGATCTAACCGTCACCGGCGTCTCCATGGCCGCTACCGCCGGCAAAATTGCCCTCGTCAACAACCAGACGCTCATCACCGCCGGCACCTCCTGCCCCGCCGGCGCGGCGATCGTTGACTTCGTCCCCTTCGGCACGACCAATAACTGTCCCACCCCCACCGGCCTCATCAGCACGGCCAACGCCGCCTACCGCAATTCCGGCGGCTGTGTCGATACCGACAACGCCACCGCTGATTTCACTGTCGCCGCCCCCTCGCCCCGCAACGCCTCAGCCCCCATCAACCCCATCTGCGGCGGCGGCGGCGGCATCACTCTCTCCATCAACGACGTCACCCAAGCCGAGACCAACGCCGACGCTACCATCTTCGCCTTCACCGTTTCCCTCTCCGCTCCCGCCCCCGCCGGCGGCGTCACCTTCGACATCGCCACCGCCAACAACACCGCCACCACCGCCGATCTCGACTACGTCTCCAACTCCCTCACCAGCCAGACAATCCCCGCCACCCAGTCAACCTACACCTTCAACGTCACCGTCAACGGTGACACCACCATCGAGCCCACTGAGTCCTTCTTCGTCAACGTCACCAACGTCACCGGAACCGGTGTCACCGTCGCCGACGGCCAGGGCCTCGGCGCCATCTCCAACGATGACGTCTCACTCATTTCCATCAGCTCCATTCAAGGCTCCGGGACCGCCTCGCCCCTCCTCGGCAACACTGTCTCCACCACCGGCATCGTCACCGCTCTCCGCTCCAACGGCTTCTTCCTCCAAACGCCGGACGCCGGCATCGACGGAGACCCCGCAACCTCCGAAGGCATCCTCGTCTTCACCTCCTCCGCCCCCCCCGCTTCGGCCGCCGTAGGAAACAGCGTCCAGGTCACCGGCGCCGTCCTCGAATTCACCAGCACCGGGAACCCCGCCGTCTTCACCACCACCGAACTCACCTCACCTACAGTCGTCCAACTCTCCACCGGCAACCCCCTCCCCGCGCCCATCGTAATATCCGCCGCCAACCTCACCACCGGCGGCGGCATCACCCAACTCGAACGCTTCGAAGGCATGCGCGTCTCCTTCGCCACCCTCAATGTCGTCGCACCCACCGACGGCAACGTCAGTGAAGTAAACGCCAATTCCACCTCCTCAGGCGTCTTTTATGGCGTCCTCCCCGGGGCCGCCACTCCCTACCGCGAGGCCGGAATCGAAACCTATTACACCGTTCCCACTTGTGCCGCCGGCGCCGGTTGCGCCATTCCCATCTTCGATACCAACCCCGAACGGATTCGCGTCGATTCCGATGGAATCGCCCCCCAAACCGCCATCAACGTAGCCACCGGAGCCGTCCTCACAAATCTCGTCGGCATCCTCGATCATAACGGCAGCGCCTACACCGTCTACCCCACCCAGGCGCCCTCCACCGGTGGCTCTCCCATTACCACCGCCCCTGTCCCCGCCCCGCCCGCCGGAACCCTGTCTATCGTCGCCATGAACATCGAACGTTTCTTTGATGACGTCAACGATCCCGGCATCGGCGAACCAATTGTCAACTCCACCGCCTTTAACAACCGCCTCGGTAAGATCTCCCTCGCCATCCGCGACACCCTTCGCGCTCCCGATGTCATCGCCATCGAGGAAGCCGAAAATCTCCCCACCGTCCAGGCCCTCGCCACCCGCATCAACAACGACGCCGTCGCCGCTTCCCAACCCAACCCCGGCTATAGCGCCTTCCTCGTCGAAGGCAATGACATTGGCGGTATCGATGTCGCCTTACTCGTCCGCACCGCTCAAGTGTCCATCACCTCCGTCACCCAATTGGAGAAGACCACCACCTACACCAACCCCTGCGACAATTCGACGCCCTTGCTCAATGACCGTCCCCCGCTCCGCCTCCGCGGCACCGCCACCAAAGGCGCCCAAAACATGGACTTCACCGTCTTCGTCAATCATCTCCGCTCCCTCATCGACATCGAGAGCATCGTGCCCTGCACCCTCTCCACCGGCGGCGGCCGCGTCCGCGCCAAACGCGCCGCCCAAGCCAACAACCTCGCCCAACTCATCCAGGACGAACTCACCGCCATTCCCGCCTCTCGTATCATCGCCGTCGGTGACTTCAACGCCTTCGAAGTCAACGACGGCTTCGTCGACAGCATCAACGCCATCCTCGGCACACCCGCCCCCAACACCCAGGTCGTCACCGCCACCAACGATCCCGCGTACGCCAACATGACCAACCTCGCCAGCCTTGTCCAGGCCGCCCAGCGTTACTCCTATGTCTTTGAGGGCAACCACCAAACCATTGACCATGCCCTCCTGAATCCCGCCGCCCTCCAACAGCTCATCGGCGGCGGCTACGCCCGCATCAATTCCGATTTCCCGGAAACCTTCCGCGGCGACTTCAACCGCCCCGAACGCTACTCCGATCACGACCCCGTCTTCGCCTATATCACCACCGCGGCCAACATCACCAACCAGACAGGCCTCACCCGCGCCGGCGCCACCTATAACCGCCTCGCCCTCACCGCCACCAGCCGCATCAGCGTTCGGAACAACACCGCCAGCCCCATGAACGGCCCCTTGAGCCTCGTCATCACCGGCCTTCCCAGCGGTGTCGCCCTCACAAATGCCAACGCCTTCACCGGCGCCGGCGCCGTCTATAACCTTGCCGCGCCCCTCGCCCCGGGCGCGTCCGTTATCGTCAATCTCAGCTTCTCAATGGACGCCTTCAAGGCCATCAACTACACCGCCAACGTCTTCTCAGGCACACTGTAATAACCGGAGGATCTTCAAAATGAAAACAATACTAATAACTTCTCTTCTCTTCGCCGTTTCCTCGCCTGCCGCCCAGTTCCTGGTAACGTTCGACACCACCGCCATCCTCGGCAACAGCGGCGCCGTCGAGATCCAGTTCAACCCCGCCGTCTTCCCCGGCGCCTACCAGCCCGGCGCCGTGACCGTCACCGCCTTTGAGCTCGGCGCCGGCTCCCTCGGCTCCATCTCCTCCGGCCCCGATGGCGGCGCCTCGGGCACCCTCCCCGGCCCCCTCGTTATCCTCAATTCAGACTTCTACAACGGCGTCGTCTACAACGTCACCACTTTCGGCAGCTCCGCTTCCCTCCTGGTCGATTTCACCGGCCTCGCCTACACCGCCTCCGGCCAGACGGACCTCACCACCTTCTCTGTCACCCTCATCGGTTCCAGTTCGATCACAGCCGTAGCCGACCTCCTCGGCGACAGCCAACTCGATGTTTCCTTCAGCGATCCCGGCGTCAACTTCAGCGAAGTCCCCGAACCCGCCACTTTCGCCCTCATGGCCCTCGGCCTCGCCGCCGCCGTCGCCCTCCGCCGCCGAAGCTAGCCCCAATCGAACCCGATCCCAACCGGTTCCCGCACCCGCCGGCGCGCACGGACCCCGCGTCGTCTCCAGTCCGCTGGAATCGCAAGCTCCAAACCGGCCCCGGGCAGGCGGGGCGGCACGCCATCATCCCCCTCGCCCGACGGATTGGCCGGTACGCCTTGACTCACGCGAGCCCCGCATTCGCCCTCACCGGCACTGGCTACGCCACGCGCACCTGCCCGCGGGCCCTCGGCCTTACTCCCGCTCCACCCTGGCGGTTCTTCTTCGGATCCGCCGTGTCCAGAGCCCGTGGCGCTGGACGATATCACGGGGGAGAACGGATGCTTTTAGTCTCTCTACGGGACCCACTTTGTTGCGCGAACGGCGTGCGGCCTGGGGCTGACAGGGGAGGACGATCCGCGGGCGGGGCTGCGTACGCGCCGGATGAGCCCGGCGAGGCGACGTTAACCGGGGCCAACGGCGCGTTCGCGCACCATGCGAACCTGTGGCATTGATCGCCAGCAAACCGGAGCGGGCGGCCACGCCGGAGCAGGGCCCTCTCATTTGTGTCGCCGGAGGCGCGCTGGTCGCCGGGGCATACGCCGCATCCGCGGAGCGCGGTGAAGGCGCGGTATGAGGGGGGAGGAATTGGAGCCGCAGTTGCTCCGGGTTTGCCAGTTGTAGGAGCATCCGGCGACTGTTCCACTTCGACCCGCCCGTGACGAAGGAGGAGAGCCGGGCGGCGGCGCTTGCAGTTTGTGCGAAAGATCAGCGGCTACAATCGACCGTCGAAGGGGAATGACGCA